>Ga0114968_10002496_pt1 | contig 14028 bp, 4 predicted proteins | sample M_130807_EF_Meta_FD_87020 | JGI IMG/M metagenome (GOLD analysis project Ga0114968, IMG submission 87020) | Freshwater microbial communities from Lake Montjoie, Canada to study carbon cycling - M_130807_EF_MetaG | ecosystem: Environmental > Aquatic > Freshwater > Lake | place: Lake Montjoie... | reverse complement strand
GTAATATTGCGATATTGCAATATTGCAATATTACGACAACAAAAATAGCACTACAACTTCACCTCAATCACCTTCTCCCTCCTCCCCACAAACCTCCCAATAGACTCCACAAACAATTCCAACCCATTATCTAAAAGCAACTGTTTTACTTCTTCTATTGAAGATTCCTTTACACTAAACATAATCCCTCCATTCGTTTGCGGATCAGGTAATAAATTAAAGGCTTCCATCACATTCACACCTTTCTCAAAACTTGTTTTAGTGCTATAGCTATTCCAGTTTCTGTAAGTGGCATCAGGCACAATACGTTTTGCGAGATATTCTTTAGCACCATCTACTACAGGAATGGTTGAATAAAATAGTTCAATTGAAAGATTCGCGCTTTCAGCCATTTCAATGGCATGTCCAAGAAGTCCAAAACCCGTTACATCTGTCATTGCGGTTAAACCTTTAATGGCTGCTAATTTTTCGCCAATAGCATTCAATGTTGTCATCAACGAAATCATCAACGATTGTCTTTCCGGATTTATCTCTCCTCTTTTTTCTGCGGTTGATAAAATGCCCAAACCAATAGGCTTGGTGATAAACAAATAATCACCTTCTTGTGCCGTGTTGTTTTTTTTGATGTTGTTTTTATTGACGATTCCTGTAACCGACAATCCAAACATCGGTTCAACGGTATCAATACTATGACCACCAGCTAATGGAATTCCGGCTTGCTTACAAATTTCTCTTGCGCCTTCTAGCACTTGTTGAGCCAAAGCTGCTGGTAGTCTTTCAACAGGCCAACCTAAAATCGCAACAGCTATTAAAGGTTTTCCGCCCATCGCATACACGTCACTGATAGCGTTGGAAGAAGCGATGCGTCCGAAATCAAAAGCACCATCTACAATAGGCATAAAAAAATCTGTAGTAGAAATAATCGCTTTATCATCACCAATATCATAAACAGCAGCATCATCATTTGTGCCGTTGCCGACAATCAAACGGGGATCGTTAACCGAAACCGATGATGATTGTAAAATTTCTTGCAAAACTGAAGGCGCAATTTTACATCCACATCCTGCACCTCTAGAAAATTGTGTGAGTTTTATTTTTTCTTCCATTATTGTTGATTGATAAATTGCTGTAGTAGCTGATAGTTTGTTGTTGCGTCTGTTGATGTCAGTGTAATTTTTTTCATCTGACTTTTAAGTTCTTCTCTGTTTTGCAAAGACTTGAAATAAGTTTTATCATAGTATTGCAATAAAATCCTGAAAGCTTCTTTGATATTGTTTTCAAGAATAAAATTGATTGTCAATTTTGTTTCGTTGGGACCGAATCTTTTTTGAATTCGCAGTATGGCATTAATTAGCGCTTGTTTATCTAGTTTGCCATAATAATTTAAAATAAAATCCAGTCTAGTTTCAAAATCGATATTTATAAAAAATAATGGAGCAGCTCTGATGGTCTTCCAAAGCGGATTGGGAATATTTAACCTGCCGATGCGCTGGCTTTCATCTTCAATCCAGAAGGAAATAGATTTTTCATTTTGATTCATTTTAGAAAGTTCTACAGCCAGTATATTTTCAAACATTTCCTGTGTAGGTTGTTCGGGCAATCCGATGCCACCGAATGCAGAGCCTTTGTGAAGAGCAATGCCTTCTAAATCTATAATAGGTTCTTTATTATTTTTAATTTCATGTAGCAATTCTGTTTTAGAACTTCCAGTGTAACCACCTATAACTTTAATATCATAAGGTAATTCGAATTGCTCTATTGTCCATGTTCTAAAAGCTTTGTAACCACCAACAACGATATACACTTCAAACCCATACAAATCAAATAACCAGGCCATACCCGCACTACGCATACCGCCTCGCCAGCAGTGAACAATAATCGTTTTAGAATTAGATTGAAGTTGTTTGAATATCTTCTCTACTTCTTCGATATTCGCCTTCATTCTCGGACCAAAATAATCCAATCCGATTTTGATAGCTTTTTGTTTGCCTACTTGTTTATATGCAGTACCCACTTCTTTTCTTTCTTCATCGGTAAACAAAGGAATATTATTCGCTTTAGGAAAATGAGCATGCTGAAATTCGCCAGGACTTCTCACGTCAATCACCGGATGCAACTCGGACAAGGTGATGAGTTCTGATATCGTGATTTTTTTAATCGGCATTTTTAAGAAGTGCTAAGATAGAGATTTTGTTTGGGGAAACAGCCCCCTCAATCCCCCGAAGGGGGAAGTGGTGATGTAGAAGGTATCTGAGATGCTGGATGCCAGATGCTCGGTACTGGATGCATAATTCTCCTAATCAAAAGAGCCCACCAGTAATTGGCAGGCTCTTCTAATGATTTGAAAATTTGGTATTTGGTTAATTTGGTAATTAAGCTAACAAACTGTTTTTTATGCCTAGGTCAGCAACCTTCGTTAGCATTACCAAATTATCAAATCAATCAATTACCAAATTGGATTAATATTTCACCACCCTCACCGTCTTCACCTCATCACCTTCTCTTAATTCAACCATATAAATACCAGATATGAGTTCATTACCAAATGAAATAGTTTGATCAGAATTAAATGTAAATTCTTTAATCATCCTACCTTGAATATCCATTACTCTTGCTTTTATAATTTTAGAAGCAAGAGGTATCTTAACATACATGTTATATGAAGATGTTGTCGGATTAGGATATACATTTACACTCATAGGTTGAGGAATCGATTTTGGTGCAACAGCCGGAGTTTCATTACGAGCAAAGATTGTTACAGGTGTTGCACATCCGGCAGTTGTTAGCTTGAGCACTTTCTTAGCACTTAAACAACCATTAGCACTTACTCCCTGTACAATAATGCTGTCATTTGCCCCAACAGTAGTAAATACAATTCTTACTTTTAATCCATTGCTGCCACTGTCTATAACTGCACCTGAAGGTATTGTCCATAAATAAGTTGTTGCATTTGTTGAGGCAGATACGGTATAAGTTGTGCCAACTCCCGAACCAACAAGTGAACATATATTGGTCAATCCTGTAAGTGTTGATGGTGTTGATGGTGTTACCAATGCTACATTTGAAAGTTTCTGTGCTTTATTTGCAGTGTTGCCACATACAGAAGTATAAAGTACTTTAATACTATCACCTGTTGTTGCAGCTGCACTACTACTAAATCGAATTCTGATTACTTGTGAATTAACAGAACCAGAATCCAATACCCCATTTGTTCCTAAAGTTCCGATTGGCATCGTCCATACATAACCGGTAGCTGCTACTGACGTGGTAGTTGCTGCAGGAAGAGCTGGTGCCGCGTAACGGTAAACTCTTGCACCACAAACATCACTTACAATTGTTATTGTAACAGAAGCAGGAGCTGCTGGTTTAGTTAATAAGGTATTGGTTAATTTAGCAGCCTTTGTAGGGCTGTTTCCACATATTGAAGTATAATATAGTTTCACACTGTCACCAGTTGCTGCTGCTGCATCATTTGTATAGGTAACTCTAATCACACTGGAGTTCACAGACCCTGAATCAATAACAGCATTGGCTCCAAGAGTTCCAACAAATGACCATACATAGCCAGTTGCTGCATAAATAGTACTTGTAGCTACAGGCAATGCAGGAGCTGTATAACGATATTTTTTAGCGCCACAAATTGTAGTTGATATAGGCGTAATCGTTATTGTCGCAGGTACCGATGGCAATGCCATAGCTACGTTGGTAAGTTTTGCAGACTTGTATAGACTTAACCCACAATCTGAATTATAAGCCACTTTCACACTATCACCTGTAGCCGCTGCACTCATGTTTGTAAATGTAACCGTGATTATTTGAGAAGTCAAACTACCCGAATCAATTACAGCATTCGCACCCAATGTGCCGATGAATGACCACTGGTATCCTGTAGCACCCGAAATTAGTGCAGGTGCTGCATAACGATATCTCTTGTAAGTACATAAATCCGAAATTAGAGTACTAGTTAATGTTGACGGCGCAGCCGGTACAGCCAATGCTGTATTTGTCAATTTAGCAGATTTCGAAGCAGAATTGCCACAAGATGAAGTATAGTATAATAGAACACTATCACCAATAACAGCCGCTGCATTACTTGAGTAAGTAACCGTAATGATTTTTGAATTTACATTACCTGAATCAATTACTGCATTGGCTCCCAATGTGCCAGTAAATGACCACAGATATCCCGTTGCTGCAACAGCTGTTGTTGTAGCTGCAGTTAACGTAGGCGCTGTATAACGATAACGCTTAGCACCACATATTGTAGTTGAAATAGCTGTTATTGTAATACTTGCAGGTGTTGCAGGCAATAACAACGCATTGTTCAATTTTAATGATTTGTAATTCGTATTGCCACATCCTGAAAGCGCTCTAACCCAAATACTATCTGTTGTAGCTGCTGCCAGGTTAGACAAAAATTTAACCTTAATAGCAATCGACGAATTTACATCCCCAGAATCCAAAGTTACTCCTGATACACCACCTAATGTAATTGGTAATATCCATTGATATCCTGTTGCATTAGCTGTAGCTGCTGCAGTGAAACGATATATTCTCGCACCACAAGCATTGCTAACTAGTGATTGAGTTATGCTTGCAGGAAGCGCAGGAATTGACTGAGTAATGGTAAGATTTAAAGTAACAACAGAATCACAACCTGCAGCATTAACGCCATTCCAAACAATATTATTCATCGAAGAGTTATACGTCATGCCATGCCATGTATAGGAACCACAAGCTGTTACATTTTGTGTTGATGAAGTTGGTGTACAATTATTACTAATCGTTAAGTTTAAAGTAACTACCGAATCACAGCCTTCTGCATTTGTTGTTGTCCATGTAGTGCTGTTATTTGATGAAGTAAATAATATACCATGCCATGTATACGGACCATTTGAATTAATATACTCCGTTGAACTTGAAGTTCTCTTCACTTTCAATATGAGATATGCAACCGAATCACAGCCAACTGAATTGTTCAATGTCTTCATGTATTGTCCTTCATTGCTACATGTAATGCCATTCCAGATGATTGGCAATTGATTTGAACAAACAGAGATATTTGTCGAGCTCGTTGTTGACTGCTTCACCGTTAAATTTAATGTCACAGTGGAATCGCAACCAACCGCATTGGTAAGTGTTTTCAAATAAGTACCAGATGTATTACATGTCAATCCATTCCATAAATATGGTAACTGACTTGAGCAAATAGTATTATTAACGGTGTTGCTTGTTGGTGACTTAATAGTCATTACCAAGGTTGCAGCCGAATCACATCCTTTAGCATTCAATAAATGTTTTACATAAGTTCCTGCTGTAGAATAAGAAGTGCCATTCCAGATATACGGCAATTGATTTGAACAAACTCCCGTATTGGTTGTACTACTTGTTGGTTGATTGATAGTAATATTGATTATCTCTGTTGAATCACATCCTCTTGCGTTTTTGCCCGTCCATTGTAATGTTGTTGAAGCAAAAATTGTTATACCATGCCATGTAAAAGAATTACATGATGATACATTAGACGTAACCAATATTGGATTACAAGTAGGCGTTATTGTTAAATTCAATGTTACCACTGAATCACATCCTACAGCATTGACTCCAGTCCATGTTGGTGTATTTGTAGATGTGTTATAAGTTGTACCATGCCATGTATAAGTATCAATAGCCGAAATTGTTGCTACAGAACTGCTTGTTGATTTTACTGATAATACAAGCACTACTGAAGAATCACAACCAACTGCATTTGATAATGTTTTGGTATAAGTTCCCGGAGTTGTAATAATCATGGAATTCCATATGTATGGCATTTGATTTGAACATACCGCTATACTACTTGTATTAACTACTGTAGATTTAACGTTAAGATTTAAAGTTACTATTGAATCACAGCCTACAGCATTAGTATATACTTTCGAGTAGAATCCTGTAGAATAGTAACTAGTTCCATTCCATACATACGGCAATTGATTTGAACATACAGCAGCCGTTACACTTGATGATGAATTTGCTTTTATTGACAATATCAATGTAGCTATAGAATCACATCCTAAAGCGTTGTTGAATGTTTTGTTGTAAGTACCCGCTTGTGTATAATTGGTATTATTCCAAGCGTAAGGCAATTGTGATGAACAGATAGAAACTGTTGATGTACTTGTTGAAGTAGCATTTACTCTAAGATTAAGTATTGCAGTTGAATCACATCCATTAGCGTTAGATATGTTTTTACTGTATGTACCTGTAACTGCATAGCTGCCTCCGTTCCAGCTATATGGAGCCTGGTTGCTGCAAATGGTAACATTTAATGTACTTGTTGGTGGTGCTGAGGCATTCACCGTAAAGACATTGCTGGTACCCGAGAACAGACTCGCATTATAAACAGAAACGGTATAGTTACCAGATGTTCTTACTGTTATTGTTTGTGTTGTTCCTACAATAGCTCCTCCCATTCTCCATTCATATGAAGTTATAGCTTGACCATTGATAGTATTTGGAGTGGTCAATGTGATACTGCCGCCCTGGCATAAATTACCACTAGAAGTGATCACAGGTGTACCTAAATTATCATCGTTTTTAATGGTGTCTTTGATTAGATATTTATCACTGATGGTATAATCACCACCTGAAATCAATGACAGTGTAACTGTTTCATCAAGTTCATTAATTGCATCTGAAATAGGCTTAATGACTAGTATCGCCGAATCTTGATAGGCTGGTATCGTAATGCTTCCCTCAGTTCCGTTATACACTGTGGCCAGTGATTGTCCGTTGCTGTATGAAACAGTATAGCCTGAATTGTATTGAGAGGTTCCTCCTACAACATACCTAACCAAAGTTCTAGACGTAGTGTTAGAAGTGGTATCAAATTTAAATTTAACCATCAGGGAATCTCCGGAATTTTCAAAAACAGAGGTCTTTGAAGGATTTACATTACTGATAGATACACGCTTCTTTTTCACATTATTGACAATTGGCAATGAAGTACCACCTACTAAAAACTCAAGCGTGTCGGATTCTGTTTGAATGTTTCCATTCAAATCTGCAATGTTTTTAATCACTACGCGAAGCGAATCACCATAATAATTGGCAAACAGATCCGATGTAGGTACAATATTTACTCTGTTACCGTAGCCTGAAACCTGTATAGGAATTTCTGCATTATTATTTATTTTGGTAAGTTTTACATTATTACCAAGTCCGCTGGTAACAATATTTTCATCAAAACTGTATGAGATATCATCACCTATAGAAAGCAATCTATCGGAAGGCTGTGGTGCTCCGTACAGTTGAGGTGCCTTTCTGTCGATGATACCGGAATAACGTGATGAAAATACTGTACCGTTAACACATTGCAACATCAACCTGATTTCGTAGTTACCATCTTCCACATTGCTGATATTCCAATTCGCATTTTGTGTGCCAGTATTAGAAATAGCATTCTGATTCAATACCAAACCCGGCAGCCAATCTCCTCTTCCTGTATGCGCATATTGTAAGGTAACCGATTGAAGGTTGTTGATATTGTATCCATTAAAGCTAATTGGAATGATATTATTACCGGAAGTATTGGACAACCATCCATCGGTAGGCGATACCAACGTGATATTGCTGCAAGGACTTGCAAAATAAGCCGACAAAGTATTGTCTGAAACATCTTCCTCATCATCACCGCAAGCATCTGTCATAACAAACCTAAGTCCCTCATATGAATATACATTGCTGAATGCATTTTTCTTTACGGTAACAGTAACAATTTGCGTACCTAAATAAGGAATAGTGTAAGATACAGGCACATTTGATGGATTACCACCAATGGTTACAATCGCTCCATTAGGGTTAGAAGATTGATCGAATTCAAGATTATAGGTTCTCGTCTCTCTGCTTTCACTAATGTTTCTTAATTTAAGCTGATAGATTGCTTCATTGGTTGCAGGAATATTGGTTTGTATTTTGTTGGGAGCTCCATTCGCTTCTTCAGGTATATCCAATCTTCCTGCGTCTCTGTTTTGAGCAATCTCCTCTGCAGGGCAGCTTGATGTACCTGCTACCAATTCGAACACTGGTGTTTTATACACTGGATCTCTTTTGATGTCCACTGAAAAATAATCACCAGCATCATCATCATCTAATGTATAGCCAATCGTCGTTTCGGTTGTATTTGTTGTACTCACAGAACCACCAATGCTCATAGTCATTGAAATTTCTTGTGAGCCTCCAACTCCAACGCCTGCAACTTTAGCTTCAACTTCTTGTGCAACACTTGCTTCAATATCTAATCCAAATTCAATCGTATTATTGGATGAACTGGATTCTGTAGTAGATTCAGTAATAGGTCCGGCATTGCCATCAAAAGACCGGTTTCTGACAAATGATGCACGGGCTTTATTTCGACGATTATTGTCCACCACCTGGTTCCATACATTTACCTGATTCAGGTATCTTCTTTGCTCAGGAACAGTAGGTGCATTATCTGCCATTGCCTGCAAAGTAGGTACGATCACATCAGTAATCTGACCCTCCGAATAGGTGTAAGTAGTAGCAAATCCATTAGGCGCTACCACAAAGCGTGATTTATTAAACAATTCGCATGCATGACCCAATGTATCATTAAATATCAATTCATCAGCTACTGCATATTTTAAATTTAAGGCTGCACCAACATAAACATCGCCACCACCAGGTTCTGTTTCATAACTAGTAGTAGTTGAAGTGGAATAAACAGCTGTATGTGATCCACTAACAGATGCTGTTGTGCTGAGCGTCCCTGTCAGGGTTGCTTCAACTTCTGTGATTGTTGCAAACCCTATTCCTGTTACGGCCTCCAATCCCACTGTAACTGACGCCGAATTTGATTGAGATCTGGCCAATCCATAAGTAAAGGACATCTCAGTTTCCGTGGTTTTATTTTGTTCCCACATACTAGAACTCTGATCCCCCGGAGGCGCATGTAATATCAATAAAGGAACTTGAGGAGATACCGTTACAAAAGTACCTCTGTTCGTTTTTAAACCTAACACTACTGTAACGGGTGACAATTGTGCAGCATCTCGTTTCCACTTGTCTTTGTAATCTAACTTAAATGTTTTGGCGAAATTATCAAAAGCGAAATTATTGGGATTTCCTCCCACTAAAGTAATGCTATCCGATCCGTTTGCCTGATTATAATACGTAGTATCTAAATTTACATCACCTTCTACATTGGTTACCAGTCTTAAGCTATCGGTTGAATCGGTAACCACCTTATAGTTGTAAGAAGGATCTCCTTCCCAGATATTTACAATAAATTTTTTACTCTGGTTTTGTCTAAATATTTTTTTACCGCACGAATCCGGTAAATCTTGAAAAGTGAGCACAGGCTTTCTGTGATAAATAAAATTCTTCGTCACATTCATGGTATCTATATCAATGATGGAAGAGTCTTTCTGACGAATGTTGAAGAACTCCAGCAATTCTGTTGAATTGATATCATTGGTTTGATTATTGGCTGGAATGAAGCTCATTACCGTGGCCTTGTATTTTCTGGCAGGCAGGGTAACGCTGTAAGAACCATCTGTATTGGTGGTAATTGTTTTGGTAAACTTTACACCCGGCCTGTTTTTTACCGTATCTTCAAATTTAATGACTGCTCGTCCTATTACTTCTGAACCACCGCTGGCTCTAAATACACCCGAAATGGTATTGAAAGTACTATCATAAAAATCAATATTGTAAAAATTCTCAGTCACATTTATATCTCGATAGACAGGTATAAATTTGTGGTTTTTATATACAGGAGTAAATCGATAGGGTATTTGATCTATCAGAGTGATGGCCCATTTACCATATCCTTGAGAACCTGTGGTATCGTTTCTTTCGTCTTGTGAAGTATTTATCCTAGTTGATTGAATCTTAATAAAATTCACGCTATCCATATCCCCACCATTCACACCTTCCATAGATGTAGTTACTGCTCCTTTAATTGAAAGAGCAGAATTATCTGTAAAGTCAATATTAATAGCTGTTGGGTTGGTATTACTTAAAATTACGCTGACCCCTAAACTATCTACAATTTTATGATTTTGTTTAAATGCTTTTACAAGGAAAGTAACCGAAGAAGGATCTCCGTTGTTGATATCTCCATAGAAAACATTAGGAATGATATATTTTCCATCATTGCCTGTTGTAGTTGTATACACTTTTGTTATTGGACTTCCCAATAAACTCCCACTTGTTTTTTGAATGGTAATATCGATGCCGGCTACGCCTGTTAATTCTCTCGTTTTTACCATACCGGAAATACTACCATTTAATTTGGTGTTGGCTGCAGAAAACACTTTGATGCCAACCACATTGGAAGGCACTGATGCCAGGCAAGCAAAATTTGCCAATCTTCTGTAAAATGTGTCTACCTGTGCGGTAAGTGGCAAATTATAGTTAGCACCATTGGCATTGGCAATGTTGGTCCAGGTACCAGAAATGGTATTGGTTGTTTTTTGCCAGGTATAAGGGTTGGTGCTGCTCAAAGCTATCACACTCGTATTGGGTAACGTAACGTTGTTGATGGCATCCGAAGTTAACTCGGCAGGATACGGAACGGTATGATCGATACCAATTTCTCCTCCGGTTGGTACTGTACCCACCGTAATAAGCGCATCGTTCATATACCCGATGGTATTGGTAGCAGCACTGCTGCTGCTTTCAGACACAATTCGAATGCGGTATTGATTGCTCAGTTTTGAGTTGGTAGGAATAGTAGCCGAAATAGACCCACTTGTACCGGCGCCATTGGTTACCGCTGCCCTTCCTATTTCGGTTGGATTGAGAAATGTTCCTAAAGAGTCACTCAATTGTACAATAAAATCACCTGCAAAATTAGTGGTAGCATTACAACCCAAGGTATATGGTACATTAAATGTAGAGCCCAAACACAAACTGGTATTGGCAATTGGACCCGTTTTAATGGACAAGCCGGTAATTGAAAGTTCATATGTTTCAGAAGAACTGGCTGAATGTAAAGCATACCCCTTACCTCCAATAGCAAAGCCATTTAAAAAGCTATATGATGGTAACGAAGCAATCGATGTCCATGTATTGGCAACAGGATCATATTTTTTAGCAGTATTATACCTGGGTCCAAGACCATTAGGATTATTATACCCACCGCATATATAACCATAAGAGCCTATGGCAAAAGTGCTATTCCATCCAATGCCGGTACCAGCTGCAGAGTGACCTGAACTGGCAATATCACTCCATGTTCCTGAATTAGCATTGTATTTTTTCCAAACTACTGTAACAGCAGAAGAACCTTGAGTTCCTTGACCTACATAAGCATTATCGCCAATAACAAAAGAGCCCATCTTAATTGTTAGGCCTGGGCTTGCCCCAGAAATATCTGACAACCCATAATCATTGCCTCTTTTCCATGTACCCAATTCCCCAACAGTGGGATCATAAATCCAGGTTTCTTTTCGGGGACTGAAGGCTTGATAATAACCCGCATCGCCGCCTACTAAATAGCCTTTATTGCCTATACTAAAACCAGCAGCGGAATAAACAGGAGTAGCACAGGACATAGAGAGATTTGGATTGGCTACTGTGCCACCACATGGTGTAAATCCATATGGAGCCGGACTGGGAGTTGCACCAAAAATGGGCTGGTCAGCTACCTGTGTCCAGCTATTTGTTGGTGGATAATATTTATAATAGTCCGCATAATATATATTGCTGGCAATATCTTCGTAGTTTGTACCACCGCCTACATAACCATAATTTCCGATGGCAAATCCTACAGCCCCGGTCCGAACAACACCCGGGAAGTTTGCTTTCTGAGTCCAGGAATTCAAAAATGGATCATATTCCCAAAGAGTTTGTGAAGATACACCTCCTATAGTTGGCACGGCAAGATATCCTTTATTACCTATTGAAAAGCTGACGCCCCAAGCTGCTGTAACTGCAGCAACTGCACTATTAAACAGACTTGATTTTACCGTCCAGGTTCCGGCTGAAGTATTTTCACTGGTTACCGTAAGTGAGCTACTGGTAGCGGAAGAAGAAACTGCACAGCCCGGTGCTCCAACGGCAATTACACATTTAATGTCATCATTGCTTACCCAAGCGGATTGAGAATAACTGCTTGCTGTTGCTCCGGTTACCAAAACCGCGTTTTTATACCATTTATAGGTAACACCTGATGTTGTGCTAGGGAAGGCAGTGAAAGAGATAGCTGTATTTAAATTACAAAGATTACCTAAGTTATCAGAAACTGAGCCAATGCTCACCGTAGGTGCCGGGTTAATCACAATCGTTTGATTGTCGGAGTTGATGGTACAACCCGAAGTTGTTTTTTTGGCTATCACATAAAATGGGTTACCAGCGGCGGTATCATTTGGTGTGGTTAATACCAATTGATTGGTGGCAACGCCCGTATAAGGCGCCACATTGGCAAGGGCTACATTGGCACCATTGATTACTTTATACCACTGGTAGGTAACACCAGTTATAGGTGTTACTTTCAAGGTATCGTTACCAACCCCACTACAAATTTTTGTTGTTGCACTTCTTGCCCAGATGACAACAGGCTTGATTGTGCTGTCTAACTTAGTTGCAGTTACTGCCAGTCTCGATGCAGCTACGCAAGTAGTAACAGTATTGGAATCAAGTGCATAATAAATAGTAGTTGCGGTTATGGCAGGTGTGTTAAATGATGTGACACCCAATCCATTTGCCAAAACAGAACCGCCTGTTGATGCCGCATACCAGTTAAGCGTACACGAAGCAGCAGGCGTAGCAGAAATTGTTGCCGACCCACCACCACATGGTGTATTACCACCCACAGCAAGTGTAGCTGTAGCAGGCAAAGCATTCACCGTAGCCAAAACGGCTACTCTTGAAGAAGCTACACATTTAGTAACAGTATTGGAATCAAGTGCATAATAGTTTGTGGAGGCTGCAATAGATGGGGTTGTGTATGAGTTAGCTGTTGTAAGTAAAGTTCCTGCTGTAGCAGCAGAATACCATTTGATAACTTCATTAGCACCTCCGGGAGTAGCCGTAAGCGTTACAACACCTGTAGCACATCTGGCAGCAGGGGTAACAGAAGGAGCGGCTGGTATAGCGTTGATGATAAGTGTTGAAGTACTTGCTGTGCCTGTTATTGCGGGCGTATTACTCACCACTCTTACTTTATATCCTGTACCACTAGCAGTAGCAGATGGAATGGTTGCAGTAATAGAACCTGCAACGACTGCTGTTAGCGTACCAATATTTACTGGAGCTGTAAATGCACCAGCAGCATCGCTCAATTGCGCAGTAAAAATATTACCCGCTGTGAACGTACCTGTGATGGTGTAATTCACCTTAACCGTATCTCCACCGCATTTTGTTGTGATAGTAATAGGACTTGTTGTAATGGTTTGCGCAAAAATACCTGCACATGAAAACAACAATATAGTTAGCAATAACATTAACTTTTTCATCTTTATTTTTTTTTATTTATTTACGTTTTTGAACTTATTGAACTCCTGCCTACCGGCAGGCAGGTATTGAACCTCTCAAACCTTTTAAACCTCTTAAACCTATTGCACCCTTTGTACCTCTTCCGCACTCACCGAGGGCGGCATCTCTCCTTTTTTTATTTTACTCACTACCAATTCCGCAACTTTTGAAGCGGCCTCTTTGGTGTCAAAGCCACGATTACCCGCCATTCCGGGTTTCGAAGGTTGGTGAATCATCAGTTGGCCGTCGGTGTAGATATCGTAACCGTAAGTATTGCCTTCGGCATCAATGATTTTGTATGTGATGGTTGATTTTTGAAATTCTGAGGCATCGGGAAAGCTTGCCTGTGGGGTACCCTTTGTTTGTTGCGCAAATGATGTGCTTGCAACAAGTATTAAAAATGTAATTGACAGTAATGGCGTTTTTACCAACATAAGTTTGTTTTGATAAAGTAGTTTTTTCGGGTAGGGATTAAAATTTCTTTCCATTTAAAAACAGATGCAAGAGTAGAGCATAAAAAAAAGCTGTACAAAAAAATGGGATGAAAGG
>Ga0114968_10002495_pt1 | contig 14028 bp, 13 predicted proteins | sample M_130807_EF_Meta_FD_87020 | JGI IMG/M metagenome (GOLD analysis project Ga0114968, IMG submission 87020) | Freshwater microbial communities from Lake Montjoie, Canada to study carbon cycling - M_130807_EF_MetaG | ecosystem: Environmental > Aquatic > Freshwater > Lake | place: Lake Montjoie... | reverse complement strand
AGATCATCTGTATCGATATGAAAAATACACCATTGCCCACGCGCCTTAAGAAATGAAATATTTCTAGTTTTACCAAGTCGTCTATTTTTATCTTTTTCTAGATAATAAACACGTAAGGCATTAAATTGGGCGCTTAATTCCTTCAAAATTTCTTTACTATTATCAGTTGAACAATCATCTATTACTATTACTTCAAACTCTTCGCCGATTTGTTCTAAAACTGAACTCAAAGACTCACGCAGTGTATCTGCCATATTCCTATTGCAGATACATATTGAATATTTGATATCTTTATCTGACATTTGTAAATCCTAACCTACACTCTAACCTGACTACTTTTAGGTAGTTAGGCTAATCTTTACCCATGGCTGACGAAAAACTTCTAGTGGTGGTCATTCGCACTCCAAAATCTGATCGTTATCTTCCAATTGAATCATTATTCAAAGATGATCAAAGGTTTAAGCTGGAATACATTGAGGCAAGCATGACACCTAGCTACTCAGAAGTGTCAAATAGAAGTATTGCTTACTCAACAGAGATATTTGAATACTTTCAAGGACGAAAACTCACACCGGAAGAAATTGGATGCGCAGATTCCCATAATAGAGCCCGTGATTTAATTAAACATTACCCCAGCGGTGGCGTAATTTTGGAAGATGACGCGCGAATTATAAACATTGATTCATTTTTTATAATGGTTACTGAATTCCTTTCGTCTCAAAACTCAAAATCATCGATCTTAAATCTTACGGGATTTAGAAATATTGGATTAAAAGCTTCAAAAAATAGATCAACGAACAACAATAGATATATCAAGTTATGGGGTAGCCCAGACCTGGCGGTTTCTTACGCACTTACACAAATGGCAGCAGCTCAACTATTGAATTCTAATACTCCAATTATAGGAGTTTCAGATTGGCCAGCCACACAATCTAATTTCTTTACGCCATTAGTACCGCTGGCTTGGCACGGAGATTTAACAACTACTAGTTTAATTGATTCTACTAAATCAAATTTTAGGAATGATAAAGTCCTAGCTAAAAAAATACTAAAACTAACATTTATTGAATTCTTTATTGATAAGCCCAAAAGTGTGCAACTCTCTGATTTTATTAGAAATATTTATGTAAAAAAATTGAATTGGCACGCTGACTATATAAAAATTAAATTAAGATCAAGGTTTATAAATTAAATGGAAAAAATAATTTATATAGTTGACAAAAAAGGCTCGGCACTTAATACTGCTGCATTGTCTCGAATTGCTTTAACAGGTGGAAGAGTATTTGCAGCGAATGAATATACAAGTCCCAAAAATTTATTAAAAAATATTTATAAAGAAAATGAAGGTATTATTTTGTTTGCCTGGAGGAAAGCATTGGATGATGCAATATTCTTGAAATCGACAAGAACTTATTTTAAAAAGCTTGATTCTAAATTCGTAATTACTTTTTTAATACCAGACCATCTTGGATTAGATGATGAAAAACATAATAACGAACTAGAGATGATAAAGGCATCGGATTACTATTTAGTAACTAATCAGCTATTGCTTGATAGATACCATCAAAAGTTTGTTGAAAGTCCTCCAAAAGGAATTTTTCATGATTTACCAAATATAGATGCAATTGATCGGATTAAAAAAAACGTTCCAAAGGTTAGAGGTCTTAAACAAAAGATCATTTGGGTTGGGAATTCCGAATGGGGATCTCGCCTGGGAGTAGTCGATCATAAAGGTTTTGAAAGTACGATACTTCCACTTAAAGAACTGATAATTCAGCATGATAACTGTGTAGATCTCCAAATAGTTGATTCGAGAAAAAAATTGATTAAAAATGAGGAAGTATTGAAATTAATTAGAACTTCAGATTTACTACTTCAAGTCTCTAAAAGTGAAGGTACAGGTTTACCACTTTTGGAGGCTTTAGGGCTTGAAACTGCCGTTCTTTCACCCGATATCGGGATAGCCAAGGAAGTATTATTCGGTAATTACCAGTTTATGATAAGTTTTCTAGACGCAGAAAGTGTTCATAAAAGAATTCATGAATTACTTAGAAATGATTACACAAGTATATTATCAAAATCTTATAAGACTTATATTAGCTTAATTACTAAAGAAGGTTTAATTCGAAGAAAAAAAAGTAAGGTATTGCCAAATTATAAATCCTTAAATTATAGAGTTAAAATAAGGTTGTATTGGTTATATAGATACTTATTTAATTTAATTTCTAAAATATTTAGTAAGGTAGAATGATTCATGAACTTTAGTACTAAATTTCAAATACTAAATAAAAATATATCATTGCTTTCATACCATGCTTTAATTATATCTCTTAAAAAAAGAACAGGGTTGAATTTTTCACCATTTTTTAAAATTGTGCTTTTTCATTTACCACTTAAATTAATGGATTTAATTGTACCTAAAAGTTTTATGGCATTGCTTTCAAATTCGTATTTGTACTATAAAATATATGATAAGTCGATCTACTTTTCCTTAAAAGCAATTAAGAATAAAATTACGAGTCGCTACGCTATATCGCTGTTGCTAGATGCATACCGCGACCAGAATCTAGATACAGAAATTAGAGAATTTATGAATAAGAGCCTGAATGTTAAGCAATTTGATAGTAGTGAAATTGATGCAATTTTAGCATGGGCTTTTTTTAATCTCCCTTACCATGAATTCAATCAATTACTTGAAAAAGTAAAAGAAGTTTATTTTGAAACGTCAAAACCTCAAGATGTTTTTTCTGAAAATAGGTTTTTGCCAGACTATTCAAGAAATTTAGGCCATTTGACAAGTATGTACCTATATGCACAGTACTATCAGTCTGTAGGAAGTAATAGGCGTATCAATATAATCAAGAATAGAGCAGATAATAAATTTTACCTTGGATTACTAAAGCGGAGTTTAAGCTTAGAAATAAATGAAATCCCCGAGGAGTCGTTTCCAATAAAAACTGATTCTAATTTTCGCTCGTTTGACCATTTATTATATAGTTTCGAGAATTACCAAAATATCAGAATCGAATCTGGTGCAGATCACTCACATATTCAAAAAACTCCAGAGTGGGACTTAGCTTATAAAAATCCAATTAAATTAACGGCATCTGAGATTGATTTAGGTGATGATCTACTAAAAAATGTACTTAAAGGTCGATGGTTTATTGCATTGCATATAAGAGGTCCCAAAGAAAATTTGTTTAATGCACAAGCTAGAGATTCTCTCATAGATAATTACAAGCTAATGAGCGAATATGTCTCAGCAAACGGTGGTGTAGTTGTTAGAATGGGTGATAGAAGATTTGCAAAATTGGATTCAAATTTTCCAGCATTTGATTACGCTAATTCCGAATTGAGATCTGAGTTTTTAGATTGCTGGCTCTGGGCAAATTGTAAATTCTGGGTTGGAAACATGAATGGTACTGCACTAACTGCCTTGGTATTCGGTAAAAAAAGATTGATCACTAATCAATGGTACTGGAATATAAGGGGAGTAAATGATGACATGATCATACCAAAGTTGCTTTGCTATAAAAACTCAATATTGAATGTGGAGGAAACAGTTAATTCAAAAATGGGGAGACAAATGAATCGAAACTATCTCAAAATGCACGGCTACGAATTGTTAGAAAATTCTTCTAAAGATATTCTAAATGGGTATTTAGATTTTGAAGCCTCTAAATCAAATGAGATATCTCAAATTGATGAGAGTCTTCGGAAGCATATGAATCTTGAATGGTTTCAGGGCGGTTTGATGCGAGTCGCTCCAAGTTTTGCTACAAATTGGGCCAATAGGGTGCATAACAACTAATAACCCGCTTTTTAAATAATTCAAAGCTTCATATTCCAAAAAGTAAATTGGAAATTCAAGGTACTGTTTTCAGATTGTATTTCTAATAATTTTCAGTGATTCATCAATATCCTTAAAATCTAAACCTGCTATTTTTTCTAATGGCAATTCCCACCACTTACTTGCAATTAATTCTGATGAAGTCTTTTTGCTAAATCTTTTTTTCAAAAATTTCGCTGGATTACCTACGACTATTTCATAGTTACCGACATCTTTTGTCACAACTGACCCTGCACCAATAACACTACCAATTCCTAATTTTACACCGCTTAAAATTACAGAATTATTTCCTATCCAACAGTCTGGAGCGACTACTGTTTTTGAATAATTCGGTTTAGAATTTTGAAGTAACTTATTCTTCGTAACTTGGTTTTCGTCCCAATTTTCTGTTGATTGACCCCATTGAAATGCGGCTACAGATAGCCAAGTTGTTGGATGCTCAAACCCACCAATCGAAACCCGTGATCCAATCATTGCGTAACGTCCCACTTCTGAATCACTTATGTATGTTAGTGCGCCTACGCCGGAATATGAATTAACAGTTGATCTGTTTATGCATGTAAAATCACCTATGTCAGAATTGCCTTCAAACTCTGATTCTAAAATCTTTACGCTACGGCCCAATTGCAAAGTAGTAAATTCCGGAAACGTAATATTAAAATTTGATGTATTTATATACTCTTTAATAAACATAAGTCATAAGTATACTATACCTGAGAAAAATTTATGGCGCTTGAAGAATATGAAGATTCTCAATTAGACTTCAGTGTTATAAACAATGTAAAAACTCTCTACTTGTTGAGATAAAGATTTAATTTCTATTAATAAATATTATCAAATTACAAACCAAGCAATTTTGCTTGGTAATCAAAATCAGGTATTTTCAATCTCACTTCATCAAAGCTACCTACTGCTTCTAAAAGGCCATTATTAAAGTAGCAAACTTTATCTGCGTTGCGGACTGTGGCTAATCTATGGGCAATAATTATTAAAGTAACAGATCCTCTTAGGTTTTGAATTGCAAGATTGATATCATTTTCTGTTTCTGAATCCAATGCACTTGTTGCTTCATCTAAAATTATCAACTTAGGGTCCGTGTAAAGTGCACGAGCAATACCTAAACGTTGCCTCTGCCCGCCACTTAATTTAGCTCCTTTCTCTCCCACAACCGTCATTAAACCATCGGGAAGTTTATTTATAAATTGATCTAATTGTGACATTTTTAAAACGCTCCACATCTTATCTACATTGGAAGTATCACTACTCATGGCATCCAGTGTTATATTCTGAATTATTGTCCCACTAATAATAGATATGTCCTGGGGAACGTATGAAATTGCTCCTGGCCAATTCTTAACTGCGTCAATCGGCTTAAGGCCTGAAACTAGAATTGAACCCTGATTTGCATCTAAAACTCCCAAGATTAAATCTGCTAATGTCGATTTTCCTGCACCCGATTTACCAACTAGAGCAACGAGGGATCCATTTGCAATTTCGAATGAAACATCCTTTAAAACATTTTCAGGAGCACTTGGATATTTATAGCTAACATTTGAAATCAGAACCTCAGCGTTAAAGTTTTTAGAATTGACTACACGTAATTCAGTTTTTCTGGTTCCAGATAAGAAATGAAAATTTAGCTCATCGTAAATTTTTAATGTTGGTAATGCACCCCCACTACTGGATTTTATTTGGAATAATCCTTGTTGTAATCTCAATATTGATGGCACTATCCGAGTCCCAGCAGCTAAGAAGAGTGCAATATTGCCGACTGCCCTTGCAGCATCCTGATTTGAGAACTGGTACATAGCTAAAAGTAAAGCACCGATGACAACTGAGGTTTCTAATACGTATTTACTTACGTAAGGCAAAAATGCCATTCCTGAATTGATTTCTGCAATTTTAATTCTTGTTTTTTCAATCTCTTTTGAATGTGATATTATTTCATTTCGCACAAATAATTCTCGATAAGTATCGAGTAGATTTGATATCAATTCATTTACTCTGATGCTATACTTCATATTCTCTAGCCCAAAATATTGGGCTTTTTTACTTAAATTTTTATTTAAAAAGAATCCAATTAATGCAAAAAATATCAAAGAGCCCAGTGCTATTCGCGGTTCTATGAAAAATAACCCAAACAGCATTACAATTATCAATGCACAATCTGAGAGTATTGTCATAAATGAACCTAAAACTCCTAGAATTAAACTATTTGCACCAGAAGTTAGACTAAAAATGATTTCTTGTTTTGATTTACCTTTAAATTTTGAATATTCTTGACTCGTAATCATTTGAACAAGCTCGCCGCTAAGCTGTCCAGATCTTACGCCCAAAAACACAAGTGACTTTTTTGTAAAAAACATTGACAATGTAGTTTTAGCCACCATGAAAAATGCTGCAGAAAAACCAATTAGGCTAACTTGCTGCTGTAAAGTCATTTCTTGAAGATTAAACAAATTCAAGAAATAACTAACTCGGTTTCCTGGATTACTTGCTTGAATTCCAGTGACAGAAAGAGCACCTAAGATACCAATGAGTGCAACTCCAATTAAATCAAGAGCACCTAATAATATTTGTATAATTACAATCAAAATAAATTTTAGTTTGTCAGTATTAGGAAGTAGAGTAAAAGCTCGTTTTATAATACTAATCTTGAAGTTAAACATTGTTTAATTTTACATTGGCTATCTTAAGTTTCTCGATTATTAGTGCCGATTCTAAAAGAGAATTTACACATTCTGAAGAATTCCCATGAGAAATGGATCTATCAATAATTTGAAAATATTTGATACCAAGATTTTTTGCTAACTCAACGTCCCTCCAGCTATCGCCCACCATATAAGAATTAGGTAAATCAATTTGATACGCTACCATAGCATCTAGTATTAACCCTGTTTGAGGTTTTCGGCAGGAACACGAATTTTTTCTTTCTGGATTGTTTGCTCTATCAGCCTCCAAATGAGGGCAATAAAAAAAAGCATCGATACGACCACCTTTTTTATTTATTTCAGATTTTATTTTCATGTGTATATCTTCTAAATTTTTTTCACTAACTAATCCCATTTCTATAACTGGTTGATTTGTAATCACTATTACTAAATATCCAAGTTTGTTAAATATCTTTATTGCTTCAGGAACTCCATCCATAATCTGAATTTGCTCATACCTTGAAACATAACCGTTTAACGTATTGATTGTGCCATCTCTATCAAGGAAAATTGCTGGTTTATTCATATTCGTAATTTATCTTTATTTCTAAATTTTTGCATGATCAATTTAAGTTATACTTTTTTTAGGCTATTGTGTATTAACAAATTTTTATTGTTTTCTGATAAATAAATTTGCTCAGAAAAATTACCGAAGCTATGCTTTACAGATTTATATAAATAGTATTTGTTATCTTGCAGAAAATTTACTATTTCCTTACTTGAACTTATCCTCATATCATTATCGTGAATCTCAAGCTGAATTATTCCAATCTTGGATTGTTTTATGAAACTGGTTGCACCTTCTAATACATTTAATTCAGCTCCCTCCACGTCTATTTTCAAATAATCAATAAAACTGATTTTTAAATCGTCCATTATTGTGTCAAGAGTAGAACACTGTTTTTTTAAGGTAACTATTTTATATCCCCTCCCAAGTATTTGTTTTTTTATTTTATAGTACTTAGAATCTTGATTAGGTTTAACAATACTTGATGTCGAATCAAAATTAGAATAAAAAAATTCAGTGAATCCATTATAATTTGTTATACATTTATCAATAAGCGTAAAGTCATGATTTTTTAAAGTTTGATTTATTGCGGGGTGTAATTTCTTATTTGGTTCTATCAATACTGATTTTCTTACTTGAAATAGCTTGCTGATTAACTTCCAATTTTGCGCCCTATTTGCTCCAACATCTACGATAATGAAATTACTATGATTAATTTGCACATTTTGAGACAGAGCACTCATTGCTTTTAGTAATTTACCAGTGAAAAATAATTTTTCTAATATATCAAGTACAAACTTTACAATCCTTATTCTGATATCACTTTGGTACAACAACTTAGACTACCACTTTTATTTGATCAGCTATCCATTTATAGGTTAATGAAATTCCCGCATCTAGCGTCATGCTGTAATTCCATTTTAGGACTTCTTTAATTTTAGTATTATCGGAATTTCTACCCCTAACCCCAACTGGTGCGCTAGGTACATAGATATTCTTAAGTTTCTTTCCTGCTATATTACTTGTAATTCTCACTAGTTCGTCTATTGTCACCATTTCCTCTGATCCAATATTTATAGGCAAAAAATAGTCAGAGTCCATGAGTTTTCTTGAGGCTTCAATACATTCTGAAATAAATAAGAAGGAACGAGTTTGTTTACCATCTCCCCATATTTCAATATTACCTCCGTCAGAGGACTCTGCAATTTTTCTGCATATGGCGGCTGGTGCTTTTTCCCTTCCTCCCCTCCATGTGCCTTTAGGTCCATAGATGTTATGGTACCTAGCAATTGCTATGGGAATTTTGTAATTTCTGGAATAGGACAGATACAACCTTTCCGAAAATAATTTTTCCCAACCATACTCACTGTCAGGGTTTGCAGGATAAGCAGAATCTTCTCTACAAATTGGATTACTGGGGTCCAATTGATTATACTCCGGGTATATACATGCGCTACTGCTGTAAAATATCTTTGGCCTAGATTTTTGCTTAACAATTGCATTCAGTAAATTCAAATTTATCAGTGATGAGTTATGAAGTATGTCGGCATCGTTGTCCCCTGTGAATACAAACCCAGCGCCTCCCATGTCAGCTGCAAATTGGTAAATCACGTCGAACCTTTGGTTTTGCAATAGAGTTTCGATTATCGATGGGTTTCGCAGGTCTCCAATATGAAATGAATCTGCGTCAGTTTCAGCAAATTCTGGAAATTTTAGATCAACTCCAACAACCGTGTATGCTTCCTCTTTTAACGAGGTCACCATGTGGCTTCCGATAAAACCACCTGCTCCAAGTACCAAAGCTTTTTTCATGCAGTCCTCACATCAAGAAAATCTTAAATAACCTGTCAGATAATATACCATTTATGTATTATCCTGATTTAGTGAAACACGTGCTTGTATTAGGTTCTGCAGGTCAGATAGGCACAGGCTTAGTGAGAAAATTGAATGAAGCAAAATATTCGGTCACTCAATTTGATGTGTATTTTGATAAATCCCAAGACCTAAGAAATAGTAAGTCAGATCTAACTTCTTTATTAAAAAAAGCTGATTTTGTATTTTTCTTAGCTTTTGATGTCGGTGGGAGCAAGTATCTTGATACATATCAAAATAGCTTTAGTTTTATTCAAAATAACGTTGAAATTATGGCAAACACTTTCAAATTACTACAAAAAGGAGAAAATCCTTTTATCTTTGCATCGAGTCAAATGGCTGAAATGAATTATTCGAATTATGGCATACTAAAGTTGCTTGGCGAGAAGTATACAAATTCAATTGCAACTGGAAAATTTGTGAGATTTTGGAATGTATATGGTATTGAAAATGTTGAAGAGAAATTCCATGTAATTAGTGATTTTATTAATATGGCAAGGCGAAATAATTTGATAAGTATGCGAACAGATGGTGAAGAATCAAGAGATTTTTTACATATAGATGACTGCAGTGATGCTTTAATTCATATAATGGAAAATTTTAATTCAATACAGAAATCGTTCCCTTTGCACATTGCAAGCTTTAAATACACAAAAATCATAGAAATTGCAAATATTATCGCAGGTCAACTAAATGCAAAGATCATGAGAGGTGAGAAAGTAGATAATGTCCAGTTAAATGCAATGAAGGATCCTAACCCTGCAATACTGGAATTTTGGAAACCGAAAATTGATTTGAACCAAGGAATTACTTCAATCATAAGTTTAACTGAATAATATGAATAAAATTGAAAATTCAGAATCAGTAACTATTTGCTTGCCCGTGCTTAATGAATCTGCCGTAATTGAAAAGGTAATCTTGGAATGGCTCGAAATAGTTAAGAAAATAGCAAATGGTTCTATTATTTTAATTGAGGATGGGGGGAGTACAGATGGAACAATTGCAATAATTAAAGGCTTGCAGTCAAGCTTTCCAGGTAAAATACAATTAGTATTGAGAGAAAAACCTGATGGATTCGGAAATAGTGCTAAAAGGTTGTTAAATTTAGCCGAACGGAGCTGGATTTTCTTTACAGATTCGGATGGTCAATATGTGGCCGAAGATTTTTGGTTGTTATGGAATAGACGTGCTGGAAACGATTTCGTGCGTGGAATTAAGCTTGGGCGTAAAGATCCATTCATTAGACGGGTATCTAGTTTATTTTGGAATAAAGCAGTCAATTTTCTCTTTGAACTACCTGTTCATGATGTCAATTCAGCGTTTTTACTTATTAGAAAAGATTCGTTAAATATATTATTACCACAAGTTCGAATATTAAAGACTATGGTGTTGTCTGAAATCATAATTCGTGCCGTCATGGAAAACATGAATTATGGTCACGATATTTATGTTAAACACCGCGCTCGTGCTAATGGTAAAAGTAGAGCGACACCTGGGATCAAATTTTTATTAGTTGGGCTTAAACAAATTAAGGGACTATTTCTAATTAAAAAAGACTATAGAATGAAATTTTGATTGATTTCTATGACTCTAAAGGAAGATAAAAATATCTACGACTCTATAGGCACATATTTTAGTGGCAAAAAATTATCAAAAAATGATTTTTTATTCAGTGTTGTAGTTTCATTAGCAACGTTATTAATATTCTACCGCATATATAGCGGGTGGATCATTACTAATGCTCATTGGGATCTTGGTTGGTTGAGGCAAGTAACCTGGCATAATGTTTTTCAAAAAATGCCTGAAACCTGTTGTAGTGTAAATGAAAGCAACTCGATTTATATTTCTTGGTTTTGGCATTTCACACCTCTTTTTTCAATAGTTAGTTTGCTTTCATATCTTTGGCCATTTTCTAGTTTTGCCTGGCTGGCTTTATTGCTAGCAATTGCACCTGCATTATTAGTTTTTTTCACTTGTATTATTTTTTTTCTCAGCAGAAAACCATTTTCTAAATTCAAAGCTATAAATTATTTTTACCCAATATTATTGTCTTTGTCTTTTGGGTCGATTAGAGCAATCGCATTTCCCCATTACGAATTATATTTCTTAGTTTTTGTGTTAGCAGCAGTGTATTCCGCTGCCAGGAACTCGAAATTTCTTTTTTTTCTATCAATAATAATGTTAGTTTTTCTTAAAGAAGATTCGGCATTTTATCTAGTAATTTTGATATGGTTTATTTTTTTCAAAAAACTAAGCACTTTACATTTAATTAAAACTACTTTTTTACTACTAACGCTCCCTATAGTTTATCTAGTATCCTTAAATTTTGTACAACTAGATTATCCAATTAATCCAAGTTTTCCGAATATGACCAACTTGGAATCCCAGTATCTGGGTAAACCATTGTTATCCCATATTTCGATAGATTTTATAATAAATCGTTTAATACATATTTTTCAAGTGAACTTTGTTTTGATAATGTTAATTATTTTACTTGCATGTATAGCGTTACTCACAAAAAATGATCTAATGATGCGGTTGATAGCATCAACTTTACCGTATTTCATTGTCTCGACCTTTGCATTCTCCTGGGTTAAGGGCGTAATGTTAAACTATGAATTAATCCCGGTTTGGTCATCTGTAATGCTAGCTGTGCTTTCATATCCAACACAAACTTCGGATTCAAATAAACATATTGGTGTAAGCAAAGTATTTATTTTTTTATTTTTATTGCTGGGATTAGTAAATGGATCTGCCAAACATGTTATAAGTGTAGGGCTTACGCAAACGCCAAATGTTTCCACGATGAATTCAATAGATTTAATCATTCAAGAAGCCAAAAAAAATGCAGTCATACTCGATGCTAATTTCTTTGTATACAACCCAAGCTTAGTTTCATATAATTCTTGGCTAAAGGACTTGAATGAGTTAAACTCTGCTCAATGCTTTATACATTTACCGACTTCGAAAACGAAAAAAACTCTGGCAAAAAACTTTCCAAATTTTGTATTTGACACTAGGCAGTTCAAGAATTCAAGTTTTCAAGTAACATGTTTGCAAAACAAAAAAAGTTCTCGTAATTAATGTTTTGAATCTTAGAGTGGGCCCTGTCGGGATCGAACCGACGACCCACGGATTAAAAGTCCGTTGCTCTACCGACTGAGCTAAAGGCCCCAAGTAAAAATATACAGATATGATTTACTTCATATTGCCTTAATTCTAGTGATATCGTTGATAATTACAAATTATTAATCTTGATAAGTACTCATTCAAAGTATTCTGTAGAATTTTCATTAAAAGGGCCTTTGCTAACCTCAAGCATTATGAAGTTAAGTGATTTAACTTGAATACTATGCCAACTATTGTTGGGTATCGTAATTGCGATAGGCTTAGCGCCACTAATGATCGAAGAATCATTCAATAATCCGTCTTCTCCATAACTACGAAATACCGCTTCTCCAACTATCGGTATCAGAATCTCAGGCTTGGTCGCATGTTTGTGAATTCTGTCTTGGTATGGTGGTACAAACGCTAAATAAGTGACCTGTGTTTCATCTTCTGGGCTAGGATGTAAACATAATCTTGCTTTTCTATTTGTGTTTTTACTAGCCTCGACAATAAGTTGATCAAGAATATCTTCTGGGATACCTAATCCCCACGAGTGCATATGAAATACACCTGGGAGAGTTTCTTTTGCAATTTCATTCAATCGAACCATTTTTATTGTTCCATTGAAAAGTCTAGGATCATTCTCCCTGGTACACCCTCGCGTATCTCATTTATTGCCCGATTAACATTGCTTAGGGCAAAGCTTTTTGTTGGATAATCGCTAAAATCAATTTTTTTCTCTATTAAATATCTAAGTAAATCAGGTATATCTCGATCTGGATTTGAGTGTCCGCCATATGAGCCTTTTAGAATTTTACCAAAATGGAGAGGGAGTGTATGAATTTTTGCCACATCCCCAATCTTTGGAACACCTACTAAAACTACTTTTGCTGTCGAAGACGTGATTTCATAGCATAATTCTATTGCTTCACTATTTCCAGTAGTTTCGACTGCAATATTTGGCAATGAATTTCCATAAAGGTTTTTTAATCCATCAAGTGTTTCGATTTTTCCAGTAAATAACAAAGTCTTGCTTGCTCCCATTTTTTCAGCATGCTTTAGTTTTTCTTTTTTGATATCGATGGCAGTAATGTCTTTAATACCAAATAATTGAGCAATTTTTATTACGGACAGCCCAACTCCACCACATCCAATAATTATCATAGAGTCTCTAAAATTTGCTTGAATATCATTTTCTAAAACGCCAAGTGCAGTTGGTAAGGCACAACCTAATAATGGCAAAATATTTTTATCAAGTAGACCAGGGTCAATTTTAGTAATCCTATTTTCAGAAACTATTGAATGCTTGTTAAAAGTTGTAACCCAACCAGCATTTAAATTTTTTCCTCTCCATTCATATATGGGTGGTTTAGATTGAGTTCCAGACCCCTGCCGCCAATGCATAATAACTAAATCGCCGGGATTTACTTTTGTCACATCCGGCGCTAATTCTATAACTCTCGCAAATCCTTCATGCCCTAAAAGATGAGGTAAAAATCTATCTTCACCTTTCACTCCATCAATTTCATTGATCTGTGCACCGCAAATACCACTGGTTATAACTTCAACCAATATTTGCCCAGAAAGCAAACGCTCGGGAAGAGTTATCTCGTCAATAATTAGTGGAGCCCTAGATCCGCTTAGAATTGCAGCTTCGGTTTTCTTAATTGATAGTGACATAATTATCTATCTAAAAAATTTATTCGAAATATATGAATTCATAGTCACCAGTGTATCCAAAAGCTTTATACACCCATCTCCATTCATCAACGTCCATAATTGACTCAGCTGTGAGTGCCCAACATTCAAGATTAAACATTTCTAGCTCGTTGCGAAAACTTTCAACCATAATATATCCACTCTTTCCGACACGCTCTATTTCGCTCACGGCAACCTCTAATTCATATATATGTAAATTATGAAGGGTTCCAAGCGATATAACTAAATCAAAAGATTTATTAGTATATGGAAATATGTCT
>Ga0114968_10002494_pt1 | contig 14032 bp, 18 predicted proteins | sample M_130807_EF_Meta_FD_87020 | JGI IMG/M metagenome (GOLD analysis project Ga0114968, IMG submission 87020) | Freshwater microbial communities from Lake Montjoie, Canada to study carbon cycling - M_130807_EF_MetaG | ecosystem: Environmental > Aquatic > Freshwater > Lake | place: Lake Montjoie... | reverse complement strand
ATCCAGCGTTTGGTTCGTGATATTCCTAAGACAGATATTGCTGCTGGGTATGGCGGCATGTCAAATCTTCGCCAGCTGATTCACCAGCAAATGAAGAAGGAGGGACTGAAGTGTAACTGTATTCGCTGTATGGAGATTGGCGACCAAGAGCATGATGTGCTGGAGCCGATTCTAGTTGTTCGGAAGTATGAGGCATCTGAGGGAACCGAGTATCATATCTCTGTGGAGGCCCATAAGATGAATGCGTGGCAGACAGCTGTGTATTCGTTGATCCTTGTATGGAATTGGCTCTCATTTATGTTTCTAGGTAAGCACGAGTATTGGTCTGGAAACTTGGCAACTTATATTGGGCTCTATGGATTCTTGCGTTTGCGGTTTGACCCTGCGCCAGGAGGCAACTTTATTTCTGAGATTAATGAATGTGCTCTTGTGCGCGAGGTTCATGTGTATGGTACATCTATTGGTATTGGTGCAGCCTCAGCAGGGAGCCAGCATCGCGGATTTGGTAAGCTATTGATGAAGACTGCTGAGACTATTGCTGCGGAGAATGGCTGGAAGAAGGTTGCTGTTATTGCTGGTGTTGGAACGCGCGAGTATTATAAGAATAAGTGTGGGTATAGATTGGATGGGACTTATATGGTAAAGGATCTCTAAAAGAAAAATAAAATTGTTCTGTGTGTTGCACCTAATAATTTTTGCTTCGCAAAAATTGTCTAGCTCATAGAGCTCATTATTTTTCTAGCAAAGCTAGAAAAATTGTTCTATGCTTTGCATCTAATAATTTTTGCTTCGCAAAAATTGTCTAGCTCATAGAGCTGATTATTTTTCTAGCAAAGCTAGAAAAATTGAACCCCCTATTTTTTACCCAATTAGCCAGCACAACAAGCAAAGATGTCCGATTTTCATGAGGAGTTCGCACCTGAGGTCATGACCGATTCCGATGAGACGCTTATGCGTAATGCTAAGCGTACACTCCGCTACGCAACTCGTTCTAAGACTGTTGATGCCGATGCCTTGTTTGCAGATAATCTCAGGCAGATTCGCGAAATTAAGCCATCGTCTGATGTTGCAGAGAGCCAGTTTCATTATGCAAAGCTTGACCTCGCCAATAAAGAGCTGGAGATTATTGAGCTGAAGAAGCGAGTAGCAGAGTTGGAGCTTATTGAACAGTCTATTAAGAACTACAACAAGTCATTTACAATTATTCAGAAGAATCTAGTTAATTATGAGAGCCTTACAAAGTGTGTTGGTAAGACTGGTCTGTCTCAGATGTTGGCGGATGAGCGCTTTCTCATTGAGAATCATTGTGAGCCCGATTTGACAAAGGGTCTGCCGAGACATGTATCAGAACTTCTCTTGAACAAGTATAAGAGTCTTAACATCTGTGAGGTGGATGCGCGCAATGATTTCCATTCCCAGCTTATGTGGAATCATATGAAGAAGTATGTGCCTAATGGGTTTATGCTTCTGCGTATTTGCTTTGTGATTCTAGTTATGGTTCTTCTGTGGCGTTGGCTCTAAAGAGAACTAAAAATAAAATACAAAAATTTTTTACGCATATATAAGATTTTTTGTTTTGGTTGAATCAAACACATATATACCATATATCCTCAGGAGGTCAGGCAAATCATTCGAAATAGCGTCAAACATCAATAATCCACCTGCAAACGAAATTACCATTTTATCTTCTATAGGGATTCCTGAGACTGCATCATTAAACATGTATATTTGTACGAAAATACCAAGTGAAAGCTTGAATATAATGTTTGTAAGAATATAAATCTTAGAGCCGACACTATGTCTATTCAGTATAACAAGAGCAAACTGCGCCATAATGGCAACTCTTAGTACAATAAAAAATATATGGTATGCCTTCATCTGATACTAAGACCTTAAAAAAATTGAATCCATTTTCTCCAATAAATGAGGGTACCCATACTACTTCACAGTCCTAACAAAATGAACTCATTTGTCCCAAACATACTTGAAGATAAGACTATTATGAATCTTATTCACGCACATAAGATGAGTATTCATGTCGCAATTATTGTAAAGCGTAACAAGGTTATCGCAATGGCAACAAATAAGGTGGGAACTCGTTCTCGGGGTGTAGGATGGTCAGATCGTACAATCCATGCAGAGAAGAATGTTGTCCGCGAACTTGGAGATTACGCGCAGCTACGAGATGCAACAATGTATGTTATCCGCATATCTCGTTCAAAGGATACACATGGCAATGATAAGGTTCAGAATTCTGAACCATGCCATGATTGTCATCTCTTTCTGGAAAAGTGTATCAAGAAGTATGGTCTTAGCCGCGTATTCTATTCAACAACTGAGTTTGTAGAGCTTGATATTGAGAATCGTCCACTAAAGCGTACTCCTGCATCACCACTTACTGTTGGGCGGAAGTGATCCGTTTCTCGCAAATCTTAATATACTCCTTATTAATATCAAACCCAATATATTTTCTATTTGATTGGATACAAGCCACAGCAGTCGTTCCACTTCCCATGAAAGGGTCTAATACAATTGCGCCCTCTTTTGTGAATAGTTTCATTAGATGGCTAATAAGTTCAACTGGCTTTACAGAGAGATGTGTGTTATAATCACCTTTCTCTTTTTTAGTAGGCTTTGATACGAGAAATACTCTTTCAAGCTCTTCATTTTGAGAAGAGTTTTCTGTTACAATAATATTTGCAGGAAAGTATGTTCCGTCTTCTCCTACTTTTACATTAGTATTCATTAAACCAGTATTATACTTCTGAAAGTTATCAATATAGCGGCCTTCAATTGGTTTCACAGCCAAACAGATTGGTTCAATTGCTGGCTTTAACTGTGGAGTCTTCCAACCAGCGCATAAAGCTTTCAGTGCTAGTTTCTCTTCTGCAGTTAGCGTCTTGTCTTTTTCAATAATATGATCTTGTGAGAATGCCTTTACCTGCGACTGAGTATAAATCCAACCAAGCATATCTCGGATTTCAAAACCGGCTTCCTCAATTGCCATAGCCATTGAATGATAGAGACGAGGGCTGCTGAATGATAAGAAAGCTCCACCAGGCTTCAATATACGGAAGATTTCTACTGAGACCTTTGCATAGAATTCAAAGAACTTCTTAGACTGATTCCTGTCAAACTTCATGCCTTTTGGTAGATTCCCTACAAGTGATGATGCGCCTTTTGTATCAATAGCCTCTTTGTTCCAGTCATCTCCAAGACCATCTAGGAAATAGGGAGGATCGGTACAGATCATATCAATTGAATTGCTTGGTACGCGGCGCATCTGCTCAATACATTCACCAAGTGTAATTGTATTGACTAGATCCTGTAAATGGATAAGCGATGCGAGGCGCTCTTTGGAAGCTCCTACATAGTCTTTGATACCTCGCTGGCTACATAATAGAAGCAGTTCTTTGCGCGTCTTTGTTTCCATTTTGCTGTGAACTATATAAGGTGGCTTTATTTAATCAAATTTTTTCTAGTTCCGAAGGAACTGCTGGAAGCGAAAAAATAAAATTGTTAAGCGTGTAACGCTAAACTGTTTTTCTATCACCACAGTGATAGAAAAATTGAAGCCCCTATTTCCAGCATTCTAAGGTATACACTCCACAAAATGCCCTCCACAATTCCATACGATAAGCACATGAGCGCTCTTAGCGATGCCTGGTCTGTCGCAAACACATTAACATATAATGAGATGAAGACTGTATTTAATAATTCTTCTGCTGGCCATAATAAGAAAACCTATTGTGTCATTATTCAAAAGGGAAAGATTAAGAACATCTGTAATATAGACGACAAGTCTAAGTATATTGCAGCTTTAATTGACAAGGATTTTATCCTTACAGATTCTATTTGCGTAGAAGATTGGCGTAATAGGATGCGCACTATTAGCACAATTGACCATGCTGCTGTCATGTCTCTTAAAAACTGGCTAAAAAATAATAATGGTCCCTATGGTGTGGGTGGCATTGAGTTCTTCCTTATGAGGATTATGCTTAATCCAGAGCTGGCTGCTCGTCATCCTAGGTTTTATGCAACTGCACAGCGAAAGTATAGAGAATTCAAGACAGAGATTCGGAAGCGCAATTATCTTCCTAGTATGATTGTGAATGAGTTTCGCGAGTTTCTAACGCTCATCAAAAAGCGCCGAGACTATGTGGCACCCTCTAGCGAGCACCCTGTACACTACTATAAACTTCGCCCTAGGAAGTCTGTAGTATATTATCCTCAAAATAATTGAGCGCAGCTTCAATAGCCTGATCCATATTAAAATACTTATAACTTGCTAAACGCCCAATAAAATGCACATTTTTTTCTGCCGCTGCAAGTGCGCGATATTCTTCATAAAGTGCTTCATTTGCTTGATTAGGTACAGGATAATATGGATCTGCTCCATCGTCGCAACTACAAGAAGTTTCATATACAACAATACTTGTTGATATGCGCAGCTCCGTGTTATAATCATATGGTAGCCATTTATATTCAACCGACCGTGTGTAAGGAATATTGGGTGATGGATAATTTATTACTGGTCCTTGTTGAATAAATCCAGGGCAATCGTAAAATCTTCGCACTTCAAAATTCAGGGATCGATACTCTAAAGCTGGAAGTCCTGCCTCCTTAAAATACTGGTCAATCCGCCCAGTAAATATAAGAGAACCCCAAGAAACTTCATTTTTAATATCTTCAAAATCTGTAGAGAGCCTTATAGTAATATTTGGATGCTCTAGCATGCGTTCAAAAATCCGTGTGTAGCCGAGAGCAGGGAGACCTTGGTATTTATCTGTGAAATAGCGCCCATCATTGTTGTCTCGCACAGGGATTCGTGCGAGAACCAATGGAGCTAGATCTGCAGGTTCTTTTGCCCATTGTTTGATCGTATAAGGTTTGAAGAGAAGTTCATAAAGTTCTGTGCCAACTCGTGAGAGAGCAGTCTCTTCGGAGTTTGTTGGGTTGGCAGTATGCACTTGCTTCGTAGCTAGCCAGGCACACACTTCTTCAGGGGTCTGAAGATTTTCATTGAAGACTTTATTAATTGTCTCTTGGTTTACTGGGACTGGCACAAGTGTGCCTCCAACCTGCGCAAGAACTTTATGGTCATAACGGATCCATCGCGAGAACTGGTTAACATATGTCCAAACTTTTGATGAATTTGTGTGGAAAAAATGGGGGCCGTATTTCGATACAAGGATCCCTGTTTCTAGGTCGATCTCGTCGTAACAGTTACCACCAATATGATCGCGCTTATCAATTATAAGGACTGTCTTATCTGGAAACTCTGTTGCGATTCTCTCTGCAAGTGTGGCGCCGCTAAATCCCGCGCCAACTATAAGGTAATCGTAATTGCGCATTTATATTATATAGTTTATTTGGTTGAACCTTTATACTCAGAAATGGATACTGAATTTTGCATAAATATTCGGAAATGGTGTGTAATGTATAGGATTCTTCAATATATATACTCACCACTATCTCAGGAATCTTATTAACTCGAGGGAACAATCGCTGCATCTATTTATATATTGAAAAATTGATAAAAAACTTCATACTAGAGAAGTAGCAACTATGGCTCGACCTATATCAAAGTATTTTATTTCCTACAATCCTATAGACAATCTCTATAGGGCATATAAGAATAAGGAAGGTATTCGTCCTCTAATACACACCTTCCAGCGAGAACGTATTAATGTTCGCCCTTATAATGAAGAATTTATGGCAGAATTTGCAGGACGGCCGATTCGTGTTAGAAAGTTAGGCGAAGTAATATGTTATAATACAAGCTCTGTATTTAGTATATATAATTTCCCATCTTCAACATATCTGAAGAGTTCACCTAACAATATTTTACCTGGAGACTTATTTACGAATCTTAGAAGTCAGATACAGATTCCTGTTAATAATGTTCAGGAATTGAAGTTGAAGGCTGTAAGAGAAAATGATAGTTGCGGTATTTGTTTGGAACCACTAACTATGGAGAACTCTATTGTCACATCATGCGGACATGTATTTGTAAGGGGAGCATTTGAATGTTGGCGACAGATTAGTACAAAGTGTCCTGTTTGCAGGAGTGTGTGTAATTATGTCTAGTAATAACGAAAAAAATATTTTATTTCTGTTTTATGTTTTAGTTATTTTTTATTTGTGTTTTGTATGATTAGCTGGTAATTTTACGCCTTCTTGGAGACAACACGCTTAACAATAGTAGGCGCCTTCTTTGCGATAGGCAGGGGGATAGGCTCAGCATCTTCAGGCGCATCATCCATATCCTCATCCTCCTCTACAGGAGCAGCAGTAGGAGGTAGTGGCATCACAGCGGCGAGGGCGCTTGAGCGAATAGGAGCAGGAACGGAGGCAGGTGCAGGCGCAGACGCAGTCTCAACATCCTCCACATCATCCACAAACGCGTAGCCGCGGACACCCTCAGGCACCTTGTCCATCACAATCTGCGCAGCCTTCCAGGAAAGACCAAACTTGCCACCAGCAAACCAGATACCAGTACACTGCATCACCGCACGCAGAATGGCACCCTTAACAAGGAGGTCCTCAACAGGGATACCATCATACTCAACAGGAGGCTTGACCTGACCGTCAAACATCTTTACATCAAATGTCTCGCCATTCTTCTTCAGGCTGAGCTTGACGGTAGGGGGGTAGGGCTTGACATTGCCATCTTTATCCTTGCCCCAGCGGACAATAGGAGTATAGAACGCACGGACAATATCAGGCTTCAGGTCAGACTTGAACCACGCCTTACTGTGCTTGACACCCTGCTCAATCATATACTCATCAAGAGCATGAACCGCATCATAGAACTCCTTAGTCTTGTTGCCGGCCTCATCATAGCCGCGCAGAGAAAGGTCAATACTATACTTAATAGGGCCAGCCTTGTCAAAGGTGCTCATGCCATAAGGAATAGTTAGCGCAGGCGTCTGGAAGAGGAACTTGCCACCCTCGTAATTGACATATGCCTGCTTGGCACCACTGTCCATCACCTTGATCTGGCTGAAAGTAACATTGCTCGTGGCGAAAGTGCGGGAGAGGACTACAGTGCTAGACATTTTGTTCGGTAAACTGACTGACTAATAGGTCAAAAACACCCTTCAATTTTCTGGCATCGGTGGCAAAAAAATTTTTTTTTGCTTTTTTCTTAGAAGTCTCCGCTGCTTTCTATAGTGCTAGTAGATGAACTCTAGTGAACTTCTCCGCAAAAGACAGGAAGCCGCCAATCAATATAAATCATATTGGAAACCACGCGATGCGAGTGAAGTTACAACTCGCAATATGTATAAAGCGAATAATACAGTAGTACGGACAAACTACCATCCTAATGTACCGGCTGGCGGTTCGTCAGTTGTAACTGCAAACGGAATAGACCGCAGTAAATGCGATACTGCTATTGGTCCAGGAAATGGTGCTCCTAAGGATTTCTCATTTACAGGTGTTCAGAATGCAAATGCTGCGTGTGCGGTTTGTTCGGATACAACATGGGGAGCTTCAGGCGGTATAACACTCAAGACTACACAAGAGATGACAGATATCTTATATAAACCTCCAAATCCTACAACTGGTCTCCGTTGGGTTACATCCAGTTCTGGAACTCTTGTACAAGCTTTACAAGGGGATTGTCCTCCAAATAATGAGGCTCAGAATCCTAAGTGGGGTGTTGCCGAACCCAAATGCTGCTAAATTATATATTAAGCCAATTATAAGAATCTCGTGTTTTAGAACTTACCTTACAAAGTGCTGTTAAGCAATACATTGCACCGAGAGCTCTGTTTGTCTTTTCTGTTGCAGTTGATACAAGGGTGTCAAATATATTAATATTTAACTTCTGCCACCAGCGAAGTTCTCTTTGAGTTCTTAGGGAAAATTTAAAAGGGTCATGCTTCATAATTCCATCTAGGCCAGGGCAAATTATTTTCTTCAACTCTGAAGTTAATTGAAGTCTATAATTCCATAGCTCATATAATTCTCGGTATAGTTTTATATGATCTTCGAGTGTTAAATCGGAGAACCATTCTGTATTGGAATGATATCCGAGAAAATCCATTTTCATGAAAACATCGAGAATTCTAAGACTAAAAGTCTGTTCAGCAGTTAGTTCGGTATCATTTGTAAATATTGTTGTATAGCCTTTTTGTTTTAGCCAAATAAGTCTGTGCTCCAAGGAATTTCTTGCAGAGTCAGTAAGTGGTATTTGTGTATATGGGTTCTTGAATCCTGAAGCCATCATGTGCGAAAAGGAGCGAATATCAAAGCACCAGATCATTTTATTGGCATCCGCATAAGACCAAATATAGAGCTGCGGTATAGTCTGTATTTGGTCCATACTCTGAAGTTCTGTTTGGTTATTTGAGACTTCAAGGCAATTTGCGGCGGGACCTTGTTGTTTATAATGGAGGTGTGCAAGGGCTTTGCGAGCCCAGTGCTGTATCTTTGTAGCCTTCGCGTCGGCCTGGTATGGATAAGTAATACTATCCAGATATTTCTGAACACTTGGGGCCTTATACCGAATGGGATTTTTATAGTGTCTTGCGCAAAAATCTCCCTGGCTTACAACTGACTTACATTGAATATCTTTGTGTTTTTTGGACTTTATATTCAAGCATTGGCGAAAGGGCTGAATAGAGCCGCTCATCCCCCTCTACATTCTGTTGGGGTTTCTAGGTGAATCGGCAAAATGAAAATGTGTTAGAATAAATCATAAATATGACCTGTTTTCAAAAAAAAAAGGTTTTTTTCTTGAAATTGAAGATTTTTTGAAACTATTTTTATAAAAATTGATTGCTTTTGGCCGCCACTATGATAGTCAGTGCGTTTAAGACAAATGAATTCTATCCCAGCAACTAATACAAACATGAGCTCCTCCGCCGCCGTCTCCAAGAAGACTGTTACCAAGAAGACCGCCACGCCTGCCGCTGTAGCGACGCCTGTTGTGGTCGCTGCCCCTGCCTCTGTGGCTGCCCCTGCTACTGCCGCTGCCCCTAAGCGTGCGGCCAAGCGCTCTGCATCAACTGCTGAGACTACCTCCACGCCTGTAGCCGCTGCTTCCGTGCCTGCTTCCGCACCTGTATCCGCTGCGGCCGTACCTGAGGCCTCCACTACTGCGGATGCCGTCGCCGAGTCCAGCTGGAATGATGACCTGAGTGGCCTGGTTCGCCATCTGTCCACCATGCGCGACACCATCTCCAGCCTCTTCACTGAGGTCAAGCGCCTAGAGAAGAAGGTTCACCGTACCATCAAGGATGCCGGCAAGCGCCGCAAGAACCGCAAGACTGATGGTGTTGCTGATGAGTCCGCCCCCAAGCGCCCCACGGTGTTCAATGTGCCCCAGGAGGTCACCGCCGAGCTGAATGTCTTCTTTGGCAACGCCGCCGACTCCAAGATGAGCCGCGCGGAGGTCACCAAGAAGATCACTGGCTATGCCAAGGAGCACTCCCTCATGAAGGGCCACAACATCAATGCGGATGCGCGTTTGGCCAAGCTCCTCAACCTCGCCGCCAACCTCCCTGCCGGCGAGCAGCTGACCATCTTCAACCTCCAGCGCTTCCTGCGCCACCACTACCCCAAGTCGGTGGCTGCGGCCGCGGCGGCTGCTGCGTCTGCGACTGCGTAAGCAATATAATATATGAAAAATAAATACAAAATAACAAAATAATAACTCTGCAATATGTGATATGGTAATAACACATATTGCACAGTTGGCCGAGTGGTTAAGGCGGCAGGCTTAAGATCTGCTAACGCAAGTTTCGTGGGTTCGACCCCCACACTGTGCACATTCCGATATCGTCTAACGGCTAGGATACTTGGCTTTCACCCAAGAAGTCGGGGTTCGATTCCCCGTATCGGAAATTTTTTATTGCTTATGTAATGTTTACTTAAACAATAAATAAACCTAAAGGCATAATTACATATCTATACAGTGCAACTTGCACTGTATTTTTACCTTCGTAACTCAATTGGTTAGAGTGTCGGCCTTTTAAGCCGAATGTTGTGGGTTCGAGTCCCACCGAGGGTGGCTTTTAATAACAAAATTAAGACTCTGTATGTCTTAATTTTGATATTAATCACTAGAGTTAATGTGCTCTAAATTTAGGCACATTGACTGTACCTTATATGCTAAAAACCACCAATTAGTATCAAGATATTTACCCAAGCAACCGCGTAAATTCCAATGATTTAATCTCTTCCGATAAAATACCTGTGCACCATAGCTGGATGGCGCAGAGGCAGCGCGCCTGGCCCATAACCAGGAGGACAATGGATCGAAACCATTTCCAGCTAATTTTTCTTATTTTAGTAATTTTTGCTAAAATATGAAAAAAGCATCTAAAGGCTGAGCAAGATTAATATATGTGCGAATGCACAGGTCTTTTAGCTCAGTTGGTAGAGCGTTTGGCTGTTAACCGAAAGGTCGTTGGTTCGAACCCAACATAGACCGCAATATATTCTTTTTAGTGTTTAAAACACAATAAACAGAATAATATAAGATGGATACAACCGCTCAAATTGTATTGTCAAATATTCACATAGAATTCACAAAAATTATACTGAATCCCGTTGAAAATATAGATCTTTATAATATTGAAGTTGAGGCACTTTTAAAAAAGATCGCAGTTTTCCATAAATTAATCGCTGCAAAAAAACAACACACTCTAACACCTATAGACAATAATGTGGATTATGTTGTATAAGGCATTTGCGCTCCTTGTCGCCACGCAATAAGTCGGTCTTTTTCATCTTCTCTTAGCCATTGTTCAACACAAATTCCCTTTGTAAACGCAATAGATTCTGCGATTCGTTTATGAATATCCTTAAAATCACATGGCCACCATTCAAAATGTTTTTTTATAATAGTTGCAATACTTCCATATACTCGTATCCAATTATATGCTTTTCTTATATCAATCTTTCGTGTATCATCAAATCCCATACTATTACCCCCACATAATATACAAACCTCTTGAAATTGCGTCCAAGTAATACCAAGAGTTTTGAAGAGCTTCGCGCTATTAAATTCCAGAAACTGTGTTGCACTGTCATTTGTCGGCATCCAAACACGCGAAGCCCCTAGACGAATTATATCTGTATCCCCTGTAATAATTACATCAATATCATTTTCCCTTATAAGTGCTACTAGTAATTCATCTGCCTCTTCGCTGCTCTTTAACATTGGAATTCCTTCTCTATAGAATGCCTCCTTGAGTGTATGGCGCTCCAACTTTGTGGGCCTTCTTAATTTTCGTTTTTCTACTTCTATTGTTTTTTGTAAGATTTCGGTTTGTTGTGTATCAAACGACGAAGACGCCATATTTTCTTCAAGCGCCAATACATATTTTTCGGCTTTTTCTATTTTTCGTCTCCGTTCCTCTAATTCGGGCTCTTTCTTCGCACCTGGCTTCCCATCAAATACAAAGAGTACCTTATTACCATTTTCTTGTAAGGTTCTAATGAAATTAAAATAGGTTTCTTGCGCGAATCCCCATCGGTACAGGAAGAAGGAAATGTCAACTCCAATGCGAAGATCGCGTGCACACTTAATATTTAAGGGTTTCCCTGATGATTTAATGAACGAATACAGACCTTTGACGCCCATGCCATTGTTTTTTCTAGCTAAATTAATGGGTCTCATTTAACTCCAATTTTTTATCAGTGAGCCTCAATGATTTCACTTGTCGCGACAGGGCTTCTATTTTAGGGACTGAGAGCCCTAATTCTTTGAATGTTGTGATGCGACCAACTAAATATCTATAAGAATAATCAGATGGGCTTTTAACATTATGGAACTGCTCAGCGCTAACTGCTTGCTTCATTGCATAATATGAGTGCTCTTTCCATAAAGGCGCAAATGCTTTTTGGCTACCTTTTGCGTTGAGCGCCACAAGAATAACCTCTGCCCAACCTTCAGTATCACTTTCTATATGTGGAATCGGGCCATCGGGATCTGAACAAGAAGCATGGAGAAGTTCGTGAATAAGAACGCGAGTTGCCTCTTCTTTGCGATAAATTACAATAGACCGCGGATTACACTTTTGCGCATAGCCGCCATTTATATGAAGTGCTTCAATTGGTTCTCCTTCAGCTGGAGTAATACGCTCTTCATCGGAGGCAAACCAAATAACTTGAGCCTTTTGCTCAGGACTCAAAAGACGCATTATCCGTACCCAAGAACATGGCGGATTGATACCCATAACGCTAAGAATAATAACTCTTCCTTCCTTACAAGTATATGCTTGAATTGTTGCTTCTTTTTGTAGCCACTTAGTCCAGAGATCGCGCCGGATTTCAGCGGTTTGTTTTAAGAATGGGGGCTCCGAGGAGCCGATCGCTGTTTCTTCACGAACAGCATTAATATCTGACGGTGTAATTGTATCTTTAATCCATATGGGCTGGACTTTATGTCTCCCATATTCTGCTTTAATAGTTGTAAGGAGCTCCTGAATCATCTAAATCAAATACTTATTATTAGATTGACGCGGTCGCAGCAATAGCCTTTGCGATATTCATAAAAATATTCTCCCATGCAAGAGGAAGCCGATACGATGGAAGTGTTTGTCCTGACCCTGTGGCCTCCGCACTAGCAACCGCTCTTAGAGCTGCGCGATACCGGTCCATACCCATAGTATCAGCATATTTCAAAAATGAATCAACCCAATAGGAAACCATATCTTGCCACCGAATATTTCGTAAGAGACACGCATATACAAACTCACGAATTTCGTCAACACGATCAAGATTCCAATGTGCTCCCATCCAACGCCGCGTCACAGAATCAAACCACGCCTGACAATCAGAACCTTCAGGAATATTTGGATGTTCTCGCATAAACTCCTCCAACTTCCGGTCATGCCCTGCAACAGGGACTACAAGAAAGAGGTCCTGTAAATCATATGGTGGCGACTCTTCAGTTGTAATCCAAAGAAGCAGATTACCAGCACTCTTCTCTAAGGCAGAATGAAGAAGTAGAATACTTTCCTGAGATAGATATTGTCCGTGATAAAGCACAAAAATACGAGCACATGCCTTTTTCTGTTTTCCTAGCAATACTTCAGTTCCACTTCCAAGCTTCTGAATAATTGTTTGAAGATAGATCTTATCTTGCATACTCATACGAGCTACATCAAATCCAATATGAACTGGGGAAGATTCATAAGGGAGAACAGTGCCCTTTGCGTGAGTAATATCGGAATCATCGTCTTCTTCACCAGATGGAAGATCGCTCTCACGAGGAGTCTCAAGTGTCCAAAGTTTATACTGAATATTCCAAGGAAGTCCTCGCTTTTTGCAGATTGTTTCCAGACAATCTAGTAAATATGTTCGTTTTCCTGCGCCTCGCGGCCCTCTGAAACATAGCGATAATTCGTCCATTACTATTAAGAAGATGTAGGCGCTTAAATGATTGTTAGTTAATTAATTTAGCGGAAAGCTATTGCTTTTGTATAAATATAATATGGCTACTACAACAAATACACATATACCTTCAGGGCCACCAGGAAATGTAGAGCTGTCTATTCCGATACAAGCATTGGAGATTAGTAAAGTACATTTATCATCACTACAAATTCTTCCAGAGCGTAATCCAAAGCCAGGAGTTGAAAACCGTCCTATTGCGCCTCTTTCATATGTTGATTCTGGGGTGACTTTACCTTGTTTATCAATACTTCTTCCTAGCTTGAAGATTACACGATGGGATCCTGCGACCGGTCGTTTAGATCTTGATTTGAGTAATTTTCAGTATGTATATACAAAACTAAATACCTTACAAGAGTATATTATTAGTACTGTCTATATGCAGCAAGCATCATGGCTGGGTCGTAGTGACCTCGATCATGATACTGTAAGATTGCTGCTACAGCCTCTTATTAGCCATAATACACTTACTTTATTTCTTCATGGGCCGAATCCTAGCTTGAAAGTTGCGGGACGAGCATGGCTATGGAATAAGGGCAAATGGAGCCGCGGAAGCAAGGTTTCATCATTTGTGGTTGGAAAAGAGGCACGTATATGTGTCAGGCTTCATGGGCTGTGT
>Ga0114968_10002489_pt1 | contig 14049 bp, 13 predicted proteins | sample M_130807_EF_Meta_FD_87020 | JGI IMG/M metagenome (GOLD analysis project Ga0114968, IMG submission 87020) | Freshwater microbial communities from Lake Montjoie, Canada to study carbon cycling - M_130807_EF_MetaG | ecosystem: Environmental > Aquatic > Freshwater > Lake | place: Lake Montjoie... | reverse complement strand
TCAATGTCAGACGCAATAGCCTTTCAAACTTTTGGTTGTTGACGATGCCAAGTGGTGTCGCGCTGGAAGGCATCAGCGACTTTTAGCAGTTTAGCCTCTTCAAAGTGACGGCCGACCAACTGAAACGCCAGCGGCATGTTGGTGCTTGAAAGCCCCGCCGGTACGCTTACTGACGGAAACCCTAGATAATTAATGGCGCGGTTTGCATAAGTGAAGCCACTGATTGATTGCAATACCTCATCAAGCGTACCTGTTGTAGTACCTGCGATTGTGGGGGTTTGCACCATTAACGTTGGAATGTGGACAACATCGCAGTTGGCAAAGCAGGTGTCGAGATAGGCTTGAATCAAGTCTTGCCGAGCGTCAAGTGCTTCGCGATAGGTGATGCCGCTGTGGGTAAAGCCTGCCGCTGTGCGGGCGAGCACCTGCGAACCATATTCGTCTCGGCGCGTTTGCATCCAGCGATGATGCACTGTGGCGGCCTCAACGGTGAGCACGATCGCTGTCATCTCGTGGATTTTTGCCATGTCGGGTACTTGAACATCGACCAACAGTGCGCCACGCGCCTTTAATACTTCTAGGCTATTTTTCAGCGCTGCTGCAACTTCAGGGTCAAGGTTGTCGCGGTAATAAGCTTCGGGCACGCCGATGCGAAGGCCTTTTATGTTGCCATCTAATGTTGCTTCGTAATCTTCATTGGCGCGGGGGGTACACCAAGGGTCGTCTGCGTTGGGATGGCTGATATGCGTGAGGATGCGAGCACAGTCGCGCGCCGTTTGCGCCAAGGGCCCCACGCAATCCAAGGTGTGCGACAGCGGAAACACGCCAGCGAAACTCACACGCCCCGCAGTGGGCTTGATTCCCGTCACGCCACACATCGCAGCAGGGTGTCTGATCGAACCACCCGTATCGCTACCGAGAGACCCAAAAATTAAACGAGCGGCTACAGCGATACCCGAGCCGCTTGAGGATCCGCCGCAGGCATAGGCTGGGTTCCAAGGGTTTAGGCCGTGCCCATAATGTGCATTAAAGCCGGTCGGGCTCATGGCGAACTCAGCCATATGCAGTGCGCCTAAATTGACCTGCCCAGCCGCGTCAAGCGTGTTGATTGCCCACGCGTTGTTTGTCGCGATATTGCCGCGTAAGATCTTTGAGCCTACATGCATTTCAAGGCCAGCCACTTCAAGCAAGTCTTTGTGTGCCAGAGGCACGCCGTGCAAGGGGGCAAGTGTTTCACCTCGCGCTTGTTGTGCATCGAGTTTTTTGGCACGCGCCAAGGCTAGGTCATGGTCAATACGAAACACTGCATTGAAAGTACGACCGATTGTTTCAAGGCGGTTCAAAGACCACGCCGTGATTTCTTGCGCACTAAATTTTTTAGCGGCAATGCCTTGCGCAACACCTACCAGATCTAAATCTTCAAAAGCGTTCATGGCTGAAATCCCTAGTGCGTTTTAGTTATAACAAAATGACTTATATCCAAATGACAATATAGTTGTTTTGTAATGGGTTGTGAACCGTTACGCTTGTCTAAGCACCTTACATCTCTCGAGCCGAGAGTCGTTTTGGTCATTCAAGGTGAGCCATCATGCAAACAAAATCTTTTCTTCAGACCGTTTATCGTGCGGCGGCGGTAGGTTGCATGTTGTATGCCTTGACTTTGCTTGCTGATACCGCACGTGCGTCGGCGTTGTCTGTGCCAACGGCCAAGACCGCAGGTACGTTAGCTTTACCTCGTTCTGCTACCGATGCCGTAGGCGCTTCGGTGCCACCTAAACCTGCCACAGGGCTTGAGTGCCATCTGAGCCCGCTTGATAGTAGCCCTTGAAGGGTTCAAGAATCTCAGCCGTTAGGGTAAGCGCACCTGGATCCGGAATATGAAAGTGTGTAAAACCTACACGACGTAATAAAAAAACGAGCTCTTGGTTAATGTCACCCAAGGCATGAAGCTCACCGGCATAGCCGATTTCGCGCAGACGCGAGGCGATCGAGTACGAGCGCCCGTCAGTAAATTTATCAAACAGAACGCCAATCGCTATGGGTTGAATATCTTGAGCCGCTAATACACCCCTAAGATAAGTCGTGACTGTGCCCGCCTCTGAGCGATTAAAGATCGTGTTGGTGTCGAGTACCAACGCGAGTGTTGATACGCTGGCGACCCGTTGGCCGGTTAGATCAAAAATGTAGGGCGTATCATTGATTTGTACGGTGTTCATCTTGGCTTCTGTTGATTGTGCAAAAAGGTGTATTCGGGCGGTAGCAGAGCAAAAGGAAATGCCTCAGCATTGAACGTGATGCTTGAGCAATCGTTCAATTGTGAGACTTAGGCGACGGCGTGTTTTGCAGTTGACGTGTTCGAAGACTCTGCTAAAAGGTTTGTTAAAGGCAGCGCTTCAGCTTGCGCTAAAAATAATGCTTGCCCCACTAATAAAGTCACTGGGCCTTCGAATGTAGGTAAGGCATTCTGGGCAACCTCAAACAGCGTGCTTTTAAAACGCTGCCCGGCGCGACTGGCATTTTCAACAATACAAATGGGTGTCTGTTTAGGTTTGCCCGCCATAATTAAAGCGTGACAAATATCTTTTGCTTGAGCACTTGCCATATAAAGCACAACAGTTTGGGCGCTTATTGCCGCGGTCAGCCATTCATTCGGTTGGCCAGTTTCGTGTTTACCAAGCCGAGGCGTCACAAAGGCCACGCTACGTGATTCACCTCGCAAGGTCAGGCTCGTTTGCAGGTCGGCTGCCGCGGCACAGGCTGCTGTGACCCCGGGGATCATTTCGATCTCGATGTTTTCTGAACGGCAGGCTTGAAGTTCTTCGGCCAGCCGCCCAAAAATAGCAGGATCGCCACCTTTCAAACGGACGACTGTGAGTCCTTGTTTGGCGAGGGCCACTAAGGTGCGGCAGATAAAAGCCTGCTCGACCGAGGGGCGACCCGAGCGCTTCCCGACCTCAAGCCAGCGGGCGTGTGGTGCAGCCTCTTGCATGCCTGCGACGTCCATTAAGGCATCGTGCAAGACCACATCGGCTTGGCTCAACTGCCGCCAGGCCTTACGCGTCATGAGTTCTGGATCACCAGGTCCTGCGCCGATAAACCAAACTTTCATACTTGGGCCTCACTCCGATCGTCTGTCCGCTTCATGCTTGGACCTCACTCTGATCCTCTGTCTGCGTACGCTTGGGTTTGTGTTCGGGTTTGCGCGCGGCTTCGGCCGCATGCGCGAACACGGGTTTGCCTAAGCGCGCGACAGTGTGTCTGAAAGTTTCGCCAGCTTCGCGTTGTTCAAGGTAGGCATCAATGATTTCTTCTACGGCGTCAGCGACTTCATCCTCAGCGAACGCACGCCCGATAATGGTGCCAAGTGCGGCGGGCGCGCCATGCCCCGAGTGACCGCCTAACAGTATCTGGTAGAAAGCAGCCCCGTCTTTATCGACACCTAAAATGCCGATATGGCCCACATGGTGATGCCCGCAGCTATTCATGCAGCCTGAAATACGCAAATCCAAGGGGCCGATATTCTCTTGCGCATCCAGCGCGGCGAAGCGTTGGGCGATGTCTTCGGCAATCGGCAGCGAGCGTGCATTGGCCAACGCGCAGAAATCTCCCCCTGGGCAGGCTACCATCGCACCAATCAGACCGCCAACGGCATGATGCAGATCCAACCCCTGTAGCGCTTCATACAGCGCAGGCAGATCAGCCTCGCGCACCGCAGGCAACACAAAATCTTGCGTGTGACTGACGCGAATGAATCCTTGGCTGAATCGATCCGCGATCGCTGCGATCGCATTCATTTCGTGACTGGTGACATCGCCAGGCGCGCGACCCGGCGCTTTTAAAGGGATGAGTATGGCGGCATAGCCGGCTTGACGGTGCGCGAGGCGATTGCGCTTTAACCACCGTTGCCACTGCGTCGCGTCGCCAGCACCGCCTGTGTGGGCGAGGGTGACGAGTGCCTGTCCCTGAGTCCAGTCGGGCTCGATAAAGGCGCTTTGCACGCGCTCAAGTTCGGTTTGCACTAGCTTGTGTGGGCCATGGCGTAAGTCTTGCCATTCAAGATCGACCATTTCGCGAAACTTTTCGATGCCAACACTGCGTACCAAAATCTTGATGCGCGCTTTGGTGAGATTGTCGCGTCGCCCGAGTTCGTTATACACGCGCATGACTGCGTGCGTATAGGTCAACATATCAAACCAATCTAAACGCTCGCATAGCACTGGCCCCAAGATGGGTGTACGACCTAAACCGCCGCCCACCCGCACACGAAACACCGCGTGCGGTGTGGCCTCAACCACTTCAAAGGCCATGTCGTGGATTTGAACGAGCGCACGATCTTCAGGCGTTCCAGTGAGTGCCACTTTAAATTTGCGAGGTAAAAAGCAAAGCTCTGGGTGAAACGTACTCCATTGGCGTAACAGCTCTGCATACGGGCGTGGATCGAGAATTTCGTCGGGTGCAATACCCGCTAGCGCATCGCTTGTGATGTTACGTAAACAGTTTCCACTAGATTGAATGCCATGTATCCCAACTTGCGCCAAATCGTGCAAGGCTTTGGGCGTATCATCGATCGATATCCAGTTCAACTGCATGTTTTGACGCGTGGTCAGATGCCCGTAGCCGCGGTCATACTTGCGTGCCACTTCGCCGAGGGCTCTAAGTTGCTCACTGTTGAGCATGCCGTAGGCGATGGCAATTCGCAGCATGGGGGCGTGGCGCTGAATGTATAAGCCGTTTTGCAAACGTAGTGGCTTGAGGTGCTCATCGCTGAGCAGACCCTCTTTATTACGTTGAATTTGACCGGCGAGTTGGCTGGCACGTTCGTTTAGACGCGCAGTGTCAAAGCTTGAAGGTTGATACATAAATGTGTGACGCAGATCGTAAAACCTTGACGGTAGTGGCTTACACGCGCTAGGTCAAAGAACGATTTTCTCTTTGCTTATGCCAACCCCATTTTTTTTGCTTGTGTTGAGTTCGTCACTCAAAGTCAAAAGGTAGCGTTGGCTGCGTGCTGCGGTCCATGTATTCGGCCGCCTGCACGGGCCGCAGGCTGCCTGCGCGCACTCCTAATAAGCGAATCCGTTGTTCGAGTGGCACGCGTTTTAAACACTCGGTGGCGGCCATTCGAATTTGATGGCCATCCGTCACATCGTCTGGCAAGGTGACGTCACGCGTGATCACTTGAAAATCTGCGAACTTTAGCTTGATCCCAATGGTGCGACTCGCATACCCTTTACGTTGAAGATCTTCAGCCAGGCGTAAGCAGAGATTTGTGAATACCTCGGATAATTTCGAGCGGTCATGCTTGGCATGTAAGTCGCGCTCAAAGGTGGTTTCGCGACTGATAGATTTAGGCTCTGACCAAGTCACGACCTCACGCGCGTCGATTCCTTGGGCCACTTGCGCCATCCACGCACCGGTACTGCGACCAAAATGTGCCACCAATAACTCTGTAGGTGCTGCGGCGAGATCGCCGATCGTGTGAATCTCTAACGCGGCAAGTTTTTCGTTTGCTTTAGGTCCGATACCATTAATTTTTTTTGCGGCCAACGGCCAGATTCGCGTGGTGAACTCGCTGGGCTCCAAAATCGTAATCCCATCGGGCTTATCGAGATCAGAGCAAATCTTGGATAAAAGTTTATTTGAAGTGATGCCGATCGAACAGCTCAAACCCGTCGCGTCAAAAACTGCCTGCTTGATGCGCTTGGCAAGACTGAGCGAATCGCCTTCTATATGTGTTAGATCGATATAGATTTCATCAATGCCACGGTCTTCAACGCGCGGAGCGACTGAGGCCACTGCCTCTTTGAATAGACGTGAAAAATGTCGATAGGCCTCGAAGTTGGCGGGTAGCAAAATGGCATCGGGCGCTAGAGCGGCTGATTTCATTAAACCCATGCCAGAAAACACGCCTAAGGCGCGCGCTTCGTACGTTGAGGTGGTGACCACGCCGCGCCCGGCATAGCCTCGCAAGCGCGTAAACTGTTTTTCACCCTGAGCATTAGCGGCGGGCGCACTTGCGTTGCGTCCACCCACTACCACGGCCTGACCGCGTAACTCTGGATAGCTCAGCAATTCAACGGATGCGAAAAACGCATCCATATCTAAGTGAGCAATTCTGCGCGGGACGGTCATGGGGCAGAGGCCTGTAGGCTATGCTCTGACTCTATTGAAAGCCATACAGCTCGCTGGGATTGGCGACCAAAATCTTCTCAATCACTGACCTCTCAGTTGACCAGCGCGCCAGCAAGTCAAGCATGTTGGCATCATTGGGCTTCACTGTTTCAGTGGGATGTGGCCAGTCGCTGCCCCACACCAGACGGTTCGGTGCGGTGGCAATCCAGTGGCGCGCAACAGCATCAATATCTGAAAACTCACCCGCCTCGCCAACCTGGCTGTCTAAATAGGCGCCAGAGAGTTTGATCCAAGTGCGACCTTGCGCCAAAAGATGTTCTACGATTTTGACGGCTGGGTGTGCAAGCCCCAAAGGCTGGGGTAAGCGCGTCATGTGATCGAACACAATTTGCGTGGGCAGGCGTTTGAGCATGGCCTCGTGCTCAACGATTTGGTCTGCGGTCCAGTGCAATTGCAGGTGCCAGCCCAGACTGATAATACGCGCAGCCAAGGGTTCGACCATCTCAAAGCTTGCCGCTGCGTTTTTGGGTGTGTAAAGAGAGAAGCGCACTCCACGAATACCACCCGCATGTAACGCCTTGAGGGTGGCGTCGCTGACATCGGTGCGCAAGACCGCGACCCCGCGCGCATGGTCAAGGCCGAGTTGCGCGATCGCATCAAGCGTTACGCCATTGTCGACGCCGTAGTTGCGTGGCGTCACGATCACTGCACGTTCGGTGCCTAAGCGTTTCTGTAAAAGACGATATTCATCGACCGTGGCCAGTCCAGGCAACGCTGCCGCATCGGCAGACTGCGGAAATCTTGCATCGTATATATGTAAATGGCAGTCACAGGCTTTTGAGGGTATGTGCAACGCTGGGGGATTGACGCCGGCAGAGTTCGGAACGCGTGTTGATTCGGGTGAGGGGGCGTGCGCAGAGCGGCTCATGTTTTTTTATTCTCTTTGCGCAGACGCTTTGCTTCGGTTCGAATCAAGTCGGTGTGCTGCCCGAGTGTGGGTGCAGCGAAGGGTTCTGGGCCGGGTGTACGGCTAAACTTGATCGAGCTCTTGAGCCCGCGGTAATTGCCTACAACAGGATGTTGAAAATGTGTGATCAAGTCTTGACTGGCAACCTGAGGGTGCTCAAACATATCTTCAATCGACAGGGCGGTTGAGCAAGGTACCTCTTCGCCAAAAATAGCCTCCCATTCAAGCGCGGTATGTTTCATCAGCGCCTCGCGTATTTTGGGCACGATCTCTTCTTGATGTTGTGCACGCTTGCGCACGGTATCGTAGCGCTCGTTGCTGGCTAACGCTTCGAGGCCAACTTTTTGGCACAGAGCGGTCCAAAAATGCGGTACGTTTGCAGAGATATATAAATACCCTTCACGAGTCGGGTGTATCCCAGTAATGCCCAGCGAGCGCATGTCGCGGCCGACTTCGCGACCTTCGCCTTCGGCCCACACCAGTCGCGCCGATTGCAGCGTCAGGGCCGCCGCCAATAATGAGACACCGACAAACTGACCTTGACCAGACCGCTCGCGTTCAAACAGGGCCGAAGAGACCGCACCGGCCACTAACGCCGAAGTGTAGTAATCGACAATCGAGCCATACAAAATCTCAGGTGGTCCGCCCGGCTTACCTTGTAGTACCGTCATGCCAGTCATCGTTTGCAATACTTGATCAAAGCCCGCTTTTTCTTTGTAAGGGCCAGATTCGCCATAGCCACTGACTGCGCAGTAAATTAAACGCGGATTCAAAAGTTTGAGCGTTTCATAACCAATGCCGATACGCGGGGCCACGCTTGGTCTGAAGTTATGCACCAAGACGTCTGCGGTTTCGATGAGGGTCAAGAGTGTGGCGAGATCGTCTGGATCTTTAATATCGAGCACAGCCGCCAGTTTGCTGCGATTCACGCCTAAAAAAGCACGGCTTTCTGAAGACAAAGAGGAGGGGTATCGGCGTAGATTGTCACCGCTTGGCGGTTCAATCTTGATGATCTCTGCGCCTTGATCGGCGAGAAGCGAGCAGCCGTAAGGTCCTGCAATATACGCCGATAGATCAATGACACGGATCCCAGATAAGGGGCCTTGACTGCCGGCTCTTTGAGGTAACGACGATGTTGCTGTTGAAGACGACGGTTGTTTCATAAAACTCACTCGGGTTGAATGTTTGCGGCCTGGGCAACACGCTTCCAACGCGTCAACTCAGTCGACAGATGTTGCGCAAAGGCCTCGGTGCTCATGGGTGCAGGGCTTGCACCTTCTTTAAGAAAAAAGTTTTTCATGTCGTCAGCGGTGATTGCCGTGTTGATACTGGCGTTGAGTTGCTGAACGATCGGGCCAGGAGTGTTTGCGGGTGCAAGCACACCCCACCAAAGCTCGACTTCACTATTTGCGTAACCCATTTCGCCCAAAGAGCGAATCGAAGGTGCCACAGCGCTGCGTGCCGCAGTGCTAACCGCTAAAGCTCGGATTTTATCGCCAGTGACTTGCGCGAGTAATGAAGGCGCACTGGCGATGAGCAAATCTATTTGCCCCCCAATCAGGTCTGTCACGGCGGGGCTCATACCTTTATAAGGTACGTGCGTGAGCTTAATCTGTGCAGCTTCGGCCAAAATTTCTGTGGCAAATTGATTAATGCTGCCAACCCCCGAGGTACCGTAGTTTAGTTTTGCTGGGTTTGCCTTTGCAAAAACGATAAGATCTGCAAGCGACTGAAACGGCGTTTGTTTGCCTACGGTGATCAGTAGCGGGCCTTTAGCCAGCATGGCCACGGGTGCAAAACTTGTTTGCGCATCGTACGGCAGATTTGTTCGGATTGCCGCCCCAGTGGTGAAGGTAGAAGACAACACAACCAGGGTGTAGCCATCGGCCGGTGCCTTCGCTAACAGCATGTTGGCAAGAATCCCGCCCGCTGCAGGCTTGTTTTCAACGACTACGGCAACGCCCAGCGCCGTTTGTAGCTGCTTGCCAATGGCGCGCGCAAAGATATCGTTCGACCCACCCGCAGCGCTACCCACCAAAAGGGTGATAGGCTTGTTGGGAAATGTGGTTTGGGCAAGTAGTGCCGAAGGCAGGCAGGCCAAGCCAAGCGCGCCGATCAGACCCAAAAATATGAATGTACGAATGTTGTGCATGGTTTCTGTAAGCTTTTGCTATGGTTTTCAAAAAAAATGGCTTCAGGTGCGACATCTTAAGTGCACGCCCTGATGTGTATTCAACTGGCCGCTGGGCTGCTCGAGCAATAGGTGAACGCTTTGTACCTGACTCGCTCTGTTTGAGGTGACCGGTTCTTGGCGTCAAATCACTATTCAAGTCCTCGTTTGTATAATAGATTCACATTTAAGAACGTTCACTTTACTCGCTTTAATCAATATTCAAAAAGCAACATATAGAGGCAGGCATGTTTAAACTAATCAATACTAGGCTTGGTGCGTGCTTAGTGGCGCTATTTTGCGCGTCAAACGCGCTGGCCCAGATTGAGTCAGCCGATCGCTTTCCTACAAAACCTATTCGGTTGATCGTCGGTTTTGCACCGGGCGGTGGAACAGACTCTGCGGCGCGCACAATCGCGGTAAAGCTGTCGGCTTTGCTTGGGCAAACCGTTGTGGTTGAAAATCGGGCGGGGGCAGGGGGTAATATTGCTTGCGAAGCGATCGCCAAGGCGGCAGCTGATGGCTACACAATCGGGCTGGCGAACGTCGGCTCAATGGCGGTCAATCCTCACATGCCGGGTGGCACAAGCTATCAGCCGTTAAAAGATTTTGAGATGATCTCGGGTGGGGTCACGTTTGGTAACGTGCTGGTGGTGCGTACCGACTCTCCAATTCAAACATTGGCGGATTTTATTGCTGCGGCAAAAGATAAAACTAAGCCGTTATTTTACGGCTCGGCTGGTTTGGGCAGCGCCGGACACCTTGCGGGCGAGTTGTTGCAGTCGCGCGCAGGTACGGTGGCTGAGCACATCAATTACAAAGGTGGGGGGCCAGTGATGACCGACCTACTCGCTGGTAATATTCAGGCGGTCTTCGCTAGCGCGCCGACCGCGGTGCCGCAAATCAAGGGGGGCAAGTTACGCGGCTTAGCTGTCACCGGCGTCAAGCGCGAGGCCTCTTTACCCGACGTACCTACGATGGCCGAGCAAGGCTTTGAAAAGTACCAGGCGACTAACTGGTATGGTTTCATTGCGCCAGCCCGCACACCAACTGACATCATTAACAAGCTCAACCAAGCGATTGTTGCCTCGTTGCATGACACGGTCACGCTTGAGCGTTTAAATGGTGCATCGATGACGGCTGACCCCACCACACCTCAAGAGATGCGGGCTTTCGTGACTCAAGAATATGAGACCTGGGGCAAAGTGGTGGGCACACTTAAGTTTTGACCCGTTGGTCCGTTGCCTGTCAATCGAGGCTGACGCATCACGTTTTTTTGCATGTTATTTCTAATAACAAAACGCCACGATAGTCTGCTCGTGGCGTTTTGCTTAATGCGGATAGCAAACCGCTGTGCGGTATAAAGCGCGAATTAGAGTGCTAAGCAGATTTTTCTTGGTGCTTCTTTAATAGCACTTTACCGGCGATCAAGACGATTGCAGTGGTAATAATTGGGCCAACATACATATGATGCATGTAAGGCGCATTGGCTTCGAGCCAGCCACTGACCGCAGGATCAGTCACCGCCATTTCGCCCGCTACCCAGCCTAATAAGCCGCCACCAATCGTGATAATGATTGGAAAACGCTCCATGACTTTCAGCAACAGCGAAGCACCAAAAATCACCAAGGGGATGCTGACCGCCAAGCCGATAATCAGCAGGGGCATGCTGCCTTTTGCGGCGGCTGCAACACCTAGCACGTTATCTAAGCTCATGACCAAATCGGCAAGTAGAATCGTCTTGATCGCGGCCGCTAGGCTGCTGCTTGACGACACATTCTCTTCGCCTTCATCCGAGCTCAATAACTGGATGCCAATCCAAACCAGCAATACCGCGCCAACGAGCTTCAAGTAAGGCAAGGTGAGCAACTTCACGGCAAAAATGGTCAGCACGACTCGCATGAGGATCGCCGCTGCTGACCCCCAAAAGATTGCAAGTTTTTGTTGTTTAGGAGGCAAAGAACGCGCAGCCAGAGCAATGACCACAGCGTTATCGCCTGACAACACAATATTGACTAGAAGAATCTGACCCAGAGGGATCCAGAACTCATGTAACGAGAGAGAGAAGTCCATAGTTTTTTTATGATGTGGATGAGGTTGAAGAAAAGTAAAAAGTAAATCGATAAACGCAACGAAGTTTACACCGCCGTACCGGTCAGCAACGGTATGTCGTGTATCTGGGTCTGCGGCCGTTTATGCTGTTTGGTGGTTGGTTTACGTCGTTTGTCGGCGACAGGCGCGTGAGTTTTGGCAGTGCGCCACCTAGTGATAACCCTGATTTAGTCCAAAAATTTCGCAAAGCCGTCTAGCGGTTCGCGTTCGCTGATAAGTGTGTTTTCAATTTGACTCATATCTGCGACACCTAAGGCCAACCCGCACATCACAACCTCTTGTTCAGGGATGCCGGTCACACGCCTGATGACGGGGTGAAACCGGTTGAAGGCGGCTTGGGCGCAGGTGTCTAAGCCGCGGCCCCGGGCGGCGATCATCAAACTTTGTAAGAAGCAACCAAAATCAAGCCACGAACCCGTGTTCATTTTGCGTTCAACCGTAAAAATCATACCAACAGGTGCACCAAAAAAAGCGTAGTTTTTGCCGTGTTGCGCATGCATACCTGCTTTGTCGTCGCGCCCCAAGCCCAATAATTTATAGAGATCAAGGCCAACTTTGCGCCGACGCTCAATGTAAGGCGAGCTCCAGTCGCTTGGGTAATAGCGGTAATCTTCAGTAAGTGCCTCAAATTGAGCTTTATCCTGGTACACCGCCAAAATTTCAGCGGTCAGACGCTCTTTCATTTCGCCCATCAGTACGTAGGCTTTCCAGGGTTGGGTGTTTGAACCAGAAGGCGCGCGCGCTGCGACTTCAAGCATGCTAGCGATGTCTTCACGCGAAACGGGTGTGGGTAAATAAGCACGCATCGAATGACGCGAGGTAATCGCCTCATCGACAATTTTTTGTTGGCTAGTTTGAATCACGGCAGAGGTCTCAGAAAAGGGACAAAGTAATCGGTGACTGATAGTAACCGCGCTCAAAAGAGCTGTTCAATGCGATTGCTTATCATAAAGTGTAGGCAAGGGTCGATGCAGAGTTCAGATAATAGTCGAGCGTGTGCAGACTGGATACGGCAGAATAACGGCATGGGCTTTAGCCGTTACAGAAGTCGCCGACCCCCAAGTCATCGACCCGGCAGTCACCCATTTTGTTTAAATGGCACGGTTTGAAAGAAAGAACGTCAAAACACAATCTATAAAGAAAAAAGGACAAGACATGGCCGGACCCTTGCAGGGCTTTAAAGTGATCGAGCTTGCGGGGCTCGGGCCCGCGCCGTTCGCTGGGATGCTGCTAGCCGACTTGGGGGCAGAGGTGATCTGTGTAGACCGAGTTGTGCCCACCGAGACCGATTTGCACGCCGTGCATAGCAAAGTGCTGCGGCGCAACAAGCAATCGATTTCGCTAAATCTGAAACAGCCCGCCGCCATCGAAGCGGTCTTGCGCTTAATTGAGTCGGCAGATGTGCTGCTTGAAGGTTTTCGCCCAGGCGTCATGGAAAAGCTTGGTTTGAGCCCCGAGGTCTGTCTGGCGCGTAATCCTAAACTTGTGTTTGGCCGGATGACCGGTTGGGGGCAAACAGGCCCGCTCGCGCAGGCGGCTGGCCACGATATTAATTACATTGCCTTATCAAGCGCCTTGCACGCGATCGGTACACCCGAACAGCCTTTACCGCCTTTGAATTTGGTTGGAGATTTTGGCGGCGGCGGTATGTTGCTCGTGGCCGGGGTGTTAGCCGCAGCCCTGAATGCGAGGGTGACGGGTAAGGGGCAGGTTGTGGATGCCGCCATGACCGACGGTTCGGCCTTGTTGATGGGCTTGATGTACGGTCGAATGGCAGAGGGGCAATGGCGCGATGAGCGCGGTCAAAATATGTTGGATGGTGCCGCGCACTTTTATGGTACCTACAGGTGTGCAGATGGTAAATGGATTGCGTTAGGGTCAATTGAGCCTCAGTTTTACGCGTTGTTGATTGAAAAATCGGGCATACGGGATATCGACCCAACACAACAACGAGACCCCGCCAGTTGGCCGGCGATGCGTCAAAAATTTGAGCGGATATTTGCTACACGAACGCGTCAAGAATGGTGCGACGTGATGGAAGGCACCGATGTCTGCTTTGCCCCAGTACTCAGCATGACTGAGGCGCCGATACACCCCCATAATGTGGCGCGAGGCACTTTTTGCGAGGTCGAGGGGGTTTTACAGCCCTCAGTGGCACCCAGGTTCAGCCAAACTCCGACGTCAGCGATTCGCGCGCCCGCTGCAACGGGTGCCCACACGGTCGACATCTTGCGCCAGCTTGGTTACAGTGCTGCTGAGATCGCGCTGCTGCAGCAACGGTAGGGCGCAGGCCGAAAAGCCCGAGGCGACTCAGCACTAAGATGGGCTGACCAGCAATGCGGGCGCCCCAGTCATACGACGGCACTTTGCCGGGAAGTACGGCGGCAACGCAAAGGGCTAAGCAGGGCAGCAATAGTCGCAGGATCGACGCTGGCTCGGGTACGCAAAATGGTAACGTAGTCATAATTACGATAATAGTTTGAGAGGCAAACACAATGAACGACGTCACACTCCAAGAATCCGCTATCGAGGCCTTTCGCGATAGCGCACGCGATTTACTGTCACGCGGCAATACAACGGCGCGCGTGCGTCAACTTCGAGGCTCAGACACTGGCTTTGATCGTTCGGCTTGGCAAGAAATCGCCAACGCGGGCTGGCTGGGTGTGCT
>Ga0114968_10002487_pt1 | contig 14058 bp, 12 predicted proteins | sample M_130807_EF_Meta_FD_87020 | JGI IMG/M metagenome (GOLD analysis project Ga0114968, IMG submission 87020) | Freshwater microbial communities from Lake Montjoie, Canada to study carbon cycling - M_130807_EF_MetaG | ecosystem: Environmental > Aquatic > Freshwater > Lake | place: Lake Montjoie... | reverse complement strand
GTTCATGTATCAAGGTGCGCCACGTGTCGGTTGCCTCTTTTTCTTTTGCCAGATACGTACGAGTCTTGGCGATCAAGCCGCCGATGTGATTCAAAACAATTGTTGTATCAGGATAGGTGCGAGCCAGATCGATCACCTCAGAGATCTGATGATGATAAATCATCGCATCAAAACTTAGGTTGCGTGGCCCGAGCTCAGCAAAGCCTTTACGAAAATCTGGGTCTGACATAAGCTTGGGCGGGATCAGATAACGTCCGTTATTCAGTTGCTCATCCGCATCCCATTTGGTAATTAAACGAATGCCTTTAAAGCGCCCGCCTGCCGCGGCAATTTGCGCATCGAGTAGTTTGCCGATTTCGGTGCCAAAGGTCAGATCAGCCGAGCCCACAATGCCCGCACACACTTGCGTCTTGCCATACACCTGGCTCGCTGCAATCGCCGCGATGCCATTGGCAAATTCGACTTCGCCCAAGCGCTCCATCATTTCGGGGCCGGTCTTGCGATAAAACGCACCGCATTCAACAAATACCGAGCCCACGATGTTGTGACCTGACTGTGCCTCGGCCATAAACTCTTGAAGCAAATAGGTTTGACCACTGCGATCCCACAGGTGGTGATGCGGATCAATAATCGGTAACTCGGGCTCAATAATCGCTTCGCGGTGCGAGGCACGCCAAGCCGAGTTATCCGGCGCAGCGTGCACGGCAATCGGCGTGCCATCGGGATTGGTGGTGGGGCGTAATTTTAATTTTGATGGCATTTGTCTCTCTCTTTTATATGTAACGCTCTGGTTAATCTAAAGCAGCGCAGTATTGACGGACTGTCGTCTTGCAGGCACAAACCGCTTAGATCATCACCAGATGACTCTCTGTCCGCACCGTCTGCTAAACAGGTCCTCACCAAGCCAATTCTTGCTGACGCGGCAAACAGCATATTCTCAACGTTCAATTTATCAGAGAAACAACCTAGTGCAAACACAGGCGCGTCAATGCTGCCGCAATTGGCGTGGCGATCTCTCAAGCAGCACAATGGTGCGCTGCAGCGTTACGCTGACTGTTATCCTATAAAAAATTCAATGTTTCTCAAACAGGATTGAGCCCAATCATGAAAATCACCGCCATCGAAACCTCTGTGATCTCGATACCCTTCACCATGGATGGGCCACACAACCGCTTCGCCGGTCAACTTTGGGATCACCTTGAGATCTTACTCATCAAGGTCGAAACCGAAGACGGCTTGGTCGGCTGGGGCGAAGCCTTTGGTCATGCAGCGATTGCCTCGACCAAAGCGGCAATCGATTCAATCATCGCGCCCTTAGTGCTGGGGCGCGACGCAACCGATATCAACGGGCTCACCCGTTCGGTGCTGCACGGCACGCACTTGCTCGGGCGCAACGGTTCATTTGTCTATGGCTTTTCAGGAATTGAGATCGCGCTGTGGGATTTGGCTGGCAAGCGTGCCAAGCAACCCGTCTGGCAATTACTAGGGGGGCCCGCACGTAAAGAACTTGATACCTATGCAAGCTTGCTTTGCTATACCGACCCAGCGCTCGTCGCCAAAAATGTCTCTAAAGCGGCAAGCCAAGGCTATCGTTTTATTAAACTGCACGAGGTCACGCGGGAAGCAACGCTGGCCGCCCTCAAGGCTCCAGGTGCAGAGAACGCCAAAATCATGCTTGATGTGAATTGCGCCTGGCTACCCGTTAAAGCCCGTGAGATGGCACAGTCTCTGGCAAACGATGGCTTGCTTTGGCTAGAAGAACCTGTCTGGCCACCCGAAGATGTGCATAGTTTGGCCGGCGTGCGCGCCAAGGGCGTTCCGATTGCGGCAGGCGAAAACGTCGCGGGCTTGTTTGGTTTTAAAACCCTAATTGATGCCAAAGCGATCGACATTGCACAACCTAGCGTCACCAAAGTCGGTGGCATTAGCGAGATGGTCAAAGTCATTCATTATTGCCAAGCGAATGGTGTCGAGGTGTATCCACACTGCCCGTACTTTGGCCCAGGCTTGCTGGCCAGCTATCACGTTGCCTCGGCATTGATCGAGAGGCCATTGATTGAAATTTTGTGGATCGAGATGGAGGGCAACCCGTTTGACCCATGGGTACGCAGCGCAGGCGGCAAAGTGCAATTGCCGCAAGGACCGGGTTTAGGTGTTGACCCCGACCCCGCAATACTGAAACGGTATTTAAAGGGCGATGTCGTACGTACGGCCTGACTGAGATCCTTCGTTCGACCAAACAAAAACACTCGCCCAGACAACAGGCGAGCCGTGCCCTGGCTTTAACCGATCGTCAGCAAACCCGACGCACCAAGCGTCGCACCCGTTAGCAATAACCAAAACATATTGATCTTGGTGCGCGCGACAATCACCGTTGTCGCGGCAGTCAAGGCCCATAAAGGCCAATCTCGGGCAGCCTCGGTGTTGCCGGTTGCTAGCATCCAACCCGACGCAATTAACAGTGCAATCACGATTGGGCCCATGCCTAGCTTAAAGGCACGCACAGCAATCAGCTCACGATTTTTATATACCCACTTCGCGGTCACAAAAATTAACGCGCAGCTCGGCAAGAGCATACCCACCATGCATAGCACTGCAGAAAACATTCCAACCAACAAGCCACCTGCGTTAAAGCCGATGTTCCAACCCAGTAACGCCACAAACAAAACATTGGGCCCTGGTGCAGCCTGCGCAATCACAACTGAAGCACTAAACTGGGAGCTCGTTAACCAATGCTGCTGTGTGACAAGGTAATGATGGATCTCGGGTAACAACACCAGCGGGCCACCGATCGAACTCACTGAAAACAAAAAGAAGTGCGTTAACAGCTCAAACCAATCTGCCCACTGCATCACAAAACTTAGCGGGGCATTCATGGTTTGCCCCGAAGTTTAAGAAAGGTCAACAGGTACCCTAATCCGCCCAATCCCAACATCACATAGACCAAACGCCAGTGCAACAAGGCCACACCCACAAAGCTTAAGCAGGCTAGCACCAAACACAACGGCACGCCCAAAGGATTTGTTTTCAAGGCGGTCAAGAGTTTGAGCCCGGTCGCAATAAACAAACCTGCCGCGACTGCGCCCATCCCGCGCAAGGCATCAATCACATGAGGATCAGTCCCAAAACGCGCATAGGCCAACGCCATCAGAGCGATGGTAAATGAAGGGAGAAAAAACATCCCGGCAACCGATACGATGGCACCGCGCAAACCAAAATATCTCGACCCCACCATAATGCTTAAATTCAAGGCAGGGGGCCCAGGCATGGTGCGCGCTACGGCCCACTCTTCCACAAACTCGGCACGCGTCAGCCACTTTTTACGTTCAACTAACTCGCGCTCCATATAAGCCAGCACGCCGCCAAAACCTTGTATCGCCAAAAGCGTAAAAGAAAAAAACAAGTCTTTAAGCGACTCAGGCTGTGGTCGCGCTGTAGGTGTTGTCATGTTGCAAGTGGCAGATTAAGTAAAATAAAAAAGCTCGAAAAATGACGAGCTTCAAGATCAGGTTATGTGCATTTTTTAAAATCGCATTGTGTAGCCTCTTCAAGCTGAGATTGCGTTGCTTTTTTCAAGCTTAGATCGTCTCGCGCTTTCAATCTCAACGCGCGCTGCTATGATCACAACATTAACGATGAAGTTGCCTCATCAGCTCGGCCAACTCAGACACCGAGTGATTTTCAAACGATAGCAAGAGCGAAAGTATCGCCTCAACCAGTTGCGGATCTTGCCCCTCAGCATTGTGGCGAAACTTTGCAATGATGTCTTCGTCGGATGCCGGGTTTTCAGGCTCGCCCTTTGCCAGTGGTACATCAATCTTGTGCACAGCCCCCGCTTTGCTTGTGATCACCATCGAAGCGCCACGCTGGCTTGGGTAGGCCTGAGCCCAGCCATCATCTAGCCTTGAAGTAATGCGCGAGGCCAAACCTTGAATCTCGGGGTTCGCGACGACCGACGGCACATAACGATCTTCGCCGACGTCGCCATAATAGGCCGCCATCGCCACTGAGTACTTAATACTAAACTTTGCGCCCTCGGCGGTGTCAGGCATTTCACTGGCCCCACAAAAACTCACGGCGACTGGGTAGGTTGCCACATCGACGCTTTCAATATCAGCAAACGCTAACTTGTTTTCTTTCATCACCGCTAAGACACCATCGGCTGCCGGGTGAATATGCCGACAAGCCGCATGCAGCTTGATGTATTGATCGGCCAAGTAAAAGTGTTTACCAAGTTCTTCAAAGAGCGTCTCAAGATGAATCTCATCGGCCATGGCTTTGAAGAGGCCTTTTTCACCCTCAAGCGCAGTCACCGGCCCATTAGCGCCGCGTTTGGCTAGATCCACAGACAGCACGCCGGCCATCGCAGCCTTACCCGGATGCAACGGTTTGACCATCGCACCTTCGACAAGGATTTGTAACAAACCAGCACCTTGCAAGCTTGCGATCGCCATCGCGCTTGTGAGTTGCTCTTTATTTAACTTTGCCAGCACGCCGCAGGCCGCCGCCGCACCCAGTACACCAAGCGTGCCGGTCGTATGAAAACCACGGTTCAAGTGCGACGGGTTCATCGCTTTTGATACGCGGTTAACGATGTCGTAACCCAAAATCATTGATAACAAAAAGGACTTGCCGTCAGCCTGTTGCGTCTCAGCATAGGCTAACGCTGCGGGGATGACGGCAACGCCCGCATGCACGCCACCAAAACGGTAGCCATCATCCATATCCAAGGCATGGGCCGTCACGCCATTGCCTAAGGCCGCATGAATAGCGGGCACCTTGTCTTTAAAACCAAATAAAGTTGCGTCCTCTGTCCCCCGCAAGCTCGAGAGATAATCGAGCATCATCCGCGGAAAATCCATCTTCAACCCAGCGATCGACACGCCGATTAAATCGATGGTCAATAGCTTGGCTTTATGCACCACCTCGGGGGGCACGTCTTTAAACTGAGTCTTGCAAAAAAGCTCAGAAAACGTTTGCAAAATGGTCTGTTCTTTACTCATGTATTGGCTCCGGATTTAATTTTTGATTTAGTTAACCTGAATGCGCCCCGTTCGCGCAACTTGTTTCCAGCGTTCGACCTCATGCTTGACATATTCAGCCGTTTGCTGCGGCGATAGCGTCGTGGGCTCAGCACCTTCTTTGGCAAACAAGGCCAGCATATCGGGCTCGGCGCTCACACTTCGAATGACTTCGTTTAAACCGTTGACCACTGAGTCAGGCGTTTTGGCCGGCGCAAACACGACCCACCAAACGTCAACCTCATACCCCGGTAGCGTTTCGGCAATTGAAGGCACACCCGGAAAAAATTTTGACGGCTCAAGTGATGTCACGCCAATCGGACGCACGAGTTCGGCCTTAAGTTGGCCACCGACCGAGGCGAGCGTAGTGATCATGTAATCAATGTTTCCCCCAATCATATTGGTGACCGCCCCACTGATACCCGGATACGGCACGTGCAGCGCTTGAGTATTTGAGAGCGATTTAAAATGCTCGACGCTCAATTGCCCAATCGAACCCATACCAGCCGAACTGTAGTTGACCGTATTGTTGGTCTCTTTGGTTGCGGCGATCAGTTGTGCAATGTTTTGGTACGAGGTCTTGTTACCAACAATTAGAACCATGGCACCCTTTGCAACTAGGGCAACGGCCTTAAACGAAGTGATTGGATCAAACGGCAGGTTATTGCGGACCGCTGCGTTAGTTGCGAATGACGTCGAGATCAATAACAAGCTCGAGCCATCGGGCTCGGCTCGTGCGACCAGATCCGAACCGATGCTACCCCCTGCGCCAGGCTTGTTTTCAACAACAATCGTGTTCGATAGTTTGACCGCTAACTTTTGCGCCAACGCACGCGCATAGACATCGTTGCTGCCCCCCGGCGAGAACGGCACTACAATTTTGATGAGTTTAGGAAGTGCGCTTGGTTGAGCACTGCCGACGACCTTAGGCGCCACGCTTTGTTGAGCAACAATCATGCCGTGCGGTACTGCGCTTGGTTGGGCGCGTGCGGTTGAGGATCCGCTTAACCAACAGGCTAGCGCAACGCCAAGCGTGAGCGACAAGCACTGCGCTCTTCGTACGAAAGCCTCATTTATCATGACGTTTTGCATCGGTCCAGTATTTTTGCATTTCGATAAACAAGAACGATGCTGACCAAGTAATCAAGATCAAACCCGTTAGCGCCTCAACGCCTGTCAGGTAGCGCACGTAGCCTTGTGCGACAAAATCACCGTAGCCTACAGTCGTGAAAGTAATGAAAGACAGATATACACAGTCAAGAAAAAACCCGTGACCGGCGGTCGCGTCCACGATGGTTCCCATGCCTTCGACTTTTAACGATAAAAAATAGCCTAACGCAAACAACCAGATCTCAACCACATGCGTCACAAAAATCACGCCTACCCCAACAAGAACCCTGAACCGTGGGGCGATATGCGCGATGCTTGGAAGTTTGCGATCAAGCAAAAACAAAACCTCGTAGTGAATCAGGATCGCACCTGACACGAGGAGAGTATTCAAGAGAAAGGCTAACAATAGCAACATAGAGTCATCTTACAAGATTCGCTGCCCGCAACGCTTGCAGTACGCGCTGTCCGGCGCGCCCATCAGGCTTGACGCCAATCGAGTTTTGAAACTCACTAATCGCCAGACGGCTTTTTGTACCAATCATGCCGTCGATTTCGCCGATGTCATAGCCTCGGTCGGCCAAACGTTTCTGTACTTCGCGACGCTCGGCGCGACTCGTGCCCGCATCATCGGTTGGCCAGGGGGTGCTAAAACGCCCCGCCCCGCGCAGACGATCGGCTAGATGGGCGATGGATAAGGCATAAGACTCGGCAGCGTTATAGCTATACATGGCGTCAAAATTTCGAAACACCATGAAGGCGGGCCCAGTGGGGCCTGCCGGCAACAACAATGCCGCCTGCGTGGTCTCGCTGGGCACCACTTGATCAGCCTTGATAGGCTTAATACCTAACTTGGTAAATTGAGCTAAAGGCTGACGCGCGGTGCGACCCGTTGGCCCTGAATAGCCCTTCGGCAACTGCACCTCGTAGCCCCAGTTTGCACCACTGATCCAACCGGCCAGTTTTAAATAATTTGCCGTAGACCCAAGGGCGTCTGGTACAGAGTTCACAATGTCGCGCTTGCCATCGCCATCAAAATCTACGGCAATACGTTGATAGGTCGTGGGCATAAACTGCGTTTGGCCAAAGGCGCCAGCCCACGACCCGACCAAGTTTTGTAAAGGGATATCACCGCTTTGAGCGATCTTTAAGGTTGCCAATAACTCGCCTTTAAAAAAAGCCTGGCGCTTGTTGGCACAGACCAACGTGACCAAAGAACGCACTAATTCGCGCGTACCTTTGATCCCTCCAAAGTTCGATTCGACTCCCCAAACAGCAACGATGGTGTACCGATCCACGCCATATTTTTGCTCGGCCTCGCCAAGTGTCTTAGACCACTCTTTGAGCTTGGCCTGCCCATCTGCCACGCGCTCATCATCGACTAAGCCTGCCAAATAATCCCAAATGGGAGTGCGAAATTCTGGCTGAAAATCAAACGCCTTCAAGACCGTTTCATCGGGCTCGATCCCTTTGAAGGCCGAATCAAGTGTTGATGCACTGATCCCCTGCGCGCTCGCGGCCTGCCTCAGACCCGCGACACAGGTATCAAAGGTTTGCGCGTGTGCAGCAAAGGCTGCGCAAGATAATGCAAGCGCGCTCAAGGCTTTTTTCATAGGTATGGCTCTGATGAGGTGGAACCATAAATGTACACGGTAACAGCGCCGCGTAAGTGGCGGGTGGCTTTAGCAGGTCTAGCAGGAGCTGCTAGCACGAGCAGTCGGAGCCAGCTAGCCTTGTCGCAAACGTCGCGACAAACCGGCGACGCGTTCCATCACAATCATCATGATCAGTGTGAAAATGATGATGACACCCGACAGCGCGGCAATCGTGACATCAAGCTTACCTTCCAAGTCTTGCCACATCCTAATTGGCAGCATATCTGTGCGCGCATCACGTAAAAACAACGACACTGGCACATTGTCAAACGAAGACATAAACGCGATAAATGCCCCCGCCATGACACCCGGACGGATTAAAGGCAGGGTCACAAAACGAAAGCTATACCAGCGACTCGCCCCCAAACTTGCCGAGCTTTCTAGCAACGCAGGATCCATCTGTGTCAGCGCTGCCGACGTCGTACGAATGACATACGGGACGCACACCGCAGTATGACCAATGATCAAGGTCGTGATTGAGACAGACCATCCCACAGCGCTAAACGTCATCAGTGCAGCAAACCCAAACGCCAAGGCTGGCAACACTAGCGGCGACATGAACAATGAATCCAAGGCACGCGCCAAACGACTCTTTGACCCCACAATCGCCAGTGAGGCCAAGACCCCAAAAACAACCGAGAGCAAGGTTGTGGCTAAACCGACTTTGATACTGTTCATCGCGGCAAAGTGCAGATGACTGGCGTTCCACAATTCGACATACCACCGGGTTGAATACGACACCGGTGGAAATTTCAATGAATAACCGTCGGTAAACGACACGATCAACACAACGGCTGTGGGTGCGATCAGTAACACAACCGTTAACGCGGCTAGAAACCCCAGAGCGCCTCTGAACAAGATCGTTGAAAAGTCTTTTTGATGAGCCATCATGATTCTGAATCGCTACCCGTTTGCATAGCCACGCGATAAGCGGCCCAGCATATTAAACAACGACACACACAAGATAACGGTCGCTAAAAAGGTTAACGAGATCGCCGCAGCAAACGGAAAATTCGATAACGCAGAGACTTGTTGATACAGATACATTGGCATAAAGAGCATCTGGCCGCCACCGATCAATGACTGAGAAATAAAAGCCGTGATCGCTGCCGAGAAGGTCAGCAAGCAACCCGCGATGACACCAGGCAACGCGAGTGGTACTGTAATTTTTTTGAAAGTCTGCCATTCGCTTGCGCCTAAAGACGCCGACGCATCTGACAGATTCAGATCAATACGCTGTAGCGCTGTAATAAGCGGCAGCACCATGAGCGGCAACTGAACATTTGCTAGCGTCACCACTAAACCCAGACGTGTATACAGCAGTTTGATGGGCGCCTCAATCAAGCCCAGGTCCATCAAAAAATTATTCACAATCCCCTGCCGTCCTAAGATCACAATCCAGGCAAAGGTTCGCACAACAACACTGGTCAACAGCGGCAGCATGACAATAAAAATGATCAGTGGCTGCAGCCTGCCCGGCATTCGCAAAAAGGTCCAAGCCAAGGCAAAGCCAAGCACCAGACTCAGCGCAGTCACCTGCACTCCCAACCAAAGGGTATCTAACAAGACAGTTAAGCCAAAGCCATCCAGCGTCTTTGCCCAGTTTGCAAACGACCCCCACTGCGTCATGGCCGTATCGCTATAAAAACTCACCACCCCCAGCATCAGCAAAGGGGTGATAAAAAATAGCAACATCGCGAGCGCCAGCGGCGAGGCCAACCACAAAGGATAGGCGGTCACCGGCAGGCGTTTGATCGTTTGCATGATCAGAGCTTGATCTCGCGATTGAATCGCTCAATCCACTGCGGGCGTTGCTCGTTAATTTTCTTCCAATCCTGAAACACAAAACGCTTTTTCATATCGGCCTGATCTTTGGCCAACACTTTTGCGATCTCGCCTTCCATCTTGACTTTTGAATTAGTCGGCACCACCAGATAAGGGCTTTGCATCAGTCGCGTTTGCACCTCAGGTGACATGGCTGCTTCAATCAAAGCAACGGCGAGCTCACGATTCGGTGAGTTCTTAACAATATGAATCGTCGTCTTAAAGGCGATTGCTCCCTCTTGAGGGATCACAAATTCAACCGGTACGCCGCGCGCTTTCAAGATTTGAATGGCATTGAAATTACCAGGGCTAATATCGACCTGGCCTTGCTGGAACAAGGTCGCCAAGGCGCCGGGATTCGCGGCAACGGCAGCTAAATTGGGCTTGAGATCATTCAAGGCTTTAAACCCAGGCTCAATGTTCGACTCAGAGCCACCAAACATCTTGGCAATCTCAACCAAAAATCCAGTGCCCAACGTCGAGTTCAAGTTCGTAATACCAGCTCGGCCTTTGTACTCAGGCTTCCAGAGGTCTTTCCATGAGGTTGGCGGTGTTTTAATTTTGTCGGGGTTATAGGTCAAGCCCACAACTTGAAAGAAAATCGCTGGGCCAGTCTCCTCTTGCGCCTCAGAGATCAAATCTTTGTAGTTTTTGCTGCCTGCGACGGGATAATTTTCAACCAGTCCTTGATCAATGGCTGTTAACGCTGGGCCCGGATCATGCAACATCACATCAATCGGCGGATTATTTCTCGCCGCAGTGACTTTTGCGATTTGATCAACCGATAACATTGGATCAAGAATAATCTCTGCATTGTTGGTTGCCTTTTTAAAGGCGGGCACGAGCACCGCACGATGGGCTTCCTCCCAACTGCCGGTAAAAGTCGCAAACACCAAACGTTTAGCCTGGGCATGACTCATCCCCGGAAACAGTTGCAGGGCACCGAGGGTAAGACTTGCTTGTAGAAGTTGACGACGGGACGTCATGGCAAAGCTCCTGTTAAATAACAATCAGTGAATAAAAAATAAAACACGTTAAACAGCTAATAACCTAAGAGCATGGCAAGAACTAAGACAATGACTAAAACTCAGCGCACGAATAAGCCTGACAAAGGCTTCCGTCTCGCAGCTGCGCAAAGACCTCGGCGCCTAGACTCAGCATCGTCTGGTTCGACGCACGAGCCTGCGCAACCTTGATCGCAGAGCCATCACTCAGCTTCACTTCTTGAATCACTTGGGGGCCCTGCGGCAAGCTCAGGCTCAACACACCTTTGAGGCTTGCTCTTTCTATTCGCTCTGTCGCGGCACATAACTCAAGTTGCTCGGGCCGAATACACACCCAAACCGAATCACCCACCTTGAGCGCGCGAGACACCAATCGCGCCGGCAGCGACACCCCGGCGACCAAGACCGTGCCCAACTGACCGTCAGTTTTGCTCGCGACAGTACCTTGAAGCGAGTTGGCGTTACCCACAAACTGGTTCACGAACAAAGTTCGAGGAGAGTCATAAATCTCATTCGGCGAGGCGTACTGTTCCAAGCGTCCCTGATTGATCACGGCCACTCGGTCAGCCATCGACTGCGCTTCTTCTTGGTCGTGCGTGACCATCAAGCAAGTAATCCCAGACAAGCGCTGAATGCGCTTAACTTCAATCTGCATATCTAGCCGCAAGCTCTTGTCCAGGGCGGCAAAGGGCTCGTCGAGCAGCAGGATGCGCGGCTTGACCGCAAGCGCTCGCGCTAACGCTACCCTTTGCTGCTGCCCCCCCGACATCTCGCGCGGCAACCTTTTCGCCAAGTGCGACATCTGCACTAGTTCAAGCATCTCTTGCGCACGCGCGACCTGCTGCTCTTTGGATGCGCCCCGGCAGGCCAAGCCGTACGCCACGTTTTCGAGGGCGTCCATGTGAGGGAACAGCGCATAGTTTTGAAACACCACACCGACCTCGCGCTTGTTAGGGGGCAAGTCGTCAATCGGAGTCTCGCCCACAACAATGCGACCCTCTGTTTGCGCCACAAAGCCCGCAATAATTCGTAATAAAGTGGTTTTGCCACAGCCGCTTGGACCCAACAAAGCCACGAGCTCGCCGGCATTGATATCTAAACTAATCCCATCAACGGCGGCATTCGTCGCCCCTGCATAGCGCTGCACAATAGACTCAAGCTTCAGACCAAAAGCGTGGGCGGAAACCTTTTGAGCGCTTTGGACTGTATTTTGGGAAAGAATTTCAGGGCTGGATTGCATTTGGGGCTCTTTAGGACTCGAAATTAATCGAGATCCGCTATTTTTGTTAATCTGCCAGAGGACGTTCTACACAATTAATCAAGCAATTTTCGTGCCATAGATCTAGAAGCCGTGGGTAAATACTGTCCTTAAATGATGACTGATCAATCTATTGACCACGATAGGTCGAGTACGACCAAGGCGTCACGGTTAAGGGCACGTGATAGTCACCTTCAGGATCAGACACGTTAAACAACACCGGCACCACCTCTAAAAAAGGCCAATCGCCGAGTACGACGCCCGACGCCCGAAAATAGTCACCCACATGAAAACGCAATTGATAAGCGCCTATGCGCAAAGGCGCGCCGCTCAGCAAAGGCTTAAGGGTGCGCCCTCGGGCGTCAGTGACCGCCTCAACCAACAGACGATCCTGCGCCTGTTCACCACTCAGCTCATGTAACGTCAGCCGCACACCTGCGGCCGCGCAACCTCGACTGGTATCCAGCACGTGAGTCGAAAGCGCCCCAGTCAAGCGGGTGAGACCATGGTCGCTGATCCGAGCCGCCAAGCGTAGCCGTGTAATGAGCCCAATCTCGACCAAAGCGTGGGTCAGTTCAGTCGGGCGATCATTGAGCAGACGCTTTTCAAAAACTCTCAGCACTGAATCACGCGTGTGACGGCTGACGCACAAGATAAACGGAAAACCAAACTTCAGACGATATGCCGTATTGAGTGCCTCCCAGCGCTGCGCAGCGTCTGCGGCCAGCACATTCAAAGCCAGTGCGCCTTGCTCACGCACGGAGTCTGCCGTCATCTTGCCCAACCGCGCATCTGCACCGCCCAGCTCGGGGTGACCAGCCAACAGTCGCACTAAGTCTTGCTCAGGCAGGGCTCTTACCTGAGCAAGCATCGCTTCATGTAGTGCCTGGGCAGTCTTAAATGGGCGCTGAACAACCACCGCCTGAGCAACCCATGGCGCATGCTCAAACACCTCGCCCATGACTTCAGCAAACATCGCACTGTCGCACGTATCAAGCGCTTGCATCGTCGTTGGGGTTGCCATAAAAAATCCTGATTGTTTAGTGTAGAAAATCTTACACGATGAATATCCACTTGAATATAGTGCGATGCTAATCAATCCGGCACAGCCCGCGATCGCTCGTATGCGTTTTTTGGGCTAGCATGATCGTCACCATCAGCGCGTAGACCAAGCAAAAACGATGAAAAAGAAACAAAAACCAATTGTCGAAACGTTAGCTAAGCCAAAACCTCTCACAACACGTACCGCCAAATTATTGCGTGATGAAGGGCACGCTTGGTATCACGTCCTGCGTTACGAATGGATCTACCTTTTGATGCTCGTGATTGGCGTAACCATCCTGATCGTGTTTTGGCAACCTTTCCCACCCAAAACTCTTGGTATCGCGGTGGGCCGTGAAGGGACTTCAGATGGGATTTACGGCGAAAAATTAGTGGCTTTCTTTGCCGAGCACGGTGTCCAACTGAAGGTGACGTACACAGGGGGTGGCAAACAACCCATCGCGGCCATGCAACGCGAGAGCTCGATTCAAAGTGCCTTAGTTTTAGGCGGTCTGCATAAAAAACACGAACTCGATAACTTTTGGTCTTTAGGCAGCTCTCAGTACGAACCATTGTGGGTTTTCTATCGCGCTGAATCCTACACAGGCGATGAACCAACTGTTCATTTTGCAACAACGGGTATCGCAATTGGTGAACCAAACACTGGATCAAACACGATGGTCCATCAAATCCTAGCGAGCGGACGCAAGGACACAACTGTCAAAGCCAACTTTCTTGAGTGGCCCTATTTGAAGTCAGTCGATGCACTGTTGGCTGGCGACATCAATGCTTTAGCTGCAGTCGATGGCATTGACTCACCAATCATCAAAAAGCTGATAGCCGACCCTAACATTAAGATTGCTAATTTTCCGTTTGCTCCTGCCTTTGTTAAACGCCTTCCGCATTTAGATCTGGTCTCGATCCCTAGAGGCTCGTTTATGACTGCGCCAGCGTACCCGGCGCTCGACATCAACATGGTTGCCACAAGCCTGACCTTAGTCGTTGAAAAGGATCTTCATCCAGCGCTGCAACTTTTATTTTTGATGGCAATTGATCACTTGGGCGATTCACGCGATCAATTCTTTGCCAAACCCGATGAGTTTCCGTCTTACAAAGACAGCACAATCCCGCTTGCCCCACTCGCCAAG
>Ga0114968_10002486_pt1 | contig 14059 bp, 9 predicted proteins | sample M_130807_EF_Meta_FD_87020 | JGI IMG/M metagenome (GOLD analysis project Ga0114968, IMG submission 87020) | Freshwater microbial communities from Lake Montjoie, Canada to study carbon cycling - M_130807_EF_MetaG | ecosystem: Environmental > Aquatic > Freshwater > Lake | place: Lake Montjoie... | reverse complement strand
CCTGAAAACAGACGAGTGCGTGTGTGTGCTCACCATTTTTAAAAACGAAGGACACGTCCTCAAAGAATGGATAGACCATTATCTAGACGAAGGGGTGGACCACCTGTTCCTTATCGACCACGGTTCGGACGATGTCGTCACCTCGTCCTACCTCCGGGGGTACCGCCCCCAGGTAACGGTTCTTCAGGGAGCGTCAGGGTCCAAGTCGCAGCAACAACTGCTGCAAGAAGCGTATGACAAGCACGTCCGTGGCCGGTTTCGCTGGTGTTTTGTCGGCGATATGGACGAGTTTTTGTACGCAAACCGCGGGGACACCGTCCGTGATTTCTTGCTCCAAACAGAAAAAAACTATCCTCACCTAAAATGCATCGCGGTCCCGTGGAAGATGTTTGGGTCCAGCGGTCATGCAACGCAGCCGTCGTCAGTGGTTGGTCATTTTGTCTACCGAGACCATGACGTGCATTACAACAAGCCGGAATATCCTTCGAATAACGTCAAGTGTATTTTCAAACCGTCCTCGTTCCACAAGATTAATATTCACACCCCCGAGGAACCCAAAGAGCTCCTCCGCGCACCACACGCCGTCTATATCGACGACCTCGGGAAAACGCTGAGCCACCGCCACGCGGTCACTCCTTTCTACACGTACCGGAACGGTCCTCATCACCTGAAAGACTCGTTCCTGCACCTGAATCACTACGCCATCCAGTCCAAGGAATTTTTCGACAAGGTTAAAAAAACACGCGGGTCGTTTCAGAAAAACAATACCATCCGGAACGACCAGTATTTTAAACACCACGACACCAACCACGTCCGTGACGACCAATTGCGTCTCAAGAAAGAGGCACCGAGGCACAAGCCCGACCTCGTTATTGCGAGATTCAAAGAAGACCTGTCCTTTCTCGACGAGGACTGGGAACGGATTTTCAAGCCCCGTTTCCAGACCATTTACGTGTACAATAAAGGGCCTCCCTTTGTGCTCCAGCACCAATCCGACATCGTCGTCGTGCCCCTTGCCAACCTGGGAAACAGCGGTCATACGTATTTTCACCACCTTTGCCAGCATTACCCCATGAAGAATACCACAGTCTTTGCGGCGGCGTCCTTTATGTCAATCGCCGAGAAGAAAAAGATTTTTTTCAATACGCTTGACAAGGCCGCGCGGACAGGTGATTCCGCAGTGTTCCTGTCAGATTTGTACGCGACGCCCGAATCCTTTACCATGTCCTCGTACCATTTCACACATCCACGGAATAAAGCACCCGACGGCAAGACCACCCTGTCTTATTACAGGCCTTTCCGGCGCTGGTATGACGCGGTCGTGGGTGGAAAATACCCGAGGTATTTTTCTTACAAGGGCATCTTTGCGCTTTCTCCCCAGCATCAGCAACGTCGTTCGTGGGACGAATTATCGACGGTTTCCAACCGCCTCTGGGTTAAAAACCCTGAAGAAGACCATTTCTTGGAGCGCACATGGGCCTACTATTTTCGTTTGTCACCAGAATGCATGTTTTGGCAAGAAAAGGACGCCCTCCCAAAGGGCTACCCCATGAACAAGGACGACATCCCGTGGAACGTGGCCGAGGTGGTCAGCATCGAGGACCCTCGTTCTCAGGACGACATGTTGGAGAGTCTTTTCGCCGTGTCGGGGGCCGCTCGGTACAGCCGGATGAAAAAAAATGCGGTCGTCCTGATGGAACCACGGTTCCACGGCCGGTTGTTTTCTGAGCTGTTTCATCTCGAGGCGCTGAACCAGCAGCTAAAAGGGGAGTTGTACGTGGTTCCAGAAGCCCTCACCGTCCACGTCAAGCTCGCCGCCCGGCCTTTTTCCGAGGGATGGGATATCGAACAGGACACCTACCTCTCGCCCGCGAGGGCCCACGCCGAGGTCTCGGTCCGCGACAATACGCTCCTCCATATCATGGACGCGCTCCACCCGTCACCCGAGTATCAGTCACTCGTAGAGGACATGCTCGAGGATTTAGGACCCGATTATGACGCGTGGGACCTCGGACCCTGGCAGGGAACAGATTGGTCGCGTGTCTTGCAACAGGAAACCGGATTTTTTGCAGTCAATCGCAAGAGGCCTCTTTTTATCTTTACGACCCCCGAGGCGGACCCGGCGGTGTTGGAAGGCTACCATGCCGTGTTCCTGCCGCCGTTGCTTCTCGGGGAGGATGTTCGGACCATGGTCTCTTATTTCCTGTGCAAGGGGTCGAACCGGATGATTACCCATTCCGAATCGGTATTCTCAGCACTCACGGTCATGCAACGAGAGCTCTCGATGGGAAAGACCAACAATTATAGCTACGATTCTGGTCGGGTCGTTCCACGCCGTGATAAGGGTCTTTACCACACGTTTTCTGAAACCGCTGTCACCGTCCATTCAACACTTCCGGAACATGTCACGACTAAAAATTTTCGTTTTGTAAAAGTTTAAAAAAAAACACAAAAAACAAAAAAAATAAAAAATCTTTTTCTTGCATAACAGAAAGAAAAAAATGACCACAGTTGCTGCTCCTGACGCAAAATTTTCTACTGTTCCTAATCACGGTTCTTGGTGCAGCCCCTTTTTCCTGACAAAGATCGACCTGGCCGCCGTCGGTGTCGTTGTTACGTCTCACACCCAGGCCCTCATCTCGGCTCTCGAGGGCGACCTCCTGGCCGGTACCCCTGGGGTTCTCTCTGGGCCCGCCCTCACGAGCCTCATCGCCGACCTCATCAGCGCGACGGGTGGCGTCGTGGCTTCAAACCCCGCCAACGTCCTCGCGGTGACCAAGCAGCTGGGTTTCACCTACCTGGGCGACATCTTCTCCTGGGCCGACGCGTCTGCCAACGGCCCCAACGCCACCCTCGACGGTGCTCACCCCGGCCAGCGCTACAACTTCCTCGGTGACTACTTTGGTCTGAGGACTGTCGTCCCCGGCCCTAGCGGCCAGGGCGGTGCCTACCTCAAAAAGTCCCTCGTCCTCGGCTTCCTCCTCGGCGAGGTGTTCAACCTCCACATCGTGGTGCCCCTCGTTCCTTCCGAGGTGACCGCCTCTTCCTGCTTCACCGACCCCAGCCCTCCCGGCCCTGACTGCTGCGACGGCGATGACTCAGACGATGGTGATGACAGCGACTCGGACTGTGATAACTACAGCCACGGTGGGTGCTACAAGGGCCAGTGCGCTCCCTCCAGCTTCCCCTGGACACCTCTGTAAACCCCTCTAAAATATAATATAAAAATTTGTTTTTTAATTCACTAAATTAAAAACAATATGCTTCCGACATGGACACAGCTGCAGACTTATCAAAACGACCCTAGCAATAGTGCGTACAACGCCTTTGTCGGATGGGAAAACACGGCGTCGCAAGACTGCGGTGTCGAGACGCTTTTTTCTGGCGAGACGGTCGAGGCCATCAGCCAGGCGATTACGAGGGCGCTGGACGGCGTCGACCCCCACCAGAAGCGCATCCGCGTGGCCAACGACAAGATTGTAAATGTCCTCTCCAACATGTACATCAACAGCACGAGGCCGCGTGTCGGGGATATCCATTCGAGGTACATCATCCCACAGTCCGAGCCGCGGTGCGACCTCCGTTCCATCATCAATCAGACCATCAACGTCATCGTCCGTTCCATCCGTGACGAAATCGAGACCACCGAGAACAATAAGAAACTCAGCGTGTGGTCGACAGTGTACGGCGATTTCAACAAGGAGGGCCTGCGCGCCCACGCCCCCATCAAGATTCGCCGCCGCCATCCTCAGTACATGGCCTTTAATATGAAATATTAATTATTGTGTTTATGGGATACTCTGGAAACGCCCCATAGTATCCCATCTAGACTTTACCTGATTGATTACATGTTTTCGGTGGGAAAGAGGTTCGTCTTGATGCCCATGGCGTTGAGTTCCTGAAAGAGGAGCTTGCACGCATAGGGGAGGGGTGTGCGCCGGACCGTCATCGACTCGCAGCTGCTGCAGAGGTCCATCGAGTTGGGGATGGCCCCGCAGTTGGCGCAGACGGGCACCGTGAATTTGTCTGACATGTCAAAGAGCCGTTCAGTGAGGAACCGGCTCACGCCGTGGCTGATCATGCAGTTGTGCGCGACGATGCCGTTGGCGAGGAATGAGTTGATTTTTTCCACCTCGATGTCGTACACCTTTTCTGGCGCGCAAGGTCGTATATCGATGACCGTTAGGTCCATGGTAGGGAGACACATCTTACCACGAGGTATAGAATAACACGTATGCCCACTCTTTACGGCGCTTGCCTCTTGTTCCACAAACCAGGCGATGGCTCCCGTTTGTATCATAAACTCTTCTGCGTTGGGAAATGACTTGGAGGTGAATTTTCCGAATTGTGTGCCTTTGATGAGATGGTCCGTGATGTCGTGTGTTGATGGGATGGCATAGTCATGAATTAATGGCTCTCTATCCTCTAAATCCTTGACCGCTTGCAAAATCGCCTTTTTGGTGGGTACAATCTTATCCGGGTGGGTCGCCTTTATTTGTGAGAACCCTGTTATTTCATCTACCCGGTGAGTAAGCCAGTTGTGCTGACGGGTGACTTCGTCTCGAAGTCTCTTGTAGCTAACACCCGCTTCCAAACGCTGTGATTTATGGCAACAGTACCGGAATCCGATTTTTTCGTGAAATGGTCGTAACTCGGTCATATCCAGATGGAGTGTCAATTGGTAGCTTTTCTCGTCGCCTACCCTCTTTTCCTTTGATAGACTCGTTTCCTTGAACTTTTGGGTCGTAATGTTCTTGATCCCTACTCGATTCAGAAGCCTCGTGATATCCTCCATCATCTTGGTGAGTGATGATAGATGAGGACGCGTTCGTGATTTCGAGTAGGAAATAGACGTGAGAATGTCGCGCTTTCCTCGGTGCATGCCGAGGATACAAGTGTGTCCGTCCCCTCCAAACATGCCTCCGAGAAATTCGCGAAGAAGCGGTCTTGGAAAGTTCGGTTCCAGTACAAAGGATGGAAGAACGGCGGGTTGGTTGACTTTTCGTCCCACAACGATTCCTTCCAGATGGATCAGATGACACGTTAGTTCCATCGGGATGACGATATTGTATGACTGGTCATTATGACTAAAGTGCGCCTCTGCACAGCAGAATCGATTCAGGTCGTCCAGTACCGTCTGAACATCCAATTCGTGTCCCACCGAAATCCGGGCGTACTTGCCCTTGTTCGCTGAATTTTGATAAATCCCACCGTCTGTAATCAGCAAACCGATGATGCGCATAAAGGCCATCGCGTCAAAGAAAGACGCTTGAGAAACCACTCGCAAGGTCAGCCCACCGGCCACAAGCTTCCATCCCGAGCACTCTGCCATCTCTTCGGCGACTCTCATCAACGGATAGTGAACTCCTGTTTTCAATTTCGTTTTACCCTTGATAAGGTCCTTGGCGCGTACCCATTCATTCGTTGAAGTCAGCATTGGATGGTCAGGAGTGCATTTAAGCTTGCGTCCATCTTGCAAATAAATCTCGACACAATCCTTTTCTCCTTTATCCAGAAATGCCGTTTGTTTTCTTGTGGTAAGCCCATCCACCGAAGAATCCCAACCAAGAACGTCCCATCCACATTCTGACATCTTTTCTAACTTTATCGAAAGCCCGCATCGTAATGATACATCCGCATCACCGGCAAGGGTGTCCCTCTCCATTTCGCCAAACCTCAATCCTCCATCACGTGACCGGCCTTCGAGGGGTTGGCGGGTCAGGGCTTGGAGGCTTCCGTGGTTGCGGGCGTGGATCTTGGCGCTGACGAGGTGCTTGAGGCGGTGGTAGTAGGTGGGACCCATGAAAATCTCTGAATCAAACATCTCCCCGGTGAGGCCGTTCATCAGCCGTTCGTTGCCGTTCCTTTCAAACCCACACCGGGACAGTTCTTCGCGGAGGGTTTCCACCACGTCGGTGCTGTGTGATGAAAACGGTGTCGAATACCGGTAGATGGCCTTGTGCGCCGCGGATTTTGCGCCCAGACATTCGATGAGCTGGTTGATGGTCATGCGCGATGGGATGCACAGCGGGTTGATGATAAGGTCCGGGACCATCCCGTTGGGGGCAAACGGCATGTCCTCCTGGCGATACACCATACCGATGGTCCCTTTCTGTGCACTACGACTCGCAACCTTGTCTCCGACCTCGGGGATTTTCAGCGTGCGCACCTTGACCTTGACCAGCTTGTACCCGTCAGGGCTGAACGTTGTATAGACGCGGTCCACGTACCCTTCTTCTCCCGATTTGATAATCACGCTCGTGTCGGTCTTTTCCTCGAGGCCCGTCTTGCTCAGTTTCGTTTGCACGCGGCCGACAATCACGTCCCCGCTCCCGATAAACACCCCGACCTTGATGATGCCCTGGGCGTTGAGCTTGGTGTAGTTGAAGCTCTTGACTCGGAGGTCTTCACGGGGCATCTCGATGGACTCGGTGTGCGTCGCTGATTTTTTGCGCTCCTCTACAAACATGGTCCGGTAGCTCATCGAACGAAAGAGGCCGCGGTCGATGGCCGATTGGTTAAAGATGACGGAATCCTCCTGGTTGAAACCCCCGTACATGCAAATGGCCACGATGAGGTTGTTCCCGGAAGCGAGGTCGTCGCACCCTGAAAATTGCCCATAGTGCGTCCTTACGAGCGGGCGCTCTGGATAACACAAGACATGAGAAATCGTGTCCAGTCTCTGATGGTGCGTCGTGGAATAATACCCAATCGCCTGCTTCCCCATCGACGCGTGGTACGTCACACGGGGCGCCTGGGTGTGGTCCACAAACGGGATGATGCTGACACATAGACCCATTAGCAACGACGCGTGGACCTCGCAGTAGTCATAGAATGAATTCTCCTTGAGCTCGTCAGTATTCATGGCGATGACGCGATTCTCCACCTCGTATGAATCCATAAAGACCATCTTTTTTTCTTCCAGCAACTCCTTGACAGTCTTGGTCTTGAGGTCCTCCATCGTGGGAAAATGACGAGCGTCCCACAACGGACGGACCATGCGTCCCTCGTCACCAAACACATGGACCTCCTTTTCGCGCTCGTTGAGGGACAGCGAAACCATAAACGAGAGCCGATTCTGCTTCTTGTACAGGCACAGCGTCTTGAAGAGGCTGTCGTCGTTGCACACGCCTATCCAGTTCCCATTTACAAATACCTTGTAGTAACTCGAGAGCTGGAGCTTGCTAAACGCCTGGAGAGGAATGAATGAGGGCGTCTCCTCCACCACCATTCGGAGGTACGCGGTGTCCACGCGCGTCGTTACCTGCACCGAAAGGGCCATGTTCTTGACCACCCCTGCCGAGTTGTGCGTCACAAATCCGTTGGCTACAAAGCTGTGGTTCTTGTGCACCGTTGTAAAATCCATCGTCATCTCCTTCTCCACCATGCGTATCTTCTCGACCGGTACGTACAAGAGGCTCGAATCGGCGTACGGCCGGACCGTTTGCATCATGTCCTCGTAGCTCGACCACCCACCCCATCCCCGTTGAACCGAGTCCTTGTAGATAAGATAGGAAGCCAGCTCGGTATCCCACGCGGTGTCATAGCGCGCACCGAGGGTCCGACAAATGTCCTCGACCCGGTCGCGGGGAAGGAGGGTGACCCGTCCCTCGTACTCCTCGCTGACCATGTCCCACCGGGGGCAGACGTCGTTCAACATCCTCTGCAGCGCCGCGCCAAACGCGTGGATGTCTCCCCACGGGCGCATCCCAGACGCCATGATAAAGGGATGCGGTGTCAGGTGGTGGTCTTTGACCATGCGGTACCCACACGCCGCAAAAAACCCGGTGATGAATTCTCGCTTCACGGAACGACAACCTCCCTGCACCCAAGCGGGGACCACCCACCGCTCCGCGTTGGCGACGCATGAGAACAACGCGAGTGCATAGGGACCCAGGACGAGGGTCGTCTTGGTTGCCCTAAAGTCTGAAAACGGGAGTACTTTGCGGAGGTCGTCCTTGATGCCGCTCAGGTCCCATCCTTCCTGGACCGTGAGGATGCCGCCCTCTCCCAGGAGGACGCTCGTGAAACCGAGGACCCTCGCCATGACTGTCAGGTACGCCCAGTCCTTGTCGACCCCCTTGAGAAAGTACTCGTGTGCGCGCGCACGGCCCATGATACGATGCTTCTCCTCGTCGCTCAGGGGCATCGCTTCGACGCGGTCCTGTATCCCTTGTAGCGTCGCAACGGGAACGACGAGGGGTTTGGTCGACTCTTTCAAGGGCGCCAACGGGTTCCGGTACGCCAGCCGGTCCCCTGGAACGAGCTCCTGGGTGGGGACCCATTCAGCTTTTTTCCCGTTGCCCGATAAAAAGGGATGGAACCCCGAGGCCCGGATCCGGGCGCCGTTGGTGAGCTCAATCTCGTACAGCGTCTCGGGCATGACTTTGAAATAATTGTGATAATACGAGGTTGTTGCACGGCCGCTCTGGGTATTCACAGTCACCACGTCCTGTCGCGGGGAGGATTCCATCTCACCGATGGGCATCGTGGTGACGCCGTCGGCCATTAGGATTTCCGTGTCACCTGTCAGGCAATGGCCCTCGGGCGTCTCATGAGGACAGATGAACCCAATCTGCGAAGGATGCACCTGCCGGATCTTGGTGTTTTTCCCTTCCTTGCCCACAGGGACGAGGATGCGTCGCAGGTGGGAAAGAAAGGCGTTGTACGTCAACCGACTCAGGATCTGAGACACACCGGTGCGGATGTACGACGACTTGGGGATGCCCCAGTTGCCCGTCGAAAAGCAGTGCTTGATACCCTGTGTGATGAGGTTCATTCGAGAAATGATAACCATAATGTCGGGGCGCTTGACCAACTGCGGCTCCATCGCCCTCACAAACCTCTTGAACAGGGTCCGGAAGAGCTCTGAGAGGAGGTGGCCGCTGACCTCGATGCGCTTGTTATTGATGTGGTCACGGTCGTCCATGGCCCGCTTCCCGATAAAGGTCATGACGAGCTTGGTAAACATGTGCCCTAGGAAAAACCCCTTTTGCACACGGCTGCTGGTAATCCCCAGGTGTGGGAACAGCTCGTTGTTCAGGACCTGGTTGGCGTAAAAGAGCTTGCGCTCCTTGGACACGTTATGAACCGCAAACTGGGCGATATTGGAGAGCGCCTTGTCAGTGCTCTCCATCATCTCGGCCTCGCGAAGGGTCGAACGGATGAGGCGGGTTGCTACCGGGTTCTCTTCAACGTCTTTGCCCATGTTGGACCTCAGGATGGTTTCAATCTCGACGGCGTCGAAACCAAAGGCTTTCAGGACGACACCCAGAGGAATGTCCTGGGACATGTAGGGAATTTGCAGCACGGCCTTGTTCTCGCTCGTAATCTTCATCTGGATGAGGACCGAGTGCCCCGTCTCTTCTGACATGCTCCGGACCTCGCTGACCAAAGCGTACCGACTGCTCGGTTTCTGTTCAAATACATACACGATGTTGTAATTCATGCGCTCCTGGGAGACCAGGACTCGCTCCTTGCCCTTGACGATAAAATACCCACCGTTGTCATACATACACTCTCCTGCCGCCTTTTTCTGGTCGGCAGTCATTTCATACAGGTTGCACTTGGACGTCCCAATCATCATCGGGATGCGCGCGATGAGCACCTTGAAATGCTCCTTGTGCTGAGTCTCCTCGTCCTTGTGCATAATACACGTGCGGATATTCACCGAGACGGCGCTGCTGTACGTGATATCACGAACACGGGCCTCGTTTGGTGTAATGTACCGCACATGCCGGTTCTCGTCAATAATATACGGCTTGTCTACAAACACCTGCCCAAACTTGACGCAATAGAAACGGTCCTCTCCCAGCGGGATTTCGATGGTCGGTTCCTCTTCCACAATCTTGTTGAGGCGGTGATGGATAAAAAAATCATAGCTGTGCTTCTGTACCGAAGCGTTGTCAAACGTTTCCAGGTAGTCCCGGACCTGTTTCAAGATTTCGTCTTCCATGTCTATGTCTTGAAACAAACAAACCGAGTGTTTTCAAAAAATCATTTTTTTGCAGACATTTCCTTGCAGCTGTCGCACAGCTGTATCGGAAACATGACTCCTTCAGAAGGGAGCTTTATCTTGGGGTCCACGGCCTGGTCGCACCAACAACGGACGTCCTTGTCGAACCGTCTCGACCCACCCTTGAGAGAACCGTAGATGGACATGGCGCTGCCGGGTGTATACCCCTCACGGAGGGTTGCGTAGGGTGGTTTCATTTTTTTTATTCTCTGCCGTATTTTTATTTTTTTAAAAAATCTTAAAATATTGCCCATGGATAGAGAAGTAAAATGTCCGGATTTATTTCACCGCTGGCCATTCAGGCCACTTTCCCCACCAAGATGACGCTCGCCGCCAACGTGTACAACTACCCACCACCCTTCTACCAGCTCTATTTCGACCCTCGCTACAAGTGCGAGATTAAGCAGCCGTTCACGGCGCTTGATTACACGGTGTTTGCCCAACAGCTCAGCTGCGTACCCCGTTAAAAGCTTGTGATTTGAATTTGTAATATATATATTACGAATCTATTCATCTAGACAAGAGGAGCGCTTAGAAACGCAGGGTGAGGGTGGCGTTGGTGGGGGCGGTGATCACAAACACGGTGGCGCACCAGTACAGGCATCCGAGGTCCACAACGTGGGACTTGAGGAGCACGTTGATGCCGTTGCACGAGCGGGTCTGGGCAAAGTACACATCAAAGGGGCTTCCGAGGAGGGCGGGGTCCACGCGAAGGAAACCGCACTTGGTGAACTTGTTGGGGTAGCCACGAGCATCCACCAGGGAAAACTTGACAGGGGCCCAGTAGTACTTGGAACGGTACACCGAGACGGTGGTGTTAGATACCGTGCAAGGACCGCCGATGGTAAGGGTGGTGACAGGGCCATCGGTGGGCGAGCACTGGCAGCCCACCCAGATGAGGTTCACCACCTGGCTGCACCAGCCGTAGGTTCCCAGCGTAAAGTTCACGGGGTTGTAAGTTCCCTGACCGGGGATGGTCTGGGCGGTGTTGCCGGTGCAAGAGCCGTATCCGTTAGGCCCGCAGATGGGGGCGGTGGGGTCCGCGGGGAAGGGGAAGGAAGGCACCACCAGCGACAGGTTCACGCACTGCTCGGCAAAGTTCATGCAGGGAGCGGCGCAGATCTGGGTGATGAACTGGATGACGTTGTCGGAAGAAGGAGGGGGAATGGAGAGTCCGTTGGAAGGGCACACGTACCCACAGGTGGAGCCCTCGCAGAAGCAGGAAAAGTCGATGGTGCCGGGGTTGCCGAGGCCGCCGCAGCCCCAGTCGCTGAGGGCGTCGCTGATGGTGTATGTCGTGTTGAGCGTCTTGTTGGAGCAGTTGAACGGGGCCATGATGGTCGAGTCCACGAGCGCGAGGGTGCTGGAACCCCACGAAAGCCCGGGGGCGGTCACTCCGGGGCACTTGTTGTCCATGCCGGGGATGCCTCCGATAGAGATACCGGCGCCAGTGGAGCCACCCTGGGCATCGCACGACGCAGCGACCCACTGGTTGCCGCAGGTGGGTGTGATGCGGAGGAAAGTGAAACCGGCGCCCGCGGCGCACTCCTTGGTAGGGCAAATTCCGTTGATAGTTTTGGTCATTGTTGTTTTTTTTTTCTACTAGGTCGCAAGAATTTTTTTTTTTTATTTTTTTTTTCAATTTAACAATTGTTGATTTTTATTCCCAAAAAAAAATAATATCTAGGCCCTTAAAGATTAACACTTGTTAATAAAAATTGAGTCCTTTCTTATCCCACCATGATGCATTCTACATCTATGTATCGCAACCGTTTATCCTGTATCCGTGACCATCTTTTACATCTTGTAATGATTGATTCGATAGAACCGGTGGGCGCACGAGGAATCGTCGTGCGCTACTCGGCCGGTCCCTCCATCGGTCTCGTTCTTTCGTGCCCCGCGGATTCCCCATTTTTATGCGAATCAAGCTATATGTATAGAAACGGGGCGGTGGGGTCCTATGACGACGGCGTCCAGGGCATCGTGGATATGAAAGCCTGTATCACCGAGGTCTATCGCTTCTATTTCCGCTTCTTTTGTATTCCTCGTGTCATTAGTCACGTGTTCCAGGTCAACCTCCAAAAATCAAAGCAGAAAATGAAACGGTCCTTAAAGACCATGTCGCTCTGTTTCTTATCCACCTCGGAAACCCGATACGTCCGACAAGAATTATGCATGTAAGCAAGCCATCACATGCTCTCTGCTCAACAACAAGAATGCCTTTTTGGTATTCTTGTTCTATTTAACGGGTTGTGTATTCTTTATAAAACCACCACCACGATGAGATTCTTTTTATTTTTGGTCTTTTCAGGCGTTGCCTGCGCATTTATGACCAAGTATGCGGCCATCAATTCCAAGCAGGCCAAGTTTCAGGAATTTATCCACGACAAGAACAAGACCATCATCCTCGCGGTGGGAAGCGCCGGGACAGGAAAAACCCTCCTCTCGTGCCAGGAATCACTCAACCTCCTTCATCACAAGAAGATTAAAAAGATTGTGGTGACGAGGCCCACCGTGTCGGTCGAGAACGAGGAGGTTGGTTTCCTCCCCGGGTCCCTTGAGGACAAGATGAGCCCGTGGACACGACCCATCTATGACAACCTCTTTGAGTTTTACAGCCCTCAGGACATTCAGCGCTTTGCACAAGAAAACAAGCTCGAGGTGTGCCCGCTGGGCTTTATGCGGGGGCGCACCTTTAAGGACTGCGTCATCATCGTCGATGAGGCCCAAAATACGACGCCCAAGCAAATGAAGATGGTCCTTACCCGCATCGGGCATAATTCCAAGCTCATCTTGAACGGCGACCTTCGCCAGAGCGACCTTGACGGCACCAACGGCCTCCAGGATTTCATCACGCGACTCGATAGGTACTATGAGAATCAAAAGCACCAAATGTACGAGGACGGCATCGGGACCATCTTCTTTGAGGACCACCAGATTGTCCGCCACCCCATCATCGAAAAGGTCGTCAAGCTCTACAATCTATAACCAATAATTACCGAAATAATGTTTATTTCGGTATTCTATGCCTATTCCGTCTTTTTGTACATCTTCATCTTGAGCCGCTTGATGCTATCACGGGCCTTGGAACTCTGGGACGATTCCAACAGCTCCCTGTACAGCGGGTTGGAAGGGTCCACGCGGTACTTTTGTAGGATCGACTGCACCTCTTCCTCGCGATGCTTGCTGTTCTTGGACAGCACCTTGTCCTCTTGCAAAAAAATCATCTCCTGGAACCTCAGACCCGGGTGGCCCTTTTCTTGCATAAACGCCATAATGTCACTTTCGAGGTCACCAATTCTTGCTTTAATATCCTTTAACCGCTTGTCGTACCGTTTCCGAAAATTCTTAATCTCGGCCATGATGGCCTGCTGCTCTACATAACAATCACGGTACTCGCGTACCAAAGGAAGCACAGAGTTATCTTCTAATGGAATGCTCATTTTCTTTTTCAAACCGCGAGTGCTTAAATCATTTTTATTATGGGTGGGGGTCTAGATCAAAGGTGAGCATGACGGCCGAGAGGTCGTCCCAGGCCCTGGACCGCAAGCGGTCAAAGCGAAACATGCGGTTGGCGGCCGCCTTGGACGTCATGGTGTTCCAGAAAACGTCCATCAGCTCCTCGGCAGACCCTTGGAATCCCCTGGCGATATCGCCCATCTGATGCCAGTAAAAGACGTCGCCTGGCCCGTCTGACATGGCCATGAGGGTCACCGTGGCGGCCTTGACAGGGGACAGCTCGAGCAGCGAGACGCTCGGTGTGGATGTCATGAGGGGAACCCGTGGGCTCTTGGCGCTCTTCTTGTAGTAGTGGTCGCCCAGGGTCCGGGTCATCTGGCACCCCGTATCCGGGACGGCGCCTCCCCAGGGGTCTTCCTCGGTGGGCCGCGCCGGTGGCGACCCGATAAAGTAGGCCGGCTTGGACCCGAAATTCTCGTAGCCGTGTTCCGAGAGCGCTTCCTCGACCCATCCTTCCTGCGCGTCGAGGCGCAGCTGCTTCATACACCGGGCGGTCTGCGACCCACCCACGCCTCCCCTCCGGGT
>Ga0114968_10002484_pt1 | contig 14066 bp, 10 predicted proteins | sample M_130807_EF_Meta_FD_87020 | JGI IMG/M metagenome (GOLD analysis project Ga0114968, IMG submission 87020) | Freshwater microbial communities from Lake Montjoie, Canada to study carbon cycling - M_130807_EF_MetaG | ecosystem: Environmental > Aquatic > Freshwater > Lake | place: Lake Montjoie... | reverse complement strand
TCACTTAATTTTATTTCAGCTGTATCTAAAGCAATGGCATAATCTGCTGCAGCTGCGAGGCCAACGCCACCGCCAACACATTTGCCCTGTATGCGCGCAATGACCAATTTGGGTGATACGCGAATGGCATTGATTACTTTAGCAAATCCACTGAAAAATTTCAACCCTTCTTCTTCATTGGTAATTTGCAACAACTCATCAAATGAAGCACCGGCGCAAAATGTTTTATTGCCTGCGCTTTTTAAAATAATGATATTTGAATCAGTTAGGCCGCTTGCTGTATGAATTTCTTCTGCAATTTTTTCAAGTATTTTACCTGGCAACGAATTGCTTTGAGGATGAAAAAATTCTATGGTGGTTATGTTTTCTGTTGTACTGCTTTGTACATAACCTACTAATTGTTGTTCTGTCATAAAAAAGAATTTAAATTTTATTTTTCATTTCTACCATCGTTAAAATTGTGGCGATACCAACCACTTCATCTGTTTGGTCAAACATTTCCACCAACCACTTTACAATCCCTTTTGGAATGTCGGCACCCTTAACCATTGGCACATCTGGGTTTGCTTCTTTAAGTTCTTGTGCAATTTTTTCTTTACAAGTAAATCTAATATACAAAGAAGCTCCCGCATACATTGGCTTTGTAAATCTCAATTCATCAATTCCATAATTCAGCAATACCGGATTTCTGTCATAACTATCCACAAACAAACCAGCAGAAGCGCTCATGATAAAATAACCGTGTGCCACTTGTTCTTCAAACATGGTTCCTGTAAAATCAGTATCAATCATATGGGCATAAAAATGATCGCCACTTAAATCGGCAAATTTGGTAATGTCTTCAGAAGTAATCAATCTTTTTTCAGTTACAATTTGATCGCCAATTTTAAGTTCTTCAAAATATTTTTTAAATGGATGAATGCCATCGACATTGCCTTTGGCATGTGTTTGGTAAACATTACTTATTGCCGTTATCATGGTTGGCGAACCTTGAATGGCTGTGCGTTGCATATAATGTTTTACACCTCTTAAACCACCCATTTCTTCGCCACCACCTGCACGACCAGGACCTCCATGAACCAATAATGGCAATGGTGATCCATGTCCGGTACTCTCTTTTGCACATTCACTATTTAATACCAAAATTCTACCATGATGACTAGCCGCACCCAATACATAATTTCTAGCTGTGGTTGCATCACTGGTAACAATAGACGAAACCAAACTGCCTTTTCCTTTTTTGCTCAATTCAATGGCTTCATCAATATTTTTATATGGCATGATGGTGCTTACCGGTCCGAAAGCTTCTACATTATGCGGTTCATCACATGAAAAAGGCGTTTTATTAATCAACAACATCGGACTAATAAATGCCCCTATTTTAGCATCAGCATCCGTTACTTCTACATTATCCATCGAGCCGTAAACCAATTCGGATGTAGTTAATAGTTTTTTTACCTGAGCCCTTACTTCATCACGTTGATGGTTACCTGCTAAAGCGCCCATTCTTACTTTTTCGTTGCTTGGATTTCCAATCACTGTTTTATCAAGCTCAGTAGATATCGATTTCCAAACGTCTTCCATTTTATTTTCTGGAACAAAAATCCTTCTGATGGCGGTACATTTTTGTCCGGCTTTAACCGTCATTTCTTTTTTAACTTCTTTTATAAAAAGACCCCATTCTTCCATGCCTGGTTCAACGTCTTCACCTAATACAATACAGTTTAAAGAATCAGCTTCCATATTAAAAGGTACAGATTCAGCTAAAATGTTTGGATGAGATTTTAGCATTAATCCGGTATTCGCAGAACCGGTGAAGGTAACCACATCTTGAGAATTAACGTAGTTAAGTAAATTTCCAGCACTACCACATAACAATTGTATTGCTCCATCGGGTAAAATATTAGAAGCAATGATTTCTCGCACAACCGCTTCTGTTAAGTAAGAGGTAACGGTAGCGGGCTTTACAATTGCGGGTACGCCTGCCAGTAAGTTAACAGCAATTTTTTCGAGCATTCCCCAAATTGGAAAATTGTATGCATTGATGTGAATGGCAGCCCCTTCTTTTGGTACAAGAATGTGATGACCAATAAATGTATTTTGCTTGCTCAATGAAATGGCATCTCCATCCATGGCAAATGTTTCATCTGGTAATTTTCTACGCAATGAGGCATTAGAAAAAAGGTTGCCTATTCCACCTTCAATATCAATCCAGCTATCAATTCTTGTAGCACCAGATTGATAACTTAATTCATAAAACTTTTCCTTTTTTTCCATTAAATGCAAAGCCAAAGCTCGAAGCATTCTGCCCCTTTCTTGAAAAGTCATTTTTCTAAGCGCAGCGTTGCCTTTTGATCTGGCATAGTTTAAAATGGACTCAAAATCCAATCCTTGTGTAGTTGCAGATGCAATCTGATTTCCATTTACTGCGTTATATAAAATTTGTCCATCACCATCTCCTTCAATCCATTTCCCCAATACGAAATTTCCAAGTTTTTCCATGTTTTTATTTTGCTTCAAAGGTATAGGTGGATAGGTTTATTTTAGAAAAATTTTTTGTTTATTGTTTGGGGTTTGTGGTTTATTGTTTGGCGTTTATTGTTTGGCGTTTGGTGTTTGGTGTTGGAACCTTCAACTATGTGGCATCCTTCATCTGGTATTCATTCTAAATTAATAAACCACCATATTACAAAATTGTTTATTTTTGGGGCAGGTGTTTTTCATAGGTTAGCAACGGCCAGCCCTGTCTAGGGCAGGCCTCTCTTTTTAAAATTGATATTGCGGGGTTTTGATATCGTGGTAAAATAAAAAATTCCAACCCAATTCTTTGCCTTCTTCCCACCATTTTGAACGTAATTCCATACATTTTTTACCGTTGAAGTCATATTTGGCAACAAATTTGGTTTTCATTTGCTGCAATTGTGGCGCATCATCAGCACCAAAAAAAGCGATTTTTCCATCTTCTTCAATCCAAAATACCTGATGAAAATTAGAATGTGCGCTCGTTAATTCATATCGAATAAATCCATCTATAGTTCCATTGCCTTCAATGAAATGTACATTATCCGAATGATACAAAACCTCCAATTTTTCTTTTTTGTACGCAGCGTTTCCCGGTTGCATCGAAAATTCGAGCTCTTGCCTATTCACATAATACTTTGCATTAGGAAAACTTAAGAATGATTTATTGAGTTGCTTATCATATTTGCTAATGCCGCCCGCATGGTCTTTGTGCAAATGACTCATTAAAACTTTAGTAACACTCATTGGGTCGACATCGTTATCCATTAAATTTTGATGCAATTGCAGCACATCATTTTCGTTGGTAAATCCCAAGCCAGTATCAAGTAAAATAACATCGTTTTTTGTAATGATTACAAAGGGTTGAATTTCTACCAACAAACTGCCTCTTGATCTTTGTTGTAAGTCATCTATTTCTAAATTGAATGGAATAAAATCTTTGGTTTGGTCTATGGTAAAACTTCCTTCACTCAATGGAATAATTTTCATATTGGCATATTTTGGCTCAAAATTAATTCAAGTTTGATGGAAGCAGGAAACAAATTCAATTACTAATAAAAATAGTTTTTCTTTGCATCATGTCTTTATCATTTGCATCTTTAAATTCTGGCAGCAACGGAAATTGTTATTACTTGGGAAATGAACAAGATGCAATACTTATTGATGCGGGCTTATCTTGTAAAGAAACAGAAAAAAGAATGAAGGAACTCGGGCTTTCATTACATCGTATAAAAGCGATTTTCATCTCGCATGAACATATCGACCACATAAAAGGCGTTGAAGTACTTGCTAAAAAATATACCATTCCTGTTTACATTACGCCTGATACTTTCGAAAATAGCAGATGCCCGATTCCAAAAGAACAGGTGATTTGGATGAAAAACGATGAGTCAATAAACATCGGAAACATTAATATAACTGCTTTTTCAAAATATCATGATGCCGCAGATCCAACAAGTTTTGTTGTTGAATGCAATGGTATTAAAGTAGGCGTTTTTACAGATATAGGTCAAGTATGTAAAAATATAATCGTTCATTTTAAACAGTGTGATGCTGTTTTTTTAGAAGCCAATTATGATCGAGATATGTTGATGAATGGCCATTATCCTTATTCGTTAAAAACGCGTATTAGTGGAGGAGACGGGCATTTATCAAATGATGAAGCACTTGATTTGTTTGTAAATCATAGAACACCCAAATTAAAATACCTCTTGCTTTCGCATTTATCTAAAGAAAATAATGATCCCGATTTGGTGAAAAAATTATTCGAATTAAATACAACAAATACAGAAATCATTATTGCCTCTAGATATTCGCCATCATTGATTTACGAAGTGATTCATCCTTCAATTAAAAAGGTCAAAATAAATACCAACATCAAACAGTTGAGTTTATTTGAATGATGTCTATTTGTATTCCTGCAAAATTTTATCTTTTGGATATTTCAATTGATAACTGAATCTTAGTTTTTTACTTTCTCCTGGTTTTAATTTCACCATCCAACTCATGATACCCGTTTCTGTATTTACATCCGCATCACCATTATCTGTCAAACTCACTTCAATTTCTTTTACCTGACTAATTGGATATTGATCTTTCACCATCATTTCTACAGATTGCTTCTTGTTGTTTTTTATGATTATTTCGTAAGTAAAAGCTTCCGTTTTAAAGTCATTTCTTTTTGGTGCTTTATAATCTTTGATTTGCTTGCGGTCTATTGAAATGCGTTTGTCTCTACCCAAAGAAAAATTCAATGTATCTAAAGTGGTATTTGGATCGATATAAGATTTTCCTAGAAAAACATTATCCATAATTACGTTCGCACTTCCTGGCATTAAGTTTAAACTATCCCAGCTGCTCAATCTCGCCATCAAAAACGCATCGTTATCTAATTTAGGAACGGCAGTATGTTGATAGGTTACATTGATATTTTCTTCTTTGATGTTTACGCTATATCCAACTCCATCGCAAGGAATATCATAAGGCAAATTGATTTCAAAATTGGTATTGAGTTGACTTTCTTTAAGGGTAACATAATCTGCAACGGTTTCTTTTTTTACATCTCTAACCATTTTTTTTGAAGCGTAACCATTTTCCATAACATCTTCTTGCTGCATAACAGGCGCTGCCATTGCATTTATTGATTTCATTTGTATGTTGTCATAAGCTACAATTGGGCTAAATATTTGAAGAAATGTTGGCGTTAATTCTGGAATATTATTCCCTTGATTGGGATTGTTGGTACTAAGATTTAATTTAACGCCGTTCCAATTTAAACCAGTGGTTTGAAACACCATTCCTTTATACACAATTTTAAAAGCATTGTCTATTGATTTAATTCTAAGGTCGTAAGATGGCGTCCATCCTGCACTTGCGGTGAAATAATTAAAATCTATATTGGTTGGCGCGGCTTGATCAGACATGACTTGTAAAATGATTTGACCAACTTGTTTCGGAGGATCTAATACATCTATTTGTGTGTAGAATTCATTTAATCGATTTCTGATTTCATCAATTTTTTGATTGCAAGAATCTCTTTTTAAGGTTAAAGAAAAAACCCGTTGTTTGTTGACACTAATTTTATCTGTATAAAAATTGGCAAGTTTAATTAAATCATCACTTTGAATATTATTTTTTTCTTTAGCGATGAAATTAATTTCTACGAGATTGGTCAATCTTTTAATGGCATCTTCACTAATGGTGATATCGTTGTTGAAAACTACAACTGATTTTTCCAGATTTTTAATCGAGTCTAAAGCTTTTAATTCATTAGGATTTGGTTTGATAACAGGGGGCTTTTGGTAAACTCGATGTTTGTAAGAAAGGATGGTAATGTTTTCGGGGCAGGAAATTTGAAGGGTGTTGATGTCTGGTGCGAAGGCAACATTGTTGATGATAACTTCTTGTAAACCCTTAACTAAATTCGGTTTTGCATTGTGGATTAAATCGGCACCATAGCCATAGTAAACAGTGGCTTTAACCAAATTGGCATTTGCATAAACGGTGTCTTTTTTTTGTGCGAAGCTAGTTGTAGAAACTAAAATTGCAATAACGATTTGTATTTTTTTCATAAAAAAAATTTTGATTTTACCACTGATGCATTAAAAACAAATTATGCATAAATGAGAAAATATTTTTTCAAAAATTAACGAAGTACCATTTGCCTATCGGAATCAAGTTTTACTAAAATAAATATAAGCACTGTAAAAGTAATTAAAGAAGAGCCACCATAACTCATCATGGGCAGGGTGATTCCAATCACTGGAGCCAAACCTATCGTCATACAAATATTTATGGCCACATGAAAGAAAATGATTGCGGCAACCGAGTATGCGTAAATCCTACTAAACGTACTTCTTTGTCGTTCTGCAATAAATACTATACGAAGCAGCAGTGCTAAATAAAGCAACATCAGAACTGTACAACCCACAAACCCAAAATTCTCTCCAAGCGATGTGAATATAAAATCGGTATGTTGTTCAGGAACAAAATCTCCTTGTGTCTGTGTGCCTTTTAAAAAACCTTTTCCAAATAATCCGCCAGAACCTATCGCAATTTTCGATTGTTTTACATTGTAATTTTCAGTGTCGGTTTTTATTTTTTTATTTGCAGATTGAATTTCGGGAGACAATAAATTTGCTGTGTCGGATGTTACATATGGATTGTCTCTTCCCACCATACTAAAAATACGATCAGCCTGATATTTTTGAAATACATGTTTAAAAATAAATGGAACAGCCAATCCCACAAATGCAGCACTTATGCCCCAAGCTATAAAAATGACCATTAGAATAGAACGATTTCTTTTTACTTTTAGTCGTAAAAAATATAAAGATAGAAATGCTAGAACTGTTAATCCAACTAATAAATGAAAGGTTGGTAATAGGAGTGTAAGAATTAATAGTACACCAAGAGAAACACCTAATATCAAATAAATAGGTGGAAAGCCCTCGCGATACATGGGGAGTAAAAAAGTAAAATATACCAATGCTAAACCTGTTTCATTTTGAAGCAAAGAAAAAATTACGGGCAGAAAACAAATTCCTGAAGCGATGAGCTGCGATTTGGTTTTGGTAAAATCTGTTTCAGGTCGTGACAAGTATTTTGCTAAAGCCAATGACACAAATATTTTGCAAGTTTCAACAGGTTGAAGATTCATGAAACCTAATGGAATCCAACTTCTAGAGCCATTTACTGTTTTGCCTACAACAAAAGTTGAGATCATCAATAATATGCCAACTACATATAAAATATTGGGTGTTGCTGTAAATATTTTACTATCCATGAGCAAAATAAAAGTAGCGATGATAAAACAAAGAATTAAATAAAAAAATTGCTTACTGTAATTTTTATTAAAAGCGAATAAACTTTTAAAGAAGTCATCGTTGCTCCTAAATTCAACCGAAAAAATACAAACCAAACCAATCAAGGCGATTATGGTAAATAACCAAATGGTTATCCAGTCTTTATCGGTTGATATGAGTTGTTTTTTTTGATACATTTTTTAATTTAGTTTATTTTTTTTTGTATCAGATTTGGATTGGTTTTTTGGTAACACCGCTGCCGGTTTTGATGAAGCAGAATCTTTAAATGGTTCTTTTTTTAAAGGGCTATCTCTTTTTGCTTTTTCAAGATCTTCTTTATCTATTTGATCTTCGTCTATACCGATGGTGTCTCTAATAAATTTAATATATCCTTTAGCCAACAAATACGCGGAATCTTTAGAATGTCGCAATGAATCTTGTTTGCGTAATTCGAACGCAATCCTTGGTGGCATCAGATTCAGATTACTAAGTTGGTCCAATCTATCTAATCTAGGTTTTTCGGTAATAGAATCTTTTAGATATTTTTCAATCATTAAACCAACAATAGGTGCAGCATATGTACCTCCAAATCGACCACTATTTTCTACCACACACATGATGGCAATTTTAGGATTATCTCTTGGCGCGAAACCGCAGAAGAATGAGTGGTTTTGTTGCTTCACTCCCCTGAAATAATTCTCAACAGTACCTGTTTTACCACAAATTACAATGTCTTTAACTTTAGCTCCTGCACCAGTTCCGCGGTCAACCACCCCTTGCATTCCATCATGAACGGCTTCAAAAATACTATCTGGTATATAAGTAGGTACAATTTTATTTTTGAATCTGCCAAGTAAATTATATTTATCACCTCCATCCATAGAATCCACTACGTGCGGGGTATAATACCATCCTTTATTGGCAATGTATGCCATTTCATTTGCAACCTGCAGTGGTGTAACATCTACTTCTCCTTGTCCGATACTGATGGAGCGGAATGTGCAGAAATTCCAATGGCCTTTTCCATAAACTTTATCATAGTAAGCTGGTGTCGGAATGTTGCCCGTTTTTTCAGATGGTACATCTACGCCTAATTTTCTACCTAGTCCAAATCCATGCATATAACCAACCCATTTACTCAATGAACTATCCACACTGGGATATTTTGGATTATTAATTACACGCTGCATCACATTAGCAAAGTAGGTATTATCCGAAATGGTAATGGCGTTTCTTAAGTCGAAAGTGCCCACATCCAAGCAGCGCATTGGTTTTGCCCCGCCACAACCATAAAAAGCCCCGGAGCATGAAAAACGCGTATCTGTTTCGATAACGCCTTCATGCAAACCAATTAATGCTTGAAGTGTTTTAAACGTTGAGCCTGGCGAATATGAAGCACTAACGGTTCTGTTTAGTAGTGGTAATGCTGGATTTAAAAATAATTCAGAAAATCTTCTTCTGCGCTCGCTGCCAGTAAGGTAATTGGGGTTATACGTTGGTGCACTTACCATGGCAAGTATGCCACCGGTTTTTGGATCAATGGCTACTATAGCTCCTAATTTATTTTGCATTAATTTTTCACCCAATTCTTGTAGCTCAATATCTAATGAAGTATACAAATTTTGACCTGCAATCGAAAGGGTATCGTAAATCCCTTTTTCAAGTCGTTCAGTTAATCTGTTTTTATTATCTCTTTTCCAATATTCAATACCACGCTGTCCCATCAACACTTTCTCATAACTGCGTTCAATACCCGTCATGCCGGCATAATCACCAGCAACATATCCTTCGTCTGGATGTTTTTTCAAAAAATTGGTATCTACTTCTGCCGTATATCCTAACACGTTAGCTGCAGCATTATAAGGAAAGGTGCGCACCGAACGATCTTGCAAATAAAATGCAGGCGTAAACTTAAACATAGATTCGTTGAGCTTGGCCATTTTTTCTTCACTCAGCAACGGCTCAAAAATAGATGGCCTTGACCTTCCGTTTTTAATAATCAATTCTATGATTCTCTTTCTGAATTGCGCTGTATCAATATCTAAAATTTTACAAAGCGACATAGTATCAATACCTTTTAATTTATTTGGCGTAACCATTAAATCGGAGATATTGGTATTTTGTAAAATGGCATTTTTATTACGATCGAAAACAATCCCACGATCGGGATAAACTACTTTTCGAAACATACCTTGATCCTCAGCCAAATCTTTATATTTAGAGGATAAAATTTGAAGGGTAAATAATCGTATAATAATAATTACAATCAGCGAAATAAAAATCAACTGTATGGTATATTTTCTCGATTCGTTGTAAACAGGCACTTTAAAATTGATTTATTTTTTATCGATGCTGATTGTACAAAAATACATTTGTTGACCTGTTATTAGCAGATATTAAATGGTATTTGTTTTAAATTTCTGATTTCTTGAAAAAAGCAGTTCTGTTATTAAAACCATCAAAATGCAAATAGCGGTAGAGGCCAAGGTTTTCAATAAAAAATACAGCCCATCTGCAAACTGCCAAGCTTCAAGTAAAAACAACCAAAAATTATGTAAAAAAATTAATGTTCCGACATAAATTAAATACGGAAGTACACCTCCCATACTTTTAAAAGAGGGCTCTTCGTAGTTGGTTTCTGCACCCTCTTGTGGAATTAATAAATTGATCAGAAACGGTCTGCAATAAGCCATCAATACACATGCTGCTGCATGAAAACCGGGATGATGTCTAAAGCTATCTAATGTAAAACCCAATACAAAGCCAAGAATTAAAAGTGTAGTTCTGCTGGTTTTGAATGGAAGCCAAAGCATAAATATGATGTAGATGTACGGCGTAATCATTTGATGCAAACGAATTTTATCCAAAACAAAAACTTGAATCAGCATCAACAAAATAAACCGAAAAATATTTTTTACATATACACTCATATCTTTTTATTAGGGTTGTGTTTTTATTTTATCCAAAATTTGTTTCACGCCTTCTTGATCTACATTTTCTATTACATAAACATATTGGATATTATAAAAATTAGCGGCGGTTTTAAATTTTATTTTAAATAGATTGGTGCTGGTTTCTTTAAATACAGCATCTACATATCCTACTTTCAAACCTTTTGGCAAAGCCGTACTAAAGCCGCTACTTATAATGGAATCGCCTTTTGTAATTTTAGCACTTTTGGGAATGCCGGTTAGGGTAATATAATTAACCATTGAACCATCCCAGTTTAACGTGCCTGTTTCTTCACTTTTTGCCAACTTTCCACTAATATGACTGTCTTTATGAAGTAAGCTCATTACAACAGCATAGTTTTCATTTACTTCGGTGATAATGCCTACCACAGCATTGTTGGGGTCAACCACGCCCATGCCTATTTTTAAGCCATCATTCAACCCCTTATTTAATACCAAATAATTGCTTTGAAGTGTTATTGAATTCGAAATTACTTTGGCAGAAATATACCTGATTTTTCTATACTGTTTTATAGAATCCACCATTATCGTGTCCGTTACTACTTTTTTTGAGGTGTCGGGGAGTTCAAAATTTGAAGAAAGCTTATTATACAGCAACTCATTGGCTTTTATCAAAGAGTCGTTGGTTTGTTTGAGGTGAAAGTACTGTTGTATGTTATTGTAGTTGGCATTTATTTTTCCGGTGAAATTGTTGGTGATGCTTCCAAAAGCAGCTTGGTGATATTTACTGTAATTAACAATAAAATATATTGATATCACCTGCAGAAACAGGAAAAATAATAAATTAAAATGTGTTCGTATGAAAAGAAATATATTTCTCAACTGCTACGTCTGTTTTAGAAAATTGCAATCATTTTATTTGCAGCGTACTTAAAAGTATGTTGCGTTATCTCATTACAAAAGGGAAACGATCATAATTTTTCAAAGCAATGCCTGTACCTCTTACCACACTCTTTAATGGGTCGTCGGCGATATGAACAGGAAGTTTAATTTTGTTTTGCAAGCGTTTATCTAAACCACGAAGTAAAGAACCTCCGCCCGTAATGTATAAACCTCTTCTATAAATATCGGCTGCCAATTCGGGAGGGGTAGTTTCTAAAGCTTTTAAAATCGCTTCTTCAATTTTGAAGATGCTTTTATCTAAAGCTTCAGCTACTTCCTGATAACTTACCATAACTTGTTTTGGAATACCGGTAACCAAATCTCTTCCGTTTACAGGAATATCATCTGGCGGGTTTTCTAATTCTTTCATTGCAGAACCCACTTGAATTTTGATTTGTTCTGCAGTGCGTTCGCCAATCAGTAAACTATGATATCTACGCAATGCTTCCATGATATCAGCAGTAAATTCATCTCCGGCAATACGAATACTTTGGTCGCAAACGATACCTGCAAGCGCAATTACAGTGATTCCGGTAGTACCACCACCAATATCAATAATCATGTTTCCAACAGGTTCTTCTACATCTATACCAATACCTAAAGCAGCTGCCATAGGCTCGTGAATTAAATATACTTCTTTTGCACCGGCTTGTTCAGCACTATCTCTAACCGCTCTTTTTTCAACCTCGGTAATACTACTTGGAATACAAATCATCATTCTCCAACTTGGTGCAAACCATGGCTTTTTAGGATAAACCAGTTTAATCAATTCGCGAATCATTAATTCGGCGGCGTTGAAATCAGCAATTACACCATCACGTAACGGACGAACCGTACGGATACTTTCATGCGTTTTTTCATGCATCATTAGGGCTTTTTTGCCCACAGCCAATAATAATTTTGGATTGTTTCTATCTAAAGCCACAATGGAAGGTTCGTTTACAACGACTTCATCATTATGGATAATTAATGTGTTTGCGGTTCCTAAATCAATCGCAATTTCCTGAGTAAAAAAGTTGAAAATGCCCATATTTTAAATTAATACAACTTATAAATTCGTATTCAAACAAAGTTGATGTAATTTATTGGAATAATCAACGACAAACAATTTATTTTCAAAGTATTTTCAATGATTTATTTGCATTGATTTTGCTTTACTAAATTTGTTAGTTATTTATTCAAATTCATAGCCAATATCTTTTCTGAAATACGCCCCTTCAAATGATATTTTATTTAATTGTTGCTGTGCGTTTTTGGTCGCAGTCTGAATGCTATTTCCATAAGAAGTAATGGCGAGTACCCTTCCTCCGTTAGTAACGATTTCTTCCTGATTCATTTTTGTTCCAGAATGAAATATGATGCCATTTTCATGGGTATCTTTTGTTAATCCGGATATTTTTTTTCCGGTTTCATAATTGCCTGGATAACCGCCACTAACCATAATCGTTGTTGCTGCTGCTCTTTCTTCAATGTTTAATGTTATTTCCCCAAGTGTACCATCTCCAACAGCTTTTAAAATAGCAACAAAATCAGATTTTATTCTTGGTATAACCACTTCGGTTTCAGGATCACCCATTCTGCAATTGTATTCTATCATATACGGGTTGCCGTTATCTATCATCAAACCTAAAAATATAAACCCATGATAAATCATGTCATCATTTTTAAATCCATTGATGGTGGGTTCGATAATTTGTTTTGTAATTTTTTCTTTTAATGCTGCATCAAAAAATGGTATAGGACTTACGGCGCCCATACCGCCAGTGTTTAATCCTGTGTCGCCTTCGCCAATTCTTTTATAATCTTTTGCTTCTGGCAATATCACATAATCTTTTCCATCTGTAAGTACAAACACACTAATTTCAATGCCATTCAAATAAGATTCAATCACCACTTTTTCGCTGGCTGCACCAAATTTTGATTGCTGAATCATCAGCTCAAATTCTGCTAAAGCGTCTTCATGATTTTGACAAATTAAAACACCTTTTCCAGCAGCCAATCCATCGGCTTTTAATACGATTGGTAAAGAATGTTGTTTGATGTATTCAATTCCATTTGTATAATTATCTTTATTAAACTCTTTATAAGCTGCAGTTGGAATATTGTTTTTTTGCATGAATGTTTTTGCAAAAGCTTTACTTCCTTCCAATTGAGCCGATTTTTTACTTGGGCCAATTACTTGAACATTTTTTAGTGTTTCATCAGCAGCGAAAAAATCGTAAATCCCTTTTACCAACGGGTCTTCTGGACCAACTAAAACCATGGAAATGTTATTTTCTAAAACTGCGTTTTTTATAGCGTCAAAATCGGTAACGGAAATATTCAAATTGGTGCCACATTGCATGGTGCCTGCATTTCCCGGCGCTATAAACAATTGATTGCAAAGCGGGCTTTGTTTTATTTTCCAAGCGAAAGCGTGTTCTCTACCACCAGATCCAAGGATTAGAATGTTCATAATAATTTTAAATAATTAAGTTGCGAAATTATAGAAGTTATACAATAATTAATGTTCGTTGATATAATTTTACTATTTTCAATCATTAAATAAAAAAACAAAACTCTTTTCAGAAAAAATTAAACTATGGCAGAATTAAAATCTAACAGTAAACATCCTTCCGGTCTTTACGTATTATTTGTTACTGAAATGTGGGAGCGTTTCAGTTATTATGGTATGCGTGCGCTTTTCATTTTGTTTATGACAAAGGCATTATTGTTTGACAAAGCAATGGGTTCACAAATTTATGGAAGTTATACAGGGTTGGTTTATTTAACACCATTGCTAGGTGGTTATATGGCTGATCGCTATTGGGGTAATCGTAAATCAATCATTATTGGGGGTGTTTTAATGGCACTTGGACAATTATTAATGTTTTTTGCAGGAACATTT
>Ga0114968_10002481_pt1 | contig 14071 bp, 13 predicted proteins | sample M_130807_EF_Meta_FD_87020 | JGI IMG/M metagenome (GOLD analysis project Ga0114968, IMG submission 87020) | Freshwater microbial communities from Lake Montjoie, Canada to study carbon cycling - M_130807_EF_MetaG | ecosystem: Environmental > Aquatic > Freshwater > Lake | place: Lake Montjoie... | reverse complement strand
TTCCACGGTGGGCGGCGGGGCCAGGTGGCAACCACAGGGCAACCGGAGGCGGCAAAACCAGGGCGGAAGGAAAAAGAAAAACTAGAACTGCGATACCTGTTGCAATCGCATGAGTTAGTTGCGAGTCATATAAATACCAAGCTAAGCCGGTAGCAATTGCAACGAGTGTTACAACCGGTACGAAGATAGAACTGATTTTATTTACCCGAGTTTGAATAGGCGAGCGGCCGCCTTGGGCTGATAAAACCATTGCAGTGATTCGCGCTAATTCGGTATCGCCACCAATGCGAGTTGCTCTAACAACGATACGTCCGTTGTGATTAACGGTTGCGCCAATAACTTTCGAACCAGGTTTTACTTCAATTGGAAGTGACTCACCCGTGATCATCGAGTTATCAACCGAGCTATGTCCTGAGATTATTTCGCCATCGGTAGCTATTCGTTCACCGGGCTTAACTAAGAATTCATCACCAACTTGCAGATTAGCAATCGGAATAATTACTTCTTGGCCAGAGCGAATAACAGTTACTTCTTTAGTGCCAAGTTCTAGTAATGATTGCAACGCACTACCAGCAGAAGATTTTGCTCGCGCTTCTAAGTAACGGCCAAGAATTACAAATAGCAGAACGCCAGCTGCAACTTCGGTATAGACCTCACCGTTTCCGGTTGAGTTGGCATAAATAGACCAACCAAAGGCAGTAAGTGAACCAAGTGAAACCAAATTATCCATTGTCAACGCACCGTGACGCTTTGGATTGATAAAGATTAGGAAGTTATTAAAGGCAGCTCGGTGAATTGGAAATGCGACCAAGAGAATTACCGGCGCAGTTAATCCGATCGCAACCCAGGCAGTTGGTGAATAGAGTGGGTGAGGTAAACCAAATGCATCTAACTGATCGTGAACGAACATATCGATTGAGTGATGCCAACTCATGACCATTGATATTGAGATCGCTGGTACTGCAAAAAGGATAGAGAGCGCTAAAGCCAGCCCAGAACGCTTGCTATGGAGGGCTAATTGCGAAGGGTCGGAAACCAAAGTTGCTGAATAGCCGGCACTTTTTATCGCGGCAATTAGAGATTTTGTAGTGACTCCGTCTTCGGCATTTACGTGAACTGACTCGGTTGCAAAGTTAACTGTGGCCTTTACGCCAGCAATTGAATTTAAGGCACCTTCAATACTGTTCACACAAGAAGAACAAGTCATGCCACTTACTTTGAAGGTATAGATCAATTTAGCGCCGCCATAACTGTTGAGTGAAGCAAGGTATTAGTCGAAATTCCGCTACCACCGAAAGGACCAACTTCACCAGTGAGATTAGAAAAAGTTCCACCAGCTTCGCGCACGATTACATCAAGAGCCGCCATATCCCAAAGAGCCAGTGATGGTTCGGCTGCAATATCGACGGCACCTTCGGCAACTAACATGTGTGACCAGAAATCACCAAGCCCGCGAGAGCGTGTGCACGTGCTGATCAAATTCTGAAACTTAATCAAGCGATCACCCCAGCCTTGAAAGTCAGAGTATGAGATTGAAGCATTTGCAAGTTCAGATACTTTAGAGACTAAAATCTTACGCGGTGCGCCTTGATTTAAAGTTGTGAAAGCGCCATTCCCATTGCTGGCATACCAACGCCGATTTAAGGCAGGAGCACTGACTATTCCAACAATCACTTTTTCACTGCCATCGTCTTGTCGTTCAACTAGACCGATCAATGTTGCCCAAGTCGGAACACCACGCATGAAATTCTTGGTGCCATCAATTGGGTCCATCACCCAATATCGTGCAGCTTCTTTATTTTGAATTCCAAATTCTTCGCCAACTAATCCATCTTCGCTACGGACATTGGCTAAGTGATCTCGCAGCGCCCTTTCAGTTGCTTTGTCGGCATCAGTAACAGGCGTGCTATCCGGCTTAGTTGTGATCACTAAATCTTGGGCTAAATATCGGGCCATCGTGATTTCATCAGCGATCGCAGCCAGTTCTAGGGCGAGCTGTAAATCAGATTCCAACGAGTATTTTGCGCTCATAATGAGCCTAATTCTATTGCTCTAGCTCTACCTTCGGAGCATCTAACAGTGAGCGCAAACTAGCAACTCGTGCCGAGCGCACCTCATTGATTACGCCATCTGGTGCTGCCCAAACATCGAGTTGGCAACCTGCGCCATGGTGAGCGCAATTGGTCATACATGTAGCAGCAATTGGACTCAAATCTTCGAAAGCGGCAACGATGCGATTTGGATCGATATGTGAAAGTCCAAATGCGCGAATTCCAGGGGTATCAATTACCCAACCGATTGCACCAACGTGTGCTGGTGAAAATAATGGCAAAGCAACAGCACTTGATGAAGTATGACGGCCACGTCCAGAAACATCGTTAATGACTCCAGTTGCGCGATCTGCTTCTGGCACGATCGCGTTAATCAACGTTGATTTACCGACACCAGAATGGCCGACTAGTACTGAAATTTTTCCAGTCAACATTTCATGCAATCTTTGCAGATCAGCTTCTTTACTCTCACTCTTAATCGCAGTTGTGAAGATCCGTACGCCGAGAGTTTTGTACTCTTCCATAAATTCTGGAATCTCGCCTAAATCAGTTTTGGTGACCAAGATAATCGGTGCAATACCTTCATTGAAAGCGCTGACTAAGAATCGATCAATCAAACCGCGCCTTGGCGGTGGATTAGTTGCTGCAACGACAATTACTAATTGATCAATATTGGCAACAATAGTTCGTTCAACTTTGGCATTGTCATCTACTGTGCGACTTAGTGAATTGCGTCTTTCAGTTATTGTCACAATTCGAGCCAAGGAATCAGTCTTTCCACTTACATCACCTACTAAACCAACTCGATCACCTACGACAACTGACTTTGGTCCGAGTTCGCGCGCTTTCATAGCAGTAACAATTACGCCATCATCGGTAATGCAAGTTGTTCGCCCGCGATCTACCGCAGTTACTAATGAAAAAATGGCATCGTCATGTGAAGGGCGATCTTTCGTACGGCGGCGTGTGCTGCGCGCTGGGCGCACTCGCGCATCAGATTCGTCGTATTCGCGCTTACTCATGCAGTAAGTGAACTCCAAAGGCCAGGGAAATCTGGCAATGTTTTGCGAGTTGTCGCAATGTTTTCGACTTCGATACCAGGCACAACTAAACCAATTGCAGCACCTGCGGTAGCTAAGCGGTGATCATCGTAAGTATGGAAAACCCCTGCGTGCAAAGGTGCCGGAGATATGTGCAGTGCGGTTTCTTCTTCGGTGACGTTGCCGCCAAGAGCGTTAATTTCATTAGTTAGCGCAGCTAAACGATCAGTTTCATGCAAACGAAGATGGCCAATGCCACGCAAATGTGAAGGCGAATCAGCCAAAACGCACAAAGCTGCAATGGCTGGCGTTAATTCGCCGACGTCATGTAAATCAATATCGATTCCATGAACTTGTCCAGTGCCAGTTAACTTTAAACCGTTGCTTACAAATTCAACTTTTGCACCCATCTGCGTGAAGATATCGCGCAGCTGATCGCCAGGTTGGGTAGTAGCTTTTGGCCAATCGGCAATGGTTATATCGCCACCACAGATCATGGCAATTGATAAGAATGGTGCAGCATTCGACAAGTCTGGCTCAATCACAAAATCTTGACCGCTTAGTTTTCCTGGTAGCACTTTCCAAATATTGTTTGCTGCATCAACTTCAACAGTTGCACCAAAGAAGCGCAACATATCTACCGTCATATCAATGTGTGGCATCGATGGAAGTGCACCACCCACATGTTTAACAGTTATGCCATTTGTCATGCTTGGCCCAATTAAGAGAAGCGCCGATAAGAATTGGCTAGAAGCGCTAGCATCAATCTCAAGTGAACCACCTGGAATTTCGCCGGTGCCATTTAACGTTAACGGCAAGCTATAGCGGCCTTCGTGAGCAACTGAAATTCCTAAATCTTCAAGCGCCTTAATTACTGGGCCAAGTGGGCGCTCATGCGAACGAGGGTCGCCATCGAAAGCCACGGAACCAGTAGCAAGGGCTGAAAGTGGTGGCAAGAAGCGCATTACGGTGCCGGCATTGCCAACATCGATTTTTACGGGGCCACTCATTTTTGCAGGCGTTATTTGCCAAGCGGTATCGCCATCAACTGTACTTTCAACGATGGTAATTCCTAATTCACGTAATCCGGCAACCATCAATTCGCTATCACGCGAAATTAGCGGACGTCTAATCAACGATGGCGTAGTTGCTTGTGCCGCCAGAATCAAAGCTCGGTTAGTTACCGACTTTGAGCCCGGAATTGTGACGGTAGCGCTGATCGGCTGGGGGCCACGGAAAATCGCGGGCCAATTGCCTAAAGATTGCGCTGAAGTCATGTGCGAACTCTACTGGGTTCGCGATTGCGCTAGCGTTGCGCATATGTGCGGCCGCTTTGTACAGACCCATCAAATGCAGGAGTTAGTTGAACAATTTTCGGCTCATGGCGCAGTCCCCGCACATTCACTGCCAGCAAGTTGGAATATCGCGCCGACAAATCCGATTTACATTGTCCGCGAAAATGGTAGCCAACGTGAATTAGCAGTTGCTTCCTGGGGCCTCATCGGAAACTGGCATAAAACTATTACTGAAGCGCGGACTTCACAATCTCATGCGATCAATGCGCGTTCTGAATCGATTCACGAAAAACCAACATTTAGAAATGCGTTTCGAACCACTCGGTGTTTGATCCCAGTGCAGGGCTATTACGAATGGGCGACCGCACTTGGTCGATACAAACCTAAACAAGCTTTCTATATTTCTGGTGCAGATAACCAATCACTTTCGGTGGCTGGACTCTGGAGTTCTTGGCGAGCACCCGATGGCCAGATCATTGAGAGTGCATCGATCATTACTCGCGAAGCCGTGGGGGAGTTAGCAACAATTCACAGCCGTATGCCCGTGATGATGGCTAAAGATCGTTGGGGCGAGTGGCTTGATCCAAAGCTGCATGATGTGGCTGTTTTGCAGGGCTTGATGCACCATGAAGAACCTGCAGTGGGGCTGGTGCCAGTTCCAGTTTCAAGTGCGGTCAATACGGTTGCGGTAAATAACCCAGATTTGATTAAGGAAATTGAACTAGGCGAGCCCGAAACTCTCTTTTAATTCCCAGTTAGCAAGAGCGGTAAAAAATGCAAAAACTAGTCGTAGCCAGATAGCCTTACGGCGATGACATCTACTGAGTTGGTTAAAGAGAGCCCTGCCGAACGCGCTTTGCGCTTCGAGCGAGATGCCCTTGCCTACACAAACCAGTTATATGCAGCTGCAATGCGTTACACAAAAAACCCTGATGATGCCAAAGATTTAGTACAAGATACTTATCTGAAAGCATTTGCTTCCTTTCATCAGTTTGAGGCTGGGACTAATTTAAAAGCTTGGCTTTATCGAGTGTTAACAACTACTTTTATTAATAGTTATCGCAAAGACCAACGCCGACCGCAACTTTCAAATAGTGAAGTTGAAGATTGGCAATTAGCGGCCGCTGCTTCGCATACCAGCGACCAAGGTAAATCTGCCGAAGTTGAAGCTCTTGAGAATTTGCCAGATAGCGAGATCAAGCGAGCGCTTCAAGAAATTCCAGAAGAGTTTCGCATTGCGGTTTATTTAGCGGACGTCGAAGGTTTTTCCTACAAAGAAATTGCCGAAATTGTGGGTGCACCTGCCGGCACAATCATGTCTCGTCTGCACCGCGGTCGTAAGCAGTTGCGCGAGAAATTGGCAGATTACGCCACCGAACTCGGTTATGGCAAGAGCAAGGAGGGCGCAGATGAGTAATTCAAAATACGAACTTGAATGCGTCGAAGTTTTAACCTCTTTCGTGATTCTGGTCGATGCCGATGTTGCTGAAGTTCAAATTGAATTGCAATTTGAGGATATGCCGCAATTAACTTTAGCCAATATCAATTCGCACCTTTCTGGCTGCGTTCCATGCTCAATGGAGTTGATTCACGAAAGAACAATGCGCGATTTAACTCGTGATGCATTGCGCCGAAGCTGTAACGAAGAAGCGCCAAGCGATTTACACGATGCTCTAAGCGCTATGTTTAATCAGGCTAATTTTGCTGGCTTTAAGAATGAAGTAATAACTGAGTTCAGCATGCACGAGGTAACTATTGAAATAGATGAATTCGGAAATATCCAACATCGTGAAATTAGAGTTGAAGGCCGTACTGAATTTAGAAATGATGAAGAGTAGTTAATTATGAACACCGAAAGTGAATGCTTAGGTGCTGTCGGTTTAGCAACCATGGTGATTCGTCCTGGCGACACTGCGGTGGCCCTTGGAATAGGTGAGTTACCAATCGCCGCTGGTTCGCATTTGTTAAACGTCATGGAGAGCGCATGCGTTACGGCAATAGCCGAATACTTCGAAGGCAGCGAAACCACAATTTTGACTAGCAGTTCCATTGATGTTCTAGCAGGAGTATCAATTGGAACCGAGATTCGCGGCATGGCTAGATGTATAGAAGTTAATGGAAAAGAGTTAACTTTCGAATGCGATATTTACGACGGCGAGCGTCATATCGCTCATGGCGAAATAAAAAGAACCGCAGTCGAGCGAGTATCTTTCCTCGCCCGAACTGCGGCTCAAACGCTAACTAGCGCTCCACGCATTAATTAATTTACTTCTTGGTCTCCCAGAAGATCGCTGCAATTTCATCAATCTTGGCGATCAACTTATCTGCAACTGCAACATCCTGAGTTCCCTTAGTTCCGGCAGCTCCTGCTAACTTAGTGGCGTCGTTGAAAAGTGTGTGAAGTTGTGGGTATGCCTCAAAATGATTTGGCTTGAAATAATCTGTCCAGAGAACCCATAGGTGCTCTTTAACTTGATGTGAACGCTCTTCTTTGATTGCAACTGAGCGAGATCGGAAATCGGCATCTGTGTTCGCTGCATACTTTTCCATGCAAGCCTTTACTGAGAGCGCTTCGATTTTTGCTTGAGCTGGATCGTATACGCCACAAGGTAAGTCGCAGTGCGCATAAACCGTGGTGCTTGGCTTTAGAAATGAAATCATTGGAAGTTCCCTTTCGTGCAATAAACGTTTGGTTTTTTCTTTCCTAAGTGTGACACTACCGTCTATGGGGAAATTTGGCTCGTCCGCTTGGCGCACTGTCGCCGTTGCTGGAGATTCCATGTCACCCACGCTGGTTGAAGGCGATTGGCTAGTAGTTTCCTGGGCTGCCGAACCAGCAATACCTGATTTGAAGGAGCTCAAAGTCTATGTAATTGAGCGTGCTGATCGGCCCGGGGTCTTCGTACTAAAGCGGGTGATCGAAATAGGAAGCGGTGAAAATGCTGGCAAAGTTTGGGTCGAAGGCGACAATGAAGCCAGCACAGATTCGCGTCAATGGGGCTGGATAGACCAAGCTGAATTACGCGCGCGAGTGTTATTTCGTTTCAAGAAAGCGAATAGCAAACGCGGTCGTAAGTAATTAGCGAGTAAACGCCTCAGTCATTAACGCCTTAGCTTCTTCTTCATGCCAATGGTGATTTCCGGTTGCCGGAGACGCACTTGCCAAACGAGAAACTCTACGAAGTGTGCGACCACCAAAGCCAGTTCCACCGAAGTGTTCTGATGTACCGAGTGCGATGTGTGACCAAGCGCCTTGGTTAGCGGGTTCATCTTGAACCCAAAGCAGTGATGCGTTTGGATGCTTAGCTGCTTCTGTGGCCATCTCGGCTGCTGGCAATGGATACAACTGTTCGACGCGAACAATTGCAGTTGAGTTCTCACCGCTCTTTTCACGTTCTGCAATTAGATCGTGATAAATCTTGCCCGAACAGAAAATAACGCGTGAAGCGTTGGCAACTTTGTCATCACCTATAACTGGGCGGAAAGTTCCAGAAGTGAAATCACTTAGCGCAGATGCTGCAGCCTTTAAGCGCAACATCGACTTTGGCGTGAAGACCACCATTGGGCGACGAGCCGGATTAGCTGCATGCCAACGCAATAAGTGGAAGTAAGAGGCTGGTGTTGAAGGTTGCGCAACTGTCATATTATTTTCAGCACAAAGCATTAAGTAACGTTCAATGCGCCCTGATGAGTGATCTGGTCCTTGACCTTCATAACCATGAGGCAGAAGCAGAACTACTGAAGAACGTTCGCCCCACTTTTGCAGAGCCGAAGAAATAAATTCATCGATGATTGTTTGAGCGCCATTGCTGAAATCACCGAACTGGCCTTCCCACATTACAAGTGCTTCTTCGCGGACCACTGAATAGCCGTATTCAAAGCCCATTGCAGCGTATTCCGAGAGCAATGAGTCGATTACGAAGAATTGATTTTCGTCTTGAATCAGTCCGCGTAGTGGAGTCCACTCACTGGCATTTTCTTTATCAACGATCACTGCGTGACGATTTGAGAAAGTTCCGCGGCGTGAATCTTGACCCGCTAAGCGGATTGGGCGACCTTCAAGCAGCAACGAACCGAAGGCAAGAGTTTCACCCATTGACCAATCGATAGTGCCATCGTTTAACATTTCAACGCGCTTGGTTAGTTGCGGAACCAACTTTGGATGGATGGTGAATCCTTCTGGTACCGCCACTTGGGTAGCCGCAATCTGTCGAGCAACTGCCTCTGTTATAGAGGTATCAACAGTTGTAGGTGCGGGAACATGTGGAATCTGTCGGTGTGCTGGTTGTTCAGCTTCGTGGTTATGAACTGAAGCAAATACCGCTTCGAGTTGATCTTGGAAATCCTTCGCAACCGCTTCAGCTTCGACCTGCGTGATGTCGCCACGACCAATCAAGCTCTCAGTGTAAAGAGTACGAGTGGTGCGCTTTGCATCGATCAACTTATACATAAGTGGCTGAGTAAAACTTGGCTCATCGCCTTCGTTATGTCCGCGACGACGGTAGCAAACCATGTCGATCACAACATCTTTATTGAATTCTTGGCGGTATTGGAAAGCTAAACGTGCAACACGCACACAAGCCTCAGGGTCATCACCATTTACATGGAATACCGGGGCCTGAATAATTTTGGCAAAATCAGTTGAGTAAGTTGAAGAGCGAGAACCATGAGGTGAAGTAGTAAATCCAACTTGGTTATTCACTACGATATGAACAGTTCCACCGGTGCGATAGCCACGCAGTTGTGACATTTGTAGAGTTTCAGCAACCACACCTTGCCCAGCAAACGCCGCATCACCGTGCATCAAGATTGGCAGAACTGAGAAAATATTCTTGATATTTAACTTATCTTGCTTGGCCCGCACAATGCCTTCTAGTACTGGGTTTACCGCCTCAAGGTGAGATGGATTAGCAGCTAAGTAGATCTTGGTTGTGGCACCTGATTCGGCAGTAAATATGCCCTCAGTGCCTAAGTGGTACTTCACATCGCCCGAACCTTGAACTTGATTCTCTTGGTAGTGGCCTTCGAATTCTTGGAAAATCTGACCATGTGATTTACCAGCAATGTTTGCAAGTACGTTCAAGCGACCACGGTGTGGCATGCCGATACAAACTTCATCAAGCTTTGCTTCAGCAGCAGCAGAAATAACTGCATCAAGAAGTGGAATGACAGATTCGCCACCTTCAAGTGAGAATCGCTTTTGTCCGACGAACTTTGTTTGCAAGAAAGATTCAAACGCTTCAGCGCTATTTAACTTGCGCAAAATACGCAATTGCTCTTCGCGAGCAACTTTTGGAGTTCCTACTTCAATATGTTCTTGCATCCATTTACGTTCGGCTGGATTTTCTATGTACATATATTCCACACCGATTGAACGGCAGTAAGAATCACGAAGAATTCCCAGGATGTTACGAAGCGGCATAAATGCTTTGCCGCCAAAACCACCGGTTGCGAATTCGCGATCTAGATCCCAAAGACTTAAGCCATGAGTTTCAACTTCTAGATCTGGGTGCGAGCGCTGCTTGTATTCAAGTGGATCGGTATCAGACATTAAATGACCATTAGTGCGGTATGCCTGAATTAATTGTTGTACGCGAGCAGTCTTTGAAATGTGGTCATCACGAGTAAAATCAAGGTCAGTAGCCCAATGAATTGGCACATAAGGAATTCGTAGTGCGGCAAAAATATCTTCATAGAAATGATCTGCACCAAGAATTAATTCATGAATTCGGCGCAGGAAATCACCAGATTGAGCACCTTGAATGACTCGATGGTCGTAAGTACTAGTTAAGGTAATTACCTTACTAACAGCCATGCGGGCTAAGGTTTCATCGGAGGCGCCTTGGAATTCAGCTGGGTAATCCATAGCTCCAACGCCAATAATCAAGCCTTGTCCTTGAACTAGGCGTGGAACTGAGTGAACGGTGCCAATAGTTCCTGGGTTTGTTAGCGAGGCAGTAGTTCCTGCGTAATCTTCGACAGTAAGTGTGCCACCGCGAGCTTTACGAATAACTTCTTCATAAGCGCTTACAAATTGAGCGAAATCTAAATCTTCACAACCTTTTATTGACGGAACCAACAATTGACGGGAACCGTCGGGCTTAGCTAAATCAATTGCGATACCAATATTGATGTGCTCAGGTTGTCCGATTGCAGGCTTACCATCAATCTCACCGTAAAAAACATTCATCTGTGGCATAGCGCGCATTGCTCTAATCATCGCGTAGCCAATTAAGTGAGTGAAGGAAACTTTTCCACCACGAGTACGCTTCAAGTGATTGTTAATCACGATTCGGTTATCGATCATTAACTTTGCCGGAATTGCACGAACACTAGTTGCAGTTGGAACGCTTAGCGAAGCTTCCATACTTTGCACAACACGTGCGCTAACTCCACGGATTGGCGTTAATGATGAGGCTGCAGGTGTTACTAAAACTGGAACCGGCTTGGTAACTGGGTCTGCCGGTGTCGGAGCAGTTGTTACAACTGGCGCAGTTACTAATACTTGTTGAGTTTGAACTGGCGCAGCAGGTGCTGCAACCGGAGCCGCTGCTTGTGTCTGCATCGCTTTCGGAATTGGCGGAACGCCAGCTTTTGGAGCTGCCACGTTACTTGTGCCAGTAACGCCGTTCTTCGTGAAGTACTCAATCCAAGCTTGATCAACTGAAGTGGGATCTGCAAGATATCGCTCTTGCATTTCCTCAACTAACCAATCGTTAGCACCAAAATCGATATTTGAATCGGAAGCCGACACTGGCTTTCTCCCCTTGTTAGTAGCGATCTACCCGTGAAGTCTACCGAGGTGAGCCCCAATGACTAAAGTCGTCTAGTCAAAGATGGCAGCGCAATTTAAGCGATTTTGGGCACATTCCAACGGGATTACCCGATGCGGAGCCCACAAATACTTAGCTTAACTTTCTGGAACAATAGTTAAAGCGCAATAAAGGATTATCGCGGCAACAATAACCAGCGGCAGGGCACCAAACCAGAGTCCACCTTCAAATTGATATTTTGCAACACCAAGTGCGATCAAGTTAGCTAGTACGGCCGGAGCGCGCCCATATCTGCGCTTGTTTTTAAAGGAATAAGCCGAAGCCAATAGCCCTAAACCACCGATCACCGAGAACAGTATTTCACCGGCAAGTGGCGCTAATTCAACCGAGTCGGCAGCTATCGTTTTGAAAACTAGAAAAGCCCCTAGGGCTAATACGACAGTGCCTTCTAGATTGAGCAGGGCTGTCACGATATTGCGACGAGCAGATTGACTGAGATGCTTCTTTGATTCAGCGCTCACAGCAATCTCCTTCCCTCGAGATGAGTAATCTAATGGAAAAACCGAATTTCGAACCAATCTCACACGATGGCCGCCATGATTCGCTCACAAATTTGCTGGCCCCACCACTTTATTACCAAGAGATGGCTCGCGAACTTGCTCGTTTTCAGCGAAGCTCGATTGAACTTTGCGCAATTAGGTTAGAACTTCCAAAAACTTCAACCGTTGATGAAATTGTGGCACTTGCTGACGCGCTTTCAAACAGCGCAAGAGCAGAGGATTTAATTGCAAGAACTGGTGAATTCGAATTTGCACTTTTTGTTCGCGGTGATTTATCAGTGGTCGAGAAATTCATAGCCAGAATTGATTTTGCTATTGAAATTTCATACGCCTGCGTTGCACCTAAAGCCGGTGAAGTAACCCTTGAGTTACTAAACCGGTTAGATCAAATCGAATTAACGAGGGCGACGACGACGTTCGCTTGAGTTAGGGCGAGGGCGACGGTTGCCGCGGCTTGGTCCCTTGTTCTCCATCACTGGTGCGATGTATGGAATACCTGAAGGCTCAACTGCGCCAGTGATATCAATTAGCTCATTAGACATTGGTTCAACGTGAACAAATATCGGAGTAACACCTGCGCGTGAAGTTAGTGACTTAACACCTGACTGGCTCTTAGTAGTTGAAAGCAATACAACATTGCCTTCTTCGCCAGCACGAGCAGTACGTCCGGAACGGTGCAAGTAATCTTTGTGATCAGTTGGTGCATCGAAGTGCACAACTAAAGAGATGCCATCAACGTGAATACCGCGAGCTGCAACATCTGTTGCAACTAGGGCTGCGTTAGGGGTTTCCTTAAAGAGTGCCAAAGTGCGAGTACGAACTGCTTGTGACTTTCCACCGTGAAGTGCACCTACTGGGACACCTGCATGCGCAAGTTTGTCAGCTAGGCGATCAGCACCACGTTGGGTCTTTACGAACAAGATGGTCTTGCCGCTGCGAGATGCGATCTGCGCAGTTACATCATCTTTATCGGTGGTCTGCATTGTTAGTACGTAGTGCTTCATGGTTGAAACTGAGGCACGATCATTCTGCAATGAGTGAGTCTTTGGATTGTTTAAATACTTCTTAACTAGCGCATCTACGCCGCGGTCAAGAGTTGCTGAGAACAATAAGCGCTGTCCATCTGGCTTTGCTTGATCAAGAATTTCTTTAACAACTGGTAAGAAGCCCATGTCAGCCATTTGATCAGCTTCATCAAGCACGGTGATCTGTAGATCATCGAGTTGAACTTCGCCTTTATCAAGTAGATCGATCAAACGTCCTGGTGTTGCAACCAAGATTGGGCAAGATTGACGCATTGCAGTGATTTGCTTGCCGTAAGGCATCCCGCCAGCGATTACTACTGAATCAAGACCAATAGATTTTGCAAGTGGGGTTAATACTTCATCAATCTGCTGCGCTAATTCGCGAGTTGGTGTTAATACTAAACCAAGTGGCTTATGTGGCTTTGCTACGCGACCATTTAGGTTAGTCAGCATTGCTAAACCGAAAGCAAGTGTCTTACCTGATCCGGTTTGTCCGCGGCCCAAAATGTCATTGCCAGCAAGAGCATCAGGCAGTGTTGCAATCTGAATTGGGAATGGGTGGTTGATTCCTTGTGCGGTAAGGCGCTCAACTAATTTAGGTGCAATACCTAGTTCAGCAAAAGTCATTGTAATTTCAGTCTTTGGTGTGGCATCAATCAAATTAGCATCAGCTAAGTTAGCTGAAATGTAATTATCGTCAGCACCGAAATCAGTTGTTGCTGAATGCGTGCGGCCATAGGCACTCGATGTTCGTTCTGGACGGTTATAAGAGTTAGTGCGATCTTCAGAACGTTTGAAATCACGTGCTGCATTTTCACTGCGCTTACCAACGCCTGGCACATATTTTTCGCGCTTGCGTGGTTCAAAGTTCGGCCGACCATCGTTGCTGCGGTTTGCGCGAGCTTTAGCCGCATCGCGACGAGTTGATGGAACAGTGTCTGCATTTCGAGCCGGTGCTGGATTGCGATCAGGTCGTGTTGCGCGCTCTGCTACAAACTTAGTTGCACGAGTCTCTGGCTTTTCAGTGCGAGCTGCACCATTGCGTGGTCGATCAGATGCTTTACGTTCAGATGTTTTGCGTTCTGGGCGACCTGTTGTAGGGCGCGCTCCACGATCAGTGCGTGACTTGCCGGTTGTTGGCTTTGATGAACGAGAACGTTCGAAAACTGGGCCTTCAGCACTTCCATCAACTGGCTTTTCAGTACGTGGCTTAGAAACTTTTGATTCGGCATAACGCTTTGCACGTAACTTCGAACGCTCTAAGTTGCGAGCTTCTTTCTTAGAAACAGAACGTGGATCAATATCGGCATAACGACGTGAAGCAGAT
>Ga0114968_10002479_pt1 | contig 14078 bp, 10 predicted proteins | sample M_130807_EF_Meta_FD_87020 | JGI IMG/M metagenome (GOLD analysis project Ga0114968, IMG submission 87020) | Freshwater microbial communities from Lake Montjoie, Canada to study carbon cycling - M_130807_EF_MetaG | ecosystem: Environmental > Aquatic > Freshwater > Lake | place: Lake Montjoie... | reverse complement strand
TGCGCTCATTGGATGAAGGCTTGCGTGCCATTCAGAGTGAATTTAGAATAAGCATGGTCCCCATCCTGAGCCAGCCAGGCTTCCAACAGCGTGCGATGCCGCTGTCCATCCAAGCTTGGCACCAAATGATCGTCACCGGTCTCGCTCCGGCGCGGGCCGAACTCATCAGGGGAGTGATTGTCGAGAAAATGAGCAAGTCCATCATCCACACCAAGCTGTCTGCGAGAGTGTTCGCCTTGCTTCAAAAACTCGTGGGAACTCAGATGTGGGTTCGTAAGCAGGACCCGCTGACCCTGACGGATTCAGAACCAGAGCCTGATGTCTCGGTTGTGGTGGGGAAAGAAGAAGATTTTCAGAGCCACCCGACGACGGCCCTCCTTGTCGTCGAGGTGTCGGTTGTCAGTCTCAATGAAGACCGGGAAATGGCTGGTTTGTATGCAGAAAACCAGGTGGCCGAATACTGGATCGTTAATGGCCGGGATCGTTGCATTGAGTGTTTCCGTGATCCCGCAGATGGTCACTATCAAACTCAGTTCCGCGTCACGGAAGGTGGTTTACTGGAGAGTGCCGCATTGCCAGGAGTGAGTGTGAATACTGCCGAGCTGTTCGCGGGTATGGCAGCGTAAATCGCTGTTCCTGGGTCTTTCCAGACAAAGTTCCTGCCGTGGCAGCGTAGGTTTAAGGCACTCAAAACCCATCGAAGATCTCATGCCCACGTCCCGCCGCTCCTTCTTGAAAAATTCCACGCTCGCATCCGCCGCTGTCGCTTTTCCAGCGTTGGTGCGTGGTCAGAATCTCAACAGCAAGCTCCAGGTGGCCTGCGTGGGCGTGAATGGAATGGGCTTCAGCGATCTGCACAATGTGGGATCGCATGCCGCCGTGAAGTTTGTCGGCTTCTGCGATGTGGATGCGAATCGTTTCGACAAAGCGGACGCGGAGTTTCCAGGCGTGAAGCATTTCTCCGACTACCGCGAGATGTTCAGTACGCTGGGCGACGGCTTTGATGCAGTGACAGTGGGCATTCCCGATCACATGCATGCGCCGGTCGCTGTGGCCGCGATGCAGAAGGGCAAGCACATCTACTGCCAGAAGCCGCTGGCGCACACGGTCTGGGAGGCGCGGCAGATGCGCCTGTGGGCGGACAAGAAAAATCTCACCACGCAGATGGGCAACCAGATCCACTCGTCCATCGAATACCGCATGGGCACCCGGCTGATCAAGGAGGGAGCCATCGGCAAAATCAAAGAAGTGTATTCATGGGTCGGCGTGACGGGCAATGAGCGTACGCGCATGTTCCAGCCACCGCCTGCAGCTGCGGTACCGGCCAATTTGAACTGGGACCTGTGGATCGGTGCGGCACCCAAGCGCGAGTATGCGCCATCCTACCACCCCTTCATCTGGCGCGACTGGCAGGACTTCGGCGGCGGCGGTCTCGGCGACTTCGGCTGCCACATCATGGACCCGGTTTTCACCGCGCTCGATCTCACCGCCCCGATCAGCATTCAGGCGAAGAACAGCGGCATCAATAACCAGATCTGGCCCACACATGAGACCATCAACTACGTCTTCCCTGGTACCGCATACACCGCAGGCAAGACAATGAAGCTGACGTGGATGGACGGCGGCCTCAAGCCAAGCCACAAGCTCGCGCAGATGCCGGGCGACGTCGATCTGCCCGCCAGCGGCTCCATCTTCATCGGCGAAGGCGGCACCATGGTGCTGGCGCATGTGGCCGGGCCACGCTTGTATCCGCTCGACAAGTTCAGCGGGTTCCAATATCCGAAGGAAGAACCCCGCAGCCACTGGCACACCTGGGTGGACGCCTGCCTAGCCAGCAAAAAGACCAGCGACGGCTTCCACTATGCCGGTCCGCTGGCGGAAACCGTGCAACTCGGCAATGTGGCCACGCGTCTGGCCATTCCGAAGATTGATCCGATCACGGGCCGCATGGAGGAGGCGAACAAAGTTCTGGAGTGGGACGCCGCCAATCTGAAATTCCCGAACGCATCCGAAGCGGACCAACTGCTCACAAAAACCTACCGGAACGGCTTTGAAGTGGCGGCGGCATGATTTTTTGATGGCAATCGAGCGGCTGGCGTAGTTATTGCGTCAGACACTTGATATGAATTCGGAAAAGACCAACGAATCATCGTCTTCCCTCAGTGGAAGCCTCCTGCTGGCCTCACCGGCCATGCGCGACTCCAATTTTGCCCGCTCCGTGGTTTTCATGGCGGCGCACAACGCGAAGGACGGTGCTTTTGGCTACATCCTGAACCGACCGCTGGAGCAGTGCGTGGCCGATCTGCTGCCGGATCAGGATCTGGGGGCGCTCGGTGAAGTGCCTGTGTTCATGGGCGGCCCCGTTTCCACCGACAAGCTGGCTTTTGCCGCACTGCACTGGAACAAGCGCCGCCGCACCCTGCGCTGCCAGACCCACCTTTCAGTGGCAGACGCCCTGCATGCGCTCAGTCTCGGCCATGATGTGCGCGGCTTCGTCGGCTACTCTGGTTGGAGCGGCGGACAGCTCGAAAGCGAGCTCGAAGTGCGTTCTTGGATCACTGCGGACGCACGTCCGCTGGTCCTCACGGTCGAAAAACCGGCGCAGATGTGGTCCGCCATTCTCAAAGACATGGGCCCCGTTTACCAAGTGATGGCCGGGGTGCCCGAGGATGTGGGGCTGAACTGAGCTACTTCGTGAACTCCTTGTCGATCGCATCGAGGTACTTCGAGATCGGATCGGTGCGCGGCGGAAGTTCTTTCTGAATGGTGGTGGGCAGATCGAGATAGCCGTCGAACTTGCCGGAGAGGCGGCCGCTTTCGCTCGCTTCGAACCAGTCAAGATAGTCGCGCACAGCGATGGACTTCTGATACGCGACGAGAGCGAATTCGTGCAGCGCGGCGAGGCGCTTGTCCATGTCCTTGGTCTTCCCCGCTTCTAGGTCGAGCACGGCAGCAAGATAGCCTCGGATCACCGGGCGAAACAGCACGCTGACCCGCAGCTCCAGCGCGCGCAGTGAGGCGATGTTGAAGCTGAGTATTTTGGCGCGATCCGGGTGGTTGAGGATGTGCTGGTACGCTTCCAGCGGCAAATTCACTTGCACGAGCGCGGGCTCGCCGGCTGCCGCGCCTGCGGGCATGGCTTTGATCTGTTCAGCCGTGGCAGGTTTGGCGTTCGGATTGTTGGTGCGCGGTTTGTCGGCGGGAGTGGCGGACGACTTGGATGCCGGTTTGGCATTGGGATTGGTCGTGTGCGGTTTGGCGCTTTTCTTGGCGGCAGGTCTGTCATCCTCAGCGGGCTTTGCGGTATTCTTCTCGGCAGGCGGCTCTTCTTTCGGCGCTTCCTCAGCCTTGGGTTTGCGTTTGCGGAAATCAAACAGCGGCTCCGTGGTCGGACGTGCCGCGGCAGGCGCGAGCAACTGCCAGGCATCCGCCATCAGGGGCGAAATCAATCGTGCGACATCGATGGTCGCAGGCGGTGTGAGAAATGCCCCCTTCTCCTTGGCCGGTTTTTCCTCCGCTTTCTCCTCGGCAGGTTTCTTGTCGCCACGAAACCAGTTCATGGGATTGAGTTTGGAGGGCTTTTTCTCCTCCTGGGCGTTCTCTTTGGCCTCCGCTTCTTTTTTGCCCGTCACCTCGGGCTTTTCAATGGCGGCAGCTTTTTCTTTCTCGATTTCAGAGGCCTTTTTATCTTTGTCAGCAGGCTTCTTTTCTTCACTGCCAGCACCAAAGAGACGGCCCATGAAGCCAGGCTTCGTTTCTTCCTCGGCTTTCTTCTCTTTTTCGGCAGGGGTGGTTTCAGCGGGTTTGTCAGCAAACTTGGGTTTGCTCTCTTTGACGTCCGCATCATCCGTCGCCTTTTTCTCGTTACTGCTGGAGCTGAACAAGCGGCTCATGAATCCGGGCTTCGTTTCTTCCTCGGCTTTCTTCGCCTTTTCAGCAGCAGCATCGGTTTCAACGGGTTTGTCAGCAACCTTGGGCTTGCTCTCTTTGACGCCCTCATCATCCGTCGGCTTTTTCTCGTCGTTGCCAGCACCAAAGAGGCGGCCCAGGAAGCTGGGTTTCTTTTCCTCCTCTGCCTTCTTCTCTTTCTCAATGGCCGCCGTAGTTTCAGCCGGTTTGTCAGCAGGCTTGGGTTTGCTCTCCTTCTCGTCCGGATCCCCCAGAAAGAGGAGGCGGCGCAGCAGGCTGCGTTTCGGCTTTGCGTCATCCGCCGCCGGTGTTTCGGCGGTGCTGTCTTTCGTCTTGGACCTGGCTGGCGTATCCGAAGCGGATGACGTCGCTGGGGGCTCGTTCGCGGCGACGACTGGCAACGGTGGCGGGATGACAAACGGATGCAGTTGGATGTTCTTTGGGACTGCGGCAGGAAGTGCTTCGTAGTGGATGGTGATGGCATCCTCAATGGCCTTGAGGCTTTCGGCGGGAGTGAACGGTTCGGCGATGCCGGGTTTGGCCAGCGCAGCGAGCTGCAGCGACCACCATTTGTTCAGGCTTGAGGCCGACGCGGCAAAGTTTGGAAATGCGGCGCTCAGCAGTTCACGCTCGGAACGCGGGTCGCTGGCGAGGGCGTTGAGAAACTTGTTCAGGTGCTGCGGTCCGCTGGGCTGATCCACCAGCGCCAGCACCAGCGCGCAGCAGGAGGTTTCGTAAATGGTGCGCGAGAGTCCGTCCATTTCGACCGGAGAAGCTTCGATGATCTCCTCGATGCCATAGATTTTACCGCTGCGGAACAGCGTGCCAAACAAGGCGCTGGGATTGGGGCTGGCGCGAAAGTCCATCGCATGCAGCACACCGGTCAGGATCCAGTCGGGCAGCAGCAGGCGGCCTTTCGGTGTCTCGATCTTTTGATGATTGCGCAGGATGCGTTCGGCGAGGAGCGCACGCACCACTTCCTTGCGCAGATCTTCCGCCTTGAGACCAGGCCGTTCATTGACCGTGACCTGAAGGTGAAAGCCGCCGAAGTTAAGTTCGGATATGGCGGTGGAGATGGTCGGCCCTTTCGATTTGGCCGCCTCCTCACCCGTGTTCAACAGCACGACGATTGGCAGCACCCACGGCTCCTTGTCATTGAGCACCTTGCGCAGTTCCTGGGAAATCTCCTCACAGCGGGTGGATATGGCGCTGCGGGTCTCAAACACTTTCCCATGCACGATGAACTGCCGGCTGGTGCTGGTGGAGCTGGTGACCGGAATCTTGTCCGAAGGGGACGCCACACGCGGAGCCTCCATGGCCTCAGGTTTTCGGGTCACGGCATCCAGCACCTGCATTTTGCTGGCGGAGTTTTCAGACGGGCCAGCAGGTGCCTGTGGCACCGGCGGGCTGGCGGGTGTTGGTGCTGCGGGCTTGGCCGGCGCGCCGTTCTGCAACTGGCCCGGCAGAGGTGGCGGCACGCCGGTCTTGGGTGCCTCAATCGCGGCAGCGGCTTCCTTCTGCTCGCGCGTGAGCGGCGGGACCGGCGGCGCGGCTGTCTGCCCCACAGTCAATAGAGTGGCGCAAATGAACGAGAGCACGCCCACCTGGGCGGTTGTGAGACGGCGGTTCATGCAGTGGGGAAGCGGGGATCGAGCACGAGCTTGTCCTTGGCAATGGTGATCTGGGTCATCTGGAACAAGGCGCGAATTTCTGGATCAAGTGCGTCCGCCACCGCCCCCAGCGACGGATACAGCGGCCGCATCATGCCCCGTGGCATTTGCAGGTGGCCGTAGGCACCGCGCAGCAGCTCGACATGAAAGTCCTTTTCATCACGACTGATGGCAAGATCAATACTGGCGGTGCGGATGTGCCCTTTGACATTCCAGATGAGAAACAGGCGTGCGCTGTTTGGCTCCAGGTCCACGCGTGCGCCTTCAAAAGCGACCCAGCCCCCGAGCATGCCCGGGATTTTTCCTCCGAGCGTCGTGGCGAGATGGCGGTTGATGTCCGCCTCGCTGATCTCGATCACCGCCGCACGTTTGATGGCCGTCTGATGCACGATGTCGAGCAGGTCTTCGGCTTTGGCGGCGCTGGGTGCGGCGAGCTTGGGCAGATCGGCCGGCCGGTGCGCCACCCAGGTGGCTCCCGCCAGCATGCTGACCCCAAGCAGCCGCAATAACTGGAAGAGGTGGCGAATCACGGCGGCAGAGGGTGTGGGTGGGGATGAGCTAAGATCTAGGCACCACTCGTCTTGGCAGGTGCTGGCGTGCTGGCGGCGGGAGCCGGGCTGGCGGCAGCTGGCGTCGAACTTGCGGCGGCAGAGGCGCTTTCAGAATCCTTCTTCGCCGCCGCTTTGTATGAATCGCTGCGGTAGTCCGTGATGTAAAAACCGTTGCCCTTGAAGATGAAGCCCGCGCCCAGTCCGATCTTGCGCTTCACCGGACCCGGGCAGCCCTCTTTCGGGCAGTCCGTGAGATGCGGGTCCTTCATTGACTGCTTGGCCTCAAACTGATGGCCGCACGTCTGGCATTCGTAATCGTAAGTGGGCATGATGGTATTGGAAAAAATCTGCGCGGTGGGTTTTGAGAAACGCAGCAGGGACTGAGTATGCCGCTTTGCACCCTCTGCTGCAAAAGGATTTTCCCCCTCCATACGGCCTTGGGTGCAATTCAACGCTCGACACCCGAGCGCTGGCCGATGTATTATTCGGCCATGGCTCTGTTGTCGCAGGAAACCGTTTTCATCACGAATCAATACGCCACTCCTGCCGACTGGCAGCGTGATTTGTTTTATTCCGTGGTGCGTGCTGGCCATTTGAGAGCGGGCCACGAGCACCGCATCGAGCGTGAAACCTACCCCGGTCACGAGCTGATTCTCTGCCTCAGGGGCCACGGCTGGGTCCAGGTCGCAGGCAAACGGCATGCTGTGGGAACCGGTGCGCTGCTGTGGGTGAACTGCCATCACCCGCATATCTACGGTGCCGCGAAAAAAGATCCCTGGGAGCTTTACTGGATGCGCATCGAGGGCAGGTCGTTGGACCGCATTGCCGAGCTTCTGCAGGTGCGCTCCCAGCCCGTGCTCGAAGGCATCAATGAGCAGGCCGTCACGCAGGAATTTGAGCGCGCCTTTCAGCACATGAGCGGCACCCGCCCCAGCGATGCCGCACTCGCCAGCGCCGCCGTCGCCGCCATCATCGGCCTCGCATTCCACGTGCGCCTCTCTGAGCCGGGCCTGGTGCAGCCGGAGCTGCCCTCCGCCGTCTCCAAGGCGCTGGAGCGCATGCGCCTCTACTTCCATCTGCCCATGCGTGTGATCGAACTCGCCCAGCTCAGCGGCATGAGCGAGAGCCACTTCAGCCGCCAGTTCAAAGCCGCCATCGGCACCAGCCCTATCGACTGGCTGCGGCGTGAGCGCATCAATCAGGCCAAGCGCCGTCTCATTGAATCCGACGATCCGGTCAAAGAAATCGCCCGACAAGTCGGCTATCACGATCAGTTCTTCTTCTCCAAGGACTTCAAGAAAATGACCAAGCTCACCCCCACGCAGTTTCGTGAGCAGGAAAAGCAGTCTTAACCCACCAGCGCCTTCTGCTTCATCCGCTGCTCCAGCCACGCATGCGCGCGGCGGAAAATAAAATCCAGCATCAGCGCGAGCAGTGCGCCTGCAAACGCCCCGCCGATGCCGCCATACACGGCGATCATCCAGCTCGCATCCACCTTCTCCAGCAACTCCCGGCCTATCCACGCGGTGATGGCTCCGGCTGGAATGCCCGCCAGAATGCCGCACTGCAGCAGCAGCGCCCGCACCGCCGTGGCCGGTCGTTTCGTGAAAAATCCCAGCGCCACCGAACTGGACACCACCCCAAGCATCGCCAGCCCCGCTGCAATCGCGCAGGCAAATAAACCAATCCCGATGCCAACGCCGATCAGCACCAGCATGACTAGCATCGCAATGAGGCCGGGGATTCCCATGCCAGTAGCTTCAAACCCAAATCTCGAATTTCAAATGCTCATTTCATCGCCACTGTTACACGCATGACCATCACCCCCGCACCCCAGGGCCTCCTCGGCATGAAGCCGGAGGAGATCTCGGCCGTGTTCGCAGAGCTGGGCCAGCCCGCCTTCCGTGCCAAACAGCTCGTCGAGTGGGTCTTCGCCAAACGCGCCGCCACTTTTGAAGAGATGACAAATCTCCCCAAAGCCACCCGCGAAGCCCTCGCCACCCGCTTCGTCACGCGCACAATGACCATCGCCAAAGTCGCCGGTTCCAGCGACACGACCCGCAAATTTCTCCTCAAACTGCATGACGGTCGCTACGTCGAGACCGTGCTCATTCCGGCCAATCCCGCCCTCTACGGCGGCAGTTCAGACCGCCGCACCCTGTGCGTCTCCAGCCAGGTCGGCTGTGCCTACGACTGCAAATTCTGCGCCAGCGGCCTCGCTGGCTTCGCGCGCAATCTGACCGCAGCAGAAATCGTCGAGCAGATCGTGCAAGTGGAGGCCTATGCCGGAGAGCGCGTGGACAATCTCGTCTTCATGGGCATGGGCGAACCCCTCGCCAACTACTCGAACGTCACCAAGGCCATCGAGATCTTGAATGCCGAGTGGGGCATCGGCATTGGCGCGCGCCACATGACCGTCAGCACCAGCGGCCTCGCCCCGCAGATCAAAAAGCTCGCCGACTTCCCCCTGCAGATCCGCCTCGCCATCTCGCTGCACGGCGCCACCGATGAAGTGCGTGAAAAAATCATGCCGGTGAACCGCAAGCACAACCTCGGCGAACTCTTTGAGGCGCTCGACTACTGGAACCAGAAGCGGAAGCAGTTCCTCACCTTCGAGTTCATCCTCATCGCCGATGTGAACGACAGCCTCCAGCAGGCCCACGCCTTGGCCAAACGCGCCCGCAGTGCCAATGCCAAGGTGAATTTGATCCCCTACAACACCGTCGATGGTCTGGAGTGGGTGCGCCCGAGTGAGGCCAGCCAGGATGCCTTCCTCGCCGTTCTCACCAACGCTGGCGTTACTGCCACCCTCCGCCGGGAAAAAGGTCACGACATCGCCGCCGCCTGTGGTCAGCTCCGGTTGAAACAGGAAACCGAACTTGGCATCATCGAGTCACCGATTCCGGCCAGACGCATCACGATTGGTGCCGGAGCGGAATGATCGCGTGAACTATCTCACCCGCGCCGGTTTTCGGACCACCTTCGCAGCAGGGGCGCGTTTCACTGGCGGCCGCTTGAGTTTGGGCACAGCCGCCGGTTTGGCAGCGGCTGGCTTCTCGGCGGCCTTGGCTTCACGCAGCTCACGCAGTTCTCTCTCAACTTCGGCTAGACGGCGCGAGGTGGCCTCCAGCTTGCGTACGACAAGGCGGGCCACGAATTCGTACAGCGCGGCGTGGAAATCCGGGTCTTCCTCGCGCGGGTGGATGTCCTGCAGGAATTTCTGGTCCACCGCCAGACAGACGGCTTTCGTGGAGGCGATGACGGAAGCGAGACGCTTGTCATGGTTCACGAGCGCCAGCTCACCAAAAACTTCCCCAATGCGGGTGATGGCAGCAACTTTCTTGCTGCCGACCCGCACCTCCAGCTCACCGCTGAGCAGGACGTAGATGCGGGAGTCGATGCTGCCCTCCTTGATGATGTGATCGCCCGGCTCGCACTGCAGCAGGCTGCTGGAGTTCAGCACATCATCAAGCTGGTCATCGCTAAAGCTTGCGAGGGCAGGCACCGCGCGCAAAGGCGACGGGCTATTTTTCTCGTCATGGATGTAAGCAAACTCTTTCATGGAATTCGCAGCGATTCTGTCAGGAGGAGGGCCGTGGGGTAAAGATAAATTTTCCTCATTTTCCACCAGCTTTCACCGCCGCATCGTACGCCGGCCAGAAACTGTCCGGTGGCATCAGGTCCTTCCCGCCGTCATCAAAGCGTGTGCCGATCTCCTGCAAAGGCAGCGATTTCGCCACCTCGATACCCGCCGTGACGGTCGCCGGGCTAAACACAAGGCGCGAGAGCTGCATGCCTTTCAGCGGTGACAAATCCGTCACCGGCGTCTCGCCGATGTGCAGGCGCTGCAGGGCCGTACCGCTCAGCGGAGAGAGGTCCTTCACCTTGGTGCGGTGCAGCGTCACGCTCTCCAACGGCACCGTTTTCAGCGCACTGATGTTCTCCACCGGGCAGTCCGTGAGCCAGAGCATCTGGATCGGGCATTTGGCGATCCCCGAGATGTCGCCAATCGGGCAGCCGACCGCATTCAGCTCCACCAGTGGCATGTTTTCCAGCGCCGCCAGATTTTCGACCGGCGTGCGGCTCAGATAGAGTTTTTCCAGCGGCATGCCGCGGATCGGCGAAAGGTCCCGCACCCTCGTGTCTTCGAGGTAAAGCTCCACCAGCTTCTTGCCCTGCATCGGTCTCAAATCGGTGATCGGCGTCTCGCTCAGATCCAGCGCCATCGGCTCGATGTGCTGCAAAAACTTCACATTCTCAATCTTCGCCCCGCGCAGGCTCAGTGCGATCACGTTCCCGCCCTCGATGTTGAACTGCCCGTTACCCGCATAAGCTGGATTGTGAAACTTGATCTCGGTGTGCATCATTTCCTGTGTCCAATAGACCTTCTTCGGCGCTTCCTGGGCCGGAGCTGGAGCGGCGACAGGAGCTGCGACCGGCTTCGTCGCAGACGCGGGTTTCTTGGGCTCATCACCGCAATGGGTCAAAAGGAGAGGGAAAAGGAGCAGGCTGGGCTTCATGCCATGGGCATGCCGGATTTCAGCCGGAGTTGCAAGCCGGAATTGAAACAAGGACCGCAAACCTGCGTTTTCGCGCCTCACCATGCGACCTCTCTTTTTCCTCGCCTCCCTGCTGCTCACCGCATCTGCCTTTGCCGCCAAACCCAACCTGCTGCTCATCATCGCGGACGATCTCGGCTACCACGATGTCGGTTTTCAAGGCTCCAAGGAAATCCCCACCCCAAATCTCGACAAGCTGGCCGCACAAAGTCTGGTCTGCACAAACGGCTACGTATCTCATCCGTTTTGCAGTCCCACCCGGGCGGGCATCATGACGGGCCGCTACCAGCAGCGCTTCGGGCATGAGAACAATCCCGCCTGGCTGCCGCAGGATACTGTGGCGGGCCTGCCGCTGACGGAAGCGACCTATCCACAGCTCATGCAGCAGGCGGGTTACACCACGGGTGCCGTGGGCAAATGGCACCTCGGCGCGCATCCGCAGTTTCACCCAAACAAGCGCGGCTTTGACGAATACTTCGGCGCTCTCGGAGGCGGGCACATGTACATCCCGGGCACCAGCGGCGGCGCGGAATACAACATCCCGCTGAACCGCAACGGCAAGGATGAAGCCCAGACCAAATACCTCACCGAGCAGTTCGGCGATGAAGCTTCTTCCTTCGTCGAACGTCACGCCGGCGAAACCAAGCCATGGATGCTCTATCTGGCCTTCAACGCGCCACACACGCCACTCCAGGCACCGCAGAAGTGGCTGGAAAAGTTTGCACACATCACAGACAAAAGCCGCCAGACCTACGCGGCGATGGTGTGCGCCATGGACGAAGCCGTGGGCGGCGTGCTGGACAAACTCGACGCCACGAAGCAGCGCGACAACACACTGATCTATTTCGTCAGCGACAACGGCGGCCCCAATCTGCAGGCAAAAAGCGGCACCAACTTCACCGACAACACCCCGCTGCGCGGCGCCAAGGGCATGGTCTATGAAGGCGGCATGCGCGTGCCCTTCCTCGTGAGCTGGCCCGCAAAAATCAAGCCGGGCAAATACGACCAGCCCGTGATCGCCCTCGATTTCCTGCCCACTTCCTTGGCCGCTGCAGAATCGGCTGACTTGACGCCAAAGAACCTGGATGGCGTCAATCTGCTGCCCTTCCTCAGTGGTGAAAAAACCAGCGCCCCCCATGACACCCTCTTCTGGCGCACCGGCGGTCCCGGCGGCAACAATGCCATACGTCGCGGCAGTCTGAAACTCGTGCGCCTCGGTAAAGCAGAGCCCGAGCTCTACGATCTCGCCACCGACATCGGCGAATCCAAGAACCTCGCTGCTGAAAAGCCCGTGGTGGTAAAGGAACTCGTCTCCGCCATTGCCGAATGGGAGAAAGGCACCATCGCTCCGATCTTCGAAAGCCCAAGGGCAGGCAAACCGGCAGCGAAGAAGAAAAAGAAATAGGCAGCCACGCCACGTTTCTGGCAGGATGAATTTCTTCATGCTGCGCCCGCTCACTTTTCTTCTTCTCTGCTCCTTCGCGCACGCGGACGAGTTCGACTCACTGCGTGCCGTGGTCACTAAAGCCGTGGCCAAAGAAAATCCGCCAGGTGCCGTGCTCTGGTTTGAAAGTGGTATGCAGCAGATGAGCTTCACCACGGGACTGCGTGTTCTCGTGCCCAGGAAAGAAGCGATGACCGAGGACACCGTCTTCGACGCCGCATCGCTGACCAAGGTGGTGGCCACTCTTCCGTGTGTCTTGATCCTCATGGAGCAGGGAAAGATCGAACTGGAGTCCGAGGTGCGGCGCTACATCCCAGAATTTCGCGCTGGCATCATCGTTCGCCATCTCCTCACTCACACCTCCGGCTTGAAGGCCGGCATTCCCAAGGAACCCGAATGGACGGGTTACACAGCCGGGATCGAACGCGCCATCGCATCAGAGCCTGAAGGCCCGCCTGACCGCTTTTTCCGCTATTCCGACATCAACTTCATTCTCCTCGGCGAGATCGTCCGGCGCGTCAGCGGCATGGGCTTGAATGAGTTCGCCGCAAAGCACGTGTTCGAGCCTTTGCACATGGACTCCACACGCTTCCTGCCACCGGACGATTGGCGGCCACGCATCGCCCCCACCGAGAAAGATGAAAACGGCGTCATGCTTCGCGGCGTGGTGCATGACCCCACCTCGCGCAAGATGGGCGGTGTCACCGGTCATGCAGGCCTCTTCACCACCGCTGGCGATCTGGCGAAGTACGCGCGAATGATTCTCGCAGGTGGCGCTGGCGTATTGAAACCGGAAACCGTCAACCTCATGACGGCACCCCACACCGTCGCCACAATCTTCGAACGGCGCGGCCTCGGCTGGGACATCGATTCCACCTTCAGCAGGCCTCGTGGCAAAGTGTTTCCCATCGGCTCCTTTGGGCACACGGGATTCACCGGTACAAGCCTGTGGATCGAGCCCGCATCGAAGACCTTCGTCATCTTCATGAGCTCACGCCTGCAACCCAACGGCAAAGGCAGCGTGCGTGATTTGTATGAAGAGATCGGCACCGCAGCAGCACAATGCGCAAAGCTAATCCCCTCCATCGGCCCCCCATGGCCACGCGCCGAGACGGAGGTGCCCACCGTGTTGAACGGCATCGACGTGCTGGTGCGGCGAAAGTTCGCAGATTTGCAGGGCCTGCGCATCGGCTTGATCACCAATCAAACCGGCATCGACGCCCAGCGCCACAGCACCATCGACCTGCTGGCATCTGCCCCCGGCGTGAAATTGATAAAACTCTTCAGCCCCGAGCACGGCATCCGTGGTGAACTCGATCAGGATAAGATCAGCAACTCCACCGACAAAAAAACCGGCCTGCCCGTGCTGAGCTTGTTCGGCGAGCAGCGCGCGCCCACTCAGGAACAACTCGCAGATGTGGATGCCCTCGTGTTCGACATCCAGGACATCGGCTGCCGCTTTTACACCTACATCGGCACCATGCGCCTCTGCATGGAGTCCGCCGCAAAAGCAAAGAAAGCCTTCTACGTCCTCGATCGCGTCAATCCCATCGGCGGCCTCCAGGTTGAAGGCCCCGCCGTCATCGATGCCGAAAAACCCACCGCCACGCATGCCATCCCGCTGCGCCACGGCATAACCGCCGGCGAACTGGCGGCGATGATGAATGCCGAGCGCAGCATGGGCTGTGATTTAAAAGTGATTCCAGTCGAAGGCTGGCAGCGCAACATGCTCTTCGATCAAACCGGCCTGCCCTGGATCAATCCCTCCCCCAACATGCGCTCCTTGAATGCCGCGCTGCTTTATCCGGGCATCGGCCTGCTGGAGTTTAGCCTCACCGTGGGGCGTGGCACAGACACCCCCTTTGAAGTCCTCGGCGCACCCTATGTGGATGACCTGCGGCTGTCGTACGAACTCAACAAGCTCGGCCTTGCCGGCGTGCAGTTC
>Ga0114968_10002476_pt1 | contig 14089 bp, 8 predicted proteins | sample M_130807_EF_Meta_FD_87020 | JGI IMG/M metagenome (GOLD analysis project Ga0114968, IMG submission 87020) | Freshwater microbial communities from Lake Montjoie, Canada to study carbon cycling - M_130807_EF_MetaG | ecosystem: Environmental > Aquatic > Freshwater > Lake | place: Lake Montjoie... | reverse complement strand
TGCGCACGCACGGTATCCAAGCCGGCGCGTTTGACGGCATCGATCAGATTGTTGTGATCATCCAGGCTCACGGCTAAGGTGAAATAGGTGCCTAGTAATTCGCGCTTGAGGCGATATTGGGCTTGCAAGTCAAGCTCAACCTCGGCCCAATGTAGCAAACGGTGCGCATTAAACGTGTTGTAGACGTGCTTGCGACCCTCGGGGTGAAAGGCAAAACCAACTGCGGCGGCACGATCGCGAATGTTTTTTTGATTGACCCGAATTTGCGCCTCAGGCATGCCGTACTTTTCAGTCAAATGTTCGATGACATCCTGGCCGCCTTCCGGCATATGCGGATTGAGTTCAAAAGGCTGAAAGTGAATCTCGACGTCAAATTCGCCGTTGATATTTTTAAGCGCCTGCTCAAGCGCGCCTAGGCCAACCGCGCACCAGGGACAGGCGATGTCTGACACATAATCAATCTTGACAGTTTTTTTCACGGCGAAACGACCCTCGGCAGAAGTTCAAACAATAATGAGCTTTGATATTACCGGATTGCGCGAAAAGCCTTGGACTTTAGGCCGGGGGTCATGTCAATATCACCAAGAGTTTTCAGACTTAGGTGTGGCTGACACGTGATGGATACTTAGATCAGCGCCAGCGTGTTCGTCCTCTGGATCCATGCGCAGCCCAAGCGTGATTTTGATTAAGCCGTACACAATAAAGCCACCGATCAACGCAATGCCAACGCCTAAGCCAGTGCCAATCAGCTGCGCTGACAAACTGACGCCACCCAGACCGCCCAAGGCTTTTTGCCCAAAGATACCCGCGGCGATACCACCCCACACTCCGCACAAACCGTGTAGCGGCCACACGCCAAGCACATCGTCGATTTTCCAGCGGTTTTGCTCAAGCGTAAAGACCAACACAAACAGTGCACCCGCCACTAAGCCGACCACCAGCGCACCGAGTGGGTGCATTAAGTCAGAACCAGCGCACACAGCCACCAAGCCTGCCAAGGGGCCGTTATAGCTAAAGCCCGCATCGTTTTTGCCAAAGAACCAACCAGCTAGGGTACCGCCGGCCATGGCCATTAAAGAGTTCATGGCGACCAGGCCGCTAATTTTGTCGATGGTTTGCGCGCTCATGACGTTAAAGCCAAACCAACCCACTGTGAGTATCCAAGCGCCTAAGGCCAAAAAGGGCACGTTAGAGGGTGGGTGTGCGGACATACGGCCGTCTTTACGATAGCGGCCCTGGCGTGCGCCCAGTAACAAAATCGCCGGCAAGGCGATCCAACCACCAACGGCGTGGACGACCACTGAGCCTGCGAAATCGTGGAACTCTTCACCGCTAAAACTCTTCACCCAAGCTTGGAAGCCGAAGGGATGTTCAGGGTTCCAGACCATGCCCTCAAAAAATGGATAGATAAAGCCCACGAGCAAAAAGGTGGCTAAGAGTTGAGGGTTGAACTTTGCACGCTCGGCAATACCACCCGATACGATCGCTGGGATGGCTGCCGCGAAGGTCAATAAAAAGAAAAATTTGACCAGTTCGAAGCCACTTTTTGCGGCGAGCTCTTCGGCGCCCATAAAAAAGTTGGTGCCGTAGGCGATCGAGTAGCCGATAAAAAAGTAGGCGATGGTTGAGACTGAAAAATCGACCAGAATCTTGACCAGCGCGTTGACTTGATTTTTTTCACGTACCGTACCAAGCTCTAAAAACGCAAAACCGGCGTGCATCGCCAAAATCATGATGGCGCCTAATAAAATAAATAGCGCATCGACACCTGTTTTTATACTGTCCATTTTGGCTCCGAGTCAAAAAATCGCCTGTCTGAGGCGTTCAATTTTCAAGCGATACTGTTAAGGTATCGGTTCTGCTTGATTCAAACAGTACCGTGCATCAAAACCGTGAAAATTGACGGCGTATCTTAACTCGACTTAGTACGAGGTTGGTGCATGTTTAGTTTGATTCTTTAAAACAGACACCTATAAAAAAATAATTGAACCATTTTGGTGCATAACTGCGGATTTCAGGAGAACGCATGGCAACGTACGACATTGCAACCATCGAAGGCGATGGCATTGGCCCCGAGGTTTGCGCAGCAACGGTCACCGTCTTAAAAGAGGCGCTTGGCTCAAATCTACTGTCTTTCAATCAGTTTCCGGGCGGGGCATCGCATTACGTCAAAACGGGCCAGGTGTTGCCTCAAGAGACCTTTGATGCCTGCAATACATCGCACGCGATTTTGCATGGGGCGGCAGGCTTGCCAAGCGTGACTTACCCCGACGGTACAGAGGTAGGCAACGACTTGCACCTGCAATTGCGTTTCAAGCTTGATCTCTATGCCAATGTGCGGCCGATTCGTTTATATCAGGCTGATTTTTCGCCACTCAAAAATCGGCAGTCAGGCGATATCGATTACATCATCGTGCGCGAAAACACTGAAGGCCTTTATGCGAGTCGGGGCGCGGGCGTGCTGTTGCGTGGTGAGGTTGCCACCGACACCTTGGTGCTCACCCGCAAGGGCGTTTCGCGGATCGCCAAGTTTGCCTTTGAGTTATCGCGTAAGCGCAACGGGGCCCCGTCTGACGGCGTGCGTCGTATGACGGTGTGCGATAAAGCCAATATTTTGCGCAGTTATGCTTTCTTTAGATCAGTATGCGATGAAGTCGCCCAAGACTATCCCGATGTGGCGATTGATTACGCTTATGTCGATGCGATTACAGTGCACTTGGTCAAGCGACCTGAGTTCTATGACGTGATCGTTGCCGAAAACATGTTTGGTGACATTATTTCGGATCTGGGTGCGGCGACCGTAGGTGGCATGGGGATTGCGCCCTCTGGCGAGCTTGGTGACAACCACGGCTTGTTTCAGGGCGCGCACGGCTCGGCGCCAGATATTGCGGGCCAAAATATCGCGAGCCCCTTGGCAACGATTTTGTCAGGCTCATTTATGTTGCGCTGGTTAGGTGATCGACATAACGACGCAAGCCTCATCACCGCTGCAGAACGTATCGAGCGCGCCGTCGAGGCGACCTTGGCCGGTGGCAAGGCAATCCCACGCGATTTGGGTGGTTTGGCTTCGTGCTCTGAAGTGACCGCTGAAATTTGCCGGCAGCTGACCTAGGCCAGAGACATAAACCAGAGATGTAGGCCAGTTATATAGGCCAGTTATATAGACCAGAGATTACCTGTAATGCTCAGGAATTCCTTTTCCTAGGCCTAGGATTTCGCCTCTGTAGCCAATGGTTGCCGTGCCTCAGCGTCAGATCGCCCAAGCAGACTCGGAGGCTTTTATACGCCTATGGGTTAACCCGTATAGAATGGAAGGCTATACAAGTTTAGGAAAGTGCCATGAGCCAGGCGGTCTGCACGAAGAATAATCTGCGCGGGGTCAAATTAGTGAACGACCATCCCTTGCGTGGCTGGCCCTCGTCGCCTCGCATCTTGTTCGCGATTCGGGCGCATGCACACCAATTCAGCAGGGTATTCGGGCTCGCGGCGGTGTCTGTATTGCTGAGCGCCACCGCTTTCGCGCAGGGGGGCGCCGGCGCCCCTCCAGCGCTGCCCGTGTCAGTCATCGAAGCCACACCCACCACACTACCCAATATTCTCGAAATTACCGCTCAAGCCGAAGGTGCCAAAGAGACCGAGGTGCGTGCACGCGTCGGCGGTATTTTGGTCAAACGCCTGTACGAAGAAGGCAGCGCAGTCACCGCGGGCCAGCCCTTGTTTCAGCTTGATCCCGAGTCCTTCAAGAACGCGCTTGATGAGTCTCAGGCGCGCGCCAAACAAACAGCGCGCGAAGCGGCGCGACTCAAAGGCTTGTTTAGCCAGCAGGCCGTGAGCCGTAAAGAGTTTGACGATGCCACCTCGGCCAACGAAGTCGCGCAAGCCAATCTCAAAACAATCCAGCTGAATCTGTCATGGGCCACAGTGACGGCGCCGGTTTCTGGCATCTCGGGCCGTGCACTGCGCTCAGAGGGCAGCCTGATCACGACGGCAATCGATGGCAGCTTGCTCACTTCAATTTATCAAATCAATCCGATCTGGGTACGTTTTGGTCTCTCTGCGAGTGACACCTCGCAGTTACCAGGCGGACGCCTTGATCCTGCACAACAGACTGAGGTCGAGCTCATTCTGCCCAATGGTAATGTCTACGACCAGCCGGGCAAACTAAATTTCTTATCGATGTTTATTGATCCTAAATTGGGCACACAGCAAATGCGTGCTGAGTTTCTAAACCCAAGCAACCAGATTTTGCCCGGTCAGTTTTTGAAGATACGCCTGACAACAGGCAAGCAAGAAAACGTCTATCTTGTGCCTCAGGCTGCCGTCATTCAAAACGAGCGTGGTTTTATGGTGTGGACGATCGGAGCCGACAATAAGGTCGTGCCAACGCCTTTGAAAATGGGTACTTGGTTGGGTAAAAACTGGATTGTGCAGTCGGGCTTAAAGCCGGGTGATCGCGTGGTGGTCAATCAGATCATTAAGATTCGACCAGGCGCCGTTGTCGCACCGACTGTGATCCCGCTTGATACAACAACCACTGCGGCCAATGCCAGAGCGGGCAAATGAGCTTATCCAGTTTTTTTATTCATCGCCCGATTTTTTCATGGGTGATTTCGATCACGATTGTGATTGCAGGGTTAATGGCAGCGCGTGGCTTACCCATTGCTCAGTATCCAGCGATCGCGCCACCCACGGTCATCATCACGGCAAACTACCCCGGTGCTTCGACTGAAACCTTAACGCGCACGGTCGCGGGGCCGATTGAAGAGCAGCTCTCGGGTGTTGAGAATTTGCTGTATTTCAACTCGACAGCGCAATCAAATGGCACGCTGACGATCACAGCAACTTTTGAAGTGGGCACCAACGTTGATATTGCGACGGTGAACGTCAATAACCGCGTCAAGATCGCTGAGCCGCGTTTGCCTGACATCGTGCGTCAATTTGGCGTCACAGCGCAAAAGCGTTCAAACGATATTTTGTTGGTCACCGCACTCACGGCGCCCACCAATGAGTTTTCGTCGTTGTATTTGTCGAATTACGCCTTGATGAATGTGCTCGACGAACTTAAGCGTTTGCCCGGGGTGGGTGACGCTCAAATTTTAGGGGCTAAAGACTATTCGATGCGGATCTGGCTGCAGCCCGATCGCATGGCGCAACTCGGGGTGACCACGACCGATATCGCGAGCGCAGTGTCGTCGCAAAACAAACAAAACGTTGCCGGAAAAATTGGGCAAGAGCCCGCACCGCAAGGTCAACAATTGGTGTACACCGTCACGGCAAAAGGTCGGTTGGTGACTCCCGAGCAATTTGGCGATATTGTGATTCGGTCGAGTGGGCCAAGCGGCGTGTTGCGTTTAAAGGATGTTGCCCGCATCGAGCTTGATGCCGCGAACTACGACGCGTTCACAACCTTGGTGGGTAAACCTACAGCGCTTGTGGCGATTTTCTTGCAGTCGGGTGCGAATGCCTTGGATGTGGCTGAGCGTGTGCGTACCACCATGGAAGTGATCAAAAAGAAGTTCCCGCCAGGCGTTGACTATGTCATCCCTTTTGATACGACAAAATTTGTAGATGCCTCAATTAAAGAAGTGGTGATTACGCTCATTGAGGCGATGTTGCTGGTGGCTTTAGTGGTGTATTTGTTTTTACAGAACTGGCGCGCAACGGTGATCCCCCTGATTGCTGTACCAGTGTCTTTAATTGGCACCTTCGCTGGTTTGTGGGTCTTTGGCTTTTCGGTGAATACCTTAACGTTGTTTGCGATGGTGCTGTCGATTGGTATTGTGGTCGACGATGCCATTGTTGTACTTGAAAACGTTGAGCGTTTGATGGCCGAGCGCAATTTGGCGCCAAAAGACGCGGCAGAAGAGGCGATGCGAGAGGTGTCTGGGGCCGTTGTCGCCATTGTGCTGGTCCTGTCTGCCGTGTTTATCCCCGTTGCATTTTTAGGGGGGATTGCGGGCAAGTTGTACCAACAGTTTGCCGTCACCGTGGCGCTCTCGGTAGTGCTGTCAGGCGTAGTCGCCCTGACGCTGACGCCAGCCTTGTGCGGTGCGTTGCTCAAGCCGAATCATACTCAGCCTAAAATTTTTAGATGGTTTAATAATGCGTTTGGTTCGCTGACCGAGGCCTATGCCAAGTTGGTCGATAAAACCCTGCATCATCGTATTCTGGGTGCATCGGTGTTTGCCAGCGTGATTGTGGCCTCGGTTGTGTTGTTCAGATTGGTGCCCGGCGGCTTTGTGCCGGCCGAAGATCAAGGTTATTTGATCAGTGCGTTAGTGTTGCCTGACGGCGCCAGCCTGCAACGCACCCAAAAAGCGGGCGAGTCTTTTCAAGAAAAAGTTGTGCAAGACCCGAGTGTGGCCCGCGTCTTTGTGATCGCCGGTAATGACATTATTGGTGGCGGTCTTAAGACAAATGCTGGCACTATTTTTATCCCGCTCAAAGACTGGGATCAGCGTACAGAAAGCGCTGAACAACTCGCCAAAAAATTTACTGGGCTAGGCATGGGCATGCCAGATGGTATGGCACTCGTCTTTAATCCGCCACCGATCCGAGGCCTGGGATCAGCGGGTGGTTTTGAGTTTTACGTGCAGTCTAAAGTACAGCCCTCACCGCAACAATTAGCCGAGGTGATCACGAGCTTTACCGAGGCTTTAAGAAAGCAGCCTAAGCTCACGGGCATCAATACCTTTTTCAGGCCGACCGCGCCGCAGTTGTATGTCGAGGTGGATGAAGCCAAGGCGTTGTCATTAGGAATCCCAATTTCTGACGTGTATCTAAGCCTGCAAGCAACGATGGGTACCTTGTATGTCAATGATTTCAACTTAAGTGGTCGAACCTATCGGGTGCAGTTGCAAGCTGATGCGCAATATCGCGCCCAGCCAACCGATCTAGGGCAGATCTATGTGCGCGCTGATAACGGCAGTATGGTGCCTGTGTCGGCGTTGATTCAAGTGACGCAAATCGTCGGGCCTGAACAGCTCGAACGCTTTAACGGATTTTTAGCCGCGAAGGTGCTTGGCAATGCCATACCTGGCGTGAGCTCGGGAGAGGCAATTCAGTTGGTGCAAGACGTCGCGAATGCGTCGTTACCGCCAGGCTATGAGTTGGCGTGGGCGGGTCAGGCGTATCAGCAAATTCGTACGGGTACCACTTCAGCCGTGGCCTTTGTGTTTGGCATCTTGATGGTGTTTTTGATTTTGGCCGCGCAGTATGAGCGTTGGTCGTTACCGCTGGCGGTGCTGCTCGCTGTGCCCTTTGCGTTCTTTGGGGCCTTGCTGGCGGTGTGGGTGCGCGGCATGCCCAATGATATTTACTTTCAGATTGGGTTGGTGGTGCTAGTTGGGTTGTCGGCAAAAAATGCCATTTTGATCGTCGAGTTTGCCTCGCAAAAGCGACAGCAGGGCATGAGCAACATCGACGCAGCCCTGACGGCAGCGCGGCAAAGATTTCGACCGATTGTGATGACGTCGCTGGCGTTTATTTTGGGGGTGTTTCCGCTAGTGATTTCATCGGGCGCTGGTGCGGCGGCTCGCCGTTCGATGGGTACAGGGGTATTTGGTGGCATGCTGGCATCAACTTTTATTGCCACAATTTTTGTCCCGATGTTTTTTACCTGGATGTCGCGCAGGCAGGCTAAGCAGGCGCCCGCGCCTGACCCCGCACAAGCGGGCGCTGACGCGCCTGCCTCAACTACGGGTGAAAAATCTTGAAGCCTGTTTTGACGACCAATCGTATGTTGCAATTGCGCAAGACAGCAGCGTCTGAAATGCCTAAAGCTAATGTCTTTGCAGGCAGCTTGGCCGCGATGTCTTGGCAGCGCGTCGCCCGGTGTTCGCTGCTGATGACTGTGGTTTCGCTATCGCTGTCGGGGTGCTTGCTTGGACCTGATTATCAGCGCCCAGACCTTACTTTGCCTGCTCGGTATAACGCGCCTGAATTGGGTGCGGCAAAATCTGCATCTGCGATTGCAGCCACACCTGCGTCCACGGGCGGTGCGGTGCAATCGCCGGTCAATGCGCAGTGGTGGACTCTTTTCGGTGACGCAACGCTGAATCAACTGGTGCAGGTGGCGAGGCAGGATAATGCCGATATTCAGATCGCGTTGGCTCGTATTCGCATGACTGAGTCGCTGGCAGTGCAAGCGGGTGCTGCCTTGTATCCGACTTTGAATTTGACGGCGAGTGGCACGCGTGCCACGTCGGGGCCGTCGGTTTCGGTGTCGGGCGTTGGCGTGCAGGCCAATACCTCGCAGGTCGGTTTGCTCACATCCTATGAGCTAGACGTCTGGGGGCGGGTGCGTCGTAATATCGAGTCGGCAACTGCAGTGGCAACTGCCAGCCAGTATGAAAAAGATAGCGTCAGCCTAACGGTTGCGGCGCTGGTGTCGAATCTGTATTTACGTTTACGTTCGCTTGACGCGCAGATGGCGGTGCTGAAAGATTCGGTTCGTACGCGTACTGAATCAGTCAAAGTGGCTGAAGCAAAATTGCAAGGCGGTTTAGTTTCACCAATTGATGTCAACCAAGGAAAAGCAGCGTTGGCGGCCTCGCAAGCTAGCTTGTCTGAAGTCACTCGTCAACGCGCGATTGCGCAAAGTCAATTAGGCGTATTGACCGGCAAGCTTGATTTAACGATTGCTGCGGGTGATGTGCGTCAATTGCCTGCGCCGCCTTTACCACCTGAGGGGCTGCCCTCGACTGTTGTAGAAAGTCGACCAGATGTGAATCGTGCTGAACAAGACTTAAGGGCAGCAAATGCACGGGTTGGGGTCGCGACCGCGGGGTTGTTTCCAACCTTTTCTCTGGTGGGGTTGTTTGGCGCACAAAGTGTGGCGTTTAGTTCTTTCTTGACGGACCAAAGCTCCGTTTGGTCAGCCGGAATTGGTTTGTTGCAGCCCATTTTTTCAGGCGGCCTGTTACAGGGGCGCTTAGAGTATGCAAAGGCGCAACAACAAGAGGCGTTAGGTGGTTATGTCAAGGTTGTTCGTAACGCGTTCGGTGAAGTCAGCGATGCCTTGATCTCTGTGCAACAGACCTTGCAGACTGAGCAGTACTTGCAGCAACAGGTACAGGCCTCGACCAAGGCGCAAGAGTTGGCCGCGCTACGTTACGCGGCGGGCTACGTTGATTTTTTGAACGTGCTTGAATCGCAACGGGTTGCCAATGAGGCGAGCTTAGCCTTCGTGATTAACCGGTCGGTTCGCCTGCAAGCCAGTGTGGATCTGTTTAAGGCTCTTGGCGGTGGCTGGGTGGCCAAGCCGTAATTGCCAAGATTCAAGATTCAAGATGCAAGATTCAAGATGCAAGATGCAAGATGCAAGATGCAAGATTCAAGGTGCAAGGTGCAAGATCCAGGCTTGAGGCTCTGAGCTCAAAGATCAAAGAGATTTTTTAAAAATCTGATTGTCGGTGATCGGGATGAACTGCCCCCCAATCCCGATAATTTTGACCGTGGGCGGTAACTCGGGTTTAAACAAGCGCAACATCGCCAAATCAACCGTATACACAGACAGCAAGTAGTAGTTGTCACGCTGCGTGGCTTCAGAAGCCAGCTTGGATACCAGGCCGCCCACTAACTGGTTCGTAAAACGATCACCTGGCTGATTTTTGCTAGGCATGTTTGCGGTGATTTGGTTGCTGACAAAGCCCTCGAACTCGGTCTTTGTGGGATTGCTGACTAGCAGCAGCAAGCCAACAATCAATGCAATGAGATTGCTCATATTTCTTTTTTAAATTAATTTTTTTACCGAGCGGGCGTATACCACCTGACCTTGCGCGAAATGCCCGTGATTTTCTTCAACTGCATCAAGATTGTAAAGATAATTTACCATTAAACCGGCTGATTCTCTTAGACCCTTTTTGGATAAATCTGCAGCCCAGTTTAAGCGGTGTAACTCTGCGCCATTGCCTAGGTGAAATTTGGCGACAGGGCTGCCTTCTCGACGGGTCGCAAAATAGACTAAATAGATGGCGCACAAAGAGGTCAGTGCCTCGCGCTCTTTGGCGGGGCTTTTATCTGGGGTCCAGCCGTCGTTTAAGCGTTGCACCCATGTTTTGTTCACTAAGTTGAGCGCCTCAAGTGCTTGCTCAAGGTGCGTGCGGGTGGTGAGAGGTAAGTCGACTTGATTTAACTGAGGCCCACGTGTTAACCAGTCGATGAAGCCGGGGATAGGCGAGAGGGTGACGAAGGTGTTTAAGCTTGGTAGCTCGGTTTTAAGATGCTCGGCAACGCGCTTGATCAGAAAGTTACCGAGTGACACCCCACGTAAGCCAGACTCACAGTTGCTGATCGAATAAAACACCGCAACTTTTGGTTTTTTGTTGGTTGAGGGCAATGACTTCTTGTCGACCAAGGGGCCAATCGCAGCTGGGATGTCTGAGAGCAGGGCAACCTCAACAAAAATCAAGGGCTCATCTGGAAGCTGTTGATGAAAAAAAGCAAAACAACGGCGATCGGGCTGTAAGCGTCTGCGCAGGTCATCCCAGCCATCGATCGCATGTACAGCCTCGTGGTGAATGATTTTTTCAAGCACATGAGCCGGTGAGCGCCAATCAACCTGATGCATTTTTAAAAAACCGGGGTTGAACCACGACGACAGTAAGTGTCGAATGTCGTAATCCAACGCGGCCAGATCTGGCCGCTTGTCTAATAGTTTTAAAAGCTCGCGGCGCATCGCGAGCGCCGCTTTGGTGCCGCCGGGGGCGCGATTCATACGCCGAAATAACTCTTGACGTGGGGACTCAGTGGCCTTGGTTAAGCCAATGAGATTTTTTGCCGAAGGATCTTTTGCATAGGTTTGTGCAGCTAACATGACCGCTTCAGGATTTGGACTAAATTTTTCAGCCAAGGCAGTGTAAAACACCGTCCGTTGCGTTTCGTCGAGTAGCTGATATTGGCCGATCAGCTCTTGCGCCATGCTCGAGCCGTTGGCTTCACCGCGCGCAGAGACCAGATTATTGGCGGCGGCAAGCGCTTTTGTCAGGTAGCGTGGACGATTGAGTTGATCTAAGAGCTTCATTGGGGATCTCGACGCTAGATAATGAGTTTTTAAATGTAAATGCCGTAATTTATATAAATTTTACAAGACAATGTTGCAATATACATTTAAAAACATCTAACAACCGCTAAAATATCGTCAAAATTCCATTTAAAATATTTTTCTGTTCCTATTTTAAAATCCCTAAGAGATTTGAAAAGCTATCTGTCCAAGCTTTAAAGTTGGCTGACGGGTTGAGAATCTTTCCAGCCTTGAGTGCCACGGGTAGGTTCGCGGCGCGCTCGGGTGACATAAGCAGCACCCACACTGAGTGGCGGCAAAACTCATCTTTTGGGTCGGGTTGCAAATTAAAAGCGATGGCAACCTTGCCAAAGTGCTGCGCTGCTGCTGCGACCACCGGTTCAAGATCCAAATAATGATTGGTGATGTGTATAGCCAGCATGCCATCGGGTTTTAAATGTCCAAAATAAGTCTTCATTGCCTCAAGTGTGAGCAGGTGCGCGGGGATTGAGTCCCCTGAAAACGCGTCCATCGCTAAAAGATCGAACTGTTGCGGCGTCTCGCGCTCAAGCATCAAACGCCCATCCCCCAAGACAGTCACAATCTTGGCGGGGCTATCGCTTAAATATGTAAATTCGCTGCGTGCGAGTTCAACGACCTGCTCATTGATCTCGTACATGCGCATCTCATCACCCGCGCGGCTATAGGTGGCCATGGTGCCTGCCCCAAGCCCCACCACGCCGATTTTTAATGCTGCGGTTTGCGCAAGGCTATCAATCGCCAGGCCAATTCCAGAACGGTGGCAATAATAGGCTGTTGGTGTGCGGCGCAGTTTTGGATCTAAATATTGTTCTCCGTGCACAATACCGCCATGCACCATCTTCCGAAGGGTTCCATGCTGGGGGCCGGTTGCGGCTTGCGGCGTGTCTTCAATACGTAATTGACTATAGAAGTTACGCATGACCACGCGTGAGCCGTTGACGCTTTCAAAGGCGCTGTCGGCAAGACGCCAGCCATAGCCTAGTAATGCGACCAAAAGAAGAACACGCCATTTTGTTGCCGTGCCATTCCATAACACCACGCAGACCAATGCCGCACACATGAACAAGCCGATCGGCATTTCGAAATAGGCAGTGAAAATCAGAGGCGCGATCAATCCGACGAAGGTGCCGCCCAGGGCACCACCAATCGACATCATCAGATAAAAGAGCGTGAGATGACGCACAGAGGGTTTGCGTCGCACTAATTCGCCATGACACACCATACAAAAGACAAACAGCGTCAAGGCGATCAGAGCGATCATCACCGGAACGCCCATGCTGCGGTTCATCACAAAATCAAGTGCAATGAATGACAGCGGTAAGGCGACCAAAAAAGCCGAGCGCACGTAATAGCGCGGGGCGTCAAAACACAAGATAAAACTGAAGAGATAAATACTCAGCGGTAGTACCCATAAAAAGGGCACGGGTGCGACATCGTTGGTGAGTTGCCGCGTCATGGTTAACAGCAAGATCGAGGCTGAGGCTGCCAAGCCGACCCATAGCAGGCATTCGCGCAGACTCGGACGGGCTTCAGGCGCGTCTGTGCTGTGAGTTTGTACGACGCTGTTAGATTTTTTGCGATAGACCACCATTCCAGTGGCGATCGCTGCCACGACAAACAGTACATAGCCGGCAGACCATCCCTGAGCTTGCAGGCCCACCGCAAAAAAAGGTTCGATGGCCACGGGGTAAGACAGGAGGGCAATCATCGAAGCGAGATTAGACAGCGCATAGAGCCGGTAGGGCTTGGCGTCAGCGCCCGTAGCCTGAAAGGCATGGGCATACCAGGCTTGCATCAGTGGCCCAGTGGTTGAGAGCATCAAATAGGGCGCCCCAACCGAGAGGGTCAGCACGACAAAGACCGCCCAGCTCGGGCTCGTCAGGGCATCGCCCTTCCAGGACGGGTCGGCCGCAACGGGCAGCATCAATAGGCTGAGCGCTAATAAGCCGAGGTGGACGATGACTTGGCGCTGTGCCGAGAGTTTTTCGTGCAACCAATGCACGTAGGCGTAGCCAAGCAATAGCTCTGCTTGGAAAAACACCATACAAACACTCCAGACCGAGGACGACCCCCCGAACCACGGCAGAATCATTTTGGCGATGATGGGCTGAATTTGAAAAAGCAGAAAGGCAGACAGAAATACGGTGGTGGCGAACAGCAGCATCGTAGAACCCTATCGCGAAAAGAAAAAATTTAAAGTGACAAAAAGTAACTTAATAGAGCAAATAAGGGAAGTGATATCCTCTTGGACATGCTGATCTCACGCGCGTTTGCTGAATTAATGTTGTACCGGGCTTGCCTGACCCTGAGCTACCAGATTCTGGCGGTGACAGCGGGTTGGCATATCTACGAACTCACCAAAGACCCGTTGTCGTTAGGATTGATGGGCTTGGCTGAGGTGATCCCGTACTTCTGCAGTGCCTTGTTTGCGGGTCACGCCGTCGATCAGATGTCAAAAAAGCGGATCGCGATCTTTGGCTGCTTTTTACATGTCTTAATCGCCGCGCTCTTGGTGCCGGTCGCGTTGGGTTCTTTCGATGGCTTGGGCGTAGGGGCGCATTGGTTGATTTACGGTGCGATTGGGCTAGCCGGGCTGGCACGGGCCTTTATTCGTCCAACCTATCAGGTGTTATTTGCTCAGGTCTTGAGGCGCGAGGATTTTGCCCAAGGCTCGGCGATCGGCGCCGTTATTTTTCAGGGGGCGCAAGTCATCGGCCCTGTGGTGGGTGGGTTGTTGATTGCGTGGCCCGGTTTGGTGTTTGCCTATCTCGCCTCTGGTGTGTTTGCCTTGCTCGCCATCATTGCGGTGGGGCTGTTGCGCTACACCGCAGAGCCCATTAAACCGAGTGAACTCTCGATGTGGGCCGGTATTGTCCAAGGCCTGCGCTTTGTGTTTTCAAAGCAAATCATGCTGGCCGCTATGGCCTTGGATATGTTTGCGGTGCTGTTTGGTGGCGCCGTGGCGATGTTGCCGGCTTTTATCGAAGAGATCTTGCAAGGTAGCCCCGAAAATCTTGGTTTGTTGCGCGCTGCACCGGCGATCGG
>Ga0114968_10002472_pt1 | contig 14099 bp, 13 predicted proteins | sample M_130807_EF_Meta_FD_87020 | JGI IMG/M metagenome (GOLD analysis project Ga0114968, IMG submission 87020) | Freshwater microbial communities from Lake Montjoie, Canada to study carbon cycling - M_130807_EF_MetaG | ecosystem: Environmental > Aquatic > Freshwater > Lake | place: Lake Montjoie... | reverse complement strand
TGGTATATTTATAAATGATTTCAACTTCCCCTTGCTTAAGCTGTTTGGTAGACCATTCTCCTTGAAATTTCTCAAAACCCATAGAGGGCATCTTGAAGTCAGAAATTTCAATTTTCCAATATTTTTTTATAATAAATTGATTTTATGCATTTTATGATTTAATAAAATTATTTTGTCTTATATTTGTCTTATAATTTTATGAAATTATTTCCAAATAAGACAATCCCCCTCTCAAACCACAGCCAATAATTCCAAAATATTTGTGAGACATAATTATTAACAAAAACCCCAATAAATCCTATCATTTTAGTATAATTTATTGAGGTTTTCCTTGCACCATAACTACCACTTTTTTGCTATAAAATGTGGATAGTTGGCTTTTTCTTTTAGTTTTTTAAAGATATATGCAAGTTCTTCTGATGTTATTGTCAGATTATCAGTTTCCATAAATTCTGCATATGTGTCATAGTCAAAAATGGTATGGTGGGCTACCTCCATTTCTCCATCAATTAAGGTGATTGATGTTATATATACATCTTGATAGCCTACAACTAATGCTATATTGGACTTTGGGTTCTTTTTGCTTAAATAGAATGCAAATTGCATCATTATGAATGTCTCAAAGGGATTATATAATTGTCCCCCTTGCATAACTGCCCTCCATTCCTCTTTGTGCTCTTTTATTGGAGATAAAAGATGTCTTGCATTGGAACTTCTCACCAGGGTGGCATAAAAGTTAAATTGCTTGAAGAACTTTGCATCATCTCTGGTTATATCCAAATCCAGAGTATCTTCATAGATTGTTGGGCTCTCTAAAAATTCATCAAAAATGGAGTTGTTTTCAAATAACTCCTCATTCACATATAGTTTTACTGATGGCATAATATTAAATCCCATTTTTTTAATGTTTTATTATAATAATTATAGTCAAAAGGGAATTAATGTGAAGTATATTGTAGATTTATAAAAAAATAAAAGATATGAAAAATTTAATTGGTTTTGTCATTGCCTTTTTGATGTTTAACTCATTATTGGCTCAAAAAAATAACTATGAGAAACCAAATCTGCCAATAGATATGGAAACCAACACAATAACCTACACAGAGGTAGTTGTTTTAGATACCACACTTAAAAAGGATGAATTGTATTCAAGAGCAAGAGAATGGTTTGCAAAAACTTATAAATCTGCCAATTCAGTAATTCAAATGGATGACAAGGAAGAGGGAAAAATTGTTGGCAGAGCATCAATACCAATTACATACAACAATATAGGCATTATTGCTCCTGGAGGTTCAATTTCTTATAATATTTCAGTTTATGTAAAAGATGGCAAGTATAAATATGAATTTGCAAATTTTCAACATCAGGGAGATGGAAATAAAATCCCAAGTTATGGCTCTTGCACAAAAATGTTAAACACAACAGATAAATATTTTGGAATAGGAATGCAAAAAACCTATAATGTTTATCTAAACCAAATGCATACTGACATTATAGAAACAATTTCAAGTTTAAAAAGCACTTTGGCTTTAAAATCCATTTCTACCAAGGAATGGTAAAAAATATTAATAGGTTTAAAATAAAAGATGAATTGCCATAAGGTTTTTCATCTTTTTTTTATTGTAAAATGCTTTTAACCTACATTGGTCATTGCAGTATTTAACTTTTAATAATCTGGATGATATATCAATCTGACAATTTAAACAAGTTCTTATGGGTGATTGGACAATTGTTGGTTCAACCCATTTTTTTTTACCTCCATATCTGGAATGGCTGATATAATTGGTTGGGTCAAAACTATCTCACCCATCTTAATAAAATGGACTTCAAGGAAGTAGCCAAAAAGAATAATAGTTGCAAAAAAGAGGTATATAGAGGCATTCTCTGTGATTGTAGCACTTCTGTTCATCAAGGTAAATAAAAGTTCAACAAGAGCCAGTATTGTGGCAAATAGGGCAATTTTACTGGGTATATCAGACTTGTATATTTGTGGATTATTAAGAAAATTTAAAAAACACACCAAAAGCCTCCCCCCTTGGATGATTAGAGCAACTGGGATAGTTATCCAAAGAGGTAGAGGTATAAAGTAGATATTGATTATAGCAGTAATGAGATAGGTTATTAAAATCCAAATGAACATTACATTTGGAATGACCCCTTGAATTTTGGATAATAATTTTAAAAATGCTGGATTTGAGGTTGGCATCTTAAAGAGTTTGATTGTTTAACTTTTTGATTTTTGTGATGGTGTTCAAGGAGATATTACAAATTCTGGCTATCTCTACTCCTTTGTAGCCCTTTTTTAATAAATCTATGGGTTTCTTGTGTTTTTCTAAAAATTGGATTGTGCTTTCTGTTGTGCCTTTTTTTCTACCAAGAAATTTACCCTGAATTTTAGCCAGTTCTCTTCCTTCCTGTGTCCTTTCAGTAATTTGAGCCAATTCCATCATTCCAACTAAACCCAAAATTGAGACAATCATTTTAGTTATAGCATTCTCTTTTCCATCATTATCAAGTGTTTTCAAATTTTGTGCCTCAAAAGATATGCAAATGTTCTTTGAAGTGAAATAATGAATGGTTTTTAATATGTCTAAAATATTTCTTCCAAGTCTATCAATTTGCCAGACACTTAATTCTATATCCACCCCCTTCTCAATAAGGGATTTAACTCTGGCTCCCCCAGGTCTATCAAAGAAGGGGACAGAGCCACTTATTTTATCTTCAATCACAATCTGGTAATTTGAAGCATCAACTTGCTGCCTTCCCAGATTTTGTGAGGTTGAGGAAATTCTTGTGTATAATATTTTTACTTTATTACCATTTTTAGGTGGGTTGGGGGAGTAATCTATTTTTTCTAATATTTGGTTCATAATGTTGCTTTTTAGTTTGATTTGGGGGTTTTATAAAATCACAGAATAAGTTGTAATCTATTTTTAGGAATTTTCAAAAGAGGCCTTCATCTTGGAATGACAGATATTCATTATTACCTATGATGAGAAAATCAAGTAGAGTAATTTGAAGGAATTTACCAGCATTTTTAATCTGGTTGCAAAGGTTTGTGTCAGCATTTGATGGCTTTTTATTTCCAGAAGGATGATTGTGTCCAGTGATAATAGAAGTTGCTCCTAAATCAATAGCAGACTTTAAAATTATTCTTACATCCACAGCAGTTTCTGATATGCCACCATTAAACATCTTTTTATGGGATAGAATATTATTTGCCCTGTCTAAAAATATAACAGAGAAAATTTCCACCTTGGAAAATGATAAATCCTTGAAGATGCAATAAGCATCATTACTATTGGAGATTTTTCTAACATTAGTCTGGGTATAACTTCTTTTGAAAATCTCAAAAGCACAAACAATCCTGGTGGCTTCCTTGGGGGTTAAACCTAAATTTCTAAAATCATCAAAGGTTGCTCTGGTAATCATTAAAAAGTTATGTGAATAGTGATTTAATATTTCCTCAACCTTACTTTGACAGGATACCAGTTCTGATAGAAGTTGATAATTTGTTTTTTCAGCAACCATTTTTTTATTCAAATATGTTATAAAAGAAACCTAATAAAGTATAATCACCCAAGAGGTATAAAATTGTTTGAAAAAAAATAATCAAAAAATAACCAATCTATTTTATAAACCAATCATTTTACCAAACAATACAATAACAGGGTTTTAAATAAAATAATTATACTTTAAAAATACATAAATAAAACATAATAAACAACAAAAATGTTGTATTTAACAGGAATAAAAATCAATCATTTTGTCCCAATATTTATAATTTTATAAAAAAATAAAGATGAAGAAAGAAGAATTTGATATCTACTACAAAAGGATAGTAAAACTGGAAGATAAAATCAAGCAACTTCAAATTGAGTTGAATGAGGTAAAGGGAATTGTATCACCTTACATTCAATTTCATAGGCCCCAAATTGTAATAGCCTCATTAAAGGAAAAATATTGGCATTCAAATACTCCCATTCAAGTTGATGGTAAGTTATTAGTTAGGCATAGTGTTTATTTGGGGAATAAAGAAAATTTTGATGGAAAATCAGACAAGAAACTAATAAAATTAGCAGAAAATAAGATGGGTGAGTTATTGAGGAGGAAATATCCCCAGATGTTTGAGTAGATAATTCCAACTAATACTTAATTGAGGGGGTAATTTGTTTTGTATATAGAAACAATCTAAAATAATTACTATGAGTTCAAAGAATGTTCAAAATCCAAAACCAGATGAGAAAGTATGTTTTAATTGTAAAAATCTTGCTTGGTCTGTGGGGATTGGTTTAGGTGTAAGATGCCATATTAGAAAAGGTTTTAAAATCCCAAGTATCAAAAGTTATACTTGTGATGAATTTCAATATGAGATATTACCAGAGAAAAAGAGGGAATAAACATCAATTAACCCCAATTATACCACCAAATTTTCAAAAGTATCATTTCAGTATATAATATATTATATAGTAATTAGATATATAAATATTGTTTTAATATTATTTAATTATAATATATAGTTATAATAATATATAATTATAATAATATACAACCTCAAATGATATAGAATAAAGTTTATAGATAGAATTGACTTTATGTTATATTTTGTTATTGTTATAACATATTCAATCTCTATAATCCTTTATGGATAAGTGCTATTTCTCCTTATGTTGGGGGAATAGCATTTTTTATTGATTTAAGTTTCCATTAGCCCCTTGACTATCCATTTCAATTCAACTATGGTTGTGAAAATGATTATAGAGATGATTAAAATATTTTCAAAAACAGAACAATTCCTGGGTATGTTGGATATGATTTCCATATTCCAGTTCATTCAAAGAAATACCCCTATTTCCCCCACAAATCAGTTTTACCAGAACAACTTATCAAAGTTAATAACTTCTTCAACTAAACCAAATGCCCCCCTTTATATCTCCTTAAAACAGGTCAATTCCAATTCAACTGGGTATTTTGCATTTGTGGTGAAAAACAAGAAAAAGGAGGATTTGATTAGTTTGCTTGGGGAAAGTTGTTTGCTGATTAGTGAAGTGATGATTGGTAAGAAGAGGGGATGTTTGATTATGATTAAATCTCACTTCAACTTAAAGGAAGAAATGATTATTTCCAATCTTCTTCAAGGAATTGAAATTGAAAGTTCAATTGATTTCATAAAATTGAAAAATGATAAGGATGTTTTCTTTAATCCAACTTCATTTTATGATTACACCCCCCAGCAAAATGATATTGAGGATGATTATGCAGGATGTGATTGGGAAAGATTTATACCAAAATCCTATTTAGAATTAAAAAAAAGGGATTTTAAATGGTCATCTTACATAGAGGTGAAGAATAAAGTTGTAGATTATAGGGAAGAGGAGGTTGTGAATTTCTTTTTACAACCAAAGAATCTAAATGAAAAAAATTTCAACCAGAGATATTATATAGCCCTCCAAACTTTGATATATAATAATTTAAATGCCACAAAAGAGGATTGTTTTGAATGCTTCTTCAATATAAATAAAAAAATGAATTTCAAAATGGAAAAAGTGAATTTCCAAAACTACTTTAATACTTGGTGGGCAAGTGTAAAAGATTGTGGGAAATATATTGATGCTCCAAAAACAACAAAAACCATCCATTATAATCCAAATGCCCCTTTGTCTTTTGACCAGAAGAAAGTTATTACTGCAAGAATTGTAGGTTTAAAAAGAAGCCTAAATGCCATAGAAAGGATTTATAATTTAAGACAGGAAAATCCAACTTTAAATAAAACTGAAATAAATAAACTATATCAACTTTACTACCAAAAAAAAGGTGCTACATCAATTAGAAAATACTGGGAAACAAAACCATATAGTATTGAAGAGGAGGTAATAAAGATAAATATGGAATATATGGATTTAAACCCCCTTGCTTCCCCCCTATGCACACATTAACCCCTCCCAATAACCTCCCCCCTGGGAAACCCCCCTTATATGAAAAAAGTATTTAAGGTTAAATTAAGCATAATCCCTTCAAAAAACCTTTGGGGAAAAATTGACTTTTTTGGACAAATAGCCCAAATGGCAAATAAAAATTTTGGGAGAAATTTTGGAAAAACATCAATTCTGGCACATAAGACAAAAAAAGGGTGAATGGATAATTGCAATATCATCAAAAAGACCTATTTTGGCAAACCATTGAATCAATTTGCTTGATTGGTCAAATCATTGGCTGAAAACTAAAAATACAAATCAACTCATAATTTAGGCATTAAATTATTAAAAAACTATGTCCAAACACCAAGAACTATCCTCCTTTATTTGGAATGTCTGTGATGATATTTTAAGGGGTCTATTTAAGCAACATGAGTATGGAGATATAATCTTACCCTTTGTTGTTTTAAGAAGGCTGGATTGTGTTTTAGAACCCCACAAGGATACCATCTATAACCTTTATGAAGAATACAAAAACAAAATTGACCCCTCCCCAATCATAAAGAACTCCATCAATAAGGACTTTTATAATTTTTCAAGGTATGACCTTACAAGATTAAAGTCTGATTCAAAAAACATTTATGCCAATTTTCAAAACTATATAAATGGTTATTCCAGTGTTGTGGCTGAAATAATTGAGAATTTTCAATTTGAAAAGCCAGTTGAAAAACTCCATAAGAACAACAAATTATATCTTCTCATAGATAAATTCACAGAGATTGACCTTCACCCAGATGTGGTGGATAATCATACAATGGGAAATATTTTTGAAGAACTTTTACATAAGTTCTCTGAAATGTCAAATGAAACAAGTGGAGAACATTACACCCCCAGAGATGGCATAAAACTATTGGTGGCTCTTACTCTGAATGGAAATAAGAATGATTTAAAAGGTGAAGGAAAGATAAGGTCAATCTTTGATTGTTGTTGTGGAACTGGTGGAATTCTTACATTGGGGAAAAATTGGATTTTGGAAAACATCAATCCCAATATTGAAATACTATTGTATGGACAAGAATTAAATCCCACCACCTATTCTATCTGCAAATCTGATATGCTTATTTCTGGTGAAAATCCAAATAATATTAAGTTGGGTTCATCCTTATCCAATGACCAGTTTGAGGGGATGAAATTTGAATATTTGATGAGTAATGTTCCCTTTGGTGTTAGTTGGAAATCAGAGCAGGAGTTTATTGAAAATGAAAGCAACAATCCCAATGGCAGATTTTCTGTTGGCACTCCAAGAAGTTCAGATGGGTCTTTGTTGTTTCTCCAAAATATGATTTCAAAAATGGAATCAAAGGGTTCAAGGATTGGGGTGATTTTTAATGGCTCACCCCTCTTTACTGGGGATAGTGGCAGTGGGGAAAGCAATATCAGAAAATGGATTATTGAAAATGACTGGTTGGAGTGTATTGTTCAGTTGCCAGATAGTATGTTTTTTAATACTGGAATCACAACATACATTTGGGTGATTTCCAATAATAAATCAAGTGAAAGGAGGGGAAAAATCCAGTTGATTGATGGTTCTTCATTCTATAAATCTATGAAGAAATCTCTGGGCAATAAAAGGAAATTTATCACAGATGAGATGGTAATTGAATTGACCCAGATTTATGAGGATTTCAAGGAGAATGAATACTGTAAGATTTTCAATAATGAGTTCTTTGGTTATACCAAAGTAGTGATTGAACAACCTTTGATTAAGGATGGAAAGGTTCAGTTGGATAAGGATGGAAAGCCAAAACCTGATAGTTCTTTGAGGGATAATGAAAGAATACCCCTTGGCATTGACATTGATGAATATTTTGAAAGGGAGGTTAAACCACATTTGCCAGCCTCTTGGATGGATAGAAACAAGGATAGTATTGGTTATGAGATAAACTTTACCAAGTATTTCTACAATTATGTTCCATTAAGAACCCCCAATGAAATTTCCAATGATTTATTGGAATTGGAGAAGGAAAGTGAGGCTTTATTGAATAAAATTGTGGAGTTATGAGAAGATATTCAAAATATAAGGATAGTTGTGTGGAATGGATTGGGGATATACCAGAAGGTTGGACTTGTGTTACGACTAACAAAATATTTCAAGATTTAGGCTCTGGAACAACTCCAATTTCAAGCAAAGAAGAATATTACCTTGAAGGGGGTTTAAATTGGATAACAACTACTGATTTAAATGAGGGAATATTGTTGGATACTATTACTAAAATTTCTGAAAAGGCAATAATTGACTATCCAAGTTTAAGATTTTTTCCCAAGGGTTCAATATACATATCTATGTATGGAGGCAAAATTGGTAAAATTGGAGTTTCAATATTTGATTCATATTGTAATCAAAGTGTTTGTGTCCTGCCAAATAAAGATAACATAAATATTAAGTTCTATTATTATTGGTTTTTGGGATTTCAGGAAAATGTTAAAAGTATGGGAAGAGGAGGTGGGCAGCCCAACATCAGTAAAGAAATGTTAAAACAATTTCCAACTTTAAAAATCCCCCTCAAAGAGCAGGAGCAGATTGTTGCCTTTTTGGACGAAAAGACCTCACATATTGACAAGTTATTGGATATATCAAAAAGGAAAATTGGGTTGTTAAAGGAGCAGAGAACCTCCATTATAAATCAAGTGGTTTCCAAAGGTCTTAATCCAAATGCCAAAATGAAGGAAAGTGGTGTGGAGTGGATTGGGGAGATACCAGAGGGTTGGGGGAGGACAAAAATAAAATATACAAAGAATGAAGACAAGAACTCCTTTACTGATGGAAATTGGATAGAGAGCAAAGATTTATCTGATGAGGGGATTAGATATTTAACCTCTGGTAATGTTGGAATAGGAAAATTTAAAGAACAAGGTTCAGGGTTTATATCACAGGATACTTTTACAAAATTAAATTGTATTGAATTATTTGAAGGTGACTTAATTATATCCAGACTTTCTTTGCCAATTGGTAGAAGTTGCATCTTACCAAATCTCAAAAATAGAATAGTAACTTGTGTGGATAATGTTTTGCTTCGTCCAAAAAATATTTTCAACAAGTTTTTTCTAAACTACTTTTTCAATTCTCCAAGATATTCAGAATATACAGAACTTATTTCAAGGGGTGTTACCCTAACAAGAATTAGCAGAGGTATGTTAGGAAATAATCAAGTTCTTCTCCCCCCCCTCAAAGAGCAGGAGCAGATTGTTGCCTATCTGGATGAAAAGACAAGCACAATTGACAAATCCATATCCATTGAAGAGAGAAGGATTGGGTTATTAAAGGAATATAGGCAATCCATCATATCCCAAGTTGTTACTGGAAAAATTAAAGTCACAGCAGATGAATAATCCAACAGAAAAGAGGTTTGAAGCACATATTGAAGCATCCCTAATCAAACAAGGTTATTCCACAATTTCAAGCAATGAATATGATAAGACCCTATGCTTAATACCAAATGAGGTGATTGGATTTCTTAAAAGAACCCAGCCAAAGGACTGGGCAAAGTTAGAAACCCATTATGGTGTTGATGCTGAAAACAAATTTCTTAAAAGGTTAAACAAGGAAATTTCAGATAGAGGCACCATTGATGTTTTAAGGAATGGAATAAGGGATTTGAATGCAAAGTTCAAATTGGTTTATTTTGAACCCAAAAGTGGCTTAAATGAGGAACATTTAAGGCTATTCAAGGAGAATCAATTATCTGTTGTTAGGCAGTTGTTTTATTCCCATAAAAATCAGAATTCAATAGATATGGTTTTGTTTATCAATGGCATACCCATTGTCACAATGGAACTAAAAAACAAATTGACCAACCAAAATATTATCCATTCCCAGAACCAATATAAGAAAGATAGAAATGACCAGTCAGAGCCAATATTGAAATTTCAAAGATGTCTGGTTCATTTTTGTGTGGATGATGACAGAGTATCAATGACAACCCAATTAAGGGGTGAAAAAACCTATTTCCTACCCTACAACAAGGATATTGAAAATCCAATCAACCCCAATGGATATAGAACCCATTATTTGTGGGAAGAAATATTAAACCCCATCTCATTATTTGATGTAATGGAGAACTTTGTTCATTTATCAGAAGAGAAGGAAAAAGAATGGGATGGAACAAAGGGAAAAATAGTTGAAAAAACAAAGAATTTATTGGTGTTTCCCAGATATCACCAATTAGATGTAATTAGAAATTTAAGGGCAAAGGTAGTTGAAGAAGGTGCAGGTCATTACTATCTAATTCAGCATACAACTGGTGCAGGAAAGAGTTATAGTATTGGCTGGCTGGCTCATATGCTAACTTCCTTATATAGAACCAAGAATGACACAAAAAGGATATTTGATACAATCATAGTCATTACAGATAGAAAAGTCCTTGACAAACAACTTCAATATACTATTTCCCAGTTGGAACAGACTTCTGGTGTGGTTAATAAAGTGGATAGAAATTCTGCTCAATTAATGGAATTCCTTGAAAATGGTAAGGATATTATTATTACCACCATCCAAAAGTTTCCTGTTATTTCAAGCAAGATTTCATCCTTAAAATCCCAGACCTTTGCCATTATAGTGGATGAGGTTCATAGTTCCCAGAGTGGAGAAACTTCCAAACATCTAAAAAAGACCATCTCCCATAATGAGGATATAGAAGAAACAGAGGAAGAAATAGACTATGAAGATATAATAAGAGAGGAGATTAAAAGTAGGGGAAAGCAAGACAATATATCATTTTTTGGTTTTACTGGAACACCCAAGAATAAAACCTTGGAACTCTTTGGAAGAAAGGATGAAAATGGCATTTACAGGTCATTCCATACCTACTCAATGAAACAATCCATAAGTGAGGGATTTACCCTTGATGTTCTGCAAAACTACACAACTTACAAAAGGTGGTTCAAGTTGGTTCAGAAAAATGGAGAAGACCAACAACTACCAGAAGGAAAGGTAAAAAAGGAAATGATTAGTTTTGTTGATAGTCATTCAGAAACCATTTCCCAGAAAGTTTCCATTATTCTTGACCAGTTCATCAACAAAACCTCAAAGACAATTGTGGGCAGAGGAAGAGCAATGGTGATTGTTAGGTCAAGGTTTCATTGTGTTCTTTTCCAACAGGAATTAAAAAGCCAAATGAAGGCAAAAAACCTCTCATATTCTTGTCTGGTTGCATTTAGTGGAACAATCCACCATAATGGTAGGGATTTCACAGAAGATGTCTTAAATCAAGAGAATGGGCTTGAAAACAAGATTTCCATAGCAGAAGGATTTAAAGACCCCAAGTATAGAATTTTAATAGTATCCAATAAGTTTCAAACTGGATTTGATGAACCACTACTTCACTCAATGTTTGTGGATAAGAAATTAAATGGGGTTCAGTGTGTTCAAACTTTATCAAGGCTGAATAGAACCACCAGCAACAAGGATAGCACCTTTATCCTTGATTTTGTTAATGATGTGGAAGAAATAGTTAATTCTTTTCAACCATTTTACACTTCAACCATAATGGCAGGGGAAACAGACCCCAACAAACTATATGGAATAGAGACCAAACTAAAATCCTATCATCTATTCTCATCAAATGAAATAAATGATTTCTGCAAGATATTTTATGATGAGAAAATAACCACAGATGAGAGATTGCAACCCATCCTCAATGATGTGGTGATTAAATGGCAGAATTTAGAAGAAGATAAGCAACAAGAGTTCAAAATTACCACCAGTTCATACCTAAAAATGTATGCTTATATCAGTCAAATATTTAGTTTTGAGGATATTGAACTGGAAAAGTTATATGTATTTCTAAAATATGTTTATAAGAAATTGCCCCTACCAGACAAGGAAAGATTACAAATATTTGATGCCATAGATTTGGATTCTTTGAGGATACAGAAAATAGCAGAACATAAATTAAGCCTTGAAGATAGGATTGGAGAAATTGAACCACTATCAGCAGAGGGGGGAGGAAAAAAAATGGAAGAAGCATTGGATTTCCTTTCTGAAATTCTGGAAAAGATAAACAAGACCTTTGGGATGGAACTATCAGAGGAGCATAAAATAAGTGTTAGAAAAGTGACTGAACAAGTCTATGATAGTGAAGAACTGCAAAAAGTGATGAGAGGGGATAATTCTGAACAGAATAAGAAAAAGAAGGTGGAGGAAATCATTATGAGAACATTATTGGGTTATGTGAGCAATCAATTTGATTTTTATAAGAAGATGGAAAATCCCCAACTGGTCAATCTGCTTACCAATATGATTTATAATAATTATGGACAGAGATTTAATCTATTTTAAATCCATAGATTATTTAATTTTGAATCAATATAAATCTTATAAAGGTTTTCCAATAATTGATTTTCAAATTATGCCACAATTTAATGAATTGGTATTGTCTCTTTACCAATTTTAGGGAAATTAAAGTAAGACCCACCAATTTTGTTTAATTTGCAGTTAAAATCCTAAAGATTATGTTTTTTGATATTAAAAGACTTGAATTTGAAAAAATAAAAGCAGAATATCTGATGAAAAAAATGGAACAGATGAAGGAAATTGATGAATTAGAGAAAAGATTTCAATATTATGCCCAGTTTTATGATCCTAAATTCTCTATAAGACTTGGGCCAGATGAATTACAATATATAGCAGAAACATCCATATATAAAATGGATAACCCCCAACCTCAATTTATACAAATAGTTGTGGGTCAAAAAACAGAATTTGAGGATTTTGGGGAAGCATCTGAAAAAGGCAGAGAACTCATAATGAAGAAACTTACATCCTTATATCCCAACCAATATCAATAAGATATAATTATGGAAGACCTAATTTTGGGGAGGTATATTATTTTTGAGCATAATAATCTTTTTGGCTTAAAGGTGGGTGGTAAAGTCAAAATTCAACCTCATTATCATCAAATCATTTGGTTTGAAGCAGACCTCTTTTTTGCCAGAAATACAGAAGACAAATGGGAAATACTAAATGATGAGAACCAAAATATCTATAATGAAAAATTTGATATTCTATTAAGGTTCAGAGATAATCAAGCAACTTTCCAAAAGTCTAATGAGTTTATTTTTTTAAATGGTTATGCAATTTATAATAGGGTTAAATTCTATAACCCAAATGCAAGATTTGATGCCAGTGGAACAGCCATAATTGAAACAGAACAGGGAGAAAAGGGACTTTTGAAGATAAATGGGGAATGGTATGTTTCCCCATTATCTTTGGTTTAGTTTAAAAGTTATCTCCCAAAATTTTGGTTAAATTGTCCTTACCATCATTTGATAATGAGTTTATATATTCCTGTGTCATATCAAGGGAACTATGACCCATAGCCATCATTAAATCATATAAATTAACTGAATTAGTGCCCTTTACCCCCAATAAAAGGCTTCCAAAACTTGACCTGGCATAGTGGGAACTTATTCTTGGAATTTCCAAAATATCACACATTTTATATATTTTTTTATTGTAGGTGCTTAATGAACCATTCATTTTACTTAATTGATAATCATTAGGATATGAGAAACCATTATCACTTTCAATATCATAAAATTCATTAGATTTTAACAGGGGGAACACAAAATCTTTGGGATAAAAAATCTTACATTTTTCAATAGTTTTTGCTATGATTTTATAAAACTCAATATGAATTTCAAATAAATGGTTGGATTTCTTCTCCAAATCTTCTTTAATTTTTTTCTCAATAAAAATCATTAAATCATCAATATATTTTATGTCCTTATTACCATTAATTTCAGCATCAATAGAAACATCATCCCAACCTTGGTTTAGATAATTAGACTTCAAACTATGAATATAGTTTTCTCTTTTAGGTTGCAGTTCTATTATTGAAACCTTGATGAGTTTATTGGAGTAATACCTTGATAAAATTGCATTATCTACCTTGATATTTACTTCTATCTGTATTTTTTGAATTTCACCCAAATTTACATTGCTTGTTTTATTAATAATTTCATCTGAAACTTGAAATTGATTTAATTTCAATGATTCATCTTTAGTTAGAAAGGATTTTGGCAAAAAATAGGATAGAATTTTAATGGATTTAAAATTGCAAAGTGTGTTCACAGGTCTGCCAGATTTTCTCTGGATTTTTAAAAACCTGATTTCTGGGATTTCCT
>Ga0114968_10002468_pt1 | contig 14107 bp, 13 predicted proteins | sample M_130807_EF_Meta_FD_87020 | JGI IMG/M metagenome (GOLD analysis project Ga0114968, IMG submission 87020) | Freshwater microbial communities from Lake Montjoie, Canada to study carbon cycling - M_130807_EF_MetaG | ecosystem: Environmental > Aquatic > Freshwater > Lake | place: Lake Montjoie... | reverse complement strand
CCCGAATGCGCATATGATTAACCCTGTAGACAAAAGGAGGAGGCCTCCGATACTTCCTAAGGCCTGACTTCGCACTGAAAAGTATCCCGCCCAAGCAACAAGGGCTCCAGCAAGTACTAGATAGTCGTAACCAGGAGTTCTCCGCCCACCGCTGAAGACCAGCAATGATGCCGAAATGATTGCGGTCACGGATGCCAACTGGAACCAGCCGCGAGAAATTTGAAGAAATCGAACATAAGAAATGGCAAGAATTCCTGCTATGCAGATTAAAAGGACCAGAGCGAGCACCCGATAAAGACCCAAATCACCTCTTGAAAGCAGGAAAAGTGGATGCAAAAGAAAGCCAAAGAAAGTCGAAAAGGTGTTTTTCCAAGGATCTTGCGCTGCAAGTAAATACAGGCCTTCATCTGTAAATTCAAACCCATGCCTGCTCCAATAAATCCAACGCCACAAAAGAACGATTCCTGTCCCTAACGCAAGAAAGGCAACACAGGCTGGGAAGAATCGGCTTTTCATTTTTTACATGGACTGGATTAATTAATCCATTCATTCCCAACCTATCATTTGCCTGATCTTTCGCGCAAGGTGTAAAAGGATTTGGCGTATTTTCACTTGAGCACCATGTTTATTTTTTTCTTAGCTTCACCCATTTGTCCCAGAAAGGCATAGAAATTTTTTTTGAAATAATTCCATCACAATCTTCGGGTCGTTAAATCTTTCGTACTCGGTCCCCTGCGTCCTATGAGGCCGAAAATCCATTAAGATCTTTATCAATTCATCTGCATGGCGGTACTGCAAAGACTGCCCGCCCAGCATCTCGAGATGAGCTCTTTCTCTGGAGCCCGCAAAAGTGATCACTGGTTTTCCCAAGACGGCGAACTCTCCCACGGCCAAACCGAATGTTTCCCCGTGCCATCGGGCATGAAGCATCGCATCGCAAGTGGCGAGGAATTTAGCCTTTTCCACTGGATCTACCGTGGCCGGAAGATAGTGGATATTGGCCAGATTTTCTGTCTCGCGAATGGATTCCGTATTCAGGAACACAAAGTGATCCTCCGGATTTTGTCGGGCATGTCGAACTACTCCTTCTCGAACAAAGGGAATGTTAAAAGTATCCCAGCCTCCATGACGCCCAAAGACTTTGGCTTTGATCGGAATACCGAGACCTTGCCTTAAGCTCTCCTTGCCTTCGAGCCGTGGAACAAAATGCGGGACAAAGGACTCTTCTCTCCCCGTCATGACTCTCGAGGCCCAGCGAGATACATAGGCAAAACAATCACCATGGAATTCATCGCTCAAAAACATCGAGTGGATGCAATTCTTTACCCCGGAAACGAGAAATCCATCATAGGGTCCTGGTTTAATCTGATATAAGACATCACTCTCCCTCTCTCTAAGCTTCGAACTTAGTTCGGCCTTTGTCCGATATGGAACAAGTGGGAATCTGGCTTTCCATTTCGCAAAGGTAGGATTTTTAGCGTTTTCGAGTTCTGCTGGATGGCAAATCACGGAATGGTTCCCCAGAATCGTTTCGTTGAAGTTTGCATAATCCCAAAGGGCATTCTCTGAACCGCGTAACGACATCGAATTTGAATGGAATGCGACGTTCATTTCAGGAATCAGAGGCCGGGGATCTGGCGTCGGTTTCGGGAGGACAAAAGATCTTTGGATTTCTCAGCATGCCACCGAGCATCCGTCCGACTTGGCGACTTCTGTCCAACAGTTCGGAATGTTTTTCGGGGCTCAGTTGTCCGCAATCTTTCGCGAAACACAACCAAGTCTCGGTTTCACTGTTCTCGGCATCGGCATCCGTGAGCTTGGAAACAAAATGAGCCGGGTATCTCCGCTTCGCCCATGCTTCCCGAAGGTTGGCGCAGACAGCCCGGGAGGAGCGCCGGATCTGGTCGGTTAAGGAGAATTTCTCATCGCGATTGAAGTTTTTTGTTTCCTCAAATATCTCCATGGCTACGGCATAAGCCAATTGATAGACCTCCAGCTCCTCCGCCGATTTGATCGGTTTTTTACTCATTCACTTTTCCCGTTTTTGAGCTCCACCCCCGACCCCTGACTCCCGACTCCCGTTCCGCGTCCACATAAAACTCCATCCGCTGATAAACTAACTTGAGCTGATAGCCCGCACTTCTCATTCGCTGAAACCAGGCAGGTCGCATGGTCGGATTCCATAGGCCGACCCATTGGGGCCGGATCTGACTGGCGCGGATTTCCCTACAAACGCCGGCAGCCTCCCTTGACCCCCTTGTTGTGATTCCAGCAAGATCACTTTTTCTCTCATTCGCAGACCAATTTATCAGACGCCTTTCATGGATCTTTGTCTGAAAACGGTATTTGATAAAAGACTGCAAGGGAAAAGGCCGATGCTCCCAAGCCTCTACGTCCCATCCCTCGCCCAGCCCTTCAAGCCAAACTCCTAAACTTCCCACAAGCCCATCTCCCGCAACCAACTCGTATACCCGACCGGGCCTATTTCCCCCTATAAACCTCTCTTGAAATACCCTGAAAAACCCCTCCTTGGTGAAACCATGATCCTCTAGCCCCCATCTCCGCTCATACCCCGCCAACTTTTTACGGTACCAGCCGCGTGATATTGCGGGATACCGTCGGTACAACCATCCGCGAGCAATACGAAGAACCGATTTCATAGCCCCTTTTTCTAGCACAGAATCTCCTTCGAATCGTCTTCTTCCTATCGCTGTTTTCGACAGATCCGTTAGAGTTTTCTTCCATGGCCCTGCATCAGCCCCTAACCCCATTCAGTCCTTACCTTGTTGAACAGGAGTGGGAAAAGCTTGGCCTGATGCTACCCAGATCGATTTTAAATTGGGCTGAGATTCATGCCGCTCCAAAACTCATATCAAATTCCGAAATCAAGACGTGCTTAGATTTCTGGAGCACTCGGAAAGTCGCTCTAGTCAAACAAACTGCCTACCAAGGGGCTTACCTTCCGGGGGCGGGAAGAAGCTGGATCCAAACGATCCTGACAGCCCCAGCCCACTTTGGCCCCATGTCCTTTTTGGCTGATCTCAATGCCGACTATTTTGTGGTACGCCAAACACCTGATCCGGAAACCTATCTTTGGAAAGAAAAGTTTGCTGGGGATCCTAACCCCGAGATTGCATTTCGTCGGATCGAAACATGGCAACAAGAGCAGGAAACAAAGGGCGCAGTAAATTGCGATCAGATACGGTGGGATGACTACGATCTTGTGATCGGTCTGGATATTCCTATCCCGACTCGCATAGTTTCCAAATCAAAAAAGACGATGTGGGCCTACTACTCCGTCGAAGCAGGTGGCTCCCTTCATAAAAGGTCCCTTGTGGATCCCATTCAGGGATACAATCTGTACCTAAATCACTGTTTCCGCCGTTACCGCGCACGGCCTTGCAACAAAAACCATGTATTGGAATTCCCCTTCACCTTCCAGTCGGCAGCTTCATGGAAACATTTGGCCAAAGAGACGGCAGGTGGAGATGTAAATCGCCGGGGTGCTGTTGTCGACCGAGCCAGCTGGCAATCCCCTCCTGGTGAGAAGCCCAGTTCCATGACCCCCTTATCCGGGGATGCCGTCGCCTACATCCGGCTGATGTCCTCGAGCGAGTTTGCCATTCGAACAGACCCGAAGACCCGTTGGGGAAATTGGGCGCTTGAAGCCATCCAAGCTGGATGCCTATTCCTAGGTAGGGCGGACTCGCTCGCCATGCCCGGAGTTCTCCTTCCAGATCTGATTGTCACAGATCTTGCCTCAGCGGACAAAAAGATCGAAGGCCTTCTCAAAAATCCTCTTCATATGCAATCTCTGGCCCAGACTCAGGCAGCTTTGGCGGAACATCTGGCTTTTCGACGCCCTTTGATGGATCTTACTGCCTGCGCGAAAAAATTTTTTGCTAAATGAAACCAAAGGTCTCCCTTAACTTCATCGATTTTCCCGCCCAGAGCCGGGCTTTTTTTCTGGACCTTCTTTCCGCCCACTACGACTTCACTTTTGACGACACCCCAGATTTCCTTTTTTACTCGCACATCGGCCACCGCCACCGCCTCTACAACTGCACCAAGATTTTCCACACGCAGGAGAAATATTGGCCCAACTGGAGGGAGTGCGACTATGCGGCCGTCTCCGTCTTGGTCGACGACCCCCGCTCCGCCTACCTGCCCATCTACGCCTTCGACGGCCGGCCAGAAAAGTTAGTTCGGACTTCCGTGCCTGATCCCTTGTCCATTCGGGAATCGAAGCCGCACTTTTGCTCCCTACTCTGTGCCTACGTTGACCGTACCGTGCGTCGGCGTGAGCAATTTTTTCACGCTCTTAACAGACTTCGCAAAGTAGATTCAGTAGGACGAGCCCTGAACAACACAGGGTACCGGTTACCTCCTGGTGACCGTTATCAGGTCAAGGTTGATTGGCTCGCTAGCTACCGCTTCAACATCGCCTTCGAAAACACTCGCCGCGCGGGTTGGTGCACAGAGAAACTGGTCGATCCACTCCATGTGAACACGATTCCAATCTACTGGGGTGATCCACGGGTAAAGGAGTATTTTAATCCGGAAAGTTTTATCTGCCGGGACGATTTCTCCTCTGACCATGAACTCGCTGAGTACGTTCTGCATGTGGACGACACCCCCGAACTCTACGCCAAATACATTCAAGCCCCACCCTTCTATAAGAATAAACCCAACTCAGCATACGACATGAATGCGTTACTCGCTTTTTTTATTCAGATCTTTAAACACCCCCAAAAACCTGTGGCACAACGCCGCTGGTTTTTTGGCTTTACCAAATGGAGGTTGGCTAAAAGAAATAAGCTTCCGGGAGAATAACTCGGATAACACCTGACAGTTGCCGACGATAATTCCGCTAATGTCTTCGGCGCCTAGGCTTGATCGCAGTTCAACGACAACTCACAATCCCCGCTTTTCTTTATCTTCATTTTTATCTTAATCTAAAGATCGTGACCTTTCCCCATCTCAACCGCCTTACCGGCCTTTTCTGGGACCGGCACTGCAACCGGCGAGGCTCCAACCTGAACGAGGCACAGAGTCAGGAGTGGATCGCCGGCGCGCTGGCACGGCGCGAGCCCAGTGCTATCGGCAAGGTGGGCACTTGTGAGCTTATGGCTTTGGAGTACCTGGATCGGTACATTCATTTGCCTTGGCCGCGGAACGCCAGCTGGGCCCGCCCGGCGGAACGTCTCTTTCACACCGCCGGGGTTTTTCCTGTCCGCCGGGATATTTACCAACGCTGGGCCGGAGTGTACCGCGACGCGGTTCGGGAGCTGGATTTTGTCGCCCAGTGGCAACCAACTGACTCTTTTCTCGAAGCCTACGAGCAGGCCTTTTTAAACCGTGATCTACCGAAAGCTGTGCGTGGCAGTTTTGTCGGGCTGGAGCCAGTTGGCGCCGCGTGGCTCCGCTCTTTGGCGGAGCTCAGATGGCTGGTGGTCAGCCCCTTTTGTAGGACCATCGAATCCCAGCTTCCAAAGTTGCCGCTGCTGAACGTATTTCACGGGGTAGAGCCAGAACGTCTGGCGGAGGCCGCACGGTCCTGCCGTTTTGTGCCGTGCCCACAGCTGCCCTACATGGTCCCGCCCGTGCATCGGGACTGGTTCGAAGGGGTTGAGGAACTGAAAAAGGCCATAGCCAAGCAGGAGTTTGATGTGGCGATTATCGGAGCTGGCGCTTGGTCCCTGCCCCTAGCTGTCCATGCCAAAAAACTGGGCAAAATTGGCCTCCATTTGGGCGGAACGCTTAATTTACTCTTTGGAATCCGTGGAGGCAGATTCGACCACCGTGGCTTTTATAACGGACACTGGATTCGGCCAATTAACAGTGAAAGGCCGGACAACTTTGACCTCATGGAAAATGGAGCGTACTGGTAGTTTTTTGCAGAAACCTGAAGACTTGATCATTGCAGGTACTTATTCCGCGAGAAAGTTAACCGAGATACTGGCTCCGGCTTTCTTGAGTTCTAGCGAAAGGTGCAGCGGATGGATCGAGAGGATTAAAGTTGAGACCAAGGCACTTCAGCAAACATTTTTTTCCTTTGAGGAAAGTGTTTTTCCCCAAAAAGTGTTTTCTTTATTTTATGGTATTGCTGGGGGGATAGTAACCCCTTGGCTGCTTGCCTGATAACTCTCTCTAAAGCGTTTATGATTTTGTACAAACCTTTTCGAGGCCTAGTGAAATAGTTAATCATTATCTGGCGCAGATCTAGCCTTTCGGCACCATATAGCAAAATAATGGACATAACGAAAGCGAGCTCCGATATTCTCCGCAATATTGTTATTTGCCTAGGATATCCCATTAAAAGACTTACTTCACTGACATTGGTGCCATTAAAAAAGATGGGCCCTCTTAAGTGTAGTTTTGCAATAATTCTGATAATTTCGGATGTGTGTACCAAAGGTCCAAGACTAAAGACAATGGAGCCTTTATAGTTCGACTTTTTATTATGACTATCAGAAGTAAAGATGCAAGAAGCGTCTTCTATTTTGGATTTCCCATTTCTGCAAATTACTACTTTTTTTAACGGGTTCATTAATATCGCCGAAACTTCATTCAGTGTTATCCTGTAGTTCTTTGGTAGTTGCTCATAATCATTAACAAACTTCACTACCGGATGCGCTATATGATCAAGTAGCGGGAAATGACCTTGCTTTACCACCTCCCGTGGCTTTTGACGCATAAAATCACGCATTGCTTTTGATGGCGGATATTTGAACAGGTTCCTTAGTTCCAGATGTCTCAAGATATTAAGTTGTGTCGAAATTCTTTCATTCCCAGAGGTCCAAGCAGCAACTGTTTTTCCTGTATAGCAGGAGTTTCTGTAGTTCTCTAAAAGCATGATGCAGTGGCCGTAAAACATGCATCTCACATGGGATTTCATCCATATTCCGGCTATTCCTTTTTTGTTTCGAAAACAGTGAGAGCCCAAAAAGGCAAAATGCGTAGTGAATCCTGCTTTCGCACATAACTCTGACGTACTGTAGCTTCCTACCTTCAACTTTGGAAACCATGATAACTCGCTTATTTTTCCTTTTTCATGTACTAGAGTTTTGAAATATAGATGATCACTGTATTTTCTTTTCTTGATTAGCTCCAAAAAGTTGGAGCACTTCATGATAATTGGGTCGTCATCACCCAAAAGCGTTATCCAACCTCCTTTTGCGATAGATAGAATTTTATAGCATCCTTTTACCATGCCGATGTTTGGCGCAGACTCGATTAACTCAAGATTTGTAACTTTCTTTTGGATAGTTCTTATTTTTTGACAGTGCACTTTTTTTGTGGAGTCGTTGTCATGAACAATAATTTGCACTTCGGGACGATTGAAGAAGCCCATCTTTTCCAGATCAAGTAAGCGCTCGTTGATGTGATCTGGCCGATTGTAGGTTGGGATACCGATCGTCAAAAGCGGTTTGATCATTTTTGCCTAGGGTTTACTTTATAATCCAAACTATCTTTGGAAAATAAAGGCAAGTTTTTTTTCTATCTAGTGTTTCTAGACGCCTCGATGCTGAATTCTGTTTTGAAGTTGAACGCTTTTTGCGTAAGGAGTGTCTACCGAATCGATCCTCACTCCTTCATCTTTTTTTATGTCTTTTAACAGAATCTGGCCGCTCATGAACTCACGGCTGGAAAGTTGGCTCTTTTGAAGAGGAATCGCCAAATACACATCCTCCACACTTATCTTAGCCCCTTTTTCCAAATCATGCTTCGCGTAGACTCCTCGAATTAGGGCATCCAAGTACTCAACCTCCTCATTTGGGCAACACCTTTTACTATTCCCCGGATTCCCGCACATTTTTTTTATGTTTTGGAAACATTTGAACCAAATATCGATTTGATGAGGTAAAGAACAATACGGCGAAACAGGTCTTCCATCCGCCTCAATATCGATATGCCGCTCAAAGGTACGAGCTCCTTTAGCATAAGCAATAGACAAGCTTTTCTCCCAGTCCTCATATTCATGAGTTGAAAAGCCGATCACATGGCCCGGATACCTATCTTTCAAATAGTCAATTTGGTTCATCTGTAAATCATTCATGGGTGTCGGATAAAGGGATACACAGTGATTTAAACCAAGAGAAATTCCTCTTTTTTCAAAATAGGTGACAAGGTCGTCTAGATCTTTTTCGGAAGTTCCTCCGGAGGAAGCTAGTACTGGTTTTTTTGTTTTGGCCATCCGCTCAATTAAAAACCAGTCATTCACATCTGAGCTTGCAAGCTTCAAAAAAGGTAGCTCCATTTCCTCACATAAATCAACTGAAGCCTCGTCAAAAGGCGTTGCGCTGGGAATGCATCCCCCAGCACGAATTGCTTCTACCAAGGTTGCTAAATCTTTGCGGTTCATACGAGTATCCATAGTTTTTTTTATGTACCTTATGTCCTGGCGGTTCCGAAAATCTTTATGAATAAAATTCTCTACATCCCTAAACTGAAGCTTGATTGAGGCCCGTACATTGTTGAAGCGAACCACTTTAGAGAACTGCTCAATAATTTTAAGCCCCCTATCCAGTTTTCCCCAGTGATTATTGGCCATTTCTAGAACGAATAAATCATTAAAAAAATCTCGGTTAATCATAAAAGTTTTATAACAACGTTCTTGTAAGCATGCCAAAGTCGCTTGGGCTTTTCAAGACCAGGAAGTCTCTCCGCCCTGGATCTCTTGATAAGCCTCCATATCCATATAGAGCTATCCCGAATTGAAATCCAGCCGCGGCTGCAGCAGCCATATCGTCTTGGCTGTCGCCGACCAGCAACGTTTCGCCAGAAAGTAGGCGGTGCTTTTGTCTTAAGAGTAGAGCCCCCTCTTTTTTGTGGCCGAGCGGGGGAAATACACTATCAGGACAAACTACTTCTACAAAAAAACTTTCGATTTTCAAGTGGTGCAGGATCCTGTTCGTCGCCGTAGCCGGCTTGTTTGTCAGTAAAAAAGCCTTTTTTCCGCTTTTTTTTATCCCTGCCAGCATTTGTCTTGCCCCTGGATACATTCGACTACGGAGACAACCTTCCCGGTCATAGTGGCGCCTGAATCTTTGCAGAATTTTTTCGGAACTTTTCTGATCTAGTTTTGGCCAAAGTGAATTGACTATTTTGGAAATAGGGGGTCCAATTTTCTTACGCAAGCCACGAAGGCAAAGTTTTGATTCCGGAAAACGGGTGGCATAGTTAAGGGAAGCTCGTATTCCGGGGTATGAATCAATCAGAGTGCCGTCCAAGTCAAAAACTATGGTTCTGATCACATCGCATTTGCTTCTTCGTTTGTTCAATTCAAAGGATCCCGGAACGACCTTGGATATTTTTAGCCATAACCAAAAGACCTGCCAAGGCGTCTTCAGGTTGATCGCAAAGCCGATGAGAGCATCCGAATAGGTCCGTTATTTCTTCCCGAAGAATGCGGCTTTTCATCGCCAGTCCTCCGGAGAAAACCAACTTCGACCACCCCTCCGGTGCAACCGTCTTGGCAGCTGAGAGATAATTTCCCGCCATCGAGCGAAAAGCGGCGCGAAAAATCGATCCTACGTTCAGCTCCTCTTCTGTAATGTGCGCAAAAGCTCCTTCCCTGCCTACGGATGACGGGAAAAAACTTAAATCGACTTGTAGTTTTTTGGGATTCGCCCGGGCGGCAAGTTTGCTAATACTCTCCCAAGGTTTTCGAAGCGCGGTCCCTTGTTCCGTTGCCAACTCCCCCAAAAGGGAGGCGATCATATTCAATGCCCGACCTGCAGGAAGATGGGTGACAGTTCTAAGCCACTTTCCTCCAAAATAAGGGCGCAACTGCCAATTCCCTTGAACAGAAGAAGATGAAATACAGCTGACTTGAGAGCCGGTGGCGATATTTAGAGAAACTTCCCTACTTAAAAGACCTGAGCCTAGGAGGGCAGCCTGCTGATCACCCACCGGAGTATAAACCGGAAAAGACGATTCTTTTGATTTTATTATTCCCGCAGGTTCATTGAATTGCCTAATCGTTGGCAAGGGCACCTCCTCCAACCCCAGTCGTTGCCGCGCCTCTTCCGACCACTCTCCGGAAGCCACATTCAGCAGGCCATGGGCTGCGGCGTTACTTGAGTGGGTGACCGCCGGTGACCCGGTAATTTGGGCAGCTACAAAGTCAGGCAATGCGACCGGCATCCAGCCGGCAGGTAGTTGACCAGCTAATTTAAGTGTAAAAAGAGTGGTCAACGGTAGGCCGGGGCGCAGCTCGTTTCCAAGTTCGGAAATGAGGTGACTACCAAGCCTTTTTTCTGTCTGGCTGAAAAAAGAATCAGACGCATCGCAAGGCCTGAGGCAACGGGTGTCTTGCCAGGATATAAAGTTATTGAATTTCTTGCCATCAGGACTCATCAGAACAAAACCGTGCATTTGTCCACAAAGCAAAAGGCCATCACAACCACCCCGTTCTTCTAAAAACTTTTTCAGCAGCTTCAGTACGACCTGAAGAATTTTCCCCGTCTCAACCTCTTTCTGACCTGGTACAAGGCTTGAAAGAAAAGGCGGGAAAGGCTCCCGAATCACATCTTCTACAAGGTTTTTGTCCGTATTCAGCCATGCCGCCTTAATGAAACTAGCGCCAAGATCAATCCCAATGAATGACATGATAAGTTTTCAAATATTCCTCCACCAATGAGGATAGTTTCTGGCCGAATGGAAACGGAGCAATCCGCAAAGAACCGATGTTTTCGGCCAGGATAAGATTCACTTTTTCATTCTCTACTTTTTTATCCCTACGAACGGCATGGATGAGATCCTCGGCGACCACCGGCTGCCTGAGTTTCCATTGAAAATGCTTCTGGATGAAATTATGGACTTCCTCAAAGTGCTTTTGCGGGATCAGTTTGGTTTGCGAGGCAATGAAGTTGGCAAGGTCGATACCCCAGGCCACGGCAATTCCATGAGGGATTTCATGTCGGGTAATGGACTCCAGGGCATGACCAAAAGTATGGCCGTAATTTAGGATTCTCCGTAGATCCTGCTCATACTCATCCTCTTCGATTACCCCTCGTTTGATTTCGAGGCTTTGCCGGATAAATCGGCCCATTTGGGCATTGCGCCAGCCACCTTGGTTCACAGTGGCGGCCAGATCCAAAAACCAGTCCGGCGAGGAGCGGGTGAGATGGAGCTTTAGGATCTCGCCATAACCTGAACAGAGGTCCACATCGGAAAGAGTCTTGAGAAAGTCCAGACAGATCCAGATTTGGCTCGGCGAATGAAATACCCCTAGCTGATTCTTATAGGGTCCCAGATTGATTCCGCATTTTCCTCCGATGCAGCTGTCCGCCTGCGCTAGAAGGGTCGTTGGGGCAAAATGCCAGCGGATCCCCCGGTAATAATTATGCGCGGCAAACTGGGCGATGTCCTGAATAATGCCCCCCCCGATGACAATCAGCTGGGTCGATTTGGTGGCGTTCGATTTTTGAAAAAACTCCCATGCAGCCAAAACCCCAGAAGGGGTCTTTTGCTCCTCGGTAGCGTCGACTTCCAACACCGGTCCATCCTGAAGGGCGGGAGCCAGCTTCTGGGCATAGGTGGATGCAACTTTGCGGTCGATAATCGTTACAGCATTTGGGATTCGTCTGAGGCCTTCCGCTAAGGCATTGAGGGAATCCAAAAATTCCACACAATAATTACCCTGCCCTGATCGGATGGGCAAAGGCTCGAGGTTTTTCACAGTCATTATTGAAGCATAAACCCCCCATCGATGACCAGCGTCTGTCCGGCAATGTAGGTATTGGCGGGAGACGTCAAAAAGGCCACAAATTTGGCAATTTCCGGAGGCTGGGCGAGCCTTCCCAAGGGCACTTGGGAGACTAAGGCCTCGAGCTGGTCCGGTGTGTTGTTTCGGTGCGTCATCTCCGTTTCGACGAAACCGGGCAAAACCGCGTTCACCAGCACCCCATGCCTTCCAAACTCTATAGCCGCGCTTCGCGTCAGGCTGTTGAGCGCCGCCTTAGTCGCCCCGTACGGGGCCCGGCCACTCCGAGTCACCAGACCATAGCAGGAGCTGATATTGACGATCCGGCCCCACCCGCGGGAAACCATGCCCCTCCCCAGATGCTGTATGAGGATCATCGGTGCGGTAAGATTCACGGTAAGGATTCGTTGCCAGGTTTCTAGCCCCACGTCCGCCAGCGGTCCGATGGGATTTTCTCCGGCATTGTTCACCAAAATGTCCACCGGCTCGGGACACTTTTGCGCCCAGGAAAGAACCGCCGCGGGATCAGCTAGGTCGAGCTCCTTCCTTGTCGGGGTCAAAACCAGATCCCCCCGACACCGCAACTCTTCTGCCACCGCCCGCCCAATGCCTCGGGAGGCACCTGTCACCAAAGCTGTGCGGGGGGTCTTGGAATTTTGCATATTGATTTGTATATCTAGCAACTCTCGATCAGATTTTCAGCCAATTCCTCACGACTTAAGAATGGAAACATATCTTCCAGCGGGGCGGTTTCCATCCGGCCGTCTTCCAGCTTACGGGAGGAGAGCTTGGGGGCAAAGCCCTGAGCCAGATCCAGCATCACTTCACACAGTACCGGTCCGCGGATCGTCAGAGCCCATCGTATGGCATCTTCCAGTTCCTCGTGCTTTTGAAGCCGGCGGAAAGGCAGGGTGAAGGCCCCCGCCACTTTTTCGAAATCTGGAAAGCTCAAACCGGAATCCTCGCCGCAACCCACGACGTTGTCCGGGAAAAAGTTGCGCTGTGTTTGGCGGATGGAGTGATATCCGGCATTGTTCAAAATGAAGATTTTTATAGGCAGCTTCAGCCCCGAAACCGTCTGCAGCTCCTGCAGGTTCATCATCAGGCTGCCGTCCCCCGCTAAGCAGATGATTCGCTCTTTTTTGGGAAGGGCCACGGCGGCACCAATCGAGGCTGGCACATCATACCCCATGGAGGCACAGCCGGAATTGTGAAAAAGTCTCATGCCCGGCCGGATGCGGATAGTCTGAAAAGCCGTGACGCAGGCCGTGCCGTCCCCGCAAACCACCACTTCCCCATCCTTTAGTTGGTCGGATAAGCTTTCTATGAAACAGTAGGGGTTCACTTTCTCCTTTAGCTTCCAATATTCAGGCAAAACCACTGGGTAACGCTTCACCCTCTCCCGACACCAAGCTAGCCAGTCGGCATGATGGGGAACCCAGTCGCGGGACAGCTTGTCCATGGCGGGAAGAAAGTCCCGGAGGTTGGCATGTATGGGAAGGTCGATGGACAAGGTGGGTTTTTTCATCTCTGCTTCGTCAACATCCACCATCACCTTGAAGGCCCCCGGGGCGAAGTTTTTCCAGTTGTAGGAGATCAGCCGGATATTCAGCCGGCAGCCGAGGATCAGGAGAAAGTCGCTGTTTTGCACGGTGAAGTTGCCTGCCCGATCTCCCACCGAGCCCGGCCGGCCGGCGTAGCAAGGGTGGTCGTTAGGAAGAAGATCGTAGGAGTTCCAGGCCGCAACCAAGGGGACGCCCAGGCGCTCCGCCAGTTTTAGCAGAAGACCCTCCTGCTCAGAAAGTCTCACCCCAGCCCCCGCGTAGATGACCGGTCGTTGGGCGCTTTTCATCCGGTCGATTAGTTGCCGGAGTTGATCTTTCTTTAAGGAGGAGGAATCCGGGCCTTGCTCATCCGGAGACGGCTGGAATCCCCTCAAGTTTGTCGGGTCAATCTGGGCAGCCTGTACATCGATGGGGATATCCAACCAGACGGGACCGAGTCTACCGTGGTTAGCTAGGTAAAGAGCTTTTTCCAAGTGATAGCGTATGGTCGATGGATCATCGACCAGCACCGCATATTTGGTGATTCCCTTCACCATCTCCACAATGTTTACCTCCTGATCGCCAAGTTGACGCAATGGAAGCCCGGTCGAGCTCGCCAAGGTTTCACGCTTCGACTGTCCGGAGAGAACGATCATTGCCATCGAGTCGACATAGGCTCCGTAGACTCCAGTAATCGCGTTGGTGGCTCCTGGGCCAGCCGTCACATTGGCTGCGGCGATTCGGTTGGAAACCCTGAAATACGACTCTGCGGCCATCGCACAGGACTGTTCATGGTGACAGAAAACCTTCTTGATTCGGGATTCCCTTCCAAATGCATCATTGAGATGCATTG
>Ga0114968_10002466_pt1 | contig 14110 bp, 8 predicted proteins | sample M_130807_EF_Meta_FD_87020 | JGI IMG/M metagenome (GOLD analysis project Ga0114968, IMG submission 87020) | Freshwater microbial communities from Lake Montjoie, Canada to study carbon cycling - M_130807_EF_MetaG | ecosystem: Environmental > Aquatic > Freshwater > Lake | place: Lake Montjoie... | reverse complement strand
CCCTTCTGTATAGAGACAATTAATACTACATATAATCAAAGGAAGTCACGTTCTGTGTCTGGTGTTAAAATAAAAATTGCGGGCGCCGGATATACTGCAGGTGAAATTATATCTTTTACAGATTCTGTCGTAGCAACGGATAAAGTTGCAGCAACATTTACTAAATTAACTGGGATTACTGCTGTTCCATTAACTAATGAAAAATTAGCTGCTATTATTACAACTAGAGGTACTGGATATACAACAAGTGATGATATAAGTGCAATTGTTAAAAAAATGAGTGGTAATGCAGAGACCACCGGAACTGCCCCGGCTGGTGCAGGCGCAGCAGTCGCAGTTATTACAACAATTATTGTCCCTGTTGCAATGAGTAATATTACAACATCACAAGATGAAAACATAAATAAATTACAAATTGTTTATAATAATGTAATTGAATCTATTACATTATTACAAAGAGAAATAATAAAATATGGAACTAATAATAATTTAGTAGAAAAAGATATAGATATTGTTACGTCTAGCTCTACTACTGGAGCGGACGGTCTTGAAGTTAAAAAATCACCATACAAAAATGTTATTATTAGTCTAAAGCTTCCTGCAACTATAGAAAAATTAGAAAAATTAGACAGAGAAAATGACCTTGTAAATAATTATTATGTTTATGACAATATTAGAAAATATAGTTATAATATACTTGTATATAATAATAAAACAACAAACATTGAATTAACATTAGACGCATTTTTTAATTACGAAGATGCTTATCCAAATGGCAACGACACTTCAAGCGGCGGAACCTATGATATATTCAAAAACTCTAACAATAAAGAGTTTACAGATACAGAGATTACTGCGTCGGCCACATTAACACCACCAACTAGCGGGAAATTTCTTTCAATCAATAGAAAAGATTTGAATAGTTATAGAATAGATTATAATACGAATAAGCAAAGTTTAGCAAGTTTAAATGAAAATATTGATATGAATGAACGTATTTATAATAATCAAATAAATTTATACGAGGTTCAGTTTAATAAAAATACGTTTTTAAATCGCCAAGTATTAATATTTAACATAATAATTTGTATAATAGTATTAATATTGATTATTATAAATGTGGTTAATATTGATAAAGAACATATTAAAAATATTTCACTTGCTTGTTTGGGAATAATATTATTATTATTGGTAATATATTATATTTCAAATATAACATATATAGAAACATTTCAAACTCCTACTACAGAAACAGAATTTACTAAATTAAAAAGGAATTATGCAATTACGAATACCCCAACGTTTGCAAGTTCTAAATATAAGATATTAGATAATTTAATTTCTGGTGTTAATATTAAGTTTTCAAGTTATTTTGAAAAAATAAATATTGTTTTACCATCAGTTGACACAACTACAATGTATAGAGAAATTAAAGACACAACACAATCTGAATCAGATAAAAAAAAACATATTGAGGCATTATTACTGGCGAAGAGAGACCAATCGCTTAATAATATGAATGCACTAAAATATGAGTTAGATAATAATAAATTATATATATTAACTTTGTTAATATCATCAATTATATTTATAGGATTATATAACATATATATAAATTATATAACAGAAGACAAATATGTGTCATTAATGATATTTTTAAGTTTTATAATATTTATTGTAATTCTATCATATTATATTATAAACTCTAACAGACAAGTAAGAAGTACCTATAAAAATATATATTGGGGTCCTGAATTATCAACTGATTTTTAATTCATCCTCTTAATTTTATTTATTTTTACATAAATTATATAAAAACTTATAACTTATATATCTTTAATGGCTGCAAAAAAAGACACAAATAATAAGAAGGATAAAGATGATAAGAAGGATAAAGATGATAAGAAGGATAAAGATGATAAGAAGGATAAAGATGATAAGAAGGATAAAGATGATAATATTGAAGATGACAAAGAAGAATATGACGATGAAGAAGAATATGACGACGAAGAAGAATATGATGACGAAGAAGAATATGATGACGAAGAAGAATATGATGACGAAGAAGAATATGACGATGGAAATGAAGAAGGAGAACCTTCCGGTCCTTCTGGTGGATATTTTAATAAATATGATGAAGATGAAAATACAAAGCATAATGTTTTTTTAATATTAAAAACACTACCAAAGAAAAAAAATAATATTAACCTTTTGAAAAAAATAAAAAAAATAAAATACAGCTTTTATAAAAAATATAATAATGATGAAAAAAGATATTTTGATACATTATCAAGTAAAGGGAAAGAAAATATTATAATATTAGAGGATAAATTATCAGCAAATAAGGATATATTAACTATTCCTATGCGTTTCAAGATTTTGAATTTAGATATTAATGAAAGAACGAAACGTAGCATAATATTTAAGCATGAATGTTTAAATCGAATGTCAACTGCATCTGGCGAGTATCACAAAATAAATAACTGGTTAAATATATTAAAAGACATACCATTTAATATATATTATAATATACCTATTAAAATTGCTGATGGGAATGAAAAGATTTGTGCATTTCTTACTGATATACGAACGAAAATGAACGACCAAATATATGGGCATAAGGAGGCGAAAGAGCAAATAATACGTGTATTGGCGCAATTAATATCATTCCCCAAAGCAAATGGATACATAATTGGAATACAGGGTTCTGCCGGGATAGGTAAAACGAAGTTGATTAAGGAAGGCATATGTAATGCTCTTAATTATCCCAGTGCATTTATATCGTTGAGTGGAACCGACGATTCTTCATTTTTAAGAGGACATTCTTACACTTATGAGGGCGCGACGTATGGAAAAATATGTGAATCTCTAATAAAAACCGGAATAATGAATCCTCTTTTCTTATTTGATGAATTAGACAAGGTTTCCAGCACATATAAGGGCGACGAAATTATAAATACTTTAATTCATATTACAGACCCTGTTCAAAATGATAGATTTAATGATAGATATTTTGAGGAAATCGATTTAAATATATCGCGTTCTATGATAGTATTTACATTTAATGATGAAAAATTAATTAACCCTATTTTACGAGATAGAATGATTGTAATAAATGTCAAAGGATATAATAATAAAGAGAAGATAGTTCTGTCAAGAGACTATATAATACCTGAAATACTAAAACAATATAATCTTAAAAAAGGAGATATAATATTTAGAGATGACGTTTTGCTTCATATAATAAATAATATTGAAAGCGAAGAAGGGGTACGAAATTTAAAGCGTGCAATAAATAATATTATTTCATGGATTAATATGATGAAGTATGTTCAATTGACAATGTGTTGATAAATATACCATATGAAATAAGTAGTGATTTTTATGATAAATAAGGGAGAAATAATAATGCAATTAGAAAGGATATATTACATTCTTTCTATATGTAAATAATTTTCTTAATATGTTTATAAGTGTATGCTAAATAAAATTATGAATACTTGTAGTAATACGATTGATACATTTTCGGATTGTTCGAAGTTTATATTTTTTGGCTGCTGGAATAATATAAACTGCGATAATGAATATATATATCGTAATATTGTTTTGGATTATCTTCATAAAAACGAAAAGGATATAAAGCAAATATATCTTGCAGGTGATAATTGGTATACTAATAAAAAAACAATAGGTGATAAGGTGTTTAAACTTTATTTAACTGATGTATTACGCACAGGTTATGAGAAATTATATGCTATGAACAAAGATATATATATAGCAATAGGTAATCACGATATAGATTTTGATATTAAAAGTGGCGTAAGTGGAAAAAGTAAAACCAACAGCCCAAGTCATTCATCTCCAACTAATGCTGCCAATAACTTAAAAAAAGACTGCAATATTAATACGCAAAAATATTATTTAAAACAGATAAAAGATGCGTTGGAATTAAATAGTTATTTAGAGATTGGCGAACCAACATTGGAAGGATTAAATAGGATGGAAGCAAACGAATTAAACGAAGACATATTATGTGAAAAAGGTATAAATATATATGTTGATAATATAGGCGTTCGTTATAATAAGGATAATATAATTATAATAATAAATACAAATAACTTCGACAATTTTAGAAAGGGCATAGCATATTTAAGTAAAATCGCTGACAAAATCAGCGAGGTGAAAAGAGAGCAAATAAGGAGAAATCAACAAAGTAAAAAAAGTATTGAGCAAATATTTGTTATGGGTCATATACCTTTATTTACGTATAGACAAGATAAAAAGGGTAAAGAAAATAAAATCGCAGTGCATGAAATCAAAAAAACAGAGTTTGAGTATAGAGAATTAATAGCATCACTATTTGATATACTCACAGACAACAATATAATATATTTATGTGCTGATACTCATAATTTTAGCGTTATGAGAATTGAACACAAAGGCAAAGTATTAATACAAATAACCGCCGGAACAGGTGGTGCTGACCCCGATATAATTAATGGGAATTATGTAATTACACCCGCAAGTTCTATTGAGACATTTAGAGTGAAGGATGAGGAGAAATTATACAAGATTACAGCATATGCACTTAACTCATATGGATATGTTCGTATGAATATATACAAGACATATATTGATTTATTTTATAAGCAAATTATTACAGATAATGCGGAAATGGCCCCGTCAGCATATGGAACAAAAGCACGCCCATATTCAGACCCAATCAATGAAAAGGATAATATGTTTAATAAATCTTTAATACCTATATTACGAAGACAAGAATCCTTATCTACATCAAGACCATTATCTGTAATTAATAGAAAAACGAGGAAAATAAATATAATTCATTATAAATTAATGAGGAATACGATGGATGTAAAATTTGTAAATAAAATTATAGAAAAAAAATCTTTTGCAAATAATTCTATATACAAAAGCAAAAAAATATGTAATATTATGGAAACAAATCCTAAAGGTTATGTAACTGACGAAGCTAATAAGATTATTTGTTTTAAAAAAGGCATCGAAAAAAAAGTAACATCAAGCAGTAAAAGTTTGCAATATCCTTAAATAAAAACGTTAATAATAAATAAAGGATAATTTGTTAAATGGTTTATCCATTATCATCATTATCATCATTATCATCATTATCATCATTATTAATGTTATTATCAATTATTTTAATTATTTTAATTATAGTGACCATATATATATATACTAATAATAATGACAATTATGAGAATAATGAACATATATATTTCATGAATTATAAGGAGACTTCTGTATTTTTAAAGAATGATAATGACCGGTATGTTCGCAATATGTCAGAGTTAGATTTGTGTGCAAGAAATGTTAAATCACATATAGAATATATAAATAATATTAAAGAAACAGCAATTTCTTTTGATATAACAGAAAAAGAATTATTAGCAAAATGTGCAGCAAATGCTGATAAATATTTTAAAACAGAAGCATACAAAGAGTTAAAATATAGTAAACATTTAAATGGTAATAATATTGCAGATATTAAATGGATATTTGCGAATACATCTACAAAAGGATTTAATAATAAAATTATGGAAAATGAAGAAGGATTGCCTCATACGCGTGCAAACATAATCTTTGTATCAAAAAATGTTTTAAAATACGACGAGTTACATTTAACAAATACTTTAATACATGAAAAAATTCATATATTTCAAAGATATAATACTGAAATATTAGACAAGATAATAAGTGATATGGGTTTAAAAGAATTAGACCGGGGTTTGTATAAATATTCTAAATATATACGAACAAACCCTGATACTAATAATAAGATATATTATAATGTAAATAACAAAGAATTAATCTTTGTATGTCTATACAGGAATAATAATCCAAATAGTATTAACGATGTATTGCATAATAATTATTCAACAGAACATCCGTATGAAAAGATTGCTTACGAAATTGCTGGAAACTTTTACGCAAATAACGAAAATAAATATATAAATATCTAGAAATTTATCTAGTAAATATCAAAATAAATATATAAAAATATAAATATCTATTAGGTTAGAGATATGGAAGAGGTTATTAAGCAGGCGCCAGAACATATTTCATTTGAAGATATTGAAGTTATTTTTAAAAAGAATAATGAAAATGTTGTAGATACATTATTTGACTTATGGAATATAGATGAAATTAAATCAAAGAATACAGATAATACAGATAATGAAACATGCACTAATAGTGATATTTCTGATATTTCAAAATTTAAAGATGATAAAAATAAATGGACAAATATAAGAAATATATGCGATTCATATGATTTAGAAATGCAGGCTCGTATTAGTAATATGTTTAATAAAAAATAATATAATAATTTAATATAATATAATATAATAAATGGCAATTAGAAATTACAGTTTTGACGAGGTTACAAATATAATTAGAGAACGGTTTCCTGCAAAAAAATGCACTGAATGGTATTGTAATTATAATGTAAGTTCCCTAAATAATTTTTATAATTTAACATCAGGGCTTGCATCTGGAAATAAGTTTGCATTAAAGCGATTAAGAAATATGATCAATGGAAACGACGGTGATTATGACTTTTCGTCAAAGTCTAACTATTTATATCTTAACAAAGATAAGAAAGAATATTAATATCCTTCATATAATTAGATTTAAAATATTAAATGTTTGAATATTTTTTTGAATTCGATTTATTTATAATATTATTATTATTTTTAATCATAATATCGTTTGTTCCTCTAATCGAATTGAAATATCAAAGCGATTTATATGAAAATATAGATAAATTTAACAAATATTGTTTAAATAATGATGAAAATTTAATAAATGAATTAAATGTGAAAAGCTCATATATGTGGAATATGTCATCGTATTTATATGATTATGATAATATATCTAATTTTTTTTATAACAAAAGAGATAGTTATGAAAGAGATTACAAAGAACTTAATCGTAATGTAAGTAGTTCTATCTATGATTTCAAAGTTATAGATAATGTTATGAAAATATACAATTATTATTTAAAAATGTCATTAGGACTTTTTATATTTCTAATAATATTTTTTATTAGTCAAATGTATATATTTGTAATTATGGATACATACGAAAAAGAGAATATATTCTTTAATTGCTTTGATAAAACATTAAATGTAGCCATAAATGATGAATCTATGCTTAATAAAAAGGCATTTTTCAGGTTCTATGTATATATATTATTTATATATGTATTACTATTTATAATCTTCTTCTCTATAATATTAAAGAAATTAACAGAGTTGTATGCGGATACTGATACATATGAATATATTATGTTAATGAAGGAGATTGATATTATTTTGAAGGAAAATAATGAGAAAAATGCGGATATTATAAATATACTTAAAAAACATTCAAAATACAAAATCAATGATGTATCATATATTACATTAAATAATAGTAAAGTTATAAATGAACTTATTGATGCATATAAAACCAAAAGTAAGGAGGAAGGTTATAATAGCGTATCACTTGAGAATAAAAAAAATTATAGTATTAAATTAAAAAATCTTGAAAAATTCGAGTATTATAATAGCGAGGAGTCAAAGAGCAAAATTAAAAATAAGGTTGAAGACATTTTTAGGTTTATTTATGTATATATATTATTTTTAATAGTTCCCTTGTATATCCTTTCTATATCACTGCAAGGGAAATATACATATTTATTATTTATCATAATAATACTAATTATATCCACCATATCTGTATATAATATTTACAATACTTTGCAAGCCTAAATATAATAATACAATGTCTTGCAATATCTTTTTTTCTTTATAAGGTTTAAAGTAAAATTATAAATAATGATTGCTTCTACTATAAATCTTACAATATTTATAATGATGATTATAATATATTTTAATGAGCTGAAAAATGTATCTATGTTTATCTTTAATTTTAACTATATTAAGGATTTGTCAAAAATAATCATGGAACAAAAATGTAACAATATCTACTGTGAGGCAGAAACAGATAGATACAAAATATCTCAAAATAGTTATAACTTATTGCTCGCGAATGATATATTTAATCCCAAAACCTATATTATATTAATTTTCATAATATCAATATTTATATTTATATATTATTATACTAGATTATTTGTAATATGTGGTATATGGGAGAAAATTACTGCAAAAAATGAATTTATGTTAAGATTCTACGTATATTCGCTACATATTTTATTATTGGCGATATTGATAGGTATAATAATAATGAGATATGTTCCATACGACGAAGCTGGATACTTAAACTATTTCAAAGATAATAATTTGAATGGCGGTTTTAATGCATTCATAGTATTATCTTTGTTTATGATATTTATATGTATAATCTCTTTAATATATATTTATGATTATCGGCAAGTAATAATCGCCTTCTGCTTTATGTTTTCTATTACTTTACTATTAAACTTAATGAATATTGTTCTGTCTTTTCGCACAAATACAACACCTATTTTAAAAACTAAAGAATTAAGATGGTCACTGAAGGTTTCATTAAATAATATTATTAAAAAATATAATGATATATCTACAAAACCTGATACTGCACTTGAGTATAAAATATTGATGGATTTAGAAAAAAATTTAACTGATGACAATTCATATACAAGAATTAAAACCATTAATAATGTCTCTTATATTATTAACATTTTGATTGCCTTTAATGAATTAATTGAAATTTATAAAAAATACACTCTCATAGATGATAATCACGATTATAAAGATATAATAGACAAATTAAAGAGCAAAATCGTAAGTAACTATACAAATTTTAAAACAATTAATACACAACAAACAACATCAACTAAAATATCTGATTTATCTTTAATATTTGATAAGCAAGTTGTATTACCTACAAATTATAACGAAGACGAACATAAGAATAATGATAATACAAATAATAGTGATTATGAATATACTGCTGACATTTCATATGGTAATGCAAATTTATTTTATGAAAAATATTGGAATATTAAAGAATCCGAATGTCTCGTATTAGTGCCTTCGTTTTTAAAAGATTATTCATATTATACACCTATATTCTATAATTACATGATGAGTCCAAACTTATTAAGTATTTGGGGATTAATTATTGGTATAATTTTTATTATGCTATTAATTCCAATAATTTTTAAAATGATGGATTTGGATATGGCTGATGATATTTCGTTTGTTATATCAACAGAAACATTGCAATTTTTATATGAAAACTTACTACCCTTAATAACTTTCAGTATTTTAATCATATATATAATATCATTTATAAGCTTTAATACAACCTTTAATAAATATGTGGTTTATAAATGTTTAGATTGCAGTTATAAGAGGTCACTAAATAAATTAAATAATATTGTAACGCCATATATAAGGCTTTATGACAACAAGAAAAAAACGGGAAATAAAAATTACTTGCATCAATATATTATTGCAAATGTATTTTATTCACTTTTGAATGGGCATATAAAATTGACAGCAACAGGGAGGGATACTATAACACCAGATAGTGCAAAATATAGCAATACTACAAATATTAAATCAAATAATTATAAGTTTGCCAATATGAATAACAATGTTTTAAACAACGATAATGTATTTCGCGAATATTACAAAGAAACGTTTAAAAATATATATATAGATTTCGATGAATCTAAACTGTTATACAAAATTTTTGATTATATTTTAGCTGATTCTACTGAAATAATCGATACAAAAGAAAAACTTGCAACTTATTTAAAAGATAGAATATACAAGAATTCAACAACTGAAAGTAATCTTGAATATATTTATAATATAATTCAAAGATGCTTTGAATTATTTGATGAAAATCAATTTAATAATAATTTATTAAATTATAATAATCCAAAGAGCAAAAAAGATGGGATTATTGTCTATAATGATTTCTATTTTTACAATAAAAACAAGAGTGATAAAATAATACCTTATCAGTTTATATTGAAATTAGATAGTCTTGATAAAGTTAAAGATTTTACTAAATTTAATAAGAATAAATTTAAAAAGGAATCAGCTATGACAATGGAAGTATTACTTAAATTTGATGATGACCCATATACATCAATAGACCCGACTAAAAATAATGAAAATTTGCAAAAAATTATTGCTAAATTTTTATTAATTTTATGTCATATTAATTATAATAAATATTCATATTCAGTTGCGACTACAACATCAAGTCCTACAAAACAAAAAATTTACGAAAGAAAAACCAAATATCTATATAAATTATTTTCAGATACATCATATAATGATATATATGAAATAGATGACACATTTGATATTAGTGACCCCAAAACTATATCAAAAGAATACAAAGAATTAACATATATTTATAATTATTTAGAAACGAAATATGTTTATGTATCATCGAATAATAATAACAATTATTTGATGAATATAATAAAAAGCATTAATAAAAAAATTAATGATGACGATAAAAATTTTAATGAGGAAAGCAAAGATGCACAATATTTATTTGGTAATTATATAAATAAGTCAAAAGATTTCGACAATGAAGATGAAATATTAAATATTGCAAATAATATATCAACTACAAGCTTTGGGATCACCTATATAACTAATATGATTTTATTATTAACCTACTATTACCTTGTATTAAAAAAATAATTAATAATCTTTTTAACTATTAAATAAGACATATATATATACTATAATGAAATTAGAATGTAATTTATCTTGCGATGATGATACTAAAAATGAAAATTATGGTAAATGTTGCTATCAATTAACCGATAAATTGCAAGAGTTTTTACCGACAGATATGTATCTGTTAGAATATAAAAATATGAATAAGAAGAATGAAAGCGCGGATAGACTGAAAATATTTTATAATACATTTTTTCAAGCATATAATGTGAAAGATGATGAAAAAATAGGAACTCAATATAATTCTAAATATTTTGATATGTTTGGAATATTACCTTTGGAATTACTACCAGCATCATATATACCATTTAATTATAAAAATTATGAAATGAATTTAGATAGATTATCAAAAGGTGAGCTATTTACGGAGGATGATTATAAAAGGGTATTTATAGATTTAGATTATAGTAAGCTAAATAAAGTTAAAGATAATGATAATGATAAAGAGAAAGACGTAGTAGGCAAAAAGTTTATTACAGATACAGACCTTAAAAATTATTTAGAATATTGTTTAAAAGATAGATTAAATAATCCCAAATCAATATTTAATGCTTATAATATTAAAAACATGGCAACCATTGCAATTATATTATGGATTATCGTTATAGTTAATGGGTTTAATGTTTTATTTTACTATTATAGAGATATTTATTCATATATCCTGCTATTTATTACTATATTATTAGTTTTAATTGCAATCATTTGGAAAATGATTTATATATTAAATATAGATTAAATACAATTTATTATCTATAATACGATTAAGGAACTATAATAGAATGTCTAATGGGAAAGATACAAACTCTATATATGATTATAGTATGATTTTCAATAATATTAACAAAGTAGCCGAAGTCAAAGACGATAATAATGTTAATAACGACAAAGACAACAATCTATATAATACAAATCTAATAAGCGACCTTGATTTGCAAAACTTTGATCCAAAAAGATATGAATATTATACTAACCTTGTATATATATATAATAAGGACCCGAAAACATTATATGATTTATTAAATAAATATTATAGTATTAAAAATATCAAAGACAAGGAAAAAAAATTAATAAGAATTATATCAAATTATGCAAGATTACACAAAGAGGCGGAGAAAGCGGACAAGGCGGATAAAGCTCCGCCTAAAAAAGAAGTAGAATTATTAAAAAGTATAGATGCTCTACTAGAAGAATTAAAAGTAGCAGATAAACAACCCGATTTAACTATTGATAACAAGGTGTGTTATTTAATAATGAATATAATTCTAAAAATTGTTGAAGATTTTGAAAAAGATACATCAAAACTTACATCAATTGAATATTTAGTAAAACTGTTTCAAATAGATAAAATAATAAGTTCATCAAAATACCCTCCAGATGAACCAACAAAACCCACCCTTGATGACGATTTGCATACGTATCATATTGTTAGGTTGAAAAAGCATATTAATGATATACTAAATGATTCAAAGTTACACACGATTGATTTGAATGATGAAGTTTATAAAGCAATAGAGGATTATTATATTGTAAATGTTATAAATGCTCACTCCAAGGAGGCTAGTTTCACTACCGCATTAAATTCTTCATCAAATTCTTTACAAGAATATTTAGATGAAATTATTAAACATAATACTACTAGCTCTCCTTCTTCTTCTATTGTTTTAGAACCTATTTGGCAATTATATATTGATTTTAAAAATAATTACAAGAAATACGAAGAAGAAAGCGCAAAAAAAACTGTTGGTGGAGCAGCTGGTGATAAATCTACAGATGAAAAACCTGTAAATGTTCCACCTGAAAACGGATTAGAAAAATTGATAGAAGAAATAGAAGATCTTATTGTTGATAAAATAGATGACGCAAATGATGAACCACCAAAAAAAAACACAACAGTTGCAAGCATTCCCCTACCAAGCACAAGCACACCCGCTCCAGGATTACCAACAAAGGAAGAATTAGAAACATTAATAGAAAGAATTGAAAAATTAGAATTTGCCATACAAAATACACCAGGAACTGGAAAATTATTATTAGGAAATAAGATTGCAAAAGATGGTATATTATTTCCTCTTTTAAAATCTGCAAATGATAAGACAACTTATAAAAAAGCTGTTCAATCCAAAGATAAAAGCAGAAAAGCCGTAAGAGAACAAATTCAAGGTTTATTACCAAAAGTTAGTCCAGCACTTAAAAATAAAATTGAAGCTATATTAAAAATTAAAAAAACAACACTCTATAATCCTTTAAATGACGACTCTATTTATACAATTGATATTAAAAAAAAAATTGAATTAAAAGAATTCTATGATTTAATAAGTATAAGTTTTCCAATTAGCAAAAATTTAAATTTAATTTGCAAAAAACTTGCACAACTATATACAGATGATTTAAGAAAAGAATTAATAAAACATACAGTATTAAACCTACATACTATATATAAAACTAAATATACAGAAATTGAGCAGCTTTTTAATATTGATATTACCAAAAATGGTTGCATTCAAATGCAAAATAATGTAGGTTCCATCGTGAAAATGAATATGAATATAGATATAAACTCTACAAACTATAAAATATTTAATAAATCTCAAAAAATTGATGAGGATAATACTAGAGTTTATTTTGATAATAAGTATAATTTTGTTATGCCTAATAATAATTTAAAACTCAATGATGGAAATCAAATTATTGGAATAAATAGTGGCAGCACTATACTTTCTTCTAAAGATTGGGAAGGTGTTGTTCAAGGTATTGAAAAAAATAATTACATAGTTAAATTTATAAATAATGATGATACTGAGGTTTTAGTGCATCCAAGCAGCTGTGATATAGTGCTGCAACAACAGTTAAGTTATGAAAAAAATTTTCAAGATGATTCTAATTATTTTAATAATCTAAATGAAATAACAGATATTGTAACTATCATAAATACATTTGAAGAATTTAGAAAAAGGTTACTACTAGATCTGGATATATTACTAATAAAGATAAAACATATTAAAGATTGTTATGAAAAAAAAAACAAGCCAACCACGTCGCCTATGAATAATACAATGATAGATAAATATAGCAGCTATGCCACAGATTGTAATAATTTAATTGACAGAATTAAAAACCCTCAATATATATATGATATTATTGATTCGTTATTTCCAGACAAACGTAAAAAATATGTGATTGGAAAAATTATAACCCATTTACAATCTATAGAACGGATTAAAAATGATGCATCAAAATTAAATTTTCTTACATATATTAAAAAATTTATATATATATTGAAATTCGTTCCAACTGAAAAACCAGCAATATTTGATATTATACAAAAATTAGAAAAACATAGAAATGAAAATTTGCAAGATAAATCTTATAAT
>Ga0114968_10002465_pt1 | contig 14111 bp, 10 predicted proteins | sample M_130807_EF_Meta_FD_87020 | JGI IMG/M metagenome (GOLD analysis project Ga0114968, IMG submission 87020) | Freshwater microbial communities from Lake Montjoie, Canada to study carbon cycling - M_130807_EF_MetaG | ecosystem: Environmental > Aquatic > Freshwater > Lake | place: Lake Montjoie... | reverse complement strand
GACCCGAACCGGCCCTGTGAGCCGAGCGAGGCTGAAGTGTGACACGAGCACGACAGCCATGGTCATCACTTGCGTGACTTCGACCCACGACGGTGGCGACGAGGGTCTGCCGATATGTCTCCTGCCGGCACACACGCGCGGCGATTTGGCGAATCCGGGGGTCCCGGGTTCGAATGGTGAGGTGGCCGACGAATCCGCTCCACCCACCCCCGGTCGGCATCGGCGTCGCGGCCCGGTCATCGTGCGGTCGGTCATCGTCGCGGTGGTGGTCCTTGCCGTGGGCGGTCTCGCGTGGGTCGCGCTGACCTTGCGTGCGGAGTTCGCCGACAGCAACGGCGCTCCACGCATCGTGGTCATCGCCACATGGATGCGCAACAACAACATGTCCAGCCTCACCGCACGGTTCGAGGACTTCTACTACTCCTACGTCGACAAGCCCCAGGTCGGCGGTGCACCCACGCTCTCTGCCGACCTCGGCTCGGACGTCGCACTGGGGGACATTCAACCTGGCGCCACGACCGCGCCCACCCCTTCCGGGTCCGAATCCACACCCAGCCCGGTGGCACGAGCCCACCTGACTCCCCCCGATACCGTCGTGTCGCCCGTGTCTCCCGCGGAGCCCAAGGAAGGCGAGTGGCAGCCGGTGGGCACGCTCGTCGACGGCATCCCTGCGGTCTACGTCACTCGCGTGCGCGCCGACGACGTTCACACGAGTTACTACGCCTCGCTCATGTGGATCGACACGACTCTGGCCACGACCATGTTCATCCCCGGCTACCAGGAGCCGGGCGGTCCCAACCCGTTCCAAGGGGCTCTGCCCCAGCAGTACTGGCCCCAAGTGCTGGCCAACATCAACGGTGCCTTCCGACTGGACGACTCCCAAGGCGGCTACTTCTACCAGGGCACGATGGTTCGCCCGCTTGTCGACGGGCGTGCCTCCGCGGTCGTCTACAAGGACGGCACGATGACGATCGGCAAGTGGGGCCGCGACCTCACCATGACGCCTGACGTCGATGTGGTCCGGCAGAACCTCAATCTCATCGTGGATGGCGGTGAGTCAAAGGTCTCCAGTGCACGCGACAACGTCGTCTGGGGCGCGACCACGGATAAGGAAAGTCTTGCGTGGAGAGCAGCCATCGGGCAACGCGCCGATGGAAGCCTCGTCTACGTCGGCTCTCCCTATCTATCGGCTCAAGGTTTGGCCAACGCCCTCGTGGGCGCAGGAGTGCAGCACGCGATGGTCCTCGACATGAATAACTGGTGGACCGCCGGCTTTTACTTCAAGCACGACGCAGCCGGAAATCCCGTGTGCCGAAAGCTCGACCCCGCCATCCAAGAGGGCTGTGATCGCTTCTTGCAGCCTTACAAGCGCGACAGCTTCCAGTTCCTCGCGTCGCCGACGAGTCCATCACAAGCCAGTCCCACCGCGGTGAGTCAACCCGCGCTGCTAACCCCGTAGAACACCCGCTCGCACACGTGACGCGCGCGTCTGGTGGTCCGCCTGTAGTCCTCCACGAGTCGCCCTGAGTCATCCAATGGATAGCCCAGCACGTACGCCACAGCGCGAAGTTCCAGCACATCCAGGGGCAGAGTGTCGCCCGGCATTCCCCGCACCAGCATGATGGCGTTGCGAACAGCGGAGGCAAGCATCCATGCCGCGCGCAGAACCGAGGCGTCCATCGCGCTGATCAGCTCAGCATCACGCGCGGCATCCAGTGCTTGCAGCGTCCGGGGAGTCCTGAGACCAGGTACCCGCCACGCATGACGCATTTGAAGCATCTGCACCGTCCACTCCACATCAGTGAGTCCACCTCGACCTAGCTTGGTGTGCAGCTGCGGATCAGCACCGCGTGGCAGACGCTCTGACTCCATGCGCGCCTTGAGTCGACGCACCTCGGCGAAATCATCCTCGGACCGGTCCTGTGCCCAACGCACGGGATCGATCAAGGCGAGAAAGCGCTCCCCCAACTGAGCGTCGCCCGCGGCGATGTCGGCGCGGATAAGGGCTTGCGACTCCCACACCGACGACCAGCGCTGGTAATACATGGCATAGGACACCAGAGAGCGGACGAGCGGGCCCTGCTTGCCCTCGGGACGCAGTCGCGCATCCACATCCAGCGGTGGATCCTCGCTTGGCGCCATGAGAAGCCGACGAACCTCCTCGGCCAGCGCGGACGCAGCCTTCAGGCCTCGCTCCTCATCCACGCCTGGTCGAGGCTCGTAAACGAACATCACATCGACATCGCTGCCGAAACCGAGCTCCTGACCACCCAACCTGCCCATGCCAATGACGGTGAAGGTGACGGCATCGGCGTCCTCGACCGACATGCGCGCCACATGGAGCGCGCCCTCCAACGCGACGGTCGCCACAGAGCTCAAGGCCGGCCCACTGTGCGCCGGTGACGTGAGACGGAGCACCTCGGCGGCCCCCGTGCGGAACAACTCCCTGCGACGCATAGCCCGAACTGCGGCCACCGCCGCCTGTGGGTCCGTGTGACGTTCGACAATTGCCTCGATCTCGCTGAGAAGTGCCTCACGCGTGCGCGGCTCCAGATCTTCGTCATGCGCCAGGAGGCTGACCGACTCAGGGGCATGCATGAGCAGCCCCGTGACGAAACGACTGGTGGCCATGAGTCGCGACATCCGCTCGGCCGCCACCGACTCATCTCGCAGCAGACCCAAATACCAGTGTGTTGCCCCGAGTGCGTCGCTGACGCGTCGGAATCCCAGCAGACCAGCATCAGGGTCTGGCGCGTCGGCAAACCACCCCAGCATGACCGGCAGCAGCGTGCGCTGAATGGCCGCACGTCGACTGACACCTGCGGTCAGCGCTTGCAGGTGGTGGATCGCACCCTGTGGGTCGGCGTAGCCCAGGGCCACGAGGCGATCCCCTGCGGCATCCAAGGACAGCCGTGCCTCGCCCGGGTCTAGCCGGGCAACGGCGTTCAGCAGCGGTCGGTAAAACAGCTTCTCGTGAATGCGCCTGACCTCGCGCGCATGCCGACGCCACTGGGCGACCAGATCCTCGACGGGGTTGCTTCGATAGCCCATCGACCGCCCAAGGCGACGCAGCTCGACCGGGTCCTCGGGCATGGTGTGCGTTCGCCTGAGCCGATGCAACTGGATGCGATGCTCAAGAGTGCGAAGAAACCGATAGGCCTCCGCCATGGCCGCAGCGTCGGAACGGCCGACGTACCCCCAGATCGCCAAAGACTCCAAAGCCGTCAGGGTGGCGGGGCTGCGCAGCATGACGTCGGTGCGGCCGTGGACCAATTGGAGCAACTGCACACTGAACTCCACGTCGCGCAGGCCTCCGGGGCCAAGCTTGAGTTCTCGCTCGGCCACTCGCACCGGAACGTTTTGCTCGACCTTGCGCCGCATGACCTGAGCATCGGTGACGAAATTGGGCTTGCTCGCGGCCTGCCACACGAATGGCGTCACAGCATCGACATATTCCTCGCCTAGCTCCCGATCGCCCGCGACCGGCCGTGCCTTGAGCAGTGCTTGGAACTCCCATGTACTGGCCCAGCGTTCGTAGTAGCCGACGTGCGACGCGATCGTTCGCACCAACGCCCCCTGCTTTCCTTCGGGACGAAGCGCCGCATCTACCTCCCAGATGCTGCCCTCGGCGGTGGCTGTCGTGCACGCACGCATGAGTCCCGTCGCAAGATCGGTCGCCACGCTCATCTGCGCATCGTCGATCGCATCGGTGACGAAGATGACATCAACATCGCTCACGTAGTTCAACTCACGAGCACCACATTTGCCCATACCGATCACCGCAAATCGACATGCATCATGGTTTGGGCCCACGGCTGCGCGGGCAATCGCCAGTGCTCCTTCGAGCACCGCGTCCGCCAGGTCCGACAGCCACGTTGCGACCGCCTCCAGAGGCGCCATCGCGGTGAGGTCCCGCGCGGCAATCCCGAGGAGCTGAGTTCGATACGCGACACGCAGGGCATCAAGCTCGACGGGGCCTGACCCCGATGCCACCGGCGTGAGGACGAGAGGGTCGGCCCCCACTGCTGCGACAAGGGCCTGACGCATGGCGCGTGCCGAAGGTGCCTGACCCAGGCCGGCATCATCGGCGAGGACCTCCCACGCGTTCACGTGTCGGGAGAGGAAATCACCGAGCGCTTCGGACATGCCCAGCACGTCGACACATCTGCGACAGAACATCTCGTCGGCGACCAGCGCCGACGCGAGTCGCCGCCATTGCTGGTCGTCGCAGGCGGAGGCAAGACGATCAAGCATGACCAGGGCCTGGTCGGGATCGGCGGAGGTGCTCAGATCCGTCAGCAGATCCTCATCGTCGTCGCGAATGCTCTCCTGCAACAGACCGGCGAGTCGCTCCCCCGTCACCACGCGCTCGGCGCGCGCGATGTCGACGAAGCCCAGTCGCGCGAGGCGACCAGAGTCCGTCTGCAGGCGGTCGATCATGTGTGCGCGTGTCGTCGCACGAGAGCGGCCCAGGCATGCGACACGGGTCGCCAGGCACGAATGAGATTCGGTTCGGCGGCCTGCATCGTTGCATTTGCCTGACCGGCGCTCACGCCGGATCTCTGAAGTGCCTCATCGCCGGATTCGGCAGTCCACTCGGCAAAGGTGGCGCAGTCGAGCTCCGGATGGAGTTGCAGTCCGTAGGCGCTGGCGCCAACGCGGTAGCCCTGGACACGACAGGCGGGATTCGTCAGCAGTAGAACAGCCCCGTCTGGCAGGTCCACGATGTTGTCCTGATGCCATTGAGCCGCGGGGATGTTCACGCCTGAGGCGGGTATCGCCTGCGAGAGCACCGGATCGGCCAGCCCCTCGGCGGTGAGCTGCACGTCCACGACACCGATCTCCGTCGCCGGCCCCAACGTCACGCGGCCACCCAGAGCCGCGGCGAGGAGTTGACCACCGAGGCAGATCCCGAGCACTGGGATGCCACGCTCGACCGCATCGACAAGCAGCGCCCTCTCATCGGGCAACCACGGTGCGACGTCATCATCCATGGCCCCCATCACACCGCCCAACGGCACAATCCCCGCGATGCCATCGGGCACCTGCCGAGGCACCGGGGCTCCGTTCCACGCCTCGATCACCGTGATCTGCACGTCAACTTCAGCCAGCCAGTCGCCCAGCATCAATGGCGGGTCGGTCGGATCGTTCTGGATGGCAAGGACGGTGGTCACAATCGTGGAAGGTACCTGTCCATCTCCCACGTCGTCACCTGACGCCGATACTCCTCCCACTCCGCCTTCTTGTTGCGAAGGAAGAAGTCGAATACATGCTCTCCGAGAGTCTCAGCCACCAGCTCCGAGCGCTCCATGGCGATGATGGCCTCATCAAGGCTCGTCGGCAGGGGCTTCATGCCCAGGGCCAGGCGCTCAGGCTCGGTCAGAGACCACACGTCGTCCTCTGCACCTCGCGGAAGCTCGTATGAGTTCTCGATACCGGCGAGGCCGGCCTGAAGTAGCACGGCGAAGGCGAGGTAGGGGTTGGCGGCGCTATCCAAGGACCGAAACTCAATCCGGGTGCTGTTGCCCTTGGTCGGCTTGTACATCGGGACGCGAATGAGTGAGGAACGGTTGTTGTGTCCCCAGCAGATCCATGCGGGAGCTTCGGCGCCACCGGCAAGTCGCTTGTAGGAATTCACCCACTGGTTGGTGACCGCGGTGATCTCGGGAGCGTGACGCAGGATGCCAGCGATGAACGATCGGGCCACCTTGGACAACTGGTACTCCGCGCCCGGCTCGAAGAACGCGTTGCGATCGCCCTCGAACAGCGACAGGTGAGTATGCATACCCGAGCCGGGGTGGTCACGGAACGGCTTGGGCATGAAACTGGCGTACAGCCCCTGCTCTAGGGCAACTTCTTGCACGACGAGCCGGAAGGTCATCAGGTTGTCCGCGGTCGTCAGCGCGTCGGCGTAGCGCAGGTCAATCTCCTGCTGGCCCGGCCCGCCCTCGTGGTGGCTGAACTCCACGGATATGCCCATCTGCTCCAGCAGCGTGATCGCCTGACGACGGAAGTCATGGGCAACGCCGTGCGGGGTGTTGTCGAAGTATCCGTACGTGTCGACGGGTTCGGGAGCGTGCCCGGGCACAGGGCTGCCGTTGAACAGGTAGAACTCAACCTCGGGGTGCGTGTAGAACGTGAAGCCGAGTTCTGCGGCTTTCGACAACGCTCGTTTGAGGACGAAACGCGGATCGGCATACGACGGCGCACCGTCCGGGGTCAAAATGTCGCAGAACAACCGGGCCACTCCGGGGCCCTGCGACCGCCACGGGAGCATGGCGAACGTCGACGGGTCTGGCTTGGCGATCATGTCCGACTCATAGACGCGGGCAAAACCCTCAATCGCGGAACCGTCGAACCCGATGCCCTCGGCGAATGCGCCTTCGAGCTCCGCCGGAGCGATGGCCACGGACTTCAACGTCCCCAGCACATCGGTGAACCACAGGCGCACGAAACGAACGTCGCGCTCCTCAATGGTGCGCAACACGAATTCAGCCTGCTTGTCCATAGGGCCATCGTGGTCCCTGTGATGTTACGACGGCGTAAAACGCGCCCAGTAGGGTCACCACGTGCTGCGGATTGCGCTGGCCCAGATCAATCCGGTCGTGGGCGACCTAGAGGGCAATGCCCGACTGGCCCGTGCCGCCGTAGCCGACGCCGCAGCCGCGGGCGCACGCCTCGTGCTTCTACCCGAGATGGCCCTGACCGGCTACCCCATCGAAGATCTCGCCCTGAGGCCTTCTTTCCAGGACGCCGCCCGCGCTGCGCTGGATTCGCTGGCCACCGACCTGGCCGTTCACTCTGGTGTCACGACCATCATCGGCTGCCTCGACGTGCTGGATGCGGTCGACACTCCGTTGCTCGGTCGGCCACGGCGCGCGCCCGTCAATGCGGCAGCGGTCATCCAGAACGGCCGCGTCGTGGCCCGTTACGTCAAGCACCACCTGCCGAACTATGGAGTTTTTGACGAAACACGCTATTTCGTGCCCGGACAGGAGCCACTGCTGGTCGACGTCGATGACACGCGCGTCATGGTGGCGATCTGCGAAGACCTGTGGCAGGACGGCGGTCCGGTCGCATGGGCTCGCGAGCGGGGGTGCGATCTGCTTGCCGTGATCAACGCCTCCCCGTACGAACGAGAAAAGGATGACGCTCGCCTGGCCCTGTGCCGGCAACGCGCACAGGAGGCCTCATGCGCCCTCGCCTACGTGAACATTGTCGGAGGGCAGGACGAGCTCGTCTTCGACGGGGACTCCATGGTCGTCGACGTCACCGGCACGCTCATCGCTCGAGCTCCGCGGTTCGAGTCAGCACTGCTGGTCGCCGACGTGGGTGGGGCGGCTGCTGCGGCAGCCGCGCCTGGAGAAATCGCACCGCGACTTGACCCCATCGCCGAAGTTCACGCGGCTCTGGTGACCGGGTTGCGTGACTACGTCGACAAGAACGGCTTCGCCTCCGTGCTCATCGGTCTCAGCGGCGGCATCGACTCAGCCCTTGTCGCGTCGCTGGCCGTCGATGCCTTTGGTGCCACTCGTGTATTCGGCATTGCCATGCCGAGCCGCTACTCGTCGGGCCATTCAGTGGCCGATGCCTTCGACCTTGCCGAGCGCACAGGATTGTCGATTCGCGAAGTCCCCATTGCCCCCATGTTCGATGCCTACATGGACAGCCTGGCACTGTCCGGACTTGCCGAGGAGAACCTGCAGGCGCGCATTCGCGGAACGACACTCATGGGCGTCTCCAACGCGGAAGGTCACCTCGTGCTGGCCACCGGCAACAAGAGCGAGATCGCGGTGGGCTACTCCACGATCTATGGCGACGCTGTCGGTGGCTTTGCTCCCATCAAGGATGTGCCCAAGACGCTGGTGTGGGAACTCGCGCGCTGGCGAAACGACGAAGCCGGACGCTACGGTCAGACACCGCCGATTCCACCCAACAGCATCGAGAAGCCGCCCAGTGCTGAGTTACGCCCCGATCAACTCGATGCCGACTCACTCCCCGACTACGCGGTGCTTGATCGACTTCTGGAGGCATACGTCACCGGAGACCGCAGTGCGCAAGATCTCGTAGCCGACGGATTCGATCAGGTGCTGGTCGAGCGCATTCTTCGACTCACCGACCTTGCGGAGTACAAGCGCCGGCAGTACCCGCCCGGCACCAAGATCACACTGCGCGCGTTCGGACGCGACAGGCGCCTGCCGATCACCAACAGGTGGCGCGAATCGGGCTAGGCCCCGATGCCCTCCAGGACCAGGCCCAGAATCCGATCCACGGGCTGATCGAGCTCGCGCCCAAACCTTCCCCACGCGCGAAGGAACAACATGGGACCGACCAGGCACGCGACAGCAGCATGCGGGTCAAGATCGGCACGCAGTTCTCCTGAGGCGATCCCCTCCTCGATGATCTGCACCATCATGCGGCGGCGCGGCTCAAGCACCAGGTCGTGCACCAACGTCATGACCTGTGGATCACCCGATGCATTGGCGTGGTCGAGGATCGGTCCCCGCGATGTGCTGCAGCTGGATCGCACAGCGTCCAACACCGTACGCAGGCGATCGCGCACAGGTCCATGCACGGGTACCGGCGGGAGTTCGTCATTGAGACGCTGCAGTGCTGCGGCCAGCAGGGCATCGCGCCCCGCGAATCGCCGATAGATCGACGTCTTGGCGACCTCGGCTCGCGCTGCGACTGCCTCGACCGAAAAACCGGCGAATCCCACCGCAGCCAAGGTCTCGACCGCAGCATCGACAACCGCATCATCGATGCGGCCATCCCGCGGCCGACCCTTGGTGCGAAGTTCCGTCGTGGAGGTCATGGCCGTCGCGGAGGTCATGGCCGGGCGGAGGCCCCGCCGTCGCCTTCCACGACGCCAAACTGCTCGGCCTCTTCGCGGGCGTAGTTGGCGACTTCGTCCTGCACGAGCTTGTCGGTCGCGTCCTTCGGAAGCGCAGGGCCCTTGGCGCTGGGGGGAGTGATCTTGGGCAGCAGGAACACGACAACAAGCGCCGCGACGACCATGACGGCGCAGGAGATCAACGAGGTGATCTTCGACGCCGACAGGAATGACGCGAAAGCACCTTCCCTGAGCGTCTGAGCCATGGGACCAGGCAGACCGGACTGCACGGCTCTGTCAAGCACCACCATGGAGGAGATGATGCTTTCCGAAGCCGCCTCCTTGGCTGCCTGCGGGAATTGCACCGGTGCCTGCCCAAGAGCGGTCATCACATTGGACGCGTACTGATTGGCCAGGATTGTGCCGATCACGGCCACGCCCAGAGCGCCGCCGAGCTGCCGCACGGTGTTCTGCACCGCGGAACCCGCACCGACCTTGGCCAACGGGAGCACGTTCTGCAAGATCGTTGATCCGGGTGCGATGACGCAGCCCATGCCCATGCCGAAAATGAAGAACACGAACAACACGGTCCACAGCGGCGAATCGCTCTGCGCACGGCTCAGCAGGAACAGGGCGATGGCCACGAGCGTCAGGCCCGTGGTCATGACCACCTTGTAGCCAAAGCGCGCGACCAGCCGTGCGCTCTGCGGAGCGGCGAGCAGCTGGCCCACCGCGAACGGGAGGAAGCACACGCCGGCGATGATCACCGAATACCCGCGCACGATCTGCAGGTAGAACGGCAGGGTGAAGGTCGTGCCCGACAGTGCGAAGAAGGCGAGCGACACCGCCGTAAGGCTGACGGCGTAGCCGCGGTTGGCGAACAGCGATACGTCAAAGCTGGCATGCGAGCTGCGCGCTTCGAGCACGAGGAACAACGTGATGATGGCAACGCCGATGATGATCGGAATGACCACGGACGGCGACAGCCAGTTGTGAGTCGAGGAAGCCTCGATGATTCCGTAGATCAAGGCGAACAGTCCGACGACAGACATCACCAGACCGGGGATGTCAAAGGCACGCGGGTTGGGGTTGCGCGTCTCTGGAACGATGCGCCAGATGAAGAACAGTCCCACCGCCACGATCGGAACGTTGATCAAGAAGACCGAGCCCCAGTCGTTGCCGGTCAGCCACGAGGTCCACGACGGGTGCTGAAGCAGTAGTCCGCCCAGCACCGGGCCCAGCGCAACTGCGGCACCGACCGCTCCCGCCCAGGTGCCGATCGCACGACCGCGCTCATGCGGTGGGAACACCACGGTGATGATGGCAAGGGTCAGGGGAAGGACGGCGGCACCGCCGATGCCCATCACGGCTCGAAGGCCGATGAGCATTCCCGATGACGTGGAGAACGCACAGATGGTGGATGCGAGAGCGAAGATCGTGAGGCCGATCATGAGGACCTTCTTGCGCCCGATGCGATCACCGACGACGCCCCAGGTGAACAGCAACGAGGCGAACACCAGGATGTAGGAGTCGACCGCCCAGACAAGTTGGCTGGACGACGCCTCGAGATCATGCTGAATGATCGGTAGGGCAATGTTGAGGACGGTGTTGTCGAGCACCACCACGAGAAGGCTCACGACGAGCACGGCCAGGATCGCCCAGCGACGAGGGTGACCCTCGCCCGACGTCATCCATGCATTCGACTCCACGCCGGACCCACTTTCGCTTGAGGGAGCGTCGATCTATTTCGACACGTGACCGTAGCGCAATCCCGGCTCGGCGAGGCCACGGCGCCACGTGACCTGCCCAGCCATACCTCCGCATGCCCGAGCACCCTCGCTCGTGAACATGTGCCATGCTTTGTGCATCCGGGGACTCCGTGCGGAGCCTCGAGATGGGAGTCCTTGATGAGCGTCTATGTGCCAGCCGCCGGTCCCACGGCCGAAGCCACCTGTCTCTACGGCGTCACTGGACGCCGCGTCACCATGCGGGATCTCGGTGAAGCCACCAAGCGCGGTGAGCGCTGGCCGATGATTACCGCCTACGACGCCCTGACCGCACGCATCTTCGACGACGCGGGCATTCCAGCGCTTCTCGTGGGTGACTCGGCTGCGATGGTGGTCTACGGCCACGACTCAACCCTTCCGGTGACCGTCGACGAACTCATTCCACTGGTGCGCGCCGTCGTGCGCGGCTCGAGCAGATCAGTGGTCATCGCAGACCTGCCATTCGGGTCCTACCAAGCATCAGCGGCTCAGGCTCTCGAGACCTCAGCAGCATTCATGAAGGACGCCGGGGCTCACGCCGTCAAGCTCGAGGGTGGCCGCCCGATGCTCCCGCAGGTAGAGCTGCTGGCCAGTGCCGGGGTGCCCGTGATCGGACATCTGGGACTCACCCCGCAGTCCGTCAACCTCTTCGGCGGGTACCGCGTCCAGGGTCGCGGCGAGGCCGGCGAGCAGCTCCTGCGCGATGCCAAGGAAATGGAAGCCGCCGGCGCATGCGCAGTGGTCCTCGAAGTGGTCCCCTGCGACCTTGCGATGCGCGTCAGTGAGATTCTCACCATCCCGACCATCGGTATCGGGGCGGGCGCCCACACGGACGCGCAGGTGATTGTGTGGCAGGACCTTCTCGGACTTACCGATGGACCCGCTCCACGATTCGTCAAGCGTTATGCGGACATTCGCACCGTGATGAAGGACGCTGTCGAGCACTGGGGAGCCGATGTGCGTTCGGGCGCCTACCCCAGCGCAGAACACTCCTACACCTGAGCGACACATGCCCCCGCGGGAACGTATCCCACTCAGACGTCGGTAACCCGGACGCCAGCGTGCGCCTTGTAGCGCCGGTTCATCGAGATCAGATTGGCGGTGAACGCCTCGACCTGGCCGGCATTGCGCAGGCGACCGCCATAGATGCCTCGCATGCCGGGGATTCGCGCCGCAATGGCCTGCACGATGTCAGTTGCCTCGCGATCGTCTCCCAGAACCAGCACATCGGTGTCCAGACTGACGACCGTCTCATCCAGGAGCAGAACCGCTGACACGTGGTGGAACGCCGCCACTACTCGAGAGTCTGGCAGCAGGAGCTCCGCCTGCTGCGCAGCGGACCCCTCCGATACGGCAAGTCCGAACGCCCCCTGCTTGTCAAAGCCCAGCGGATTGACGCAATCGACGACGATGCGACCGGCCAGTGACGCGCGCAACGATTCCAACGTTGCCGCGTGGCCATCCCACGGCACGGCCACGATCACGACATCGGCACAAGCGGCGCAATCCTCGTTGGAGGCGCCCTCGACACCGATCTCAGCGGCCGAGGCTTGGGCTCGAGCCGCATCGCGCGACCCGATGACGACACGCATGCCCGACCGTCCTAGTCGCAGGGCAAGACCTCTCCCCTGCTCACCGGTACCACCAAGAACTCCGATCGTCAGCGCACTGACATCGGGTAACGCATGCGGGTCAGGTGTCGTGGTGTCTGTCATGACGCGCGATCCTGCCACACTCCTGTCATGTCAGCCGGCCGGCATTGGATAGCGAAGATGCGGGTCGACGTTTCCCCGTTGCGTACCTCGCGTGGGTTTCGCCTGCTGTTTGCCAGTGGCTTGGTGACTTATCTGGGCTCGATGATCACGTATGTCGCTCTCCCCTTCCAGATAGCCCAGCTCACGGGCTCGTATCTCGCCGTGGGCGCCATTGGCTTGGCTGAGTTGCTGCCACTCGTCATCTTCGGCCTCTACGGCGGAGCCTTGGCCGACACCGTGGACCGACGGATCATGGCGATAGCGACCGAGGCAACCATGGGCGTGCTGGTCATGGTGCTCCTCGTCAATGCCCTGCTTCCCCATCCGCACGTGTGGGTGATCTATGTGGTCGCCATGGTGCTGGCTGCCGCGGATGGACTCCAACGCCCGTCGGTCGAGGCCATGGTCCCGCGTGTGGTGGCCCACGACCAGATGGCGGCTGCCAGCGCGTTGACCAGTATTCGATGGACACTCGGAACCGTCCTAGGCCCGGCAATCGGCGGAATCCTCATAAGTGCGCTGGGGGTGTGGTCGGCCTATGCGGTCGATGCCATCACGTTTGTCATGTCGGTGGTGATCCTCCTGCGGCTACCTGCGATTCGCGCCGCTGCCGAAGCAAGCGCCTCCCTTCGCCATGTCATTGAGGGGCTGAAATATGCCGCGAGTCGACGGGATCTCCTCGGAACATATGCGGTGGACCTCATCGCGATGATCTTCGCCTTTCCCTACGCGCTCTTTCCGTTCCTCGCCGTCGAACTGGGAGCACCCTGGGCATTGGGGTTTCTCTACTCGGCAGGCGCCCTGGGTGCCCTCGCCGTGACGGCCACCAGCGGATGGACCAAGGCCGTGCACCGACATGGCCGCGCGGTCTGCATCGCCGCGGTCGCGTGGGGTGTGGGGATCGCACTGGCGGGCCTGACCTCCAATATCTGGCTAGTTCTGGTGTTCCTAGCCTTTGCCGGCGGCGCCGACATGGTCAGTGGAATCTTCCGCGGAGCCATGTGGAACCAGACGATTCCGGACGAGGTTCGCGGCCGCATGGCCGGTATCGAGATGTTGAGCTATTCCATCGGACCTTTGCTCGGACAAGTGCGCAGCAGTACCGCTGCGTCACTCCTGTCCCTCCGCGGATCCTTCATTTCCGGCGGAATTATGTGCGTCGCGGGTGTCGCAATAGCCGCCGCATGCCTTCCAGCGCTGTGGAGATACGACGATCGCACCAATGTCGACGCCCAGCGCGAACGACAGCTTCGCGAATCTCGCGGATGACAGTCATCGGCATCGACATCAGCGAGCGCGTCGATATCAAGGCCGAATTGTGACCGCGAGCGGGTACCACATCCGCGACACGCAGAACGAAATTGACGCGAAGTTCTTTGCCTTTGCATAAATCGTCTGTCACAGTTGCGGCAAGGAACCCTGCTACAAGAGCGGGGACCGATATTCAGGAGGCATCGTGGCGGTCGCCAAGAAGACGGCACGGAAGGCTCCGGCCAAGAAGGCCGCTGCCAAGAAGGTTGCAAAGAAGGCCGTGAAGCGTACGGTCAAGAAGGCAGTGAAGAGGACTGCTGCCAAGCGCACAGTCAAGAAGGCAGCCAAGAAGGTTGCCAAGCGCACAGTCAAGAAGGCAGTGAAGAGGACTGCTGCCAAGCGCACAGTCAAGAAGGCAGCCAAGAAGACTGCCAAGCGCACAGTCAAGAAGGCAGCCAAGAAGGTTGCCAAGCGCACGGTCAAGAAGGCTGCTGCCAAGCGCACAGT
>Ga0114968_10002464_pt1 | contig 14117 bp, 13 predicted proteins | sample M_130807_EF_Meta_FD_87020 | JGI IMG/M metagenome (GOLD analysis project Ga0114968, IMG submission 87020) | Freshwater microbial communities from Lake Montjoie, Canada to study carbon cycling - M_130807_EF_MetaG | ecosystem: Environmental > Aquatic > Freshwater > Lake | place: Lake Montjoie... | reverse complement strand
ATTTTGTTTTTAAAGATATAAAATTTATTATATCATAAATAGTATAATTTATAAATCTTATATCAATAAATAAAAATTCAATAATTGAGTGAGCAAAATACACATCTTCTGTTTTAGTTTTGATCGCATTATACATAAAGTTATTACCTGTTTTAGGCATTGATAAAATTAGGTAATTTAAATTGTAATTAATATTATTTATCAAGAATAATTCTTCCAATGAAATTGTAGAATTTATTGTTTGCATTATAACAGCGTCCGTTAAAATAATATTATACATTGAAGAAAATGGTTCCTTTATATACGTTTTAATAAAATTTAGTTTATTTAAATCCATAATTAGTGTTTTATTAAACTTTATTTATAATAATATAAATATTTTTTAATAAGTTTTAATAAATAATAACAAATGAGTCTAGATTATTTATTAAAAATGAAAAACGAAAATGATTATACTATTGCATATTTAAAAGAGATCAATAGTAATTATGCTAAAATGAAAGAAGAGACCATTCTGAATTTAATTGAGACAAGTCTTAATGTAAACGAAAATATTTTACAGTATAATAAAGATATAACAGAAATAAATGCAAATTTAAATGAACAAGATGAACATTTAAAGCAATTAATTCTTTTAAATGAAAAAATAAGAGCTAAACTAAAAATTATTTGCAAACATGATTGGGTGCAAGATTTAATAGATATAGACCCAGATAGGTCTCAAACAATTGAATATTGCAAAATTTGCCAAACAACAAAGTGATAGTTCGCTTTTCAGTGTTCTTTAAGTTCTTTGGAGAATTTATTATATTAACTTTATTTTTTTTCCCAAAAGTATTTTGGGGTTTTCAAATTTGGACATTTTTTTTGTCCATTTTTCAAAATCCCCGAAAAGGTCTTGGAGAAATGTAAACTTTGTTACCATATTTGAAATTTAGCGTCTGGGTACCAAAAAAATAAATCTAATTTTGTTAGCATATTTTTTTTTTAACTTGCAAAAAAGTATTTAGAAGTAAAAATTATTCTAGAAGTAATATAGAATATTTGAATGCTTTTTACGCCAAAAAACACCGTATCGTTAGAATGTCAAAATTGTGACTTCAAATGCTCTAAGAAAAGCGACTGGGAACGACACATATCAACCCAAAAGCATTTGAATAGAACAAAATCTTCCATTATAGAACAAAAAAACGCCGAAAACGACAAAAAATTCACTTGCAAATTTTGCAAAAAAAGTTACAAGGCGAGAAACAGTCTCTGGTATCATGAAAATAAATGTGAATTTATTGCTGATAAGTCAATTAATAAAACAGATGAAAATATACATGTAAACCAAGAGCAATTACAACAATCACAAACAGACATTCAAGCCCTAACTGGTCTAATTTTTGAATTGGTGAAAAGTAATACAGAGTTACAAAAAAGTATGTTTGAAATATGTAAACAAGGTCAAAACAACTATACGTCCAACGTGAGTAATAATAATTGTAACAATAAAACGTTCAATTTACAATTCTTTTTGAATGAAACGTGCAAAGATGCAATGAATATTAGCGACTTTGTAGAATCTGTTAAGCTACAAGTATCTGACCTTGAACACGTGGGAAAGGTTGGTTATATTGAAGGAATATCCAATATAATCATTAAAAATCTAAATGCGTTGGAAGTAGAAAAACGACCAGTACACTGTACTGACCAAAAAAGAGAAGTTATGTATGTAAAAGAAGATAATATTTGGGAAAAAGAAGATGAAGCAAATAAGAAATTACGAAAGGCTATTAGAATGATTGCACATAAAAATATTTGTATGTTCAAAGAATTCAGAGATAAATATCCGGATTATGATGACTATGATTCCAAAAGAAATAGTCAATATAACACGATTGTTTATGAGGCAATGGGAGGTAAAGGAGACAATGACTATGAAAAAGATACAAAGATCATCAAGAAAATTGCCAAAAATGTCACAATAGATAAAAATTAGATTAATTACCAAACCGTGTTTGTATTTTTCCACCACATACCGTCTCCTTTTTTAACATTATAAACCGATCTGAAAATTTGAGAACGTGACAATGGAACATTACATCTATATTTATCTAGTGGATGAGGATTTGTTTTTAACTGCGCAGACAAAGCACGTTTAGATACCTTTTGTTTTTGTTGGAATGCATAATAAATGTAAAACACTTCATAAGAAACAAATCTAATTGGTATTAAATCATCATTATTATCTTGGTAATCTTTCAAATATCTATCACATATAGCCATACCTGATATATCAGCCAAATCTTCACCAATACCAATAGAAGCATCAAATTTGATACCATCCCGTGCAGCAAATTCTTCATATTGTTCAATAACATCACGTTGAATTGCCTTAAATTTCTTTTTATCTTCAGGCGTCCACCAATCGTTCAAATTACCATCAGCGTCATATTGACTTCCCCAATCATCAAACCCATGCGACATCTCATGACTAATTGTAAATCCTAAATGAGCCAAATTATATTCTATTCCACGTTCATCCAAATCAACAAACGGTTTCTGAATATATCCCAAATTAATATAAATTTGGTTTTTTGAAGGTGTATAAGATGCATTTACAATATAAGGTTGATTTCCTGTAAGTTTTAATGGATATTGAGAGAAATCAACAAAAGGTAAATCAATTACTTTCTCACCTTCTAATTCAATAAACCGATCATTTCTCCATTTACTGATTAATAACATATTATGATATAATGAATTGTCGTATGGAAGTAACGGATCTTCGCGAACTATTTCGGGATAACCAACAGTGAATTTCAATTTGCTCAATTTATATAATGCATATTTTTTAGTAGAAGCAGATAACCAGGTGTTATTTGTCATTATTCTATGAAATACTTCTTTCAAATCATTGCACAATATTTTTACATACTCTATTTTCGCAGGATCCGCATGTGTTTCAACATATTTTTCAGATAAGAAACTATTGAATGGAATTGACATATATAAAGACGAACTAACTGCATTGGTTCTATTGATGGCTTCTTGACCTCTCTCAAATTTACCGAAGAAATCATAATACAATTTTTCCCATTTTCTTGTAATTCTGCAAATGGTTTGTAAATAAATGTATAACCAATAAGTTTTCCATTTATCCGAATTCCAATTTTTCAAAAATAAATCAGTACCACATTTCAAATAATTTAAACTAGAAGTAATAAAAAAATCAGGTGTACTTTTGAATCCCAATTGTTTTGAAAATTCATCCCAATCAAAATTGTACTTTTCCAGTGCTTCTTTTTTGGTAACCTTATTGTAGCTCTTTTCATTTTTAGTAACATCTTGACACCCTAGTGTATTGAAAATATCTACTTCAACTTCATAAATGTCATTGGTATTGTACCCATGTCCATGACCTAAACACAAATTGAAGAGATCTCTGCAAAATTTTTTGAAATGATTTCTATAATTTTTTTTGTATTCTACGTCAGTTCCATCATCATAATATACACTTAAATCCAATAAAATAAATTGGTGAGGGCTGACATAACTTCTAAAAATAGTAGATTGTTTATCATCGGGACTAATCATAAAAACAAATGGTGCTAAATAATTGTAAATGTAACTTTTGTTAATATGAGCCAATAATTTCCATGGATTTCCTTCTTTGATCATATTTTCTAACGAAACAACTTCCTCACGAGATTTAATTTTACTATCGCGGATTGAATTCATATTGATGACAGAATCATAGAATTTTTTCATAACTTTTGCAAGCTTTGTGTTATTGTTTTTCATATAATGAACCACAATATCATGCAAATCATGGTATACTTTATCCTGTGTTAATCTGAAATCGTCAACTTGAGTAATATACTTTTGTTGATTTTTAAGTTCTACATTTTCAAGCCACTTATAATTAATATAAGAGTAATAATCATTTTCTGGTTTAATAAATGAAGGAGAAAAGTTGGATAATAATAATTTTGTAAATTTATGAATAGATAAATTGTACACTTTATTATTCTTGAACTCTTTTTGATATTTTTGTTCAAAAGGCTTCAGGCCAATTTGACAATCTTTTCTTAGTATTAACTCATTGCCTGCCAATTTATAATTAATTTTTTTTGTTAAATTGTTCTTAGTATTTTTTTTCGCAAGATTTTTACTAGTTTTTACCATTTATATTATATATCTATAAATCAGTATATAATATAGATATATTAATTTTTTTGAGATTTTTGAATTACAGTTATTTACTTAGATAAATTAAAATTATATAAAAATATTTTATCATAATACCTTAATGGATAACGAAGAACTTATTAACTTAATACAACAATTGAAAGACGAAAATGAAAAATTAAAAAATGAATTATTAGAGACTAAAGAACATCTCAAAAAATATACTGCTCCGTCACAAAAAAAAATATATTATAAAAATCATAAAGAAGAAATTAAAATAAAGGTGAAAGAATATAAGGAGAAAACAAATTATACGCCAACCCCAGAACAAAAAAAGAAATGGGCAAGAAATGCTTATTTAAAAAAAAAAGAAAAAGATAAACTAAAAGAATTAGAAATTCAAAATATGTAGGTTTTATATATTTTTCGTTGAAAACTATATAAAATAATATTTAGTAAATATATAAGATAGTTATAATGTTGTACAATTATACAGCGCTTCAAGAATTTTGTGATAAAAATAAAATCATTTTGAATTCGGATTATTCAGATAAATCTGTAAATATATTTTTTGTCATTGAAGGTAAATGCCTTCAAGAGAATTGTACAAATCATTTTAGTAAAAGTTTCCGCTCATTAGTAAAAACAAACGGTTATTGTTTAGCATGTGCTAAACAAATAGGTAGAGTGAAAGTTGAAAAAACGTGTTTGAAAAAATTTGGTAATACAAATCCACTTAAAAGTGATGCGATAAAGGCAAAAATAAAACAAACTTGTATAGAAAAATATGGTGTTGAACATGTTTCGCAGAATAGTGATATACAAGAAAAGATAAAGAAAACGAATTTAGAGAGATATGGAGTTGAACGTCCGGCAAAGGCACAAATTATAAAGAATAAAGTAAAAGAAACAAGTTTAATAAAATATGGGGTTGAGCATCATTTAATGACAAAAGAAACAAATGAAAAAAAGAGACAAAGTTATTTGAAACACTATGGTGTTGAACATCCTTCGCAATCAGAAGAAATAAAAAATAAAAAAAAGGAAACATGTATGAAAAATTTTGGTGTTGAAAATCCATCACAATCAGAAGAAGTCATGAATACTATAAAAAATAATAATATGGAAAAATATGGTGTAGAACATACACTTCAAGTAAGCGAATTTAGAGAAAAAGGTAAACAAACCTGTTTAGCAAAATATGGTGTTGAAATTCCATTACAATGTCAAGAAATTATGGATAAAGTGAAAAAAACTAATATGGATAAATATGGAGTTGAGCATCCTTCACAATATGAAGAATTTAAAGAAAAATGTAAAGAAACTTGTATCAAAAAATATGGTTTTGAATATACCACTCAAACTGAAGCATTCAAAGAAAAATCTAAACAAACATGTTTAATCAAATATGGTGTAGAATATGCAATCCAACATCCAGATATTATGGAAATAGCCTCAAAAAATGCTTATAAATTAAAAGAATATAAATTTCCTTCTGGTAAAATTGTAAAAGTCCAAGGAACTGAACCTATTGCATTAGATTATTTAATAAAAGAGCTTTTAATTGATGAAAACGATATTTTAGTGGGTTCTAGAAATGTCCCTACAATTTGGTATTTTGATGAAGCCGATAAAAAACATAGACATTATGTTGATATTTTTATACCATATAAAAATCTTTGTATTGAATGTAAATCTACATGGACATTCAATAAGAAAGAGGATAATATTTTTTTGAATAAAAAGTAATGAAAATAATTAAAATATAATTATGAAATATAGGTTTATGATGATAAGGGTAAATTACTAGAAAAGCATGTTTGAATTATAAAAAATTATATTTTAAAAATAATTATTTATTTTTTTACAGGATATTAGTATTCAGAATATGGAACATTGTTCATACCTCTTTGTATTAAAAAATTATACGTCTGAGAATTCATGCAAGCGCAACCCATGCTCGAACTGTAGGTATTCGGGCAGCATTCAGGACTGAATGGCATATTATCAAACAAGGAAAGCTGACCTTCTGGCAGTGGTAAAGTTTGATTAGGACGGTCAATAATTGCTTGAGCTGCTTTTGGAATAGGTTTGCCAGGGAAAATGGTTAAATCTTGTCCTCCCCATTTAGTTGTATCCAAATAGGTAGTTTGTGTAAGTGGGTAAGCAGCCGATTCGCCATAATTGGTATTGGCACCAGAAAAAGCTTCAGTCGCTACATTTTTTTTTGATCCAGCCGACGTTGAATTTGCACTACTTGATGCAGGAGCTGGCGTAGGTGTACCAACAGTTAATGGCATTGATTGAGTTAAAGTATTCATACCTTCAATTTTTTTATAGAAATTGGAACATCCGCAAACAGTATGCCCAATTAAGATTAAATATATAACACCAATTAATATTAAAATTTCTAAATTTAATTTAAACCCAAGAATAGAAATATCCATTATTATACATATTTCATAGATAATAATTTTCCTCTATGTTTTTCTAAAAAAAGATTAATGCAAGAATTATAATCATAAAATTTAACTCCGTTTATATAAAAAGTTTCACAGTCAGTCAATAAATGATATAATTTATCATTTGCATCACTAGATTTTATAAAATTTTTATATTTTTTATCTAATTCCAACGTAGATGTAAACCCCAATGTTTTATCACAAATATTCAAATTAGAACCGCCGGTTACAAACCTCTTTTTTGCTAAATTATAACTAGCTTGCTCGGCTAAATTTGTACCATCTATCTCAACATATCCATAAACTTTCTCACCATTTTCAAGAATATCGCCTATTAAGACATTTTTTATTTTTTTAACAATGCCATTTTTTAATTTAATTTCGGTATTTTTGTCAAACCCTCCGTCTAAATATATGTGAATATCTGAATTACTAACAATTATATCGTCCATACTATAATTGAGCGTCTTGTTCATATTAAACAATACATTTTTGATTTTCACATTTTTAATTTTATCCAAATCATCATCATATATTTCATCCCAATCAGTAAATGTAATATTGTTGATTTCAATTACTTTATTCTCAGTGTTAATACAATATAAATAAGGTTCATTATAATCATCTATTTTGATAGCATAAGGATGCTCATCTACACGTATCCATTCATCATTATATTTAACAATATGAGAATCCGAAACAACAACACCATTTAAATTATACATAATAGATCCATCTAATTCAACAATAATTTTTGATGTAATTAGATTATTATCAGCAGTCTTCTCTCCAACAATAATTTCAGATATATTTTTTTGAACGCCGTTGTTCATCATTATTTTAGTATTTTTGTCAAAACATTTCACACTAGGTTTTTGTAATCCTGGGATTGATAATCCGCTATTGATACCTAAGATTTTTGCCATAAATGTTAATATTATTGCCAATGGTATAGATATAGCAACAAATGCAGCCGTTCCAGCTATAGCTGTTCCCCACGTAAATGGAAATATCCAAAAAATCACAATCAATGAGGCCATTACAATTAAAACAGTAGTAATAAATTTAACAATTACCCCTAATAATGATTTTAAAGACAAAAAAGTTGCGAAAACTGTAAAAAGACCTGCGACCATTGTTCCTTGAGCTTTCATAGCAAAATCCTTGAATTTTATAATTATTTCTTGTATTGGGATCATAATATTAAGTAGTCTACCCATTATTTCTTGAATAATTGTAGCAAAGAATGTTCTAATTTTGTCTATCATTGCTCTTGTATTGTTAATATTGTCTTTAACATAATCCATTGTTTGCGTAATTGATTTTGTTATGAAAGTTAATGGTTGCACTGCGTCACCTGTAATACCCTGTAATATATTTTGAGTACAATAGTTAAAATTTTGTACAGTAAAATCACTTATACTCATATTTTTGGGCTTATTAATAAGGCCTGCTATAGGGATAATATATGGGTTACATCGTTTATTAGTCCAATCTTGTTTTATAGGCTGAATGTTTTGAATAGCAATACAATAACACACACAAATAATTAATAAAATTGTAATTATAATAAACAAAATTAATGAGAATCCATATTGATCAAAATATGACAAATCACTATACATTTTTTTTATGTTATTTAACCCTTCATTTGTTGTATCCATATATAATATATATAATATATGGATATTATTGATTACAATTCAAATTTATATTAAATTGTAATTTATCCTAAAAAAAGTTTAACAAAATGATCTTCCCAATCCCAGAATATTTCGCTGCCAATTTGTATTTTATGGTCATTTGTAATCAAACAATTAAACCATTCACATTCAACATCAGAATTATTTGCATTAGAATAATGACTAACTTTTATGAATTGTTTTTTATTTTCATCATATACTAAATGTGATCCAGTTACATAAATATTTTCATTGTCAACACCTTTACCATTTAGTACATACAAAGGAATTTTATCTTTTGTATTATCTATTTTCATAGTAGTTTCAACCACGCTACCATTTTCTAAAACATCTCCTAAATTAATATTTTGGATTGTGACAATAGATCCATTTTTTAATTTCAATTTTGTATCAGGATGAAAACATTTACCAATTGATCTTACTAGTTGTCCAGGAGGACCATTCCATGAACTATTCATTGTTTTCATACTACCATCAATTAAATACATCAAGGTTACCATAATACCAATAGTTTTTCCCATTACATCTTTAATTCCGATTATTATTTTTTGAAATTCAATAACTAAATTCATAAATACACCAAATATGGATTGAATACTAAAAAAGGAGAACCCTCTCATTTTATCAAACATTGCTCTAACCATATTTATTTCATTCATAAAACTAGATGATAATCCTGTTAATGAACTAGTAATATATGTTAATGGCTGCAGTAAATGTCCCATAAAATTAGTTTGTATATTTTGAACACAATAAGAAAAATCATTTTCAATGTTATCAGATAACGGCATATAAAGCGGATTACATCTATATTTAGCCCAATTTGATCTAATTTCTTGTATTGATATCAAATAAAATATTCCTGCAATATAAATTGCAAATGCTAAATTTATATATATAAAATTCAACCAATTTTTTCCTGATGGCATAATATTTGAATATTGATTGTTAACTTATATTATTATTATATAATTATTCAAAAAATTTCACTATTATTTTGAATACCTAGATTTTCTAGATTTTCTTGAATATTTTAGTTTTCTTGACTTATTTATTTTTCTAGATTTTTTTAGGCTCATCTTTCCTCTATTTCTTTTATGTTTTTTTCCTCCACTATAACATCCCCATTGATATTGATTTGTATTTGTATTCATATTATAGTGACCGCCTTTCAGAATTGCGTGCCCATCATTTTTAGAATTTTCTGCACTTTGAGTTCCAACTGCAGCATTTTGCTGAATAATACTATTTGGTGTTTGACCAGGACCTCCTGCAGCTTTATATGTTGAAGGAAATTGTGGTACAACAACACTCCCACCCCGTTTTTTATATTTTCGTCTATTTCCACCAATTTTTTGTAATCCTTCTAATTTCAAAATCCCAGCATTTTGATTCGCAATCGCTGAATCTCTTGGATTACCTGCTGCCATACCTGTTTGAGTTGGCAATAACAGACCCGGCACATTACTACTATTTGTATTTGACATTTATACTATATAATATATAATTATAATATTTTACATTTAGTTCAATTTAAAAATAATTATTCTTATTTAAATTATACAATAGACACAATGGATACTATGGACGAAAAACAAAGGCTTCATCTTCAAAAAATGATAGCTGCAAACAATGTAGAAGATCAGACCGAATCAATCAGAAGATTAAAACATAGTAGTATATTGAGAAATGAATTAAATAATATGATATTAATTAAAGCTAAATACCGCGATGATCCTGAAAAAATACACCTAGAATGTATGAATCAATGCAATTTTTTGTTTACATATTATACTGATATTTATAACAAGATCAGAAAAGATGAAATTGATATAAATATATTATATCAATTTTTAGATGTGTTAAAAAAAATAGAAGATGGACATCTAGACCAACACGAAGGATCGTTTCAAGTTGGGACAATTTTAAAAAAATTATACGTAGATAGTGCACTTAAAAAAGCCGAAAAATTAGAAGAGGAAAATAAAATAAATAATAATCAAGAGCCATCAAAACCATCAGTTCAAATTAATTGGAAACAATTTAAGCGAATCACTAAATGAATCAATATCAATAAATATCAAAATACTTCCTTTCATAATGTTTTGCATCAACTCCACACATGGTTTCATTATTTCTGCACGTTCTAGCCAGATAAAATAATAACAATGCCGAAAATCTATCATTTTCATCATAATAATCCGGGTTATTTATTTTTATATGCCTAACTAAGGGTGCTCTATATTCTTGTCCAATTAGAGTACGATTTCTGTTTTTAGGCTTCATAAATTTGGAACACCGACTTAAATCATTGTTTTCATTTTCTATAAAATATTTGCAATTTTTACATGATTTTGCATGAACTGGTTTTTCTTCAAACGATGCTATAGTTCTCTCAACTAAATGAATATAACAATTACATCTGGTAAACAATGGAAACAACAAAAATAAATAATAATATTTTACGAACATTGCTTAAGTTAATATTATTATTTACAATAGATGATAAATATTTAAATCGTTATCATAATAATTATAATCTTAAAAAGATTTAATGACATATTTAGATAATAACTAAATAGAAAAATGTCAAAAAAATATTCAACTAGTACAACTCTTTTAATTGTAGAGTCTCCTGCAAAGTGTAAAAAAATAGAAGAATATCTAGGCCCAGGTTATAAATGTGTTGCTAGTTTTGGGCATTTGAGAGAACTTCCTTCTCTCTCCAATATTAAAATAGAAGATGATTTTAAACCAACATATCAAATCATCAACAATGCCTTGAAGAAGAAACAAATAGAAGTTCTTAAAAAAGCAATTAAAAACGCGGACGAAGTGATTATAGCAACAGATAATGACCGTGAAGGAGAAGGAATTGCGTTCCATTTATTAGAGATATTCAAACTTCCGCAAAACACAAAACGCATAGTTTTTAATGAAGTAACCGAAAAAGCTTTGCAACAAGCTGTAAAAAATCCGCGTACAATTGATATGAATATGGTTCATGCTCAACAAGCACGCCAAATATTGGATCTGTTAGTTGGTTTTAAAATAACACCCATGTTATGGAAATTTATCTCTCAAAATTCAGAAAAATCTCTTTCTGCTGGTAGATGTCAGAGCCCAGCGTTACGCTTGGTGTATGACAATCAAAAAGAAATAGACGCAGCAGATAATAAAAAAGTGTTTAATACGACTGGATATTTTACAAATATGAATTTGCCTTTTGAATTAAATTATCAGTTTGAAGAAGAAGATGAAACTATTGATTTTTTAGATAAAACTGCCGATCACGCACATATTTATGTTTGTTCACAACCAACAAAGGTATACAAACAGCCACCTGAACCATTTACGACAAGTAGATTACAACAATTGGCAAGTAATGAATGTCATTTCTCTCCAAAAGAAACAATGAAATTATGTCAAACACTTTATGAAGGAGGATACATTACTTACATGAGAACTGATAGTAAAAAGTACAGCGCTGACTTTTTAGAGACTGCGAAAAAATATATTCAACACACATACGAAGAAAAATATATAAATGAAAATATTGATCTTCTCTCTTGTTGTGTAGAAAGAGAAGAAAACCAATCCACAAAAAAAAATAAGCAATTGCAACAATCGCAAAAATCACAACAAAAGGCAAAAGGTAATCTAGCACAAGAAGCCCATGAAGCAATAAGACCAACTAAGATTTCTCTCAAAGATTTGCCTGAAAAGATGAATCCAAGAGAAAGAAGAATGTACAAATTGATTTGGGAGAATACATTGGAAAGTTGTATGGCTTCGGCGATTTATAATTCAGTAAAGGCTCAAATCCAAGCTTATAAATCCCTTACGTTTCAATATACATCAGAACTGATTGCTTTTCCTGGATGGAAAATAGTGAAAAATAAATTTTCAACAGATAGCAAAGAGTTTCAATATTTGCAAACAATAAAGCAGAATCAACCTATTAAATATAATAAGGTTGTTAGTAAGGTAACAATAAAAAACATAAAAATGCACTTTACAGAAGCGCGACTTGTACAATTATTAGAAGATAAAGGAATTGGTAGACCTTCAACTTTTTCCATGTTAATAGATAAAATACAAGAACGTGGTTATGTTAAGAAGGACGATGTAAAGGGTAAAACCGTTACGGTAAAAGATTATGAATTAGAAAATGACGAAATTTCTGAAGTAGAAGGGACTCGTGAGTTTGGTAATGAGAAAAACAAACTTGTATTGCAGCCATTAGGAAAAATAGTCATGGAATTTTTGGATAAACACTTTTTGGACCTATTAAATTATGATTTTACGAGAGAAATGGAAGAAGATTTGGACAGCATATCAAAAGGGAATCATGTTTGGTACGACCTCTGCAAAACATGTAACGATAAGTTAGATGCTATTATAACCCAAGTAAAAGAAACACAAAAATCCAAATTTGAAATCAAAATAGATGAAAACCATGTTTACACTATAGCAAAATATGGTCCTGTTATAAAATGTGTAGAAAAAGTAGATGGTAAAAAAACTACCACATACAAATCTATTAGAAAAGACATTGAAATAGATATGGACAAATTAGAACGAGGTAACTATACATTGGAAGACTTACTAGAAAATGACAGCGAAAAACAGGCCAAAATATCAGCAAATCAGATCAATTTAGGTAAATACGATGATAATGATGTAATTCTGAAAAAAGGAAAGTTTGGCCTCTACGTCGCCTGCGGAGAATTATCCAAAACCTTGAAACAATTTGGAAATAGACCAATGGAAAGTATACAACTTGATGAAGTTATTCCGTTATTAGAAGAAGGAAGTAATATGGTGAGAGAAGTATCGTCAAACATTAGCGTACGAAAAAGTAAAAAAGGTGATTATATATTTTTCAAGACACCAAAAATGAAGAAACCCAAGTTTTTTGCTTTAAAAGGATTTGAAGAAGATTATAAAACATGCGACACGGATGTTTTAAAATCATGGTTGAAGGAGAAATTCAACCTTTAGAAAAGGTTGAGCCAAAACAGCAACTGTTTGAAGGTTTGTCTTCATCGTCGCGTTGAAGATCTTCTTGTTCGTCTTCCAGATGATGATGATGACGATGATGTTCTTGACGACGACGTTTTGTTAGAACGTTTCCTAGATGAAGATGAATGGGACCGATTATAAAATTTATCTCGTACTTTTCTATAATCTTTTCCCATAAATGATATTGGAGGTGTTGTATCATGCGGTTCCGCTTTTTTTTCATTTATAAAAGACTTTAATTCTTTCATGGTTGTTTTCTTATTTTCAATATCTGAAGCTGTAGGTTCCACGAGTACTTCAAAATATTGTTCTAGACTACCAAATACGCCTCTGGGCGTATTACGATATTTTGAAGAGTTTACCAAATATTTTACATTATCAAATTTATAATTAATCATAACATTATTATCATTGTAGTATTTTACTGGTCCTGTATATTTTCCAATATAAACAGGATTACTATCGCTTCTTCTATTGTGTATATAATACATAGTTCCAGGGTTTAATCTACTTCCTGAAATCGAGCCTTTTTTTGGCAATTTGTTGAATTCAGCCAACGTAATTTCTTTCATCGTGTTATATAATATTAAAAGGTATTTTATTTTTATTTACCTTTATTTACCTTTATTTACCTTTTAGAAAAAGGTAAAACCAAAATGTAAAACCAAAATGTAAAACCAAAATGTAAAACCAAAATGTAAAACCAAAATGTAAAACCAAAATGTAAAACCAAAATGTAAAACCAAAATGT
>Ga0114968_10002459_pt1 | contig 14153 bp, 15 predicted proteins | sample M_130807_EF_Meta_FD_87020 | JGI IMG/M metagenome (GOLD analysis project Ga0114968, IMG submission 87020) | Freshwater microbial communities from Lake Montjoie, Canada to study carbon cycling - M_130807_EF_MetaG | ecosystem: Environmental > Aquatic > Freshwater > Lake | place: Lake Montjoie... | reverse complement strand
CATCATGGTGGTCTTTGGGCCGCTACTGATCGCGATTGCGAATAGTTTTGCGATTAGCCCCATTCACTTTGGCGCGATCATCGTCACGAACGTGGCGATCGGCATGGCAGCACCACCGATTGGCTATTGCCTGTTTGTTGGGATGGCGATCAGTGGCTTGAAACTTACAGACGTGTCGCGCGTGATGCTGCCCTTTGTGGGCGTGATGCTGATTGTGTTAATGCTGGTGACGTATGTGCCAGGCTTTGCGTTAGCGCTGCAATAGTTAAAAGCGTTCAGGGCTTGCGGTAAAGAACGGGCACTTAGTTGTGTCCGTTCTTATTCAAGCGGCCTATCACGCAAACTTTGCGTCTAACGGGTCTTCAATCCCCACCTGCGCAAACCCCTTGGCCCTGAGCAGGCACGAGTCACACTGTTTGCACGGAGCCCCATTGGGCGCCGGGTCGTAGCAGCTTGTTGTCTCTGAAAAGTCGACGCCCAACTCTAGGCCCTTACGAATGATATCGGCCTTACTCATGCTGATCAGAGGGGCGCGAATCTTGAGCCGTTGCGTACCTTCGACGCCCGCCTTGGTGGCGAGATTGCCTAAGTGCTCAAAAGCCTCGATGAACTCTGGGCGGCAATCGGGGTAGCCGCTGTAATCCATCGCATTGACGCCGACAAAAATATCTTGGGCACCTAACACTTCAGCCCAGCCGAGCGCAAAACTTAAAAATATTGTGTTGCGCGCTGGTACATAAGTGATGGGGATCCCCGCGCTGATGTCCTCAACAGAGTGACCTTTTGGCACAGCGATATCAGCAGTGAGCGCCGAGCCGCCAAAGCTGCGTAGATCGATATCCAAAATAGCGTGGCGCGCCACGCCACGCAGCTTGGCAAAGGCAGCGGCGCGCTCAAGCTCAATCGAATGGCGTTGGCCATAACGAAAACTCAGAGCATAGACTTCATAGCCTTCGTGCTGAGCCATCGCCACTACGGTAGTTGAATCTAAACCACCGCTTAATAAACAGACTGCTTTTTTTGTCATTGAACGCTGCTTGTGACTAGGTAGATTGCTAGCGGATAAAGCTAGTTAAGGTTACAAAAAATTGTTGGGTATGCTGAGTCGTCTTGCTGCCCGGCGAGGCACCAAGACGACTCAAACAACTTTCTACTTCGCTGTTGGCATTACAAATTCAGCGCCTTTGCCGATGGTTTCGGGCCAACGCTGCATCACTGATTTTTGCTTGGTATAGAACCGCACGCCTTCTTCGCCGTAGGCATGCATGTCGCCAAACAGGCTTTTCTTCCAGCCACCAAAACCGTGCCACGCCATCGGCACAGGGATTGGCACATTGATCCCAACCATGCCGACTTGAATCCGACGGCTAAATTCGCGCGCGACGTTGCCATCGCGTGTATAGCAAGATACGCCATTGCCAAACTCGTGGGCGTTGATGAGATCAACCGCTTCGCCAAAGTCTTTGACGCGTACGCAACCTAGTACCGGGCCGAAAATTTCTTCTTTATAAATGCGCATCGATGGGGTGACGTGGTCAAACAAACTGCCGCCCGTAAAAAAGCCTTGCTCGTGACCAGGTACTTTTATCCCGCGCCCGTCGACGACAAGTTTGGCGCCTTCATTGACGCCGACTTCGATATAGCCTTCAATACGCTCGAGTGCCTGACGTGTGACGATAGGGCCCATTTCGGCGTCGAGCTCAAGCCCATTTTTGATTTTGAGTGTCTTGGCGCGTTCGGCGAGCAAGGGGACGATTTTGTCGGCTACATCGCCCACCAGCACGGCCACCGAAATCGCCATACAGCGTTCGCCGGCCGAGCCGTAAGCCGCGCCAATCAAGCCATCTACCGCTTGTTCGATATCGGCATCAGGCATGACGACCATGTGGTTTTTGGCGCCGCCCAAGGCTTGCACGCGCTTGCCTAAATCGGCGCCGCGCTGATAAATGTATTGCGCGATGGGTGTTGAGCCCACAAAGCTGATGGCTTTGACATCTGGGTGCTCGAGTAGTGCATCGACTGCGACTTTATCGCCTTGCACGACGTTAAAGACGCCGTCGGGCAGACCCGCCTCTTTAAAAAGCTGCGCCATAAAGATTGAGGCAGAAGGATCGCGCTCGCTGGGCTTCAAAATAAAGCAGTTACCCGCTGCGATGGCCACCGGAAACATCCAGCACGGCACCATGCACGGAAAATTAAACGGTGTGATGCCTGCGACCACGCCCAAGGGTTGACGCAGTGTCCAGTTATCGATGCCGGTTGAGACTTGATCGGTGAAATCACCCTTCAATAACTGCGGCATGCCACACGCAAACTCAACGATATCGATGCCGCGCATGACTTCGCCCTGCGCATCGGTGAATACTTTGCCGTGCTCTTGGGTGATGATTGAGGCGAGCTCGTCTTTACGTGCGTTGAGCAGGGCCAAAAAGTTATTCATGATGCGGGCACGCCGAATCGGAGGCGTGTCAGCCCAAGAGGCAAAGGCTTTTTTTGCACTGTCAACGGCAGACTTGACGGTGTCTAAGCTAGCGAGCTCAACTTTGCGCGCCACTTGCCCGGTGGCTGGGTTAAAGACGTCTTGCGCACGTGCGCCGGCGGTTGTGACAGCTTGATTGTGAATCCAATGCGAGACCACACTGGGGATAACGGGCATTGGAGGCTGCTTAGACATACAAGATCCTTTATAGATATCAGGGCTGTGGTGGCGTGAAAGAGGGTGACTTAAACGTAAATTGCCAAAAACGCTAAAAAGTTGCTCAAACGATGAGCTTAGACTCATTGTAAGATGGTTGGCCAGTCGCGCGCCTGATGGCCTTTTGGCTCCAGATGAGCGGTCAGAGTTTTGTCTCCGGGTGCCAGCGTGATGCCGCAGCGCCGATATCAGCCCTCCTTGCCTTCTCAGCCGAAGCTGTGACCACTTCTTGTTAAACTTTGCCTCTTTATTGTTTGATTGACCGGAGTCACCCCACCACCATGAGTCAGCCCTTGCTTGGCAAAGTTGCCCTTGTGACCGGAGCCGCCCGCGGTATCGGCCGTGCCTGTGCCTTAAAACTGGCCACGGCTGGTTGTGACATCATCGCCAATTATTACAACAGCTTTGACGAGGCTGAGGCCGTGTGCGCCGAGGTGCGTGCCATGGGGCGGCGCGCGATTGCCGTGCAGGCGAGCGTCGGTGTACCCGACAGCGTGGTCGAGATGTTTGAGGTGATTACCAAAGAATTTGGTCAACTAGATATCGTCATTAGTAACGCCGCCTCGGGCGTTCTTAAACCTGCCATGGAAATGAGCCTGAAGCATTTTCGCTGGTGCCTTGAAACCAACGCCTTTGCAGTCAATTTGTTGGCGCAACAGGCCTTGCCACTCATGAAAAATGGCGGCCGTATTGTGGCGATGTCTAGTTTGGGCGCCCAGCGAGCCATGCCGCATTATGGGTTTATTGGTGCCTCAAAGGCCGCCCTTGAGGCCCTGGTACGCACCTTGGCGCAAGAACTCGGTCCGCAGGGGATCCGGGTGAACACTGTTTCGGCAGGGGTCGTTGACACCGATGCACTGAGTCATTTTCCAAACCGCGATCAGGTCTTGTCTGAGTTCGCGGCCCGTACACCAGCAGGCCCAAGTTTGCTGCCCACCAACGTGGCCGATGCCGTGTATTTGCTTTGCTTGCCAGAGGCGGCGTGGATCAATGGCCACACCTTGGTGGTGGATGGCGGCTTTTCAATTTCGGGTTGAATGTGATGAGTTTTGAATCAGGCTTGGCGGGTAAGGTTGCGATTGTGACCGGTGGCTCGCGCGGGATTGGGCGTGCCATTGTCGAGGTATTGGCGGCCCAGGGCGTGGATGTTAATTTTTTCTATCGCGGCAATGAGGCTGCAGCGCTTGAAGTGGTTGCGAGCGTCGCTGCAGCGGGCGGTAAAGCCACGGCTTTGCAGGTGGATGTCAGTGATTCGGCGGCCTGCATTGAGGCCGTCAACGCGGTGGCCGATCGCTGCGAACGCATCGATATCTTGGTGAATAACGCCGGTATTGTGCGCGACAATCTGTTGGCCGTCATGGAAGATACTGAGATCTCAGATGTGCTCAATACCAATATTGGTGGGGTCTTCAATGTGACTCGGCCGGTCATTCCGTTCATGATGTCTCAGCGCGCTGGGCGCATCGTCAATTTGTCTTCTGTAGCGGGCAATAAGGCAGGGCGGGGGCAGGCGAACTACGCCGCCAGCAAAGGTGCAGTCGATGCTGTGACCCGCGCCTTGGCCGTTGAGCTGGCCTCACGCAAAATCCTAGTCAATGCAGTGGCCCCCGGGGTCATTGACACTGAAATGTCGCAGCAGGTACGTGACCTGGCCGATGATGAGGTGAAAACTAAAATATTGCTCAAACGGTATGGCCAGGCTCAAGAAGTCGCTAACGTGGTGGCCTTTTTGGTCTCAGATATGGCCAGTTATGTCACCGGCCAGATTCTGTATGTGGATGGCGGCTTTAAGATGGCCTGAGTTTTTGGCCCGATGCAATCGAGGTCGGCCGGCCAGCCAAGGGGGGATTTCCCTATACTTGAGTTAAAATAACGCGCGCTTACCTTATATTCGGAGCTAATTATGGCTGAAGCAGTCATCTCGAAAGAAGAAATCATGGCGGTGTTCCCAACCGTCCAGAAAACGATGGCAGATGCCCTCGGTTGTGATGTAGATGACATCAAACTCGATGTATCCCTTATCGAGGGCCTTGACGCCGAATCGATCGATTTTCTTGACATGGTATTTCGCCTCGAACGCGCCTTTAAAATCAAAGTGCCACGCGGCAAAATCATCGAAGACGTGCGCGGCGATATGCCCGTGGCCGAGTTCGAACAAGGCGGTGTTCTGACTGAAAAAGGTGTGGCACGTTTACGTGAGTATTTGTCTGAAATCGACGCCTCACGCTTCACCTTGCCGATGCGCGTAGATCACATCGCGCGGTTGTATACGCCCGAAACCTTCTGCAAGCTCGTGATTCGTGCGCAGCGCGCTTCACAAGCCGCTGGCTGATGGTCTTGAGTACGGCGCGGGCAAATGCCCCCGCGCCAACCGGTCGCTTTGCTGCCTTCTCCTTTGTTGATCAGATCACTCAAGTCCAAGGGGTCACACGTGTGTGCGGCCTCTACACAATCCCTGCCAATATTGAACACTTCCCAGCCAGTTTAGTGGCCGAGGCGCTGGGGCAACTGGCGGCTTGGGTTGCGATGTCTACGCTTGGTTTCAGCCATCGCCCGGTAGCGGCCTTGGCGGGTGATACAAAGATTTTTGCGTTGCCAAAGCCCGGCGACACCTTAGAGCTCATCGTTGACATCGAGTCCTGCGATGCCGAGTCGATTGTGTATCGCGGCCATGCCTTGGTAATGGGGCGTGTCGTTCTTGAATTGGCCGATACCGTGGGCTCGATGCTCGACATTCACGCGTTTGACGACCCGGCAGCGTTGGCGGCTGACTTTGCCCTGCTCAGCACCTCGGGTCGAGCCGTGGGGGCGTTTAAGGGCGTTGCCCGGGCTGCCTTAACGGATTTGTCCGCCTCAACCCCTGAGCACCTTCAGGCGCAGCTGGCAGTGCCTGCTCAGGCTGCTTTTTTTGAAGATCATTTTCCACGCCGCCCAGTGTTTCCGGCTACCTTGTTGCTCGATGCGCTGTTGCAGTTGGCTCTGCGCGTAGGCGCCCACGCGGCCGGCGGCGCGGCACTGAGGCTGACGCGTATTACCAATGTCAAAGTGCGTGCGTTTACGGCGCCGGGTGCCACCTTGGTGCTGTCGGCTCAAGTGGCAGCGCCTGGCTCAGACGACCTCGAAGCCTACATGGTCAAACTGACCGCGCAGGCCGACGGTAAAACAATTGCGGGTGCCAAAATGTATTTTGTGCCCGCCGGAGAAACTGCATGATCACACGACGTCGCGTTGCGATTACAGGTATCGGGCTCGTGACCCCTGCCGGCCTTGACGCAGCCTCAACTTGGGCGCGTATTAAAACGGCCCGCAGCTGTGCCGGGCCTATTACGATTTTTGACGCGTCGGGGTTTTCAACCCGCATCGCCGCTGAAGTCAACGGCTTTGACGATTTGCCACCGATTGACGATCGCAAGCTGCTGAAGTACGCGAGCCGAGCGCATCGTTTTGCTTTGGCAGCAGCCGATCAGGCGATCGCTGATGCCGGCGTGCGTCCCACGCAGCAAGATGCGGCACGCTGGGGTTGTGTGGTGGGGGCAGGCATGATGACGGTGGCGCATCAAGAAATTGCCGCTGTGCAAAGTGCTGCCGCGCCTGAAGGCGAGTTTATGGCCAGTGCCTTACTCGGCGAACCCATTGCCAATGACGTCATGGCGTTTAGCCGTAGTTTATCTACCGCCGGCATTGCGTTGTTGTTGCGCCGGTTTGGTATTCGGGGTTACGCCTCAACCGTGCACACCGCCTGCGCCTCGGGTGGCCAGGCCATCGGTACCGCCATGCGACTGATCCGGCGTGGCTTAGCCGATCGCGTCTTGACGGGTGGTTTTGATTCAATGATCTCGCCTGTGGGTTTGTCTGGCTTTTGTCTGTTGTCGGCGGTGTCGCCTGATAATGATCATCCTGAGCGTGCGAGTCGCCCCTTTGACCTGACCCGAAATGGTTTTGTGCTCGGTGAGGGCGCTGGCTTTTTAGTGCTCGAAGAATGGAACTCAGCTGTACAGCGCGGCGCAACGATTTACGCCGAGCTTGCCGGTGACGGTAACTCTCTGTCGTCGTATCGCATTACAGACTCTCATCCCTCAGGTGACGGGCCGATTCAATCCATGCGTCGGGCGATTGCTGATGCCGGCGCCGACATCGCTGATATCGATTATTTGAATGCCCATGGTACGTCTACCCCCATGAACGATCGTAGCGAATGCGCCGCAGTCAAGGCCGTGTTTGGCGCTCGGGTCAATGATGTCGGTGTGAGCTCAACGAAAAGCGTGACGGGGCATCTGATTGCTGCAGCCGGCGCGGTCGAGGCCGGGCTGTGCGCGTTGGCGATTCGCGATGGCTTGATGCCACCTAACGCTAATCTGCAGCAGGTTGACCCTGACTGCGACGTCAATATTGTGCGTGATACGCCGCGTGAGCAGCGTATCGGGATGGCCATTTCAAATTCCTTAGGATTCGGGGGCAGCAATAGTTGCCTGGCCTTCCGACACCCCGAAGACACAGCGGCGCTTGTCGCCTCAGGACGGTGAACGCTATGAGTCGCATCGTAATTACAGGAAATGGCGCGATCTGCGGAGCAGGCACCGATCCAGGAAACATCGTTGAAGCCTTATTGGCTGGTCGCTCGGCCCTCGCTCCGATTACAAGCTTTGATGCCGAACCTTTTCAAGGTCGTTTGGCGGCCGAAGTACCCGATTACAACGGCGGTAAGCTGCTCGGTGATCGTAAGTTACTCAAGCTGGTACGTCGTTCGGATGTGTTTGGGATCTATGCAGGCGGTCAGGCGATCGAGCAAGCAGGCTTGCCAGCCTGGCGCGAAGCGCTCGATGAAAGCGCCGCCGCGCTCTATGCGGATCAAACTGGTTGTTATGTGGGCTCGGGCGGTGGCGCTTTTGAAGTCAATTACGACTTTTTTCCGCTCATGGCCGAAACTAAAAATGATTTGAATGGCTTTGGTCGTGAGTTATCGAATATGGTCAACCCGATGTGGTTGCTTAAATCGTTACCGAACAACGTGCTGTGTCATATTAGTATCCGCCATCAGCTTAAAGGGCCGAATGGTTGCATTACCAATCACACTTCAAGCGGGATTTTGTCGGTGATTGAAAGCGCTTGGGCGTTGCGTGAGGGCGATGCCGAGCGCGTCGTGGCAGTGGGTCATGATGCCCCGATTGAGCCGCAAACCCTGTTGTATCTTGATCGCGTCGGTTTAATTGGTAAAGACCTTTTACGACCCTTTGATCAACGCCATGATGGTTGCTTGCTTGGTGAAGGCGCCGCCGCACTGGTACTTGAAACTGAAGCCTCGGCGCTTGCGCGCGGTGCGACTGTGTTGGGCGAATACCTTGGGGGCGGTGACGCCTCTGAAGGCGAAGGGTTATTTTGTATTCGTGCCGATGGCGATGGGCTGAGTCGTGCGATCGAATTAGCCTTGGCCGATGCGAACTTGACCCCCGCAGAGGTCGGTATGGTTGTGGCGCATGGCAACGGTACGCAAGAATCAGATGCCTCAGAAACAGCAGCGCTGTTGCGTGTATTTGGCAACGATATGCCGCCTGTGACGGGTTTTAAATGGTCGGTCGGTCATCTGTTTGCAGCCTCAGGTTTGTTGGACGTTGCGGTCGGTCTTGAGGCGTGTCGTCGCAAGGTCGTACCGGGGATCGCTACGCTTGAAAATCTTGCCGAGTCTTGCAAGGGGCTGAACGTGTCTAAGCAAACGCGCGCGCCACGCAGTGATGTGGTGTTGGTGTTGTGCCGTGGGTTTGCCGGTACCAACGGCGCACTGTTGTTGCGCGCGATTCAATAGAGTGGTTGCGTCGACGGCTCAGGCTGACGTGTTGCCCGATGGCTGCGCGGTTGATACGGTAGAAATTGCGCGTATTGCCCGTTTGGTTGAGGCCTTGCCCGATGACCTCGAAAAATTGTTTTCGGCGCAAGAACTGATCGATGCCGGCGAGGGTGCAGGGCGGCTTGCGAGCCTTGCCGCGCGCTTTGCCGCAAAAGAAGCCTGCTTAAAATTGTTTCCGCGCGAAACGGCGCTCAATACCATTACCGCCATGGATTTTTCGGTGGTGCGTGACCCGTATGGCGCACCGCAGGTGGTGGTCAGCCAGGCAGCTCAAATTGTGTTGGGTCTGCATTTGGTGGCCGAGATCAAGGTGTCGTTGACGCATACGCCCTTATCGGCGACGGCGGTGGCGTTACGCGTACCCAGAGTCATTGAGCCGAGTCCTGCAGGGCGGTTTGCCTATCGCTGGCTACCTTATCGACGCCAAGTCATTTTAGATAATTTAAATCGCGTCTACGGTGCACAAGTGAGTCAGCAGCAAATCAAACTGCTCGCGCAAGCGCATTACGGACACTTACTCAAGCTACTCAAAGAATTATTGCAGTTTAGATTTTTATCGACGCAGCAAAAAAAAGATATCGTCAAAGTCGAAGGCGTACCCGAGATGATTCAGGCCTTCGAGGCCGGCAAGGGTGTGCTGATTTTGACTGGGCATTTTGGTAACTTTGAAGTCTCGACTGTTGCTGGGATTGAGCATTTTCCGCAGGTGAAGGGTCGTATTCACTTTTTGCGCCGTCCGATTAAACCTAAATGGCTCAGTGATTTACTGACCCGCCGCTTTAGTCAAGCGGGCTTTGGTGTGGTGGGGCGCCGCGGTTCTCTTGACGAGATCGTTGAAACACTTGAGCGCGGTGATGCCATCGTGTTTCCGTTTGACCAGTATGCCAGGCGACCCGAAGGTATAGAGGTCGAGTTTTTTGGTTATGCCGCCGGCACCTACAAAAGCATGGCCTTGATCGCGTTGGCAACTGGCGCGCCGGTGTTGCCGGCGGCCTCGTGGCGTGAACCCGATGGCACGCACGTGTTGCAGTTTTTACCCCCACTGATCCCCATCGAAGATGATGATGTGGGGGCCGAAATCAAGCGCAATACCCGCGCCTTTAATCAGGCACTTGAGTTGGCTATTGTGAGACACCCCGAGCAGTGGTGGTGGATGCACCGGCGCTGGAAAAATCAACCTAAGGTCAATGCACTTAGTTAGATTTTTGTTGCTCGTGTTTGTCGTACACATAGGTGCCGATAGCGCCAATTGCAGCACCACCTAAAGCGCCCCAAATTGGGTTGCCATCGGCGATCAGCGCAATGCCCGCACCTGCAGCAGCACCGATTGCACCAGCCGAGAGTGTGCGTTGTTGCGTGTTGTTCATGTTAGAGCAACCGCCTAGGGTAAGTGCCGCACAAACGGGCAAAGCTAATAAGATTTTTTTCATGAGTCATCCTTAAACGAAATAAAGTCAGGCGTCGAGCGCAAACGCTAAATTTTTTTAGCGTTTGCAAGGAAACGTTTCGCCCAGATAGCGCAAAATCGTATCCGAGGCAGACGCCTGTTTGAATTGAGGCTGCGTGGCTGACCATTTCATAAAGTTATTGATATGGTCTTGGCGTGTCAGTGTTGAATTTTGCGCGCAGATAAAGCTAGGTGCATTTTTAGGATGGCGCGTCACGAGATAGGTTTCGTAGACACCCTGGCCGAAGCCATTGCAAAAGTTTTGCGCCGCCACGTCTGAAGTATTGGCACACATGGTGACAAATTTTTCGGTGGTGGTGGCAGCCGGTGCTTGTTGTGCTGAGACAGTGGCGCTAGCGACAGCCAAGCAAAGCAGTGCGATTTGTTTTTTCATTAGAGGTATCCGAGAAGCTTCGCTGTTTCGGGCGAAGAGATAAGGGGCCGATTACATCGCAATCGCGGTCTTTAGGTTCAGAAAATCCCGTAGACGATATCGCTAAATTGCTAAGCTGAATCATAACTTGGAAGTACAATTCAGCAACGTTTGTTGTTTTTTTTATCGAATTTTTCAATCGAGATCCCTATGTTTAAAAGAATCGTCGCAGGCACAGTCACTATTCTCTTCACGCTAGGCTTGACTGCTTGTGCGCCCACGACGCCTAGTGCGCCGCTTGAAATTCGTTCGGGCGTGATCCAGCAAATCACTGCAACGCAGATTGCAAATAATCATGAAACCGGTGTTGGGGCGGTCATTGGCGCGCTGGGTGGCTTGGGTGTCGGCGCATTGATTGGGTCGGGCACAGGCAAGGCCGTCGCGATGGTGCTGGGTGCTGTGGGCGGGGCTGTCGGTGGCAACGAAATTCAAAAACATTACGACAAGCCCGTTGCAGGTCAACAAATTTTTGTGCGCACCAGCAGTGGCGTGTTAGTAACTGTGACGCAACCGACAGGTAACTTTCATGTCGGCCAAAAAGTTTATATCGAAGGTGCGGGCACCGACGCGCGTGTTGTAGCCCAATAAGAATTGGAAGGCGCGTTTCGAGACGAGGCTTATTGAGTCTGGTTGACCGCGCGCCGTGATCGAGTCAGTGTGTTTAGGCCGATTCGGAGCCCTAACACCGCAAAAAAAACCCGCTGCGAGCAGCGGGTTCTCATTGGTGCGTCGCTATTTATGCTTTTTTGACGTAAGCGTTACACCACGCTGCAGCAGCAACGAGTTTGCCGGGGAAGATCGCACAGCCGCCAGCTTCTGGAGTCTTCACTTGATACAGTGTGCAGTTGGCACAGATTTGGCCATCGGCGTACTTAGGAAACTTGGCCTTGTCGACGGCTGTGGCTAGGGCTTTGTAGCCGAGCGCGACGGCTTGTGGTTCAGTTTCACCAATCAGTGCTTGTGCCTGTGCTTGTTGGGCAAGCGGCAAGCTTGCCAAGCCGGCGGCTGAATAAATGATGAACTGGCGACGTGTGGTTTTCATAGCGGTATCCTGAAAATAAAAATGCTTTGTGAGCAAAATAGCGTGTGGTGAAACGGCGTATCGTTGTAACGAAACTTTGATTAAGTCCGACAGCAAAACCAACACAGCCTGCCGACCTCGTGCGTAATTGTACGGATTTCACAGCTAAGATGTTGTGAGGGCAGTGTGGTTAAATTTTGCTTGCGCTTAGTCGGCATGGCGCTTGTCAAATTCCCAAACCTCTTCAAAGCCCATCAGTTTGGTCAAGTCAGTAAAGTCGTACAAGTCAACGTCGTTATTAGTCGACGAACCCGTACTTTTAAAATGTTGATACACCTTGGTCATGGCTTGTACGCCGGCCAGCAGGGCTGTGACCGGAAATATCGCCAACTTAAAACCAAGTGCTTCAAGATCGGCCTTGCTTAAGACCGGGGTGCGGCCTTTTTCGACCATATTTGCCAACTGCGGCAAATCAAACGATGCGCCAATTTTGCGCATTTCTTCTTCGGTTTCGGGTGATTCAACAAACAAAATATCTGCACCCGCTTTGGCATAGGCCTCGGCACGTCGCAAGGCTTCATCCAGCCCAAGCGTAGTGCGCGAATCCGTACGCGCAATAATCAAAAAGTCTTTTGACTGACGTGCCTCGACAGCGACTTTAATTTTTTTGACCATATCCGCCATTGGGATCACACGGCGCCCCGGCGTATGGCCGCATTTTTTAGGAAACTCTTGATCTTCGAGCTGAATGGCCGAGGCACCGGCAAGTTCATAGCCTTGCACCGTATGGCGTACATTTAATAAACCACCGTAGCCAGTATCGCCGTCGGCGATTAGGGGCGTACGCGCCATTTTGGCCATTGCTCCGACCCGCCCGACCATATCGCTATAGGTGGCCAGGCCCGCGTCAGGCAAGCCCAAATGTGAGGCGACCGCACCAAAGCCGGTCATGTACAACGCATCAAAACCAAAGCTGTCAGCCAGTCGTAACGACACCATGTCGTAGACGCCGGGGGCGGTGACCAGCCCAGGCTGTTTGAGACGTTCGTGGAGCTTTGCAGGTTTAGAGTTTGCCATGGTCAAATGCCTTAAGAAAATGAGCGCTTATCGTAGCAGGTCGTTGGCCAAAAGGTGTCGTTCCAGTGTCGCTGCTCCGAAAGGGCCGGCGCTAGATACTTGACTCAGTGCCGCCATCAAGCCAAACTCAAGCGATTGCAACCGAGTGCGTCTAAAAGAGCCGCTGGGCTGATTCAGGGTGGTGCTGGTGTGCGTCGCGCGATCACGACTGTGGTTGGTGCGCGTTTGCGGGTATTGATTAGTGTTGTAATTGGTCTTTCTTGAGGTGGTTTTATCAGTGTTGCGAGTGATTCTCATTTGTTTAAAGGTTCCCCGATGAATGACCTCAGTCTTCCCAAAGCGGTCAGCCAAGCAGCGTTGTCCACACAAGCCGTTAACCCTGGTCATCAAGCCAGGTTGCGTAGCCGCAGCGGCGAGGCGCGTGGGCATACCGCAGGCGTCGCCCCAGGCAATGTGCAAGGCAACTTGATGGTCTTGCCCAAAGACCTGGCAAGCGATTTTTTGTTATTTTGTCAGCGCAATCCACGGCCCTGTCCAATCTTGGCGGTATCCGAGGCCGGCAACCCCATGTTGCCCAGCCTGGGCGAAGACGTCGATATTCGTTACGACATTCCCCGCTACCGCGTCTACAAAGACGGCTTGTTGGTGGATGAGCCCTACGATATCGCCAGCCAGTGGCGCGATGATTTAGTGAGTTTTGTCTTGGGATGTTCTTTTTCGTTCGAGCAGGCACTGATCGAAGCCGGTATCCCCCTGCGGCATATCGAAGAGCAGCGCACCGTCCCCATGTACCGCACCAATATTGCCACCACGCCAGCGGGTGTGTTTCATGGCCCGATGGTGGTGTCGATGCGCCCGATGCGCCCGGCTGATATCGTGCGTGCCGTGCAAGTCACGTCACGGTTCCCGAGTGTGCATGGTGCGCCGGTGCATATCGGCATGCCGCATTTAATTGGGATCCAAGATATCAATAAACCTGATTTTGGTGAGTCTGTCACCATCCGTGACGATGAGATGCCCGTGTTCTGGGCCTGTGGTGTGACGCCGCAATCCGTTGCGATGGCGATGAAGCCTGCTTTTTGTCTTACGCATGCGCCGGGGTCAATGCTCGTCACCGATCTGACGAATAATAGTCTGGCAAGTTTTTAATGGTCGTTTGGTAATGTTGATTTGCATCCCGTAGCGCCCGCCAAAGCAAAGTCCCCCGAGGGATCCGCCAGGTCGGTCAGTCATTTCTCTGTTGTCGTGTCATATTTTAGGAGCTAGTAGATGAACGTTTTAAATAGATCAATGATGATCACAGCCCTGTGCGCCGCGTTGCAGGTTTCGGCGGTGTCGGCGCAAACCGCTGCTACTGGGCCCAAGATTGCTGTGCAAGCGATCACGCAGGTATCGCCCACGATCCCGCAATACACCCAGGTAGATCAACCCATGTTGCGCGATGGGCTCAAAGCGGCCACCAACGGCCGTGTTGAAATCACTCTGTCGTCTTGGCCAGAGCGCAACGTGAATGGTCCTGAAGTCTTGAGGCTGGTGCGTTCGGGTCAAGTGGATATCGCCGCGGGCCCGCTCACCACCGTATCGGGCGATGTGCCCATGCTTGACGGCATTGATCTGGCAGGCTTGAATCCAAGCATT
>Ga0114968_10002453_pt1 | contig 14180 bp, 11 predicted proteins | sample M_130807_EF_Meta_FD_87020 | JGI IMG/M metagenome (GOLD analysis project Ga0114968, IMG submission 87020) | Freshwater microbial communities from Lake Montjoie, Canada to study carbon cycling - M_130807_EF_MetaG | ecosystem: Environmental > Aquatic > Freshwater > Lake | place: Lake Montjoie... | reverse complement strand
GCACCGGCACATAGGCTTTGCGCGTTGGGTCCAGGTCAAGGGCGGCACTTTGGCCGGCATCAAAGCAGCCAGCGTACATGCGCGCATCCGCGCTGATATGCACCGCGCCCTGCGCCGAGTCGGGCGCAGCCACCAGTCGCAGTGCGCCGTTTTTTTCCTCTGCGGAAAATGTTTTTTGCTCGTAGCTTGGGGCAATGCCTCGGACATTGGGCTCGATCCAGATTTGCAGGAAATGGGTGGTGGCGTCGGGCGCGTGGTTGAACTCGCTGTGCTGCACGCCGCTGCCCGCGCTCATGCGCTGCACGTCGCCCGGCGGAATGCCTTTGACATTGCCCATGCTGTCTTTGTGCGCCAGATTGCCCTGCAACACGTAGCTGATGATCTCCATGTCCCGGTGCCCGTGCGTACCAAAGCCGGTGCCCGGGGCGATGCGGTCTTCGTTAACCACGCGCAGATTGCCCCAGCCCATGTACTGCGGGTCGTAGTAGCCTGCAAACGAAAAACTGTGAAAGGATTTGAGCCAACCGTGGTCAGCATGGCCGCGCTCGGCCGATTTGCGTAAGGTGATCATGGGCGCAATGGTAGTGGATCGGGCCCCGCCCCACGGCCTGCGGGGGTGCCGGACTGCGCACGGGTGTACAGTAGGCTGCAGGGCCGGTGCACAGGCCCGGACATACACAAGGAGATACGCGCATGCCCCAGCCCAAAAACATTGCCATCGTGGGTGCCGGAATGGCCGCAATCGCCTGCGCCCGCACGCTGGTGCAGGCCGGCCACCGCGTCAGTCTGTTTGAAAAAAGCCATGCCCTTGGCGGACGCATGTCTACGCGCAACAGCCCATTTGGCACTTTTGACCACGGCGCCCAATACTTCACGGTTCGCGATCCGCGCTTTGCGCTGGCGCTGCAAACCGCCCCTGGCGTGTGCCGCCCCTGGAGCGTAACCATGGTGCAGGTGCTGGACCACCTGGGCCGCGTCGCAGCGGCGGGCTTGCCGGCGCGTGAGCCGCACCTGGTACCCGCTCCAGGCATGCGCTCCCTGGCCGCGCACTGGGCTGAGCCGTTGGGGGCGTCGGTCCACCTCGAAACCTGCGTCACCCAGATCGAGGCCGACAGCCTGCACAAAGGCCGCTGGCAGTTGCGCACCCAGGGCCCCCAGGACAGCGCGGGCGTGCACGCCGGCTTTGACGCGGTCTTGCTCGCCGTCCCGCACCCGCAGGCTGCGGCGCTCTTGCGCACCTTGCCGGCAGCCACTGCCGGTGGCGCGGCCCTGCTCAAGGCCCTGGAGCCCGTGCGCGTAGCGCCCTGCTGGACGCTGATGCTGGCCTTTCCGCAGGCAGTGCAACCGGGCCTGACCACGCTGGGCCCGCAGTGGAACGCCGCCCGCAGCACGCACCACCGCATCGCCTGGCTGACGCGCGAGTCCAGCAAACCGGGACGCGGCATCGTCGAGCGCTGGACGGTGCAGGCCAGCGCCGAGTGGTCGCAAGAGCACCTCAACGATGACGCCAGCCGCGTTGAGGGCAAGCTGCTCAAAGCCTTCTCCGAGGTCACCGGCATCCGGGCCCAGCCGGCCCATGTGCAAGCGCACCGCTGGCTGTACGCCAAAACCACCGCGCCGCTGGGCCGAAGCCACCTGTGGGAAGCGCGCAGCGGCATCGGCCTGTGTGGCGACTGGTGCCTGGGCCACCGGGTGGAAAACGCATTCGTTTCGGGCCTGGAACTGGCACTTGCAGTCGCCTAAGGTCTTTGCACCCTACCGGGGGCGTTTTGCCCCCTCGCCCACCGGCCCGCTGCACGCAGGCTCCTTGGTGGCGGCCCTGGCCAGCTGGCTCGACGCGCGGGCGCACGGCGGCCAGTGGCTGGTGCGCATAGAAGATGTGGACAGCCCGCGCACCGTGGCTGGCGCGGACCAGCATATCCTGGCCCAACTGGCCGCCTGCGGCCTGCACCCGGACACCCTGCCTGTCTGGCAAAGCCAGCGCAGCGCCCTGTACCAAACCGCGCTAGAGCAGCTCGAGGCGCGGGGCCTGGCCTACCCCTGCGCCTGCTCGCGCAAAGACATTGAAGCCGCAAGCCCAGCGCTGGCCACGCGGCCACGGCACGCCGAACTGCGCTATCCGGGCACCTGCCGCACCGGTTTGCAAGGCAAGGCCGGCCGCGCCTGGCGTTTGCGCACCGACCAGCCGGCAAGCCCCATCGCCTGGCATGACCGCGCCTACGGCGCCCAAGCGCAGGACGTCGAGGCGCAAGTGGGCGACTTTGTGCTGCTGCGCGCCGACGGCTGCTTTGCCTACCAACTGGCGGTGGTGGTGGACGATGCCGACCAGGGCATCAGCCATGTGGTGCGCGGGGCCGACTTGATGGACAACACCGCGCGCCAAATCTACTTGCAGCGCTGCCTGCAGCTTCCTACGCCGCTGTACCTGCACACGCCGCTGGTCTGCGCGCCCGACGGGCACAAACTGTCCAAGCAAAACGGCGCCCAAGCCGTCGATGTGTCGGATCCGCTGCGCACCCTCAACCACGCCGCCGCTGTGCTGGGGCTGCCGCCCCAAAGCGGCGGGCTATCGCAAGCGCTGGCGCATTGGACGGCCGTCACGGCCGAGGTGGGCGCCGAGCGCCTATGGGGCACGGCGTCAGGGCGCAGCGCCGGTGCGGGTGCAGGCCTGGGCACCACCTAAAATACTGTGCTCCCAGCGCCCTGACCTTGAGCGAAAGGTCTGCCGCCGGCCGCCCAGCACACCTCCAAATCCCTGGCCATGTCCATACCCCAATCCACCGAGCCACCTATCGATACCGAGTCTTCGCCCGCGCCGGTGTTCATGCGCACGGTCAAAAGCTTTGTCAAACGCGCCGGGCGTGTCACGGCCGGGCAGGCCAAAGCGGTAGAGGTTTTGGGGCCGCAGTATTTGCTGCCCTACCGCGAAGCGCTGCTGGCCTGGCCCGAGGTCTTTGGCCAGAATCCGCAAACCCGGCCTGTGGTGCTGGAGATCGGCTTTGGCATGGGCGAGGCCACAGCCAAAATTGCCGCCACCTTGCCCGAGACTGATTTTTTATGCTGCGAGGTGCATGAGGCCGGCGTGGGCGCCTTGCTCAAACGCATCGGCGAAAACGGCCTGACCAACATCCGCATCTGCCCGCATGACGCCGTCGAGGTGATTGACCATATGCTGGCGCCGGCCAGCCTGGACGGCATACACATCTTTTTCCCGGACCCTTGGCACAAAACCAAACACAACAAGCGCCGCCTGATCCAAGCGCCTTTTGTCAGCAAACTGGCGCAGCGCTTAAAACCGGGCGGCTATCTGCACTGCGCTACCGACTGGCAGCCCTATGCCGAGCAAATTTTGCAGGTACTCGAGGCCGAGCCCCTGCTGCACAACCCGGCGCGCCAAACCTACCCCCCCATGCAGGGCTACGCTCCCAAGCCGATCTACCGGCCCTTGACCAAGTTCGAAAACCGGGGCATCCGGCTGGGCCACGGCGTCTGGGACGTGGTGTGCCAGCGCCGCTAAGACCCGCACCAGCGCGCCCTTCGCGTCCTGCACCGCGCAACGGCGTGGACGCCAGCCGGGTTTTCATGCCCGCCGGCCGCTTTGCCACGGTGGCCGAGTTTTTAGTCCACCAATTCCCCCATGTCAGCGCCAGCGAATGGTTGGCTCGCTTGCTAAAAGGCGAGGTGCTTCTAGAAGACGGTGCACCCGCAGCCGCCGACAGCGCGGCGGCCAAGGGCGGCTGGCTGTTTTATTTCCGCACCGTGGAGCGGGAGACGGCGATTCCCTTTACGCACGAGGTGCTGTACCGCGACGCGGATTTGCTGGTGGTGGACAAACCGCATTTTTTGCCCGTGATTCCCTCGGGCGGCTATTTGCAGGAAACCCTGTTGCTGCGCTTAAAGAGGTCGCTAGATTTACCCGATCTGGTGCCACTGCACCGGTTGGACCGCGATACTGCCGGCTTGGTCCTATTTTCGCTGCGCAAGCCCACGCGCAATGCCTACTGCGCTTTGTTTAGAGACCACTTGGTGCACAAGACCTACGAGGCCCTCGCGCCCTACCGCGACGACCTGGCCTGGCCGCTGCGCCGCGAAAGCCGCATTGGTGCGGGCGCGCATTTCATGCAACAGGCCGAAGTGGACGGGCCGGCAAACGCCATCACTACCATCACGCCCCTGCACATACAGGGTGCGCTGGCACGCTACCAGCTCGAACCGCTGACAGGCCAGCGCCACCAACTGCGCGTGCACATGCTGGCGCTAGGCATGCCCATCGTGCATGACGGCATCTACCCCGTGCTCACGCCCGAAGGCGCCAGCGACTATGCCAAACCGCTGCAGTTGCTGGCCCGCCGCCTGGCTTTTCGCGATCCACTAAGCGGACAGGCGCGGGTGTTTGAAAGCAGCCGTCAGCTACTGCCGCTGGCGCGCTTTAGGCCGTGATTTCTTTGGCGCTGATGCGGTAGCGCAAATCGTCGGGCGCGTAGGCGTCCAGGCGCTTGCCGCCGGTCTCGGCGTGCGGGTACATGAAAAAGCCCAAACGCGGGCCCTGGGCTTGGGGCAGCACCACGTCGTGCGCCGTGTTGTAGGCCATCCAGTTGCCTTCCCACCCGCCAAACAACACGCGGTTGACGGGGGCCACTACCGGATTGCGCGGGTCTTTGATCCAGTCGGCCGTCTCCTGGCGCATCACTTTGGTCACGTCGGCAGGGTCCATAGCCACCCAGCCATGGCCTTGTAAATAAACTTCGGCTCGGCAGTGCTGGGCGCCTTGCAGCTTGGCTGAAATACCGCCCAATTCTTTGTAGCCAAAGGCGCTGGGCGCCACACGCAGGCCATAGACATCGCGCGCAGGCAGCCCCACGGCGCGGCACAGGCCGACAAATAAGGTGTTGAGGTCGGCGCATTTGCCTCCCAAGTTACCGGTCTCTAGCATGGCTTTGATGTCGCCCTCGCCGCAACCGCGCACCTTGGGTTCGCGGTAGGTGTTGGTAACGATCCAGTCAAACAGCATTTGGGCTTTTTGTACATCGGTTTTGGCGCCGGCAATCGCCTGGGTGGCGGTGCTCAGCACGATGCCATCCACCGGGATGAGCGCGGTAGCACGTGTGTAGGCTGCCAGCGCTGCGGCTGATTCGGCTGGCACGTTTTTCGACTTCCAATCCTGCAAACGGTTTTGGGTTTGGATGCGGCTGGTCACCTCGACAAAGGGGGCACTTTGGCTGGCGTCAAACTGGGCGTGGACCATGCGTGCGCCCTGCTGGCCGTCGGCCACCATGCGGGCGGTGCCACTGCTGGTAAAGGCCGAATCCATGGACCGCTGCCAATCGCTGTCGATGCTGGGCACCGGCACCCAGGCCTGGCTGGCGCCTTTGGGCGCAGCAATTTCTACGCGGGTGGTGACTTCAAAAGTGCGCCATGTGCCGGGCTGGGGGGCAAATTGCCGCTCAGAAGGCGCCGCGCTTTGCGCAAAACTGTCCAGATAGGCCGCCGACAGGGCTGAGGCGGCGGCGGTGCGCAGGAATTGGCGGCGCGCAATAGGGCCTGCAAAAGGACGCGCAGCAACGCGCGCGGGTGTGAACACGGTGGTCATAAAGAGAACTCCGGATAGTAGAAAAAAGCGCGTACGGCGTAATACAAATTCCCCGGGGTAGCGCGAAAATTGGCGCCAGTACAAGAACGAGCGCCAAGCGGCGGATTATCGTCGCTGCAGCAGGTATATTTGCCGCTCCCCGCCCTCCCGAGATCACCACCCTTGCAATCCGAGTCCCCCGACGCGTCGGCCAGCCCCAGCGGGCGCAGCGCCATGGCAGCGCATGCGCTGGCCGCATTTAGCCATGTAGTGCAGGCCAGCGCCGGTTTTCGCCAGCGCCCCGGCCAAGAAGCCATGGCCCAGTGCGTGGCCGACACCCTGAGCGAAGGCGACTTGGGCGATTGCGCGCAACCCGAACAATCGATTTGCGTGGTGCAGGCTGGCACAGGCGTGGGCAAATCGGCCGCTTATGCCAGCGTGGCCATCGCCATGGCCTTGCAACGCAAGACGCGGGTGCTGATTTCGACGGCCACCGTCGCGCTGCAAGAGCAGCTCATGCAAAAAGACCTGCCCGCCCTGGCCCAGACCATGGAGCAGCCCTTTGCATTTGCACTGGCCAAGGGCCGCGGGCGCTATGTCTGCAAGCTCAAACTCGAGCGCGTGGCCGGCGCAGGTAGCGCGGATGAGGACTTTTTTGAGGATAACTTCCCAGCCGTTGCGCTGGCCAGTGCTTCGCAAGAAGCCTTGGAGGAGCGCCGTTTCCGACTTTACGAACACATGGCGCAAGCCCTGGCCAGCGGCCGCTGGGATGGCGACCGCGACAGCCTGGTCGAGGCGCCGGACCCGCAAGACTGGGCGGGCGTTGCCGCCGAGCGCCACAGCTGCACCGCCCGGCATTGCCCGCGCTACCGCGATTGCAGCTACTACCAGGCGCGCACCCGCTTGGCCGAGGCCAACGTCATCGTGGCCAACCACGACCTGGTGCTGGCCTCGCTGGGCATGAAAACATTGCCCGAGCTGAGCAACTGCCTGCTGGTCTTTGACGAGGCGCACCACCTGCCCGCCGTGGCCCTGGACCAGTTCAGCAGCACCATGGAGCTGGCCCAGCTGCGCTGGCTGGACCGTCTGCCCAAGGTACTGGGCGAGTTGGCCGGCGCGCTGCAAATCGACTTGGATGCCGACGTCAACACACTGAGCAGCCAGCTCAAAACCACACTCAACCAACTGGCCCGCATGGCGCTGGACGCGGTACACGCCCACACCGGCGGGCAAGACGGCACGCTGCGCTTCGCCCACGGCCAGTTACCGGCCGACATGACCGAGCCGGTGGCGCAGGTCCTGGCGCAGGCCGGCGCGCTGACCAAATCGCTGGACGCGCTGGGCGCCCATATCAAGCAAATTGCCAAAGAAGACCCAATGCAAGCCCTGCAATGCGCCCAGCAGTACGCCAAGCTAGGGCCGCTGGCGCCGCGCCTGGCAAGCCTGGTGGGCACGGCCAGTTTGCTGCTCGAGCATGGCGAGCAACCCCTGGCCAAATGGCTGCAATGTAAAAGTGAAAACGGCTTTTTGCTGCTCAGCGCCCACGCCTGCCCCATGGTGCCAGGCGATTTGCTGCACCAGTTTGTCTGGAGCCAGGCGCGCGCGGCGGTGCTGACCTCGGCCTCGCTGACCAGTTGCGGCAGCTTTGACTACTTCCTGCAGGAGGTGGGGCTTTCGGGCAAAGCGCATGTGCAGGCCCTTGAGGTTTCGAGCCCCTTTGACTATGCACGCCAGGGTACGCTCACGGTGGTGCACACGCAGGCAGACGCCAAAAACGTGGCTCCCTACACCGCCGAGGTGGTGCAATGCCTGATGCAAGACCTCGCCACAGTCACGCACGGCGCACTGGTTTTGTTTACATCGCGTGCGCAAATGCGCGCCGCCACCGACGCCCTGCCACCTGCACTGCTGGACAGCGTGCTGGTGCAGGGCAGCACCTCCCGGGCGCGGCTGATTGCCACGCACACGGCACGGGTGGAGGCAGGTTTTGCATCTATCGTGTTCGGGCTGCAGTCCTTTGGCGAGGGCCTGGACCTGCCGGGGCTGTTGTGCGAGACGGTGTTTATCACCAAACTGCCGTTTTCACCCCCGTCCGACCCGGTCGACGAGGCCCGCGCCGAATGGCTGCGCAGCGTCGGACGCGACCCTTTTTCCGAACTGGTGATCCCGGCCACGGCCGTCAAGCTGCTGCAATGGACAGGTCGCGCCATACGCACCGAAGAAGACCAGGCGCATGTGGTCTGTTACGACAAACGCCTGACACAGCAAAGCTACGGTCGACGCATGCTGCAAGGCCTGCCGCCCTACCGCCTGCTGCGGCGCGATCAGGCATAAAAAAAACCGGCCCCAAGGCCGGTTTTTTAGGACTGCTGCGCCGTGATTAACGGATAACAGCCAATTCTTCGAGCTTGCCGCCCTTGATGGTCTTGAGCGTCAAGGCACCGCCGACGATGTCACCTTTGGCATCAAAACCGATCGGGCCGGTTACGCCTTTGAAGTCTTTGGTGGCAGCCAGCGCGGGCAGGTACTTCGCAGGGTCCGAAGAGCCCGCTTTGACCATAGCAGCAACCATGATCTTCACGCTGTCATACACATAGGGAGCGTACACCTGCACATCAGCACCAAACTTGGCTTTGAACTTCTTCTTGAAGTCTTCCATGCCTTCTTTGGCCTTGCCTTCGACACCACCGGCTTCGGCGCAGAAAACTTGGTTATCAGTGACTGCATCGCCAGCGAGCTTAACCAACTCGGTAGAGCAAATGCCGTCGCCGCCCATGAACTTGGCAGAAATGCCCAGGGATTTCATCTGGCGCAGCATCGGGCCGGCCACAGCGTCCATACCACCGAAGAAGACGACGTCAGGCTTTTTACCTTTGATGGTGGTCAAGATGGCGTTGAAGTCGGTGGCTTTATCGGTCGTGAACTCTTTGGCAACCACGGTGCCGCCCGCTGCAACCACGGCTTTGCTGAACTCTTCAGCAACACCTTGTCCGTAAGCGGTACGGTCGTCGATCACGGCAATGGCTTTGCCCTTGAGCGTGGCGACAGCGTACTTGCCCAAGGTGCCACCCAGCTGGGTGTCATCAGCCACCACGCGGAACGTAGTTTTGAAACCTTGGCGTGTGTACTTGGGGTTGGTGGCGGAGGGAGAGATTTGGGGGATGCCCGCATCGCTGTAGATTTTGGAAGCGGGAATGGACGTACCGGAGTTCAGGTGACCGATCACGCCGGCGACCTTCGCGTCAGCCAGTTTTTGAGCAACTGCGGTGCCCTGCTTGGGGTCGGCGCCGTCATCTTCCGTCATCAGTTTCAGGGTGACTTTTTTGCCGCCGATGGTCACGCCAGCGGCGTTGAGCTCTTCCACGGCCATGATGGCGCCGTTTTCATTGTCTTTGCCCAGATGGGCGATAGCGCCGCTGGTGGGGCCGACGTGCGCGATCGTGACAACGCTTTGGGCCATGGCAAGACCGGTGGACAGGCTGAGCACTGCCGCTGCAAGAGTAGTCAATTTCATAAGGGGTAACTCCATTGAGAATTAAAAATTAAGAACAAGCCGTAAAGCTAGGGAAATTCTAATGCCAAGCTGGCGGGCGGGCCGCCATATTGTCACAAATTGTTCAAATCGCCAAGCATTACCGGGTGGCGCCAAGGCGCCGCCCGGCCAAGCGCTCAGAGTCCGCCGTGGGACTGGGCGACCATCATGTACAGCATCGGGATGGACAGGAGGGTGTTAGTGCGGGAAGTCAGCATGGCCAAACGGGCGGCGGCAGCCTTGGCGGCCGGCTCGACGGAGACGATGCCCAGGGCCTTCTTCTGGTTGGGCCAAATGATGAACCAGACGTTAAAGGCCATGATCAGGGCCAGCCACATGCCAATGCCGATAGCCGCATAACCCACTTGCAGGCGCAAAGCGGCGTGCAAATAGCCCTGCAAAGCGGCCACGATCAGGCCGGTAACCACGGTCGCTAGTGCGGCATAGCGGAACCAAAACAGCGCCTCGGGCGCAATCACTTTGCTGATAGCGGGCTTTTGTTCGTCGGGAATCTTGGGCATGGAGGGGATTTGCACAAAATTGAAATACCAGAGCAAACCAATCCACATCACGCCCGAAGCCACGTGTAGCCAGCGGAAAAAGAAACTCTGCCAGGCCAAGGTGATTTGCACCGGGCTGCCAGAAACAGCCCCTGCGAGCAGCACAATTAGAACCAGTAATACCAGGCCAGCGACCAAAGTTTTACCGAGGGATTGAAGAATTTGAGACATTCGATGTGCTCCGTTGGTTGAAATAGAAAGACGGGATGTTAACGCGCTGGCTTGATCAAGGTCAAACCGCCGGGTTTTGCCTTGTGCTTGATTTACCAAAAAAACTGAATAACAGAATGAAAAACGTCCCCAAGATCCATTTTTGCTAACGATTTGCCGCTATGGACGGTCATGTCCTGCATGCCAGGCCCCCTATGTATCGGCGTTTACTGCCTTACACCCGGCTTCAGTCGGGTGGCGTGTCAGCGGAGGTGATTCCACGAAACCGATACGAGTGCGTCGGTCGTCCCTGCTTGCCGGAACGCGGGAGCTCGTCGGAGATGACGAATCCAGTCCTGACAAGGTAATCGAGATAGCGATGCGCGGTGGCGTAGGACATCTCGCACTGGAGCGACACCTCATTGATCTCGAAGGGAACGTCATTTGACCTCAGGTAGGTCAGAATGCGACGCATTTTCTCCCGAGAAATGCCCTTCTCGGGATTCCTTTTAGAGGACTGCAACTTGCGGTGCAGGTTTATCCGGGATAGGAAGTCGGCGAGGTGTATCGGCTTGTTGATGAAATCGTCGGCGCCCGCGACCAGAAGCTCTTCAGCGACCCGGGGCTGCTGCTCGACGGTTAGGATCAGCACCGTCAGCGCAGGCGCGATCGCTTTGATTTGGCCGAGGACGTCAAGGCCGTTGGCCCCTGGCATGTGATAGTCGAGCAGGAACATGTCGATATCTTCCTGAGCAACCCATGCCAAACACTGCTCAACGCGCGTCGTACCCAGGAAAATCCAACCCTGCGTCTTGGCCATGGCCTCCAGGGTGCACAGAATGGATTCGTCGTCGTCTAGGCCGCACAAGGTAAATGGCATTATCGATTCTCTTCACTCACCGGCAACTGCAAACTAACGACTGCCCCGCCGGCCGATCCATTGGCGATCAGCAGGTTGCCACCGTGGTTTTTGGCAACTTCCTCGACAAAAGCCAACCCGAACCCGGTGGACTCCCATTCGGAGACTCCTCGCGTATGCGACGTGGCGGTCTGCGAAAACCCAGGCCCGCTGTCGGTCACCGACAGCAGCAAGGTATGTCCCTCGATGATGGCCGACAGCCGTATTTCCTTTACGGGCGAATCCCTCACCGCCAGGTTTGCATTGTCCAGGAGATTGACGATGGCTCTGGAAAGCCGGATCTGGTTGATGTGGATCCGCTGGGCGAGCACCCGATCGTCGGCAGAGACGGTGACCGAATGTCGCCAGTCAAAGGCGCTGACCTGGCTCAGGACGTACTCGAAGAGCGCTGACACGGGAACACACTGGCGCGCCTCTTCCCGGAGTAATTCATTGATCATCTGGTTCATATTGGCGCCACTGCGCGAAATCCGTTCGGCATAGCGCCGCAGATCGCCTGGAGGCAGGCTGTCGGCGATGACGTCGGCCAAGCCCAGAATGGTGGTCAAGGGGCGCGCCAGATCATGGACCAGTTGCTGGACTTCAAGGTGGCTGCGGATCTGGATCGCGTCCTCGCGCAGCGTGGCAATTTCAAGGTCTCGCTCCCGGATCTTCTTCAAGTTTGCATTGCGTTGGCTTGCGCCGACCAGAAGCGCGGCGGCAGCCCCGCCGCCAGCTGCCGCCGAGAAAAACATACCAAATGAAAGCGCGTCCAATACCCAGCCCCAATCGGCGACCAAGGCGAACTCTTTAACGGCCGACGACAGTTCCCCGCCGCCAAAACCCCAGTCCGACAACATCGGAGCAAGATCCAACCACTGGACGGCAAAGACCAGCAGCGCGATGACGACCAACCGGGCGATCCAGCCTTTGATCTCGCGCGTGGTCATCTGCATGACGACGACGGTGACGATGCTGAACACAGCGGGCGCACCAAAATGCAAGGAGAGGCCACCCTGAACCTGGGAGAGCAGTGTGTAGCAGCACGGAACGCCCGCCAGCGGTACCAGCCAGGAAAAACGCCTCCATCGGTTGGACAGGTGACTCAGGCTGTGGCCGAGGTTGAACCAACCGACATACAGGAAGACCGCGCGCAAAGTGTTTAGGCTGACCAATGTGGTTGCCGAGGCCAGCAGATAGCGGCCATCGTCGTGCAGTGCGAATCGTTCCAAGTAATAGAAGACCGCACTCCCCTTAATTTGCAGAGTCGCCACCCAGGCGACGATGCAGACCGTGCCGACAGCCAGCGTGCGCCGCATCCGCCACCGGACGTGGTCGGCCTCAATCATCGCCGCTTGCCCTTAGATTCGCGGTGCCAAGCGCGGCGGGGCGTCGCCACGTGATGCCACACTTCACTTCACGCCCCAGTCTTCCAGGGTCGCTCCCAGGACCGGCACGGCGGCGCGCGGCGTTTCGACTTCGGTCAACTTCGCGCCGGGTGATCGGCCCCTGGTAAAGATTCCGTCGAAGTTGCCTGAGGCAACGACGATCAATCGGTCGGCAAGCCCTGTTGTAGCGTCGATGAAGGTGTCGGACAGTTCGCCGCGGCGGCGTGCGCCACCGATATGCATCAGCAGCACACGAATACCCCTCTTGCGGGCTTCCTGCAGCAGCAGTTTGGCACGCAATCGTTCCTGATCCAGCGTGACGCCGGCGGCGCCGAGCCCCTTGGCACTCGCGCCAACCACGACGATGATCACTTTCTGCGTGCCCAATGCCTGCGCCGACAAGCCCGAGTCATAGCCCGGATCGACCGCCATCCCTTTCATGAGGACTTTGACCATCATGCCATCCGAAGTCTGTCCAACCGAGGTGATCGTGACATCCTCCGCATAAGCGACGCTCGCAAGCACAAGCCCCCCAAGGGCGATCAGGATTGCAGCAAGCAGATGTTTCAACGAGTACCCCCCGTCTTATCGCTAAGTCACCATAGCAGCGCACTATGGGTAACAGTGGCGCCAACACGGCAGCCACCAAACGCGTCAAAGTCTACACGCGCCACACTATGGATCTGCGCCAGTGCAACTACCCACACCGCGGTGGGCCCAGTTGGCCAGGCAGCTGAGCGGGCCCTTGCTCAGATGCCAAGCCTTAAAAATATCGACGTACCCAAGGTACTGCAGGACACTACAGGGCGCGCGAGATTTGGACGTATACAAAGCGGCCCCCCGCATCGTGCAGGGCACCGTTAAAGCCGTAGTTCGCGGTCGTCACTGGGGGTGCCTTGTCGAACAGGTTACGCGCGCCGATGCGCAACTCGGTATCGCTGAGCAAGCCGCCGTCCTTGGGGATACGGTACTGGGCAAAGGCGTTGACCGTCGTCCAGACCGGCACTTCGTAGGCATTGCCGTTCACGATGGCCGCGCCAGTGTCATAGTAGGAACCGACGGTGCTCACACTCATGCCCATCGTCACTGGGCCCTTGTCCCAATTCAAGTTGGCGCCCCAACGCCAGCGCGGGTTCGCATCTTGCCCGACAAGGTCGCCGGCTTGGGTGATGGTCACGCCAGTGCCGAGCTTGCCGGCAGCATTCGCCTCGATCAGCTTTTGCTGAATGTCCGAAGGCGACTGGTAGAACTTGTCCAGCTTGGCCACACTCGCGTTCAGACGAAAGCGACCGTGTTCGGTGCTGCCGCTGTCCATGGTGAGGGACGCATCCCAGCCCTCGATGGTGCGCGGACCCAAATTGAAGTAGTTGTCGTTGACGCGATCGACGGCTCCGATGGCCTGGGATCCAACCGGAGCCATTCGTACCACGTTCGGGTTCGAGCTGCCGGCAAGGCGCAGGTAGTAGTCATAGATGAGCTGGTTCTGGCCGCCAAGAATGCCGATCACGCCTGTCGACTTGATTTTCCAAGAGTCGAAAGTCGCACCCAGCCAAGTGAATGGCTGCAGGGCCACGCCGACCGAATTGGTCTCCGAATTCTCCGGCTGCAGTCCGTTGTTGCCGGCACGCACTTCCAGAGTTGAGACTCCTGCGCAGGTGCTAGCGTTCAAGCGGCAGGACGCCCAATCCGTGCGCGTATTGGAGACCGATGTACCGTCGCTGTAGAACTGCGGCAGGTTGGGCGCGCGAAAGCTCTCCGACCACGAACCGCGCATGCGAACGCCACTCATCACTTCCCATAGCGCAGCCACCTTGGGTTTGGCCACGCCGCCAAAGTCGGAATAGTTTTCGGCTCGGGCGGCGATCTGCAGGTCGAGCGATCGGATGGCCGGAATGGCCATTGCAGGGCTTACCACAGGCACGGCAAGTTCGGCATAGGCGCTAATCACTGAGCGGCTGGCACTGACGTCGGGCGATGCGCTGGCCCCCATGATGTCAGTGTCGTAGCCCCGGCCGGTGACCGAATCGATGTATTTGACCGTGCCGTCCAGGCGACTGTCACGGTCGTCTTGGTAGGTTTCCCG
>Ga0114968_10002452_pt1 | contig 14180 bp, 11 predicted proteins | sample M_130807_EF_Meta_FD_87020 | JGI IMG/M metagenome (GOLD analysis project Ga0114968, IMG submission 87020) | Freshwater microbial communities from Lake Montjoie, Canada to study carbon cycling - M_130807_EF_MetaG | ecosystem: Environmental > Aquatic > Freshwater > Lake | place: Lake Montjoie... | reverse complement strand
TCAGGGCCAATGCCATCACCTGCAATAATGGCCAGATTAATTGTTGTCATTACCCCACCAAAGTTACGGAGCGAACAACATTAGCTCCTGTTTCCTTTTTGACGGATGCAAGTATTTCATCACTGATTAGTGAATCAACAGTCAACGCCATCAAAGCTTCTCCGCCAGCAGCATTACGTGCCACCTGCATTCCTGCAATGTTGATGCCGGACTTTCCGAGTGCATTACCAACCGCGCCAACAACACCAGGCTTGTCAGAGTAACGAAGGAACAAAAGATTTTCTGTCGGTGGAAGATCTAAATCAAAACCATCAATTGCAATAATCTTTTCGACCTTGCGAATTCCCATCAGTGTTCCATCAACGGTAACGCTCTTACCGTCAGCTAAAGCCGCACGAAGAGAAATCATGTTGCGATATTCAGGACTTTCTGGATCTGTTGCCACAGTTGAGGTAACTCCACGTTCTACAGCAAGTGCTGGTGCATTTACATATGTCACATCTGAAAGCCCACATGCAAGCAGTGCACCCTTCAGCGCACTTGTTGCAAGGATCGATGAATCATGTTCAGAGATTTCGCCCTTAACAGTTAGATGGAAACTAACGGGCGCTTCTCCTGCGATTGCTGTTGCAATTTGAGCCATTTTTTCCACCAAGGGCAAGCTTGGGCGAATCTCTTCATGAATCGCTCCACCCTTAACGTTTACTGCATCAGGGACTAATTCACCAGCTAATGCCTTACGAACTGAGACGGCAACAGCAATTCCTGCGCGCTCTTGTGCCTCATCTGTAGATGCACCTAAGTGAGGAGTTGCCACAACTTGGTCCAAAGTAAACAGTGGTGAGTCTGTGCATGGCTCTGTTGCAAATACATCAAGACCAGCACCTGCTACACGACCTTCGGTGATTGCATCAAATAATGCAGCTTCGTCTAGCACTCCCCCGCGAGCGGCATTAATAATTCGAACGGAAGGCTTTACCTTTTTTAAGGCTTCGACACCGATTAGGTTTGCAGTTTCCTTGGTCTTAGGAAGGTGAATTGTGATGAAATCTGAAATTTTCAACAACTCATCTAATTCAACTAGGCGAACTCCGAGTTGAGCTGCTCGAGCTGGTTGTAAATAAGGATCGTAGGCAATTACATCCATTCCAAAAGCTTGCATGCGATGAGCAACTAATTGCCCAATTCGGCCAAAGCCAACGATGCCGAGTGTCTTTTCAAAGATTTCTGCCCCTGTGTACTTTGATCGTGCCCATTTGCCATTACGCAATGCTGCGTGTGCAGGAGAAACAAATCGAGCTGATGCCATCAACAAGGAGATTGCAAGTTCTGCAGCTGAAACAATGTTTGATGTCGGTGCATTAACAACCATGACACCCGCTGCAGTTGCGGCAGGAATATCTACGTTGTCTAGACCAACACCAGCGCGAGCAATTACTTTTAACCCTTTTGCAGCTGCGATTGCTTCTGCATCCATCTTTGTGGCTGAACGAATTAGAACTGCATCTACACCTTTTGCAAGGGCGGCAAGAAGTTCTGCACGGTTAGCACCATCGCAGTTAACAACTTCAAAATCCGGACCCAGAGCTTCTAGGGTTGCAGGGCTAAGTTCTTCAGCAATTAAAACTATAGGTTTAGCCACGCGCTGCGCTACCTTCTTTGTAGTCGTCACCCTTTGACTGCTTCATCCAAGAAAACATCTTGCGTAGTTCTCGGCCAACTGCCTCAATTGGATGAGTTTCGCCCTTTGCCCGAAGTGATTTAAATTCAGGCGCTCCAGCTTCTTGATCATCAATAAAACGCTTTGCAAACGCTCCACTTTGGATGTCAGCAAGAACTGCCTTCATGTTCTCCTTCACACGTGGATCGATAACTCGTGGGCCAGAAACATAATCACCAAACTCTGCAGTGTCAGAAACTGACCAACGCTGCTTTGCAATTCCACCTTCATACATCAAATCAACAATCAACTTAAGTTCGTGTAAGCACTCAAAGTATGCAACCTCTGGTTGGTATCCTGCCTCAGTTAGTGTTTCGAACCCGTACATGACTAGCTGTGATGCTCCGCCACACAATACTGATTGCTCACCGAACAAATCTGTTTCAGTTTCTTCAGTAAATGTTGTAAGGATTCCACCTGCGCGAAGTCCCCCGATTGCTTTTGCATAAGAAAGCGTTAATGGCCAGGCATTACCAGTTGAATCTTGTTCAACTGCAACAATTACTGGAACTCCACGCCCAGCTGCATATTCACGACGCACAAGGTGTCCTGGACCCTTTGGTGCAACCATGCAGACATCAACTGATGCTGATGGCTTGATGTAACCAAAACGAATATTAAAACCATGACCGAAGAACAAGGCATCGCCATCTTTAAGATTTGGCAGAATCGATTCTGTGTAGATGTGGCGTTGCAAATGGTCAGGAGCCAAAATCATGATGACTGTAGATTCCTTAACAGCTTCAGCAACGCTTACAACGCGAAGACCTTCTGCTTCTGCTTTTGCGCGAGAGGGTGAACCATCTTTTAGTCCAACTCGAACATCTACTCCACTGTCACGCAAGTTAAGCGCGTGTGCGTGGCCTTGTGAGCCGTAACCGATGATCGCGACTTTGCGACCCTGGATGATCGAAAGATCAGCATCCTCTTCGTGATACATCGTTGCTGCCACGGTATTACTCCATTCGCCTTTTGTGTTTGGTCGTTTTTAGTTTTGGTAATCAGCCTGACCGCTGTCGGCGGTAGGAATACTTTGGGTGCTAAGGGTACGGTCTGCCAAGGAACTGCTGCCACGCTCGATGGCCACAAGGCCAGATTGAGCCAACTCTCGAATCCCAAAACGCTCTAAAGCGCTAAGCAAGTCACTAATTTTAGCCGCATCCCCCGTTGCTTCAACGGTCAGGGACTCTGAATCTTCATCAACGATCGATGCCCCGTAGGTTTCAAGAACAGCATCCACATCAAACTTATTTTTAGAAGTTGCAGAAATCTTGACCAACAAAAGTTCGGCCTGCACAGATTCTTCAAGCTTTAACTCTGCAATATGAATGACATTTACTAATTTATCGAGCTGTCTAATCACTTGCTCTAAAGAGTGACTTTCAACATTGATCACGATTGTCATTCTAGAAATATCTGGGTTCTCAGTTGGTCCCACAGCCAAAGAATCAATGTTGTAGGCACGACGAGAAAACAAGCCAGCAACTCGTGCAAGCACACCAGGTGAGTTTTCAACTAAAACTGAAAGTGTATGCGTACTCATTAGAGCTCCTGCGAATCCCAGTCAGGCGCCATTTCTCGGGCGATCTTTATATCATCATTTGAAGTTCCGGCTGCAACCATCGGCCATACCATCGCATCGCGGAAAACTCTAAAATCAACAACAACTGGTTGATCATTAATCGAATTGGCCTGCTTAATTATTGCATCAACATCTTCTAGACGCTCACACGTTAATCCCACGCAACCCATGGCATCAGCTAACTTAACGAAATCTGGAACTCGCTTTGATTCCAAGTTTGTATTTGAATAACGACCCTCATAAAAAAGAGTCTGCCATTGACGAACCATGCCCAGAGATTCGTTATTAATAATCGCAACCTTAATTGGAATATTGTTGAGCGCACATGTAACTAACTCTTGGTTAGTCATTTGGAAGCAGCCATCACCATCAATCGCCCATACAGTCGTATCAGGTGCACCAACTTTTGCTCCCATGGCAGCAGGAACTGCGTAACCCATTGTTCCAAGTCCACCAGAGTTAAGCCATGTACGTGGATTTTCATACTTCACAAACTGTGCGGCCCACATTTGATGTTGACCAACACCGGCAACATAGATTGCTTCTGGGCCTGTTAGCGCACTAATTCTTTCGATGACATATTGCGGTGACAATGAACCGTCTTTGGGCAAGTCATAACCCAATGGATAAGTGGCGCGCAATTTATTCATTGCTGTCAACCAAGGGCTTAAATCAGCACGTCCCTTGGCAAATTCCTCCTTTACCGCAGGAATCAACGCAGCAATCGTATGTTTCAGGTCGCCGACTACTGGGACATCTGCAAAACGATTTTTTCCAATCTCAGCTGGATCAATATCGGCATGAATTACCTTTGCATTAACAGCAAATGTTGAAAGTTTTCCTGTCACACGATCATCAAATCGTGCACCTAGAGTGATGAGCAGGTCAGCCTTTTGAAGCGCTGTTACTGCTCCAACAGTTCCGTGCATGCCAGGCATTCCGTAGTGCTGCGGGTGGCTGTCAGGAAATGAACCAAGTGCCATCAAGGTTGTTACAACTGGTGCTCCAACAAGTTCGGCCAGTTGCATCAACTCTTTTGAAGCATTGGCCTTAATCACACCGCCACCTACATAGAAAACTGGTTTTGCCGATTGCGCAATCAGTGCTGCTGCATCTTTGATTGCTTGGTTTTCTGGTTCAACTTGCGGGTGATAGCCAGGTAAGGACAAATGCTGTGGCCAATTAAAATCTGTTTCTTTTTGCAGAGCATCTTTTGCAATATCTACAAGCACCGGACCAGGACGACCAGATGAGGCAATATAAAAAGCTTCAGCGATCGCACGAGGAATTTCTTGTGGGTCAGTTATCAAATAGTTGTGCTTTGTAAATGGCATCGTGATTCCACGAATGTCTGCCTCTTGGAAAGCATCAGTTCCGATTGCAGCTGATGGAACCTGACCAGTAATTGCAACCAACGGGACAGAATCCATTGCTGCATCTGCAAGTGGTGTAACAAGATTCGTTGCACCAGGTCCAGAGGTTGCAATACATACTCCAACGCGACCCGTAACTTGGGCGTAACCAGTTGCAGCATGGCCGGCACCTTGCTCATGTCGCACAAGGATGTGGCGGATACTGCTATCAAAGATTGGATCGTAAGCGGGAAGAATTGCACCACCTGGAATTCCAAACATCACATCGACGCCGGCATGTTCCAAAGATTGCACGAGTGATTTGGCACCACTCATCTTCTTGCTCATATCCATCTCCTTTCAATTGTCTAAATGAAAAAACCCCCAGATAACTGAGGGTGGCGCCTGATCACACATTGATCACGCGCCCTTAAATCACCACCACAACTGTTGTGCTCATTCGCTTATTCTCCAAGGAAGTTGGCCGTGCGTCAAGGGATGAGATACAGATCTCATATTTTGGATAAGTGCTTAGCGCAGAAAACTAGTGGCAGATAGCACCCTTAGATGCGGACTGAACCAACTTTGAATACTTTGCCAATACACCTTGGGTGTATTTATGTGTCAGTGGCGTCCATCCAACTTTGCGAGCTTCAAGTTCTTCCTGGTCGACCAGCAAATCTAATGTGCGATTTGTAACGTCGATGCGAACCCAGTCACCATCTTTAATAAATGCGATTGGTCCACCATCGACGGCTTCGGGTGCAACGTGACCGACACACAGTCCAGTTGATCCACCAGAAAAACGTCCATCCGTTAACAACAAAGTTGATTTTCCAAGACCCGCACCTTTTATTGCACCTGTAATCATTAACATCTCGCGCATTCCTGGTCCGCCCTTTGGGCCTTCATAACGAATGACAACGACATCACCAGCTTGGATCAATCCATTCTCGAGTGCATCCATCGCCGCTTGTTCACGTTCAAATACTCGAGCAGGCCCTTCGAATGTTTCAATTCCAATTCCCGCTGTTTTGCAGACAGCGCCTTCAGTTGCAAGGCTTCCACCAAGAATTGTTATACCTACATCTGTCGACATTGGAGCTGACACCGCTTTCAAAATCTGTCCATCTGGATCAGGTGGATTGATTTCCTTTAAGTTTTCAGCCATCGTCTTACCAGTAACTGTTAATACATCACCGTGCAAAAGACCAGCATCTAGCAATCCCTTTAGCACAACCGGAATTCCACCAACTTTATCGACATCGCTCATGACAAATTGACCAAAAGGTTTGAGGTCTCCTAGTAAAGGTACCTTTGAGCCGATCCGGTGGAAATCATCTAGTGATAAATCAACATGTGCTTCATTTGCAATTGCTAATAGATGTAATACTGCGTTTGTAGATCCTCCTAAGGCCATCAAAATTGTGATCGCATTTTCAAATGCAGGCTTTGTCAAAATATCACGCGTAGTAATCCCTTGGCGAATTAGCTCAACTACGGCAGCACCAGATGCGATTGCAAATGTGTCACGACGGCGATCAACAGCTGGTGGCGCAGCAGAACCTGGTAAGGAAAGACCGATTGCTTCACCAATACTTGCCATTGTGTTTGCTGTGTACATGCCTCCGCAGGCACCTTCACCTGGGCAAATTGCCCGTTCAATTTGATCAACTCGCTCTTTTGTAATTAATCCTCGGGCACATGCACCAACAGCTTCAAAAGCATCAATGATTGTTACATCTTTACCATCTACTTGTCCTGGCAAAGTAGAACCTGCGTAAACAAAAACGCTTGCAACATCTATTCGCGCTGCTGCCATCATCATTCCTGGCAAGGATTTATCACACCCTGCAAAAGTAACCATCCCATCTAATCGTTCTGCTTGCATGACACATTCGACAGAATCTGCAATTACTTCGCGAGAGACGAGTGAAAAGTGCATTCCTTCATGACCCATTGAAATTCCGTCTGAAACAGAAATTGTTCCAAATTGCATGGGAAAACCACCAGCATCAATGACACCTTGTTTTGAAGCTTTAGCTAATCGATCTAGCGAGAGGTTGCATGGAGTAATTTCGTTCCACGAAGATGCAATTCCGATTTGAGGCTTAACCCAGTCAGCATCGCCCATTCCGACGGCTCGTAACATTCCACGGGCCGGTGCTCTTTCGAGACCATCAGTTACAACACCAGAGCGCGGCTTCATATTCGTCATGATCTAAGTCTAACCTTCGCTTTGACCTAAATGAGATAACAAAAGCGAACGTACTTTCGCAGCATCTGCTTGACCCTTTGTTTCTTTCATAACCGCACCAATTAATGCACCAGCTGCAGGCAAATGTCCGTTCCGAACCTTCTCTGCTGTTTCTGCTTGCTCAGCACAAACCTTTTCGATCGCAGCCATAAGAGCGCCATCATCATTAACAACTTTGATCCCACGCTGTGAAACTACCTGTGCTGGTGTTCCTTCTCCGGCAATAACGCCTTCTACAACTTGTCGGGCCAGCTTGTCAGTTAACTCACCTTTAGTAACAAGTGCGACAATTTCAGCAACATCTGCGGGAGTAATTGCAAGCTCGGCTAGAGCAACACTTTTGTCGTTAGCAATGCGAGAGATTTCACCTAACCACCAAGTACGAGACTTTGTGGGATCTGCTCCTAATAAGACTGTTGCTTCAACAATATCTAGAACATCCGCGTTAATCATTGCGGCCATTTCTTTATCAGGAACAGCCCACGCTTCTTGTAACCGCTTACGTCGAATAGATGGCCGTTCGGGCAAAGCCGCTCGCAAAGTCTCGATCCATGCAGCATCTGGTGCAACTGGAACAAGATCTGGTTCTGGGAAGTATCGATAATCCTCGGCTTGTTCTTTAGAGCGACCTGATCGAGTCAGTCCCGTGTCTTCTTGGAAATGTCGAGTTTCCTGAACTACTCGACCTCCAGCATTGAGTAGCTCGGCATGGCGAATCATTTCGCCACGAATTGCTCGCTCAACAGAGCGCAGTGAGTTCACATTCTTAGTTTCACTTCGGGTGCCAAGTTTTTCTGCACCAATTAAGCGTAATGAGACATTTGCATCACAGCGAAGTGATCCTTGCTCCATCTTCACATCACTAACACCTAATGAACGCAAGATGTCGCGAAGTTCGGCAACATATGCCTTTGCAACTTCTGGGGCATATTTACCGGTACCTGGAATGATTTTTGTAACAATTTCAACTAGCGGAATGCCTGCACGGTTGTAATCTAGAAGTGAGTACTCAGCGCCATGAATACGACCAGTAGCTCCACCAACGTGTAGTGACTTGCCGGTGTCTTCTTCCATGTGAACGCGTTCAACTTCAATGCGGAACTTCTTTGGACCTTCATCTGTTTCGATTTCAACATCGACATAACCATCAACGCAAATTGGTTCGTCATACTGTGAAATCTGAAAGTTCTTAGGCATATCTGGATAAAAGTAATTCTTTCGTGCAAACCCCGAAAATGGAGCAATAGAACAGTTAAGAGCAAGGCCTATTTTGATCGTAGATTCAATCGCTTTTTCATTTACGACCGGCATGGCACCCGGTAGTGCTAAGCAAACAGGACATGTTTGTGTGTTTGGTTCTGCTCCAAAAATTGTGCTGCAACCACAAAACATTTTTGAGTTGGTATTTAATTCAACGTGGACTTCAAGACCTAAAACCGGTTCATACTTGGCAACCACATCATCATAAGAGAGTGTCATTTAGCACCTCCCATGACCGGCGCTTTATCCAGCAATGGAGCACCCCATTTAGAAAGTAAAGCTGCTTCTAGAGCGGCACCTACTAAATACATGCGTTCATCTTTCATAACTGGCGACATGATCTGGAAACCAACTGGCAATCCATCTTCATCAGCCAAACCTGACGGCAATGACATTCCACCGATACCTGCCATGTTGACGGGAATTGTTGCAATGTCATTTAAATACATTGCTAAAGGGTCATTGGCTTTTTCGCCAATTTTAAAGGCGGTTGTCGGACATGTAGGCGAAACTAAAACATCAGCCTTTTCAAAGGCATTTGTGAAATCTTGGGTAATCAATGTGCGAACCTTTTGGGCACTTCCGTAATATGCATCGTAGTAACCAGATGAAAGCGCATATGTTCCCAAGATAATTCTGCGCTTTACCTCTTTGCCAAAGCCAACCTCGCGTGTCAAATTCATTACTGATTCAGCCGAAGCACCATCAACATCACCTACGCGCAAGCCATAACGCATCGCATCAAAGCGAGCTAAGTTGGAAGAACATTCTGATGGTGCAATCAGGTAATACGCAGCGAGGGCGTATTCAAAATTAGGTGCAGATACTTCAACGATTTCTGCACCAGCTTTTGCCAGCAATTCAAGAGATTCCTCAAAGCGTGCTCGAACTCCTGGTTGATATCCATCCCCATTGAGTTCCTTAACAACTCCGATCTTCATTCCCTTAACATCACCAGATTTTGCAGCAGCCACCACTTGTGGCACTGGTGCATTAATGCTTGTTGCATCTTTTGGATCGTGTCCTGCAATTGCTTCATGCAGTAGCGCAGTGTCTAGAACCGTACGCGCACATGGTCCTGCTTGATCTAGAGATGATGAAAAAGCAACGAGTCCAAAACGAGAAACTCCGCCATAGGTTGGCTTGACTCCAACGGTTCCTGTAACGGCTGCGGGTTGGCGAATTGATCCACCTGTGTCTGTACCAATTGCAAGTGGTGCCTCAAAAGCTGCAAGTGCAGCAGATGATCCGCCACCTGATCCACCCGGAATGCGAGTTAGATCCCAAGGGTTATGTGTTGGACCATATGCAGAGTTTTCAGTTGAAGAACCCATCGCAAACTCATCCATATTTGTCTTACCCAAAATAACAATGTCATTTTTCTTTAGGTTTGCAACAACTGTTGAGTCATAAGGCGGTCGCCATCCTTCAAGAATCTTGGAACCACAGGTAGTTGGAATACCTTTTTGTGTCATAACGTCTTTGAGCGCTAGAGGTACACCGGCTAAGGGTGACAACTTTTCACCATTAGCGCGCTTTGTATCAACTGCAGCAGCTTGAGCAAGAGCACCTTCGGTGTCCACGTACAGGAATGCGTGCACATCAGAATCAACATCGGCGATGCGATCTAAATGTGCTTGGGTCAAGGCAACAGAAGTTACTTCGCCAGAGACAAGTTTTGCTGCCATGTCAGCTGCACTATTGCGAATCATTCTTCACCCAAAATTTGTGGAACGCGGAAGCGTTGCTCTTCTTGTGCTGGAGCACCCGATAGAGCTTCTTCAGGAGTAAGACTTGGAACCACAACATCAGGACGGAAAACATTGCGAAGTGGCAAAGGATGTGAAGTTGGTTCAACATTAGCGCCAGCGACTTCTTGAACTCGCGCGACAGCATCTAAAATCACAGTGAATTCATTAGACAAATTAACTAACTCTTCTTCGCTCATTTCGATGCGGGCAAGACCTGCAAGTTTTGCGACATCATCGCGTGAAAGGCTGCTCATAGTCAGTAGTCTAATTAGATCCAGCGTTAACTGCGAATTTGGCCGTTACCTGTAACGATCCAAGTTGTAGTGGTCATAGCTTCAAGTCCCATAGGGCCACGGGCATGTAGTTTCTGATTTGAGATACCGATTTCAGCCCCAAATCCCATCTGCTCACCATCTGTGAATCTAGTGGAGGTGTTGACCATGACGGCTGCGCAATCAGCCATAGCAATAAATCTTTTCACGTTTTCTTTATTTTCAGAGATTATGGCCTCGGTGTGCTGAGTCCCGTACTTTGCAATATGAGCACTTGCTGCATCAACTGATTCAACAATTGCGACATTGATCTCTAGAGTTCCATATTCGGTAAAAAAGTTTTCTTCACTGGCTAGCGTTGCAGGAATACCAATGCTTTTAGCAATTGCAAGGGTTGCTGAATCACAGTGCAAGATGACTCCAGCCTCGTGTAATCCCTTAAGTGCAACTGGTCCAAACTCTTTAGCTATAGCTGTATGTAAGAGCAATGTTTCTACAGCATTACAGACGCTTGGACGCTGAACCTTTGAATTCAAAATAATTGGTAATGCCTTTGAAAGATCAGCATACTCATCGATATAAACATGACAAACACCAGCACCGGTTTCAATTGTTGGAACAGTTGATTCATCAACCACCATGCGAATCAGAGCTGCGCTTCCACGGGGAATAACTAGATCTACTTTTCCACGAGCATTAAGCAAGGCCTTAACTGTTTCGCGATCATCGGAGGGAATCAACTGAATTACTTCTGGAGAAATCGCAGTTGTGGCTAGGGCATCTCGCATAACGCGAACCAAGATTTCGTTACTGTGCGCCGCGCTAGATGAACCACGAAGCAGTGCGGCATTACCTGACATTAGTAAAATGACGGCCGCATCAACTGTCACATTAGGACGAGCTTCATAAACCATTCCGATCACTCCAAATGGAACCGAAATCTGTTCTAATTCAATTCCATTAGGCAAGGTTGATTTCCGCAATGTATTTCCCAAAGGATCAGGAAGTTGACTGACTTGGCGCGCTCCCCCAGCTATTCCTTTTATTCTTTCAGGGGTAAGAAGAAGTCGATCAAGAAGTGATGAGTTCAAACCTGCCGTACGGCCCGCTTCCATATCTTTTTCATTGGCCACAAGAATTTCAGCACTGCGAGCATCGATTGCATCGGCGATGCTTTCCAACGCTGCTTTGCGTTGTGCCCCAGTTGAAACAGTCAGGGTGCGCCCAGCAACACGAGCAGTATCAGCCAATGTGTTTATCAATGTTTGTGCACTCATTTAAATCAACACCAAATCATCTCGATGAATTAATTCTCGCTCAAATTCAGCTCCGAGCGACGAAGCAAGTTCTTTTGTGGATCGACCCAACATCTGTGGCAAATCTTCAGAGTCAAAGGCAACTAAACCTCGCGCAATAACTTTGCGATCTGGTCCCACTAATTCAACAGCATCACCTGCAATGAATTCGCCCTCAACAGCTGTCACTCCGGCAGGCAACAAAGAAACGCCCCGTTCTAGAATTGCAGTAACAGCACCTGCATCCAAAATTAATCGACCCTGTGGAGTAGTTGCATGTGCCAACCACAATAGACGTGATGTTGTTTTACTTGCCTGGGCATGAAAGTGAGTTCCATGTTCTTCACCACGCAAAGATTTATCAGCATCAGCTAAAGATGTAAGCAACATTGGAATTCCCGCCGATGTTGCAATTCTCGCAGCTTCGACCTTGGTTACCATTCCTCCGCTGCCAACGCCTGCGGCACCTGCTCCACCTAATGTTGCAGCTTCGATAGCTGAAATAACAGGCACTTCACTAATTCTTTTTGCTCCTGCTTGCGTAGGAGGTGCGTCATACAAGGCATCAATATCAGAAACAAGTACTAGTAGATCTGCATTTATCAATAGGGCAACTAGTGCAGCAAGACGGTCATTGTCTCCGAAGCGAATTTCGCCGGTCCCAACTGAATCGTTTTCATTAATTACTGGAACGACTCCTAGTTGCAATAAACGAAATAAAGTTCGCTGGGCATTTTGGTAGTGCGACCTGCGAACCACATCTTCAGTAGTCAAAAGCACTTGCGAAGCGGTGATGGCATGACGAGCAAAACTTTGTGTGTATTCGGCGATTAACAACCCTTGTCCGACAGATGCTGCAGCTTGCTGGGTTGCAAGATCCTTTGGGCGCGAAGTTAAACCAAGTGGTGCTAGTCCTGCTGCGATGGCACCAGATGAAACGACGACTACTTCTGCGCCTCGTGCTTTGCACGCAGCAACAACATCTACAACTTCATTGACAGCAAATTGGTCAAGTGCCGAGCCGGCTTTACCGGTTAAAGAGGATGAGCCAATCTTGATGACGATGCGCTGTGCAGAGACGATCTGCTCTCGGTTCACTTGTCATCTCCATCCTCTGCTTCTTTCACAATGATGAGTGAAAGTTTAGGCGTGTGTGGGTCCACAACGTTGTATTCCCATTGCTTGGCGATTTCATCATCACTCAAAACATCTTCCACGCGCTCAGGCATATTCCATGTGGATTCAAGACGCGAATCTTCTCCACGACGATGCAAATGGCCAGCTAGTTGTTCAGCGCCAGCCTCAATTGTTGGCTCCCAATCGAAGACAACTTCTGTTTCTCCATCGCCAATTCGTACTTCGCTGCCGGCAACCGCACCCTTCTTAAATAACTCTTTTTCAACACCAAGTTGAGCCAGGCGATCTGCAAGATAGCCAATTGCTTCAGCGTTTTTAAAATTAGTTTGTCGAACCCAACGCTCAACTTTTTTGCCACGAATCGTAAATGTTCCATCTGCGTTCGCATTTACAAGGAAACCTGAATCATCTACTGCAACTGGCCGCAGGATAATTCGAGTGCGCTCTTCGACTCCGGCATCTGCACGATTTTTTGCAACCAAACGACCCATCGCATAAATCAAATCTTGTAGGCCTGCGCGAGATGCAGCAGAGACTGGATAGACCTCGTAGCCCTTGTCACGAAGCTCTTGTTCGACCATATCCGACATGGCTTGTCCATCAGGCAAATCGATTTTGTTTAAAGCAATAATACGAACTCGATCTTCAAGTCCTCCGTATAAAGCAAGTTCATTTTCAATAGCTTCTAAATCTGCTACTGGATTGCGATCTGTTTCTAATGTCCCACAATCTAGAACATGCACAAGTGCAACACAGCGCTCGACGTGGCGCAGAAATTCAAGCCCTAACCCTTTACCTTGAGATGCTCCTGGAATCAGCCCTGGAACATCTGCGACTGTAAATCGTGTCTCACCGGCTTGAACAACGCCAAGGTTTGGAACCAGAGTTGTAAATGGATAGTCAGCGATCTTAGGACGAGCGGCGGAAACAGCTGCGATCAGTGATGATTTACCAGCACTTGGAAAACCAACTAGTGCGATATCTGCAACACTTTTTAACTCGAGAACTAATGTGCGCTCTTCACCTGGTTCACCGAGCAAAGCAAAACCTGGTGCACGACGCTTAGATGATGACAATGCGAGATTGCCGAGTCCACCAAAGCCACCTTGAGCTGCAATAAAAGTTGTTCCGGTACCAATCAGGTCAGCAATTTGTTCACCATTTGCATCGTAAATAACAGTTCCGTTTGGGACTCCGAGAATTAAATCTTCACCTTGATGACCATCTTTTCGATCACCGTATCCTTGATGACCAGAAGTTGCTTTACGGTGCGGAGAATGATGAAAATCAAGCAACGTTGTAACGCTTGGATCAACGATCAAAATTACATCTCCGCCGCGTCCACCATTGCCACCATCTGGACCACCAAGAGGTTTGAACTTTTCGCGCTTTACGGAAACACAACCATCGCCACCTTTTCCTGCGATGGCATAGAGAGTTACACGATCAACAAATGTTGTCACTTGCGAACTCCCTTCCTCGTTAAAAACTGTCAATGAATGAAAAAAGCGAGCCGCATGATTACGGCTCGCTCTTTTACAAGAAACCTAAAAT
>Ga0114968_10002451_pt1 | contig 14181 bp, 9 predicted proteins | sample M_130807_EF_Meta_FD_87020 | JGI IMG/M metagenome (GOLD analysis project Ga0114968, IMG submission 87020) | Freshwater microbial communities from Lake Montjoie, Canada to study carbon cycling - M_130807_EF_MetaG | ecosystem: Environmental > Aquatic > Freshwater > Lake | place: Lake Montjoie... | reverse complement strand
CCATTTTTTTCTCTTTACCAAAGATTAAAGTTCGTCTTCATTAAAGAAGTAGTCATCATCCGAAGGATAATCACTCCAAATTTCTTCAATACTCTCATATGGCTCACCGTCGTCTTCCAACTCTTGAAGGTTTTCCATTACCTCCAAAGGAGCTCCAGAACGGATTGCATAATCAATCAACTCGTCTTTGGTGGCCGGCCATGGAGCATCGTCCAAATATCCAACCAATTCCAGTGTCCAATACATAAATTCTTACTTACCGCGAAAATAGATTTTTGATTCAGAAAAACAACATGAAATTTGTAAGAAAATCATGCACCACGACTGGCAAGACCAAATTCATCAATATTCTGAGCAAATGAGCTCGCCTGAATCCCCATTTTTACAGGCAATCAATGATTTCACTTGGAAAAAAATGATTAACCCTAGGATGCTTTCTGGACACCTACAAGGTCAATTATTGTCGTCGCTTGTAGCCCTAAAACAACCCCAATGCATTCTAGAAATCGGCACTTTTACCGGTTACGCCACAGCTTGCCTGTTGAAAAACCTTCCCAAATCGAGCGAAATCCACAGTATAGAAGCCGATCTCGAAATCGCCCATAAAACACATTCCTTTTGGAATCAGAACAACCCCAATCACCCCGTTCAGTGGCATATAGGGGAGGCACTTTCAATCATCCCATCACTTAATATCCATCCCGATTTTATTTTTGTTGACGCCGATAAATCAAATTACACCGCCTACCTCGACCTCTGCTTGCCCTTGCTCCCAATGAATGGTCTAATGCTATTTGATAATACCCTGTGGAGTAAACGAGTGATAAATGAAACTGATCTTCTCAACGATAAGGACACCCAAAATATGCATGCGTTTAACCAATACCTCAAAAGTCATGATAACCTGCAAATCACATTGTTGCCAATCCGAGATGGCCTAACTATGGTACAAAAATAAATTTAACTCCTCATTGAATCCAACATCTCGTTGAATTTGTCATAATCTACCTTCACTTCGTCAAACAATTCATTCATTCTCGATTTCATTACCGGTTCGATCTGTAACAAAAGTGACATCCCCTTTTCTGTGATGATGATCTTCATCTTCCTGCGATTCATTTTGTCAATGGCACGATTTATCAGTCCCATCGTCAACAATCGATCACACAAACGAGTGATATCTGGATTTTTATCCAACATTACCTCCTTGATCTCTGTAGGATTCACACAATCAGGAGACCTGCCACGCAAAATCCTAAGAACATTATATTGCTGATGCGTAATATCAAACGTTTTAAATAAATCACGGAATTCCCCATGAAGCCAATTCGCTGTGTACATGAGATTTAACGTCGCTTTATGCAACGGCGAATCGAATTTCTTTTGTTTTATGGCGTCTTCGAGTTTCACTTGATTGCAAATTAATGACTTAACAGCCAAATAATACAATCATTTTACAAATTACTCCCTTCAAAAATTAGCGCTTACCTTTGCAGAGTGAGTACCCCATTCCAAAATACACTAGACTTCGCCAAGGATATGGATCAAAATGATTCATTGCGCGACTTCCGTAACCAATTCCACTTCCCAACCAACGAAAACAATGAAACAAGCATTTATTTCTGCGGTAATTCACTTGGGCTTCAACCCAAATCAGCAAAAGAAGCCATTGTCAACGAATTGGAAGATTGGGCAAAATGGGGCGTAGAAGGTCATTTTCATGGCCGTAAACCCTGGTTTCACTACCACAAATTTCTCACCAATCACGCCGCCGAAATTGCCGGTGCCCTCCCGCATGAAGTCGTTGTAATGAACCAACTTACCGTCAACCTACACCTGTTGATGTTCAGTTTTTACCGACCCACTTTTGCAACCGATGCAGAAGGAAACTACAAACCCCTTCGGTACAAAATCCTAATGGAAGCAGGCGCTTTCCCAAGCGATATGTATGCCGTGCAAAGTCAGGTAGAATCTTATGGCCTTGATTATTACGACGCCGTAGTTGAACTTTCTCCGAGGGAAGGCGAACACACCCTAAGACACAACGACATAATGAACACAATTGCTGAACTGGGTGATCAACTTTGTCTAGCATTTTTTAGTGGCGTTCAATATTATACAGGTCAATTATTCAATATTCCTGAAATTACCAAAGCCGCGCACAAGGTGGGTGCTATGGCCGGGTTCGACCTAGCTCATACCGCAGGAAATATCGATTTAAAACTACACGATTGGGATGTCGATTTTGCCGCATGGTGCTCCTATAAATATCTAAACAGCGGCCCAGGCAATGTATCGGGGGTTTTCATTCACGGCCGACATGGATTAAATCCAAAAACACCAAGACTTTCTGGCTGGTGGGGCCATAAAGAAGACGTTCGCTTTCAAATGAAAAAAGGCTATATCCCTGAACCCGGAGCGGCTGGCTGGCAAATGAGCAACGCACCCGTCTTTGGAATGGCGATTCATTTGGCAAGCTTAGAATTATTCCATCAAGCCGGAATGCCTAACCTAAGAAACAAGAGTAAAAACCTAACTTCCTTTCTATCATTCGTATTAGAAGAAGCGAAGCAATTGAATCCCGTTTTGCAATTCGATATTATAACACCCAAAGACCCAAACGAAAGAGGTGCTCAATTGAGTTTATTAACCAACCACGACGGAAAGGCATTGTTCGATTTTCTTGCAAAGTCCAATATCATTGTAGATTGGAGAGAGCCGAACGTCATTCGGATTGCACCTGCACCCATGTACAATTCCTATGAAGATGTTTTTACCCTTGGACAAGCTTTCCAGAATTTTAAGATTTCTCTTTAAAGGACTCCCAGTGGGTGCTATTGTCGATGCCTAAAATTCTCCTAATCTTAGACCTAACATTATGAATATATTGAGGCGTAACTCCCACAATGGCCGCTATATCCTTTGATTTGTAGCCGTCTACGCTCAAAATAAAAATACGTTTCTCTGTTAAACTCAAGGTTTTCAAGGCTGGATAATGGTCAAATATATCTCCTTGCTCTTTAATCTTAGAATCTGCCAGCTGTGGTCTTGCGGTATTTTCAACTCGACTCATGGCTTCTAAATCTCTTCGGATTGAGTCAAGTTCTTGAGGATTATCCGCTTTGATGGTTTTGAGTTTCTTGCTAATTTCCATACTCTTAGATAAAACCAATTCACTCATATTTATGATCCGTTCATTCATCTCCTTTTCCTTTTGAATGTGCGATTTCTCCTCTCGCTGGACAGACAATTGATAATTCGCCAATGCCAATTCTCTCTGTTTGATGCGCTGTTTCATCCAAAAAAACAAAGCAGTCAGTATGAGTATTAATCCGAGGGCGGCAAAAAGGCCATAGGTATATTTAGAAATTTTCTTATTGTTCGACAATTCCAATTCATTTTCCAATTGCGCATTCTTCAATAACTCTAATTCCTTTTTTGCTGTAAAATCTGCCTTGGTTAAAGAATCGTGAAAATTCAGGTATTCATTCTCAAATTCCATCGACTGTTTGAGCGATACATAAGCCTTTTCAGGATCATCTTTCAACTTCAATATTTTAGCCATTAAACGATAATGGTTACCATTGGCTCTCAGATTCTCCTTAAATTGAGCCCTAAGTCTGTCATGCCAAATCGATAAACTATCCAAATGAAACAAATCGGGATTTTCCATAACCGAATATTCTAGAGACTCATTAATCGCTGAAATTGCCTTAAAATAGTTATCTGCAATCCATGGTATGTGCGATTTTACCATGGCGTTAACCTTTGACGCATCAACCTGCATTTGCTGCTTTAGTCTACACCCCAAAAACTCTATCCTAAATTCGGGTAATATTGTGGAATCTGGCATTGAACTTAACAAAGCAGCACTTTGGTCCCACCTTCCCAATGAAATATTGATTTGAAGTTTATTGATAGCCAACACGCCTCGTGCATAAGGGTCATTAGCGGCTTCAATGATTGCCTCATTTTTTTTCCAAAATTCATCCGCAGCCTTATAATTCTTTTCAACAAGTTTTAATGATACAATGTTATTAATCAAAACTGCAGGCATCGGCTCGTCCTTTGGAAAGTTATCGTAAACCTCAAAAAGACACTTAGAGGCTACACCATACAATGATTGATAGAAATACATTATGCCCAGATTGTTCAGTAGTCGATATTTAACATGCATACTATTATATTTTTCAGCATCAAACAAACCCTTGTAAATCAATTCTTTAATTCCTTTAAATTCTCGCTTACCCTTCAAATGAACCGACTTCAATAGGTAATAGTATGACTTATCTGAACCAACCGGCAATAAACTCTCCGCTTCATCTAAAAAATACTGAACAGAATCAGATTCCCCGCGTGAATCACATTCAAAACCTTGGGTAATTAATAACAAAGCCCTCCCATATGCATCGTCATTTGATTTTACACGGTTATCTATATATCTCCGCAATTTCTTAAACTCCAACTCTTCGTTAGATTGAAAAATCGACAATTTGTCAATCGCTATTTTCAAGTACTCATCTTGACTCATCTTATCTAATATCGAAATCACAGAATCTGCCGTACTGATAGCATATATGCTCGGACCGCCCTTTTTACGATCTCCCTCGTATTTTACCCATCCTAATACGAATAAAATTAAGACCCCAAGCCCAATTGCTATCTTTTTGTTTGAACTAATGTAGTTTATAATAACGCTCATATTTTAAATATCTACAATATTAACATTCTTTCCACAAATAACCGACAGGGTGAGTTGTGTAATATTAGAAAAAGTGATATTTATCCTCACACCCAAATTTGCCCCAATTATACAATTTCAACGAAATCGCTATACTTACTTGCGTTTATTTCTTCAATATTCATCAATCGGACCATCACTTTCCGCAATAGTAAAAAACTGGATTCCTGGGTAGATTATTGTATTGTTTGTTCAACTCCGAATACTAGCACCTAACGAACCAAAAATATCAATTAAATCGCTTTGGGACGATTCATCAGACAATTTTGCAGTTCAATCCAATATTTATGACTAAACGGCGCAATTCCTATTTATTCACTGTCTAAAATTGTACTTTTGAAGTCAGAATTTACAATTGGCTTAACCTTTGATTACACAGACGCAACATGGAAAATAACCGACCGACCCCCGACAATAAAAAGCCGGGTGGATTCCGTTTCAATCCTTACTGGATTTATGGCGCACTTTTTTTAATTCTCATGGCGATGCTATTCTTGCCAAAAAATGCTGGGAAAACCACAAATTGGAAAGAAGTACGCGATATGATCGTTCAAGGAGACGTTAAGAAAATTGTAATCGTAAATGATAGAATTGTTGAAGTTTTCTTAACTCCAGATGCCATACAGCAGAAAAAATACGGAGTACGAAAGAGCAAAGATTATTTAGGAGGCGTTGAACCCAACTACAGTTTTGAAATTGAGAAAGGATATTTCAACAACGAAATAATCGACCTCAAGAAAACATTGGTAGAAAAAAATATCAACCCCAATGAAATGGTGATTCAATACGAATCCCAAAGTGATCTATTTGGCGAACTATTCCAATGGATTTTCTTCATTGGTATTTTCTTGATATTCTACAATATGATGTTCCGCAAAATGGGCGGTGGCGGTGGCGGCGGTGGTGGTGCCAGCATTTTTAACATAGGGCGCTCAAAAGCTCAACTTTTTGATAAAGATACCAAGGTTAACAAAACATTTAAGGATGTAGCCGGACTTCAAGAAGCAAAATTGGAAGTCATGGAAATCGTAGACTTCCTGCAAAATCCTCAGAAATACACCAATTTGGGTGGTAAAATTCCCAAAGGCGTTCTTCTTGTTGGCCCTCCAGGAACTGGAAAGACCCTTCTCGCAAAAGCTGTTGCTGGTGAAGCTGGCGTTCCCTTCTTCTCACTATCTGGTTCCGACTTTGTAGAAATGTTCGTCGGCGTGGGTGCTTCTCGTGTCCGTGACCTTTTCAAACAAGCAAAAGAAAAAGCGCCGTGTATCATCTTTATCGACGAAATCGATGCTATCGGAAGAGCTAGAGGTAAAAATCTCGTGCAAGGTTCTAACGATGAGCGGGAAAATACCCTAAACCAATTACTCGCTGCAATGGCTGGTATTGGTACCGATAGCGGCGTTATCATTATGGCGGCAACAAACCGACCTGACATTTTGGATAGTGCTTTGATGCGTCCAGGACGTTTCGATAGACAAATTTCTGTCGATAGGCCTGACCTTCAGGGCCGTGAAGAGATTTTCCACGTTCACCTAAAACCCCTTACAAAACTTTCTACCGATGTCGACGCACATAAATTGGCAGCCCAAACCCCTGGTTTCGCCGGTGCAGAGATTGCCAACGTATGTAATGAAGCCGCATTAATCGCAGCACGGCATAATAAAGAGGCCGTTGATATGCAGGACTTCCAAGATGCAATCGATCGTGTTATTGGTGGACTTGAAAAGAAAAATAAAATTATCAGCCCCGAAGAAAAAGCCATCGTGGCCTACCATGAAGCGGGTCATGCCATTGCCGGTTGGTTCTTAGAACATGCCGATCCATTGCTTAAAGTGTCGATCGTACCTCGCGGAGTTGCTGCCCTTGGTTACGCTCAGTATCTGCCAAAAGAGCAATATTTATATCGTACAGAACAATTGATGGACAGTATGTGTATGACATTGGGTGGTAGAATTGCAGAAGCCATTTTCTTCGATAAAATTTCAACCGGTGCCCAAAACGACTTGGAACGTATTACCAAACTCGCTTATAGCATGGTAACCATTTATGGTATGAACGAAAAAGTAGGACATGTGAGTTTCCATGATCCTCAAGGGGAATACGGTTACCAACGCCCTTATTCTGAAAAAACAGCGGAACTCATCGACCAAGAAGTTCGTGCTTTAATTCAAAAAGCCTACGATATCACCAAGGATCTTTTGACCGCCAAAAGAGCTGAAGTAGAGAAAGTTGCAAAAGCGTTACTAGAAAAAGAGATCCTATTTAAAGCTGATTTGGAAGTGTTAATCGGCCCTAGACCTTATGATCCAATTGAGGAAGCAGTGGTTATCGAGACAACAACTGAAGAAACGCCCCTCGTTGTTCCTGCTGACGATACTATTGCATTCCAAGAATCTTCTGATCGTCAAGAGTCAACATCGTCTAGTGAAACTTCAGAATCGGCTGATGCTCAAGAGTCAACAACAGCTATTGAAACAACAGAAACTACTGCTACAACATCAGAATCTCAGGATTCAAAAAACCTTGCGCAATCTAATACAGAGGTTTCCGGGGAATACGGCGTAGATAAATAAAGACCCAGCTTAATTCCAACAAATCAATTGGATAGTAATTGTTGGAGTTGAATGAGGTTGTAATACATCCCCTTCTGCTCCAGCAATTCATTGTGAGTACCTTTCTCAATCATCTTACCCTTATCCAACACAATGATAACATCAGCGTGAATAACAGTTGAAAGACGGTGGGCAATAATGATACTTGTACGAGAACTCATCAGCTTCTCTAAGGCCTGCTGAACCGCTTTCTCGCTATTACTATCCAACGCCGAAGTGGCCTCGTCGAGAATCAAAATTTCCGGATCTTTGAGCAAAGCACGTGCAATAGCCAAACGCTGTTTCTGACCACCGCTTAACTTACCACCACGTTCCCCAATCTCTGTATCGTACCCATGGTCCATCTCCATGATAAACTCATGCGCATTGGCTGCCTTTGCCGCATCGATAACGGCTTCGATTGGTGTCTCTGGTATGCCCAAAGCAATGTTATTTCGCACCGATTCATTGAAAAGAATGTTCTCTTGATTTACGATACCTATCAACCTGCGCAAATCGTCTTGCTTGAATTTGCGTATATCCACTCCATCTAACAAAATACCACCATCAGTAACATCATAAAAACGCGCCAATAAGTCGGTTAGCGTCGTCTTCCCAGCCCCCGAAGGCCCCACCAAAGCAATTGTCTGCCCCTTTTTTATTTCTAAATCAAATCCATCAATCACTTTGGCGCCATCCAAATAACTGAATCCCACATTCTTCAATGTAATACTGCTATTAAACGCTGGAACTTGAGCATCAATTGGATCCTCAACCGTCACGGGAGCTGTCACCAACTCTTGGATTCGATCCAAACTGGCAATACCCTTCTGGGCGGCATACAAGGCATTAGAAAAGGCTTTAAATGGCGGAATCAACTGAGAAAAAATGGCAAAATAGGTCAAGAAAAATTCTGGGTCCAACTCGTTTCGGAAAACCATACTACCACCCAACCACAATAGCAATGCGCTCACACCAATACCGATAGTCTCACTCATCGGAGACGACAAATCATATCTGCGCTGCACGCCAATGTTGTTCTTGGTGTAGGCATCGTCTTGCTCTTTGTATTTCTTTAAAAAGAATCCTGCCGCGTTAAATGCTTTGATGATGCGAATGCCTCCCAATGTTTCATCGTAGGCCGTCATCACCTTGCCCAATAACTCCTGATTCCGGGTGCTTCGCTTTCTCAAGGATCTGCCAATGAGTCCAATAATCAAGGCCGTAATAGGTAAAAAGAGTAAGATGTATAATGTGAGTTTCGCCGATAACATCACCAGCGCAATCATAAATAACAAGATGTTTAATGGCTGGAAATAAAGGGCTTCCAAGGACACCATGAGAGCAAATTCGATCTCTTTGACATCATTGCTCATTCGCGACATTAAATCACCTTTCCGTTCATTATTAAAATAAGCGATGGGTAAATCTAGGCACCGCTGATAAACGTTCTGTCTGATTTCTTGAATACTGCGATTTCGGATTAGCACCATGAAATTCATGGCCAAAAAACGGAAACCATTTTTAAATACCGTAACAACAACCAAGGCGACACTCAAATAGGCTAATGCGGTAAATGGCTCCCCCTTTGCCAAATGACCAAACCAAGTGATAAAGTGTTGATACTGATCGCTAAACCAGTGTCCCACACCAAAATTCTTACTGGAGAGCGCCTGTGTATTGCCATTGTCTTTTGAGAACAAAAAACGCAATACGGGCATGATCATCATCAAAGAGACCAATTGGAACAACACATACAGCAGGTTAAAAATAAAATTGGCAAAAATTAACCGCTTGTGGTTGCCTGCATATTTCAAGAATTGGAGTACCGCTTTCAAATCTTAGCGAAATTACATAAATCAATCCAAGACCAATAAAAAAGGGGGGCCATAGCCCCCCTTTTTTATTCTATTTAAAATTAATGATTATTGAAAGCTAAGAAAATCGCTAAATAAATCACCTGACTCCGTCACAACTTGAACACGATACAAGCCGGGAGTACCACTCATTGTAAACTCCGCAGCACGATTGGATCCCGATACCAAGTTCATCTCATGAACCAATTGACCGCTCATAGTATAAACTTTTATTGAACGCATCGCCTGATTACAATCAACTTTCACCGAACCATTGGTTGGGTTAGGATACATCTTGATACTGCCCGCATCAAAACGCTTCACAACACTCGCCTCATTGTCCTTAATTAACAATGTCAACAATGTGTCTTTACCCAAATAACATGGACCTTGTCCATTGCGAATGGCAAAAATCAATGTTTTATCTCCATCAGGATCTCCATCGTCTGTGATGTTGGCACGAATAAAGAAGCTACTTACGTTCTTCACAACATTGATCTTGCGTGTAGCAAAATCATAATCCTTAGGAGAAATCGCAGTACCACCTGCAATGGCCACATCAAAAGTGAAATTCTCATCGGCAGGAATTACAGAGAAATCCATACGGAAAGAATCCGCTGGCTCAAAGACTTGATCCGATGCCTTTGTAAAATTCACAGTAGGCAATGCAGATACTTTCAGATCATTCATGTAACGAGGACTCAATACATAACGCGTGGTGTAAGGCGCAGAATTATCGAACTGACCACCCAAACCAGTTACATCAAAATATCCTACCGGAGCAGAAGATCCATCAATGTCAGTTTCAGCATCGATATTCAAAGTATCAACACGACCTGATGTATTCATCACTCGTACGTTCTTAAATCCATTGACAGCCAAAGCAGCTGAAGGCCACTCTGTAGCATCAACCAATTTCACACGACGGAATTGAACCAACTTAGATTCGGTAGTTTCATCTACCCCTTGAACAAAAGCGGCCTTCTTTAAAGTTCTTCCGCTAGAAATCCTAATGATTGTATCCAACTTGTCCATTTGAACCAAACCTTGGAATTGACTTACAGTACCTTGAACCATGATACTATCACCTTCAGTTACGGAATATCCAAATGTCTTTGGGTTAGTAAATACACCCATACCGCCTGTTCCGTCTATCATTGTAAAGTTCATTCCTGCAGTACGCATATTTACGCCATAAACAGTTCCAAATACGCGACATTTAGCATTCAAACTATCCGCAGCTTTGTTGGCATTGGTTTGTTTGTTTACCGTACCAATATTATAAATTGGCAAATCATCATTCAATAAGGTGATGATCAATGTATCTTTTCCTTTGGCAATTTTCGAGTTTGACAATGTGCCTAAACCAAAGTAAACCTTCTTGGTTGGCTCATAAAGATAATCGTTGTAAAACGGCACATCTACAATGATTGTATCTTTTGTAGTGCTAGTAATATTGATGATCTTAGATGTGGGATTGAATTTGAAATCAACACCTTCGGTAGCCGAACTTAATGCTGTATAACAACGCAGAGTAAAATCCGCATCTGCATCAGAACGTGACGCAATTCTCATTCTTACCGAAACAGTTCCTACAGTCTCTGCAACTGTCAACTTGCTATCGATAAACTCAATCGTCGCTGGACCATCATTGTCCAACATCACCAAAGTAATGATTGAATCTTTGATATATGCACCTCCTGTGATCTGACGTAAAACCATGCGCACTGTGTCGTTTGGATCAATATTGAAATCGTCAAATACTTTGGCATAAATTACAATTGAATCTCCCTTAGTAGTTGAACCCAGGTTGAAAGTTGAATCTTTACCGCTCTTACCGATAGAAAACTCTGAAGGAATATAAGTGGAATCCCCCTTACTCTTAACCAATAACATCATTTTTGACGCCGCTGAAACGGGCTTGTCCATTTTCAATGTTATTCCAATTTTTCCTGCATTTTCCTTAACAACAACTGTTGTGTTCTGAACAATCACATTGGCGATATCATTGTCAACAACAGTAATAGTATGTGCTTTTTCAACTCCAATCACACAGTTACTTGGTTGATCCAGACCCAATACGATTGTCTCAGGACCCTCGGCAGAATTATCATCGTTTATTGTAATAACAGTGGTGTCATAGTTCGCTTTGCCAGAACCTTTAAACGTAATTGTACGCTCTGTTAAAGTGTAATCGGCAGTAGCTCCTTTGGTACAAGTTCCCCCTGCAACATAAAAACGAACGGTTTGATCTTTCTCACCGCTATACTTTCTAGAAACAAACACACTATACTTTCCTACATCTTCTTTGGTTGATGAAGTACGTGACCAAAATTCTACCAATGTAGGAGTCAATGCAGCATCATCATAATCCAAATAAATAGGATTTGCATATCCACCCGAGGGATTAACCGTATTCTTCTTGCTAGGCCCCCAGATTGCATCCCCATCAGTATTAGAAAAAATACTCATTCCCGTTTTTAACGAAAGATTGTCTACCCGCTTAATACCATTGGATAAACTATTCGGTACAATACCAGCCCAGTTACCAGACACTTTCCAAACACTAGTTGAGTAATAACCTACCAAACTTGACAAACTACTTCCGGTAAATATTCCACCTTCAACAGGGCCAACCGATAATGGACGACCGGTACCCATGGTATTGTCGTACAAGGCAACAAAACTCTTAGCAGGAGCCATACTCTTGCCCCAAACTCCAGTTCCTTTTACATTACCAGCCGCATTTGGCGTGATAACCGTCATAGAATCACTGCAATACATTTTCACTGTATCGCCCGTAGTAATTCCAATTGCAATAACTGCCAAATACACTTTATTTCCTGGTGTCCAGTAGTTAACACTACCTGTTCCAACAAGTCCAAACCAGCCCTCGAACTCGCCCATCATTCCCGTGGTAAGTGTATCGTCGCCTTTTGGAGCAGCAGTAGCCGTCCAATATGCTGTGCCCGAGTAGTATCTGTAATTACCCGCTGTATCAACATAAAGTGGGTTACCTGCACCTGGTGCAATGGTTTTTGAAGAAAAATCAGATGATTTAATCCCGCGAATTACATATCTGTAATCCGATTTCGGTTTTAGATTATCTAAACGTAAACGCACATAAGCTGGTAAACGCCGAGTTGAATCTCCCGCAGTAATATATTGGGGAACAACCAAACCGATTACACTGGATGAAGAGTATTGAGCCTTCACATCTTTTAAAAGGAACAACAGCGCGAAACCAAGTAATAATTTTTTCATAATTTCAATTTACACAAAAGTATAGAAAAAAGTCCTTGAATCAAAGTACGCAAGCTGCAGTCATAACACTAACCTTATCTATGTCAATGTCGTGATTATGTAAGCAGGATTTTAAACAAGATTCTATGGTGGATCCCGTTGTCATTACATCATCTACCAAACACAAATGTCCCAACGAAAATCCCTTGTACTTTGGATTGAATTGATACTTGCTTTCTGTAGATATTAATCGCTCCGCACGATTTTTTTTGGTCTGCGAAATAGATCGATTTGGCTGTAAAAATAAATCCGTAATTAGTTCGCCACTCAACACCTCCGTGATGCCTTCAGCCAAACGTAATGCCTGATTATATCCCCGTTTTCTCACTTTTGAAGCGTGCATCGGAATTACAGCAAAATGGGTAAAATCCGGATCGCCGTGATCACGCGTTATCCGATCTCCCATTTCCTTACCGAGTTTAACCGCCAACGACTCCGCTCCTTCGTATTTAATGGCCTTTATCATTCGTGAAACCCCTGAATTTTTTCGATAATCCAACAAAAAATATCCCAACTCAATAGGCACCCTCCCAGCCAACCCTCTGCAAATGGGATTCATTTTGCTCAATCCATAAACCGAAAATGGTAAATTGACATAGCATGTAAAACACAAATCATGTTCTTGTCTTATCAATAAATCACCACAAACAACACATGTTCTGGGAAATGTAAAATCTAACATGTCCAAAACCAATTCACTCAATACCGCACCTACTTTTCTTAAATTTCGATCCACACAAACACCCATAACATAAATCACATATCGCAAAAACAACGATTTATCGATTTACCCTACCATTATTGCAAAAAACGCAGAACTTTGTACCCATGGCTGGACCACACCAACAAGATCGCGACATTCCCAAATCCAAATTATCCCTAGACGCTTTCAAAAAATCTACCCGGCTATTTCGATATATGTCGGCCCAAAACCGCGCCTGGTTTATTTTAGGTACGATTTTCCTTGCCATCAGCGCCGGTGCATCCCTCATGTTTCCGAAATTACTCGGTGACCTCATGGATGGGGCATTTGTTTACAACGGCGGCAATATCGCCAAAGCACCAAACACCGAAGCCCTGCAAAAAGTAGCTATCTATTTTGTGTATCTCTTTATTATTCAAGCCCTTTTTAGTTTTGCTAGAATTGCCATTTACGTCCGCGTAACGGAAGATATGACCTACGGTTTGCGAACCGACCTCTTCAAAAGTGTAATAGGTCAGAACATGAATTTCCACAATCAGAATCGGGTGGGCGAATTGCTCAGTCGCTTCTCAGCCGACGTGGCTCAAATTCAGGATGCCTTCACAACCAACTTGGCGATGTTTATTCGTCAGATTCTCATCCTAATTGGCGGGGTAGTAGTTCTCTTCTTCACCTCTTCAAAATTGGCCGTTATGATGCTGGCCACCTTACCCGCAATCATCATCGTCGCACTGCTGTTTGGTCGCTTCATTCGCAAGAAATCCAAAGAAGTTCAAGACGTTACCGCCGCAAACAATGTAATCGTAGAAGAATCTCTGAGCGGAATTATGTCGGTTAAATCTTTCACCAACGAGTATTTCGAAAACGAACGATATCAAGCGAATAGCCAAAAATTAAAGCGCGATTCCATCATCCGCGGATACTGGAGAGGCACTTTTAGCTCTTTTATTATAATATGCATGTTCGGCGCCATCGTTTGGTTGATTT
>Ga0114968_10002449_pt1 | contig 14191 bp, 12 predicted proteins | sample M_130807_EF_Meta_FD_87020 | JGI IMG/M metagenome (GOLD analysis project Ga0114968, IMG submission 87020) | Freshwater microbial communities from Lake Montjoie, Canada to study carbon cycling - M_130807_EF_MetaG | ecosystem: Environmental > Aquatic > Freshwater > Lake | place: Lake Montjoie... | reverse complement strand
TGAGTCGTCCGGGCCTGTGGGCAAGTAGCTTGAAGGCACACGCAAACCACGGGCCATTTTGTTATTAAAGTATTTTAAATCGTCAATTTCGCCTAGATTGGCGCCACCGGGCAAGGTAGTAACGTCTGATCCGCGACTGTCTGCACTGACTGGAAAGAAGTAATCTTCGTTGATACTGAGCGGATTGTAACTGGCATCCATCATGTTGGCGCCACCGCCTGTGTTGGTAGGAATACGGCGCTGATGCATTTCGTTTTTAACACGCTCAACAAACTGCATAGCCATATGGCTGGGCATATTACCTACGTCAATTTTAAAAATTCTACGTTCTGGAGCACGTTGCACACGATAGATCAGGACCGAATCTTCTAGCAGTTCTTTTTGTTTGAATACTTTGAAAATGTTTTCCAGGATACTTTGTCCAAATGGCCAGAAGAAATCCAGTCCTTCATTAAGGCTAAGATGCACCACATGTCGTGCATCAATACAAGTTTCGTTCATGGCCTGTGTAAAGCGACTGTTGCCTACTCCGCCGTTGCCAGTACCACCACCTGCGCCGCCACCTCCAGGAGAAGTATAATTTGATCCACCTCCGGCTGCTCCAGTAGCCCGACTTACATAGTAATCACTGGTGGTTTTTTGTGCCACACTCATGTTTTGAAAGTTGGGATTAATATCACGAATAATATACTGTTCAGGGCGCTTGCCTTCGCTTTCATTAACAATAACACGGGCCACTTTGACCATGTCAACCCACATCATTTCAAACGTTTCTGGATCACGCACAAACACTTGATCGCCATACTTGATAGTGTTGCGGAACAATTTAAAAATTCGTTGATCTAGTTTGTTTAATTTGGTCCACTGTTGTAATTGCTTTTTAACAATTTCTACTTCGTGATCAGTAGGCTTGTCTGTAAAATTGATATCAAATGGAGTTTTATTGTCTTCATTGACCTGTGTTGAAAACTCAGCAATGATATCCAAACAGGCATTGACTTCTGAATCGCAATCCATATTTTCGTATTGATTATAGCGTTCAATTCGGTTAGGATGTCCTGAATATACTTCGGGCAGTCTGCTGGCATAGTTGCGGAAGGCAAAGTCGTTGGGTGTTCCGCCTGTGTAGTCTCCGCCTGTTTGTCTAGGATATCCGTCTAGACCAAATTGATTTTGCCCTGAGATTGGGCTCAGTTGGCCGCCAGTGTTTGCAACTTTGAAATATTTTTTCCAACCGGGTTTGCGAGTGTTTTGATTATCTGCCATGGTTGTATATTTACCGTTAACCTTGTGCGTAGTGCAACATTTTGCCACTGCTGTCAGCGGTATTCTTGGTTGCCGACGCTATGCTTGATTGCACGTCTAAAGTTTCTTCCAACAAAGAAACAATACGTTGATTAGTGCTGGCCATGGTTTCAAACATTTTTATAAAATTTCCACTGTTATTATTAAGTGGTATCACTGCTTCATCACCGTGTAACACAGCAGAATATCCAGATTTTGGACCAGAAAACGCAGCACCACTCTCAGCAGTAGCAGCGCCATTTCTCAATAAATCTACCACTGTAGGAGCACGGTTGCCCACTTGACCATACCACTTGCTACTTTCTAAATTTGCAGCGGCGGCTGCAACATCGTTTGATGCTAACTGCTTTTTTAACATGGGCCATTTGTCAATCCAACTATTGCCCATGTTAAAAGTCAAGTCAGTTAACGCAGCTTGTCCTTTGGTGTTTAACTTGTCAAAACTGGGTATTCGTTGTGCCGCCAATCGATGACTGGCGTAGTCATCATTGAACATTTTCATTATTTCATCGTTGGAAAATTCTCTATTCCATTCTGGTGGTAGCGTTTTGCCGTCACCAATTAAATGTCCAACACCCACTGTCCACAATCCTAAACTGTCTTGATAGGGTTTGTTACGTATACCTTCGTGCCTGATGATCATCTTTTTAATATCATCATCACTCATTCCGCCAGTTGATGCTTGTTGCATTGATGGAGGTGCTCCTAGACCTCCGCCTGATCTACTATAAGAACCAGCATCGGCACCTTGCCCCGATGGAGGTGCGCTACTGCTCGACGAGGATGCTCCAGGTGCTGTAGGTGTACCACTACTGCCACCTCTACTGCCTGGAGCTGCCGGAGCTGCCGGAGCTCCTGTTCCACCACCACTACCACCTGCTGGTGCAGAGCCACCACCACTGCCACCTGATGCGCCACCACCTCTTGACCCAAGTCCAAATATACCACCGGTAGAAGAGCCTGGTATTATACGACTTGTAAACTCTGCTGTATCAGTGGCCCATTTTTGTATCTTGGTCGCTGCTGGCACAAATATATTAGTAAAGTCTGCTGTTCTTTGTGCTGTTTTAACTTGATTCTCAGCAATAGCGGCCTGACTCTTGGTTGCACTATCTAGACCTGCTAGTTGATTTTTTTGTTCTGTTGTTACCTTTTCAGTATCTTCAGTAAGAGTTTTAACACTTTCTTTAAATTCTGTTACTGTTTTTAAATTTGGTCCAAATGCGCCACCGAGCTTGTTTATGCCTTTGATAGCTTCTACAGTTTCTGGAGTAATAGAATCTCCAAGTGCCTTCATGGATTGAGATGCAGTTCCACCAGCCTCAAAAAACTCTCTGCTGAATTTCTTCATGCTCTCGCCACCGGTGGCCATTGCCATATCAGTGCCGCCGGTTATAATTCCGCCAAAGGAACCGGCAAGTTCGGCGGCCATTTTAGGACCAAGTTGCACGTATGCTAGTTTGTAGGCTTTCTCAGCCTCTAGTGCATCCTTTGGGTCCATGTCTGCAAGAACAGCATAGAACGCTTCGATGTTCCGGCCTTGATCTTGAATATCTTGTTGCTCCTTGCGATTCAATCCAGTCAGCTTGGTCACTGCATCTAACTCTTTGAGATAAGCTATTGTGCCTTCGGCTAGTTCTTTGCTAGTTTTTCCCCGTAGTCTTCCGAATGCACCTTCCTGGGCAATGTAGCCGGCAAGACCATCGTTTAGGTCATCAACAGTGAGACCCATTAATCTCATTGACTCGCGCTGCTCTGCAAATCCAGCTGCAGCCCGGCCCATGACTCGGCTGCCTTCAAGCGCACTGCCGTAGAACTTGCCTAGTGTTTTGCTGTTCTCAGTAAGAACTTGATTTAAGTTACCCAGTTGGTCTTGAGTGTAACCAAATTGGCGCATTTTTTCATAGACTTCGTCCATGGCTTTGCCACCAACTACACCAACTTGACTTAACTTTTGATATTGATCAAATAATGCTTTACTTTGTGCCAGGGCCGCAGTATTAAGGGCCGCAATTGATTTGGCCAACAAGCCCATGGCTTTGCCGGCTGGGCCAAATTTTGATGTGTATGAAGCAACTGCATCAGCACCGGACTCAACTGTTTTAGACCAGGCCTCTGTAGAATCTCGGCCTTTGGACATGGTGCTAATTGTATCTTTGGTACTGGTACCCAGTTGACCTATACTTTGTTTTAGCTGTGCAGTATAACCTCGTATGCCGGCTGCGTGGTCCATTTCTGCTTCGTGCAACTGTTTTGCAGAAATATAGCCAGCTTCATACGATTCTTTTTGTCTGGCTAGCCAGTCATCTAATTCTTTGAGGGAGTCGTCATTTGCCATAATTATATTTAGCGAGGGAATTTATGACATCAAACAACCCATTAAAACAGTATTTTAGACAGCCGTCAATTTACATACGGCTACCCAGTAAAGGTAATTTTTATCCACCTGGCACGTTGGATATGCCGCCAAATGGAGAAATTCCTGTGTTGCCCATGACTGCTATCGACGAAATCAGCTATCGAACACCAGATGCTTTGTTTAATGGAGCTGCCATGGTTGATGTAATACAAAGCTGTGTGCCAAACATAAAAAATGCCTGGGCAATCCCAGCAGTAGACGTAGACACCATTTTGGTTGGTATTAGATTGGCCAGTCACGGACATGATTTAGATTCTGGTAGCCAATGTCCTAGTTGCAATCATGAACACGAGTTTACAATCGATTTACGAATGATGCTGGACGGCATTCAAGCTCCAGACTACAACAATAGTGTGCGGCACGGCGATTTAGAATTTTTCTTCCGGCCTATGACTTATCAAGATCTCAATGCCAACAATCAATTGCAGTTTGAGCAACAAAAAATAATGTCCATGATTCCTGACGCAGAAACTCCAGAAACAGACAAGATAAAAAATATCAATGATGCACTGAAACGCTTGACCACAATTACTGTGCAGGCCTTGTGTCAAAGTATTGCCGCAGTTAAAACACCGCAGGCTGTGGTCACTGAATCTGAATTTATTTTAGAGCTAATGAACAATTGCGATCGTAAAATATTCACCAGCGTACGAGACCATATTATTGAGCTTAAAAATAAAGCTGAACTGCAACCCATAGATCTTACATGTCCAGAATGCCAAAACAAATATAAACAAAATATAACTTTGGACATGACAAGTTTTTTCGAATCCGCCTCCTAGCCTTGAACTCTGACCAGATCTCTGAGATGCTGGAACAGATGGATAAAGAAGTAAGTAATATTCGGCAGGAGGCGTTGAGAATGTCGTGGTACATGCGAGGTGGATTGACATACGATCAAGCCATGGCATTGAGTTATGAAGAACGCAATCTGATTAACGATTTAATTAAAGAACATTTAGAAACTACCAAGAAAAGCGGCTTGCCTTTCTTTTAAACTATGCTATTAAAATTAGAAGATGTAAAAAACAATATCGAACAGTGGATCATGAACTTTGTAGAAGTTCCACATGCTGACCTGGGTGGTTGGGCTCCTTGCCCGTATGCTCGCAAGGCTCGGATAGATCAGGACTTTGATGTCAGACTAGGACTGGCACCCATTCACGATCTCACACAGATCAGTCGCCGAGGATTGGCGGGCAAGAGTGTGATTATTTTTGTATATGATCCCAAGGATATACCACATGATGAATTGAGCCATGCTGTTGACATTTGTAATCGAGAATTTTTAGTGCCACGTAATTTGTTAGCATTAGAAGATCATCCTGATGATGCAGAAGTAGTCAACGGTGTGGTCATGAACAATGGAACCTATGCCTTGGCCCTGATTCAAAGTCTCACAGACTTGAATGAAAAAGCACAACTGGTTGGCCGGAAGGGCTTTTACGACACCTGGCCCGAAGAGTATCTAACACCCCTGTTCAAACATCGCCAGGACCCAAGACTATGACTTATCAATTTGCAAGAATTGACTTGGCTAAAACAAACTATACACCCACAGTCTCGTGGAAGTATATTACCAGTCGCGATCCCGATGTGCTGTCCCGGTTGGACGACATATACAGAACCTATTGCATCTACAAACACTTTGCCAGTGTAATGCCCATGTTTCACAGCCGTTACATGGATCCAATGGCCGAGATCATTGGTTACTACGATCAAGAACGATTGGTAGCGTTTTCTTTAATTCGCAAATTTGATCAGCACAATGCCTTGTGTGACCAGTTTGCGTGGACTTATCATCGACCCCGGATGCGGTTAGGCATCGAAACAATGAAAGCAGAGTGTGCTATCTACAAGGAACGAGGATTTCAATACTTGTACCTTGAGCAAGCGCACTTATACAAATCCGATATGGATGGATTTGAAATACTAGGACCACTGGAGTAAAAATATGGCAGACTTATATACAATTTGGGCAAACAAAGAAGGTGACATCTCAGACCTTGATTGGGTCAACGGAATGAAAAGTTTCTTTGATCATTTGATCACTGAAGGCAAAATGGAATCGTACAGAATCACCCGTTGCAAAATGGGATTCCGATCGATTGCTGACATGCCGGAATGGATGATACTTATGGAGTTTCGAGACATGGGTCAAATGGATTCGGCATTTCGTCGTGTTGCTCCATTAGAAGGCGAACTCGAAGTGAAACACAAGTCATTTAATCAGTTTGTTGCTGGAGACATTCAACATGCCTTGTTTAGAGATTGGCCTGATAAGTTCTAAGTGGTATTAAACGATTAGCTACGCTAATCTATGTCTTTCGCTAAAGCTCAGACATCTTTTTTTTATTTGCTTTTTTTTAGCATTATCTAGATTACGCGGTCACAATTCACCGTATGCACGGTGAATATGACTTCTACATTATCTGAGTGTAGCTGCCATTTATTATAAAGAGATTGTATTTCTACGCAGAGGCGGTTGACCGGTACCCCTTACTCTAGCTTCACATATCAACGGAACCCTAGTGACCCGATAATAAATCCAAGTCCTATAAGCATGGGTCGTATCTTTTTCAACGGAGCCCAAACCATTTGTTGCCTTAAGTTAGCAATTGCCTTTGACGCCCAAAGCTCCGGACCGGGTATCTCACCGTTCCTCGATGGGGCTGAGCCATAGCACTCAGCACAGTGTCTACGAGTTGCCTTACTGAGATTCTAAGAATTGTTTTACTTGTTGAAAATACAGCTGATTACTTTTGTTGCCTGGGTGTTGATTATCGTAGTTGGTGTCTATAATGTTTGAAAGCATTGAGTTGTATAAATTGATCCAGCAGGAAGTATCAATTCCGCCTACTTGATCGTATTCGAGATGTATTAATTCATAAAGTTTAAAAATATCTTCATCGTTACGATCTTTTATATTAAGTATTTCTTTTTTGGTAAATTCTGTATACGATTCTGGCAGAACATTGCTTAGTCGAACAAAGTAATTATTATCCCATGGACACAATCCGTTAATATGATACAATTTAATGCCTAGTTGTTTTGTTAATCTTTGCAGTATGTTAGTGTATTCTACTACTTTTAAAATCTCGCCTTGCAAATGAATCAAACTACGGAAACGATATATTATATCATTGATATACTTTTGATTTTTATCACGCTCTCTGACCAGCTTTGATAATTCTTGACTGGTATCCCATAGCTCTAACTTAGTTTTGAAACTAAATCTAGGCATACCAGTCCATTGACAAATCATTATTTTAATGCCAGAGTTGTGAGTAGTTATTGCATCAACTGAATTTTTAAATATTTCTGAATTAGAAGCTCCACCTTGTCCATAGTTCAACAACTCAAGACTCTTTAACTGGGCAATTTGACTGTGGCATAAGTTTACCCATAAACCCGGATAATTTTTAGCCTCTGCTTGGTCTGAATTTTGTGACCAGCCTGCACCGGCTGTAAACGAACATCCAGAAAATACCACTTTAGACATCTATACCCTTTAAGATAATTTATTTTTGATGTGACTACCATGTATGCGGCAAACTATCTGTCCATTGTAGTAGTCGTCTGATTCTAATACTCGTCTACTGAATTGTTCTCTAGCCTCAACATAACTACATTCTGATTTGGAGTTGCAATAATAAAGTATTTCTCTAGTGAAGTTTTCGGTGCCTAAGCGTTCAATGTCTTTGTTGAGTTCTGTGTTTGATCCATAGTATAGTTGCCAGTCTGAGTCTATTTTGCTTCTAATGCGTTTTTTCTTTTTGTTGCCGTTCTTTTGTTTTACAGTTTTATAAGTTGTCTTAGAAAATTTTGCTAATTTTTTTCCAATATACTTTCTGCCGGTCTTGTTATTTGTGATCAAATAAACAAAGCCGACACAATCTTCGGGTAGTTCTGAAATTTGCTGTTGTTCGTAAAGCCATACCATGGACTAGTAGTTATCATCTTACCACTCAATTGCATAATAATCTTTGTCCACTATCTCTGGGTTACACTTGGATTGGCACTCTTCTTGATAAAAATTAGTATAGGTATTCATCCACAGATCATACAGACACTTTGATAAAGTGGTAGTATTAAGATCAAATGCATTGTTTTTCCAATTTGCATTATGGTCATATCTACTAGCTACCCAACAACAAGGATATAGCTGACCTGTAGCATCTATATAAAGGCCTTTGGTTCCAATTGTACATAACGGTCTAATATTTTTTTGAATTTGACTTTTACTAAAATATGTTAGAGCTAAGTGCCTTGTTGGATCAATGAATGCATTTTGTGATAATTTGGTTACTACTCGCTCATATCTTAAGCTCTGGCTAATAAATTGGTCGCTCGGCTGTAGCACATCATCCGGTCCATATAAATTGTAAATTTTTGCAAATTTAGAACTCATGGTTAGATGAAAATTGTCAAAGCCAAGTTTGGTAGCTAGCTCTTGCATGGTTGGAATATTTTGTTCGTTAAATTTAAATGCAATTGCGGCCCATACCATTATACAATCACTATTGGCTCTTAGAGCATTAATACCTGATACAATACTTTCCCAGTCAGAATTTACTCGATATTGTGAGTTACTGTTTTGATCCCATCCGTCAAGACTAAAATGCACCTGATCATGCACGGTTAACGTAGACCCTAATTCTTGCCACCAGTCTGGTTTTTTGTAGCTACCATTAGTTACAATTACAATTTGAACAGGTTTAATTGATTTAATGTATTGAATTACTGGTATAAGATCGTGAGCATAGATAGGATCGCCGTCGTTGCCACAAAAAGTAATTTTTTCTACATGCTTTGTAACAAATGCTGGTGTAAAATTACGTTTAAAAAATTCTAAATCTAATTCAGTATTAGTCAATCCGTCTGGTATTTCTTGGCGAGGACACCGAGGACACCGCAAGGTACACTTACTAGATATCTCAATATGAAAGTGCCAAGTTGCTAACATAACTGTGTCTCTCGTTGCCATTGATTTGTAAAACTACTTTTATTTTTATTGCTCGAACAAGTAGCTTTACACACTGAGTTTGGATTGTCTGTTTTCCACGTCAATTTTACAGTTTTTAAATCGTCTTTGACAAAATCTCGTTGTGTTGAACCTAGCCAACAACACGGACTTACCCGTCCTTGTGCGTCAATAAACATACTTTTTTCTTCAAGCACATGGCATTTAATTGGTCCTTGTTTAACCACTGACTCTTTCCAACCAATTGGAAATTCTAAACGGTCAAAGAATCCACGCTTGCTAACTTTGGCTCGGAACCATTTAAATCCCATGTCACGAGCTAGTTGTTCACAAGCATCCACTTGATGTTGGTTGTGTTTATAAACCAACATGTCCCAGTGTGCTAAACCGCCTGCAGAAATGAATGCTTCGGCATTGCTTATTAGCTTTTTCCAATCAACATTTTTACGATACACATGATTAGTGTCTTCAAGACCGTCAATGCTAAACACACAATAATCTTCTGATTGGTTGAATAGTTTACCTAGTGCATGCCAAAAGAATGTGCTTTGAACAGCACCATTAGTGTTCATGCCTAATGTAATTCCAGGATTAATTTTTCTAAAATAGTTGTAGATATCCATTGTGTAATATCCAGCAGCCGGATCACCGTAGTTGCCACACATGAACATTTTTTCTAATTTAGAAATAACTCGATCTGAAAAATGCTGTTGTATATGTTCTACTCGCAGATGATGCTTTGAACTTTTATTAAAGTTTGAGTCAGTTTCTCTAGCGCACAACGGACATGCAGCCTGGCAAACATCTGTTGGTTCGATATGAAGGACTTTAATTCTACGCAATTTCAACATCCGTATTGTAACTAGTAAATCCACCTTCTTTGACAACTTTAAGAATGTTTTCAACACGACCAGCTAGCTCGTCTCTGTGACTTACTAACCAAATTGATTTGTGCCGTTCACGGCTCATTTGTTTCAATAAGGCCAAGGCATTCTCTACACCCGACGTATCAAGTCCGTTGTCGATCATTTCATCAATAAACAACAAATTAATAGGTTGATATAAACTTTCAAACACATCGCGGAATGCCCAGCTCATACTCAAGATTAAGCGGTTACGCTCACCACGCGACAAGTTATCAAAGTCTAGCTCACGTCCTAATTCTTCAATACTAACAGTCAAATCATTTTGAAATACCACTGTGTGTGGTAGTCCTACACGATCTAAATAGTGTGTTAGTCTAGCATTCAGATAGCTGAGATTTTGTTCAATGATTTTTTTACGAATGAAACTGTCTTTACTAGTGAGTAGTTTGAGTAAAAAGTCTTGATGTTCTTGTAAACGAGTAAGTTCGTTAAGGGCATCATAGGTGATTTCTTTTAATGCTTGTTGTTGCATTTCCGTAATTTGTTCTGCGTAAGGATCTGTTTCAATATTCTTTGTAGCAATTTGCTGTTCCAAGTTTGCCATCGTAGCTTGATGTTGGATAGCGTCAGACTCTTTGTCATAGAACATAGTGGGTGGTTTGCCTAGCGGGCCCAGGGACGTGTGGGCAATCTCCAGCTCTGATAAGAGGGTGCTAAATTCTGCGCCGCTCTGTCGAGCCGTTGCCAAATCCGCCTGTTTGCTTTCCAAAACTTGTTGGTGCTTAGTGTCGTGGAAGGCCTGCCCACACGTATGACATTCATGGTTCTCGAGTGTTTCAATTTCTTTTGATAGTTTGGCCGCCAACTTGTCTTCCCGACTGATGTCCATCTTGACACGAGAGATTTGTGTTGATAGCTCATTGATATCTTTGCGCTTCTGATCCCAATCCTTGTGATCCTTGTGAGATTGGATCTCCGTTTCAATTTGTATATTCTGTAACGCTTTAAGGGCTTTCTCAAGTTCCGCAATATCTTCGACATGTTTATTTGTCCATAGTGTTTGTCTACGTTTCAGTGCTTCGATTTGTTCTTCAATACGCTTGTTGGCTTCTTGCTCGGCACGAATGCGGAACTCTTCTTGCTGTATAGAATCTTTGGTTTGTTTATTGAGTTCTTTGATGCGATCAGCACGTTCACTTAGCTGTGTAATACCCAACAACTGTTCAATGATTGTGCGTTGATCGTTGGCCTTTAAACTTAAAAACGGTTCGGTATAGGTATTCAATGCTAGGATATGTCGAAACATATCGTGACTAAGTCCTAACAATTGTTCTATGTTGTCTTGCGTTTCTCTGCTGTCACCTTGCGAATTATCTGTAATAGCCTGTTCTTCATTGTTGACATAGAAACGTAACACATTTGGTTTGCGACCACGTTCAATTTTATAATTCTTACCACCTACACCGAAATCAAGACTGACCAACATGTTCTTACCATTGGTTTTGTTTACTAGATTGTCCTTGCGGATGTTGCTGAGTGCTGTGCCATACAAGGCATAGCTCAAGGCATTGATAATTGTGGTTTTACCTGTGCCGTTACGTGATCCATCACCACCTAAGTCCAAATTCTCACCCAATACCAATGTAAGGTCCTTGCGATCAAAGTCAATGGCCTGAGTGCTGTTGCCAACACTCATGAAGTTTTTAACAGTTAAGTTTTTTATATGGATCATAGATTTTGATATATTTTTAACAATAACTTAGGATCGTAAAACTCACTTTCAATGTTAGTAAGTTGATCTGTTACAATTTGATCCACACTTTCAAACTTGACCTCGCCTGGTGCTAGATCAATATCAATATCTGTTCGCTTGCTAGGTATTAGAGCCATTTCACGTAGATTGTGTTCTCGAACAAACGTGTCTTTGATAAAGTTTGCCTCTTCGTAGCTGATATCAATGTCTAGCTCAACGCGAACGTGCATATTGGGTTTTAGTATATTTCTACCATTGTCAATGGCTTCACTTAGTTTCATTACACGATACAATGGTTGTCCTGGCCAGGCAAAGTATTGATCCGCTTGACCCCACTCTTTAATCATCATACCGCGTTTATCGTCGCCTGCATCGGCAAAGTTATGTGGAAAGCAGTTGCCGATATAGTTGATATTGTTTTTGTGTTGTCGTAAATGAAAATGGCCACTGTATACACTTTCAATGCCTTTAAAATTTTCTACTCGGATTTCACCGTGATCTGGCATTTCTACCATGGCATTCATTTTAAAATGTGGCAGTTCAAAATGCCCAAACATATATTTTGCACTCATTTTGGCCAACCGCTTGTGATCGTCACCGACTAACCACGGAGCAATAATCACATCACCATCTTTGAAAAAATCATTGACAATCTGAATGTTAGGAATATGTTTGGCCCATTCTGTAGAATAGATATCTCGTTTGTCGCGATAATACAAATCGTGATTGCCTGGAATAAAGTAAAAGCGATCAAATGCTCGAGATAACTTTTCCAAACTACGTAGGCTGTATTGTAAGGTTTGCATGTTAATGGCGGCACGTTGGTGGCTCCAATCACCTAGGAACATACCAGTTTCGCACCCATTGGCCTTGGCTGTTTCAATAAACCAGTCAATAAAATTGGCGCAGTCTTGATTGTGCATCAAGCTGTTTGATTTAAGACCAAAATGAATGTCCGTGCATACAGCTACTTTTTTAAATAGATTCATATTTTGTAAAGTAATTTCTTTAATTTCATGCTATTAGTTGGAAATATGTCAAGCCCGTGACATTGTATTTCAAAACCCAAATTTCGTAGTTGCCATTGTATCCAACTTTCGCTGTGCAACGGCAAATAACTATCTGCCCAACTAAAATCAATACTTTGAATAGTTGAGTTGACTATCTGATTGCATAATAAATCTTGCCCATAATTTATTTGTCGTTTTAACATTTCTTTATGTATTGGAATAAGTTGATCTATATCTTTTTTAAAATCTAAATTTAAAAATTTTTGTAAATGTTGTATAGTGGGTTTAAAATTATGTAATAAATCTTCTATAAAAAATATCAAACAGTTAGGATGTTGCCAACTATCTGGGTGAAACCACTCAACTTGAGCATGCCATGACGGCACAAGATTTAGACTTAAGAATTCTCTTTTAATCCAACGAGGAATATTGTCAAATTGAACCGTGGTTGATACTGGCCAATTTTGATAAATTGTATCTTTAAAAAATTGAAGGGCCTCTGCCTTGGGAATACATTCGCCGTCTTTTCCTGGTGCCGGCCACCATTCTTTGGTGACCTTGCTGTATATATTATTAATATTAAGTAATACAGAATTTCGATCTGGATAAATATAAATCATTTTATCAACAGTTGATAAAATGATTTCTAAATTGGTACTAATCGATTCTTCTTTTCTATTTTTTATGTGCATTCGAACAAACTTTACCGGATTATTAATACTTACGTATTCATTCCACGCCTTTATCCCATTCAGGGGTTTAACTCCAGAAAAATTATGACTAGATCCTACTTCGGTTAACGGCGATATGACATCAACATCAGTGGTTAATGTATAAAGGCACCACGAAAGATAAGCGCCATATGCGCCAGCGTTGTAAATTATAGGTATTGTTTCTTTTACAGTCATAGATTAATAGTATACACGGTATTTAAACAACATCTTGACAAGATGTTGTTTGGTTACTGCACACAGCTACTTTTTTAAATAGATTACTCATAGGTATATAATACTATATTTTTTGGAAGAACACAAGTTATTTGGTACTATTTGCATAACCCATGCCAAGTGCCAGATCATAATGGCTACTCAACATATTTTGATCTCGCCTCAAATCAAGTTGAACCATTTGAGCAACCCACTCAGTGCCGTCAATTGGTTGTGTTTTTGCAACAGTGTCTACAATAGACTTCAACCGTGAATCGGGGTGATTTTGATATTTTTTTATTACTAATTCTTTAACAGTTTGAGTAATATGATTGTATGCAAGATACGACGGAGAAGTCAAAATATTAAATGTCAGTGGCAGATTTTTATGTTTGGCCCAAGATATAAGTTCATCAAGGTATAATACATTTAAATTAGACACTGTAACCAATGCAGACACTTTAAAAATGTCAGGATTGCAAGATAAAAACCGATCAACATTGTGATCAATTTCTGTCCAGGTTCCGCCGCGTATGACTTCGAAACGTTCATTGATATCATCAATGCTTAACGAAATAGTAACTTCTTGAAATTGATGCATTAATTCTATCAAATTGGTAGGAAACAACGAGCCATTGGTATTGAAATGTAATCTTTGTTTTTTGGATGCTCCGGACTTGATACTGACTTCAAGTAATTGTTTAAATTGCTTGATCATCAATGGTTCACCGCCATATATGTCAACAAATTCTAGGTCTGGCCAAATATCAATAATTTCTTGGTACTTGGGCGTGTCGAACCATTGACCGTCGGTGATAATTTTTAATAACGTTTGTTTTTTACTAGGATCAGTTTCGTATTTAAGTTTTTCTTGTGCCCACAGGCTACTAGCGGCTGGACTGCAACTACGACATTTAAAATTACAAAC
>Ga0114968_10002446_pt1 | contig 14197 bp, 8 predicted proteins | sample M_130807_EF_Meta_FD_87020 | JGI IMG/M metagenome (GOLD analysis project Ga0114968, IMG submission 87020) | Freshwater microbial communities from Lake Montjoie, Canada to study carbon cycling - M_130807_EF_MetaG | ecosystem: Environmental > Aquatic > Freshwater > Lake | place: Lake Montjoie... | reverse complement strand
CCCCTCTTCCAGAGGGAATCGGCATCAATTTCCCAAACTTGAGGGCTTAGTGAAAATATTTTTAGGCGGCTTATTTGTTGGTGTACATGGCCATCATGCCTGCAAAAGTACCAGTCAGGCTGGTTTGGGTGGCCTTGGATTCGCCCACGAGGCTGTCCATAGCGGCAAACTGCTTCTGGTAGCGGGACAGTAGCTGGTCCATACGGAAGTTCAGGGCGGTCAGGTCGTCCTGGAACTTGCTGATGCGGGTGTTGGCGTTAGCCGTTTCGGTGGTGATCGCGCCGCTGCTGCCGATCATCGTGTTTAACAGTTTGCTTGCGTCTCCGGCCAAGCCAGCGGCGGTTTTGTCAAATGCTGGTTGGTTTTCTTGATTGCCCGTAAGTAGGGTAACGGTATCGTCAAACTTGAAATTGAGCGCCATCTCTAGCTTGACCGAATTAGTTGTCAATTTACCGGATTTATCGATTTCGATCCCAATATCTCGCAGGGCGGACAAAGAATGGGCGGGACCGGTTGCGGCGCTCCCCCCCGCCGTGGAGGAGTCTCCCGTAATGAATGAGCGCAACTGATCGCGCAGTGACCGGACAGTCGAATTGTTCGATAGGGTAGCGCCGTAGGTCTCTAAAGTTGATTTGGGGTTGGTGACCTCGACAAGAAGGCTGTTGGCGTCGTTGTAGGCAGTGACCAGCGCGAGCAACTTGCTTCTAGCGACGCTGGTATCGTTACTCAGATTCAGGGTGGCAGCACTGTTCACCGCCTGGGTTATCCCGTTCACGGTAGTGGCGTTGGTGCCGATCAGGTTAAAGGTGACCCCGCCGATCACATCGCTCACTGAATTACTCGGGCTGGTGACGGGGATTCCGTCCACTTGCAGGGACGCGTCAGTTGCACTTTGCAGCGTGCTGGCCATTGCAATACCGCTGGCAGCTTGCTTTTGCACAAAATTCAAAGCACTGCCATCGTCGGTGAACAAGGTGAAGCCGTTGGTTGGCCCTGAGGCGCTAGTGACCGTGAGCTTGCCGCCGGAATATGCGGCGGTTAGGCCCACGTTGGCGCTGTTAATGGCGCTGACAAAGGCGTTAGGCGTAGGAGGGGAAACTACGATGGGACTGCCCGAGTTGCCATTCAAGGTGAGGCTGATAGGGTTGTCCGACATGGCCGTGTCACCGGTGGCGAATGACTGGGTCGATTGGCTGATTTGGGGCTTGGCAGCGGAGACACCGCCAAAGTCAAGGAGCTGAGGTTGATCTGTTTCTATCAAGAAGGCGTTAGCTTTGCCGCTAGCCCCAGTGACCATAATTTTGTAGCCGTTACCTGTATTCACTAGTTGCGCGCTAAGGCCTTTGCCAGACTGGTTGATGGCGTTGACGACTCCAGTGGGAGTAGACGCATCCAAGGTGATCGGGTTGGCTATATCGCCGCCAATAACAATATTTGTAAGACCGGGAATACTCGTGTCGGCCGCTGCAAAGTTTTGCGTTGATCCGCTCCTTTGCGCCTGGGCCAGTTGGGTCACCAAGATAGAGTGGTTGCCGAGCACAGCGCTGCTGGTCGCGCTCGCGGTAAAGACGTCGTTTTGGTTGGTGGTGGCGTTGATCGATATGAAATCGCTTTTATCTTTCAGGTCATCAAAAGCGGCCTTTACATTAGTCAGCGCGTATTTAACTGCTGCAAAGCCAGAGATCAGAGACTCGTTTTTGCTTATATTTTTCTTTATTGCATCGGCGCGCGGTGCTTTTTCGGCTTCTACCAGACTTTGGGTTAGCGCCGTAATGTCGATGCCAGAGCCACTTCCCAGCTTGCTGATGATGCCTGCCTTGGCGCTCGCACCTGTGTCCGTGGTACCTGTCGTCGTCTTTGCTGTGGAGCTGGTCCCGCTAGTAATAGACGTACTGCTGCTAGGCGTCGTAGACGAGGTCGAAGAGGATACAGAGGTGGCCATGGGCTCAGACTATTGTGGGTAGGGTATCGGCAGCAAAAACAAAAACTGAAGAGCTATTAGCCCAGATATTTAAACAAAGATAGCTGCGAAGTCTTGGCAAAACTGCTCTGCGCGGCCTCTAATGAGAGCATGAGCTTTTGCATGTCGGTGATCGCCGTGGCCATATCGAGGTCCTCGATTTTGGACAGGGCCGTCTTCAGGCTGAGCTTGGTGTCATCAATCGAGGCGCCTTGCTGTTCTACGACCCGCATGTCAGTTCCCGACTGGGCTTGGGCCATGACCACACCGGTGTGCAGGGTGTCCATCTCGGTCAGGCCGCGCTGCATCACCTTGGCGTCTCCTGACTTCACACCCGCAATCAGGCTGTCGATCGCATCGAAAAAGCTGACCCCATGACCGTCGCGCACCACTGGCACGAAAGCAGTAGTACCCGGCCTGTCGATGGCCAGAGTGCGCCGGTCGCCAACGGGGATGCTCATCTTCGTTTGGTCGCCCTGGTAGGTCACGCTGCCGTCTGTATTGGTCTTGAAGGCCGCAGACTTGACTCGGCTTCCTGCGAATATGTAGTTGCCGTTGGGGTCTGTGCTATTGCCCAAACTCACCAACTGGTCCCGTAGGCCTTTCATCTCGGTAGCTATGGCCAGGCGGCTGACGGTTCCTTGCGTGCCGTTGCTAGCTTGAACCGTGAGCTCCTTGATACGCACCAAGATGTCGCTTGCACTGGTTAGGGTGGTACTTTCGGTGTCCAGCCGGGCCTGCACAACGTCCAAGGCCTTGCTGTAGTTTTCTTGCCGTGAAATGACCGATTTCAGACGGCTGATGGCAGCCGCCTGGTCAGGGGCGTCGCTGGGATTGAGCACCTGCTTTTGGCTCCCAATCTGCGCTTGTGACTTAGCAAGGTCATTCTGGATAGTGACCATTTGCGAGCTTGCGCGGTCAAAGAGGCGGCTGGTTGAAATTTGCATAGTAAATATTCGCCTTAGTTAACGTGCAGCACCGTGTCGAAAAGCTGCCCCGCGATTTGCAAAGTCTTGGCCGATGCCTGGTAGGCCTGCTGGTAGCGGATCAAGTCGGCAGCCTCTTGGTCCAGGCTTACGCCGGAGATGGTGTCACGCGACTTGAGGGCCTGGTCATGAACGACGGTGAGGGCCGTTTGGGAAATCGCGGCTTGGCGCGAGATGTTCCCCATCTCATTGATTTGATCGATATAGGCGTTGGACAGCGTCTTTTTCCCGACCACGGCCTTGGTTTCCAAGGCGCTGATGGCCAACATATTGTCGTTATTGCCTACGCCGTCTTTGTTGCCATCCATCGTGAAGGTGTCATTGGCCTTGGGGGCGGCGGTAAATGACAGGCTCAGGCCCTGGTAGCGGATGGCGGGGCTGAGCTGCAGGGGGTCGAGTACACGCTCAGCAACGATGGTGCCAGTGTTGTTGTCGACGATTTGGTAGTGGGTGGCGTCGGTAAATGTCACCGTCATCGGATTGGCGCGCAGAGATTGCCGGGCATCAGCCGGCTTGCCCGCGTAGCTCGCGGAAACCATTGCCGCTCCGGTTCCGGAGACAAAAACCAAAAGGTCGTCCTTGACCGGACCTTTAATGAACGCGCCTGTTCGGAAACCCATCTTCAGCAAGTCTGCGGGTGTTCCGGTCCCAAAGCCCAATTGAACTGCAGCTAGGTTGGGCACTTCGGGCCCAATTAGCGCGCCGTTAGTTGTAGAAAGAGCATTCGCACCATCTTGCAAAATGTAGGTGCCCGGTCTGGAGCCCGGTACCAATGGCGCGCGCGAGACGGTAATCGTGGCGCCCTGCGCGCCTGGGACGTTGCTCAAAATTAAATTCGATTTATCTGAGCTCAGACGTGCCTGAACATTGCTCTGAGAACTGCTGGCGTTGATTGCATTCACCAGCTCTAAGGGCCCCCGCGAAATATCAATGCCGCTAGGATTTGTACTCACATATCTGCTCAGAATAAGCTGATCTCCGCTTAGTTCCGCTTTAACATTGCTTTGGCCGCGACGGGCGTTGATTGCAATTACCAGCGCTGCGCCGTCCGTCGGCCCGCCGGCGCCAGACCCTTCGCTGATCTGTACACCATTGATTCCCAGGGGTCTGGTGAAATTGAGTGCGCTTACCGAGAATAACTGGCTGGTAGCACCGGGGTATGACAGGTTTACCGACCCCAATGCACTTGGGCCGTTTCCGTCGGTGAATTTGATATCTGTCCCGTTGATAAAAAGAGGGCTGGTCAAGCTCAGTTGGCCAACCGGATATGTCGCCGCGTCGGCAACCGGTTGGGATAGGCTGATACTGCCGCGATAGACCCCGGTTCCCAGGCCCAGTGCATTTTGGGCGATAGAGCCAGAAACCGTGTTACCGGCGATGGTAATTTCGTCGCCTTTGCGTTCACCGCCGTTACTGATTACCAGTTTCCCATCAGCATTTACGCGCGCACTGACACCCGCAGTCGAGTTATTGATGGCACTTGCGAGGTCGGTGAGCGTAACTGCGGTGCTGGTATTTACCGCTGCTCCATTAATGTATAGGGGCAGCCCGAATTTGACTTGGGCGGCATCCACGACAATGGTGTTAGATGCACTTGCGGTTACCCCGGTCAGTGCAGTCTTGGTGTTGACCCAGGCCGCGATCGCGCTGGGCTTGACGTTTGTCCCGTCGACCGGGTAGTTCAGTTCCCCTAGGGCGACGCCATTGACGTTGAAACTTCCAGCTGGGAAAAGAACTTTGGGTGCGGTCGTGATCACCAGGCTACCGTCAGTGGCGACATTGGCCACTGTGTTGGGTGCAAGGCCCGAGGTGCTATTTACTGCGGTAGCGATAGCCTGCGCCGAGGTCGCGCTGCTGACGGTTACTGCAAAGCCGTTGATAGACAAGGTTTTACTATTATTCCCAGCCAGTGTTAAGTTCGCAGCTGCAATTTGAATTGTGTTTCCACTCTGTACTACGTTGCCAACGCTAAACACGGTCCCAGCGTTGACCACTGGCGCCGCAAGCGCGGGTATTCCTATGGCGGTTATGCGATCCCCTTGCAAAAGCGCTGGAAAGTTATTGGTCTTCGTGGAGGAGACCGTGCCATCAGGGTTGTAAACGGGCTGCACCTGGGCCGAGGCCTGCGCGCCATAGAAGACGGTCATGCCCTTATATCCGGCCGCACCTGATTGGTTCAGGTAGCGATCCTCGTAAGTCGCGCCCGCTGCAAAACCGTTCCCTGTTGTGAGTGTGTTATCCCGAAGGCTTTGATCGTCTATTTTTGAACCAATAAGCTGGCGACCATCTTTTGTCATCACCTGCAGTTGTTGGCCCGGTTGCATGGTATCCAAGTAAATGCTGACATCTGCCATCCCTTGCTGGACTGTTGTTACCGCAGTGATAGGCAGGGTGGATGACACCGTTATGGGCTTGGCAGCACTCACATGATCATTATTGGCGAAAACATTCTGTATAGGTCCAGGCCCGGGCGGTGCCTTGGGCGGTGTGCCCGGCGGTTGCGGCGCCATTGGATCTACGTAGGTCAACGTGGCGTCGGTCCCGCTCGGGTTATCAGGGCCTTCGATCACGCGGAACTGCGAGGCTGCAGCAACAAGCATTGGATCGGAGAACGCGACGCGTATCCCGCCAGCAGCCGTCGTCACGCTGGTATCAAACTTCAGGAGATCTTGCCCGGGATTTCCGTAGCCATCGATTCCCTGGCGGTGCATGTTATTTACCTCGCTTGCAAAGGTGCGAGCTAGGCTATCTAATGAATTACGGGTATTTCCAAGGACTTGCTCGCGAAATGTCATCAAACCGGCGATGGAGCCGCTGGTTATGCCACTCAGTGGCTGCGGACTTCCGTAGGGGTCAAGTACTAGCGCTACTTTTTCGGGGGCTGCGGCGTTGTAGTTGGCGCCGATATTGAAGGATCTCTGGTTTGCAACCAGCACGTCTTGCGTAATCGTGGGGCCGGCACTGACAGTAACCTGTCCGTTGGCCTCAAAGCGTGTGTTGACACGCATAAAATCTGCCAATTTTTTGAGCAAAAGGTCTCGCTGGTCTAGCAAGTCGGGCGGTTGCGCATCCTCGGATTTTTTATTGCCGAGCTGGGCATTAACCTTCGCGATCTGCGCGGTCAGCATATTGATTTGGCCTATGGCACTGTCGAGCTCCTCCTGGGTTTGGTCTTGGACCAAGTCCAGTTGCGTCGAAAGCTGCCCAAATCGGTCCGCCACGCCGCTTGCATCGCGCACAAAGCTGCTGCGCAAAACGGTAGACGATGGATCGGCGGACAAATTGCGCGCAGATGAGAAAAACGCATCCAAGGCGGTGTTCAGTCCCATGGACTCGCTGCCCATGACGTCCACAATGCGGTTGGCGTAATCAACCACCGGGCCTTGTGCGGCCAAGTCGCTGGTGGTGTTGCGCAGGTTAGATTCGACAAACTGGTCATACTGGCGTTTGACCCGGTCCATGCCCACGCCTGAGCCTAAAAACACGCTGCCCGATTTGGTAACCGGCAGCGCAGAGAGCGCTACATCTTGGCGTGAGTAGCCCTCGGTCGAGACATTGGCAATATTGTTGGAAACCGTGGTCAGGGCCTGCTGGTAGACCGCGACCGCGTTGCCTGCAATGCCTGCGATATCACTCATGGCTTGGCTCCATCGGAGCTACCGGCCGAAGCTGCGCTGGTGACAGTGGCAATGGGCAGTTCGCGCGCACTCAAGGGCATGGCGCCACCGACTTTGGGCAGCGGCGCAAGGGGCGGGGCCACGGTTTGCAGCGGCATAGGAGCTTGCGTCGCTGTCTGCAAAGGCATGCCTTTACCTTGGCGGGCTTGCAGCATTTGCAAGGTGCTGGGTGCGTTGGCGTTGCCATCGGGCATGTTTTTGACCAGCATGTCGGCCAGCCCCAGGGTGTTGCGCTTGGCCATGGCCAGCGAGACTTCTTTGTCAAACATGCCCTGGAAGGTCTCTTCGGCCTGCGATTCGTTCAGCCCGCTTTTGGGGATGGCATCGCGCATGGTCTTCATCATCATCTGCAGAAACATGGCCTCAAACTGCTGCGCTGTCTCCCGCGTGGCCGCCTTGGCGTCCGTCTTGGCCTGGCCCTTGAGGCGACCGAGGGCGCCAAAGTCCAGGTAAGTGCCGCTGGTATTGGCCGCTGCCGCGGCGGCTGCGGGGGGGAGGGCGTTTGAGAGCGAGTCCATGGCGAGGGGCGTGTTTAGATAATGACCAATTCGGCGCGCAGGCTGCCCGAGCTTTTCAGGGCTTCCAAAATCGCAATCAGCGCCGAGGGCGTTGCACCCACCTGGTTGACCGCGTCTACGATTTGGCGCAAGTCCACACCGGGCTGGAACAAGAACATTGGTTTGTTGGGCTCGCTGACCTTGATCTCGGCGTTTTGCACATCTTTGGTGGTGCCGCCCGAGAAGGGGCCTGGCTGGGAGACTTCATTGGTCATGGCCACCGAGACGCTGATCGTGCCGTGGGTGACGGCGGCGGCGGTCACGCGCACATTGCGGCTAATCACCACCGTGCCGGTGCGGGCATTGACCACCACACGCGCGGGCGGCTCGCCCGGCTGCACGTCGATGTTTTCGATCATGCTCATGAAGGTCACGCGCTGGCTGATGTCCATGGGCGCACGCACCACGATGGACACGCCGTCCAGGGCATTGGCCACGTCGCTGCCAAACTTGTTGTTAATCGCCTGGGTAATGCTGTTGGCGGTCGTGAAGTCGCTCTCGCGCAGATTCAAAAGCACGTTGTCCGACTTGTCAAAGGAGTTGGGCACGGCCCGCTCGACGGTCGCACCGCTGGGGATGCGCGCCGAGGTGGTCACGCCCACCGACACCTTGGAGCCCGCGCCACCAGCGTCTACGCCGGTGGAGGTCAGCGGGCCCTGGGCCAGGGCGTAAATTTGTCCGTCCACACCGCGCAGGCTGGTCAGGAGCAGGTTGCCCCCGCGCAAGCTGGTGGCCGCGCCGATGGCAGACACATTGATATCAATGCGCTGGCCGGGCTTGGCCATGCCAGGCAAGTCGGCGGTGATCATGACGGCGGCCACATTGGCGAGCTCGTCACCACCGCTGGAGATGGCGTTGGTGAACTTGTCCAGGTCGTTCTCTTGGTTCAGGCCCATGCGGTTGAGCAGCGTTTTCATGCTCTGGCTGGTAAAGCTGGCTTTTTTGTCGCCCGTGCCCTGCAGGCCCACGACCAGGCCGTAGCCGATCAGCTGGTTGCCGCGCATGGCGGCCATGGAGGTCAGGTCCTTGATGCGGTCAGCCTGCGCTGCGCTAAAGGGCAGGGCCCACAGCAGCAGGGACAGCCAAAGGGTGCGGTACAGGGTTTTCATGGGGTCTGTGCTTCGCTGCAAAGTTCAGGACTTAAAAGGGCCACAGCTTCATCACGCCAGCGGTACCCCAGCCGGCGCGGGCGGCGGCGTTTTGGTCGCCCAGGCCGCGGTAGCTGATTTGGGCGTTGGCCAAGCGGCGCGAAAGCACCGTGTTGTTGGGGGCGATGTCCTCGGGGCGTACAACGCCGGAGACCTGGATCACTTCGCTGCCTTCAGACAGTGCTAGCTGCTTTTCGCCGCGCAGCACCAAATTACCGTTGGGCATGATTTCCACCACCGCGACGGTGACTGAGCCGGTCAGCGACTGCTCTTGGTTGGCCTCGCCCGTACCCTCGTGGGTGGTGTTGCCCGTCACGCTTGCGCCGCCCAGGTCACCCAATAGCTTGCCGACCAGGCCCGTGCCGCTGGTGCCCGAGCTGACGCCGCTCTTTCTGCTCAGTTTTCCGTTTTGCGAGCGCGCTGCGCTAGTGCTCTCTGCCAAGAGCACCGAGACCAGGTCGCCCACCACATAGCTGCGACCGACGCCGAAAAAGGCTTCGCTGCGGTTGCTGTTGAAAATCGCGCCGGTGGCCTGCTTGGGCTGGCTCTCGGTAATCGGGTAGACCGGCTTAAAGCCTTCGGAATGGGCCAGGGGCTCGGGCGGCATGACGCTGCAGGCGCCCAGGGCGGCCAATGCCAGTAAAAAAGCCAGGCGCCGTGCGAAGGTGGGAAATAGCATGGCGGGTCTCCGAAATAGGGGGTTGACGGGTCACATTTCTGGCCGCTTGCCTGTCCTGATTCCGGACAATGGGCGGCATTGCTTCTTGTTCTGCAAGATATGTGCCACGCCGATTGCCGCTTTCCCGCCACGCCCCAAGCAAAACGGCCTCTGAGAACAGAGGCCGTTTGTAGGTAGGTGGGGGAGTCGGGGTACCCGATTACATGTTCTGGTTGATGTACTTGAGCATGCCGTCGACCGCCGAGATCGCCTTGGAGTTGATCTCGTAGGCGCGCTGGGTCTCGATCATGTTGACCATTTCCTCGACCACATTGACGTTGGAGGCCTCCAAAGTGCCCTGCATCAAGGTGCCTGCGCCATTGGTTCCGGGGGCTTGCACCTGGGGCGCGCCGCTGGCGGGGGTCTCTTTGAGCAGGTTCTGGCCCACGGCCATCAGACCGGCCGGGTTCAGGAAACGGGCTACTTGCAGCTGGCCGAGCACCTGCTGGCCGCCGGTGTTGAGCTCCACGGAGATCGTCCCGTCGCGGCCAATGGTGATGGTCGAGGCGTTATTGGGGATGGTGATGGCCGGCACGATGGATGCGCCGCTGGAGGTCACCAACTGCCCGGTAGAGGACACTTTGAAGCTGCCGTCACGGGAGTAAGCGGTGGTGCCGTCGGGCTGGATGACCTGGAAGTGGCCTTCGCCCGAGATGGCGACGTCCAGAGGGTTCTGGCTGTTGACCATATTGCCCTGGGCATTGAGTTTTTCGGTAGCCACGACGCGCACGCCGGTACCTAGCATCAGGCCGGTAGGGGCCTGGGTGGTCGCGCTGGTCTGGCCGCCGGCTTGGCGGATGTTTTGGTACAGCAAGTCCTCAAAGACAGCGCGGTCGCGCTTAAAGCCGGTGGTGTTGACGTTGGCCAGATTGTTGGAGATCACGTTCATACGTGTCTGCTGGGCGTCAAGGCCTGTTTTGGCCACCCACATTGATGCGTCCATGGTCCGCTCCTTGGAAAATGTAAGTAATTCGTTCTAAAAGATCTAAAGCAAGGTCTGGGCCAGAGAAAACCGTCAGGTCGCCTTCATCATCGTCGCGCCCGACTCGTCGCAGGACTTGCTTTCCTTGATCATGTTGACCTGCTGCTCCAGTGAGCGGCTTTGGTCCATGAGCTTGATCATGACTTCCAATGCATTCACGTTGCTGCCCTCGACCGCGCCGGGGGTGAGTTGGGGCGTCACGGGGCCGTTGGTCATGTCGGTGCCGGGCGGAGCGCCGGCCACAGCGTACAGACCGTCTTCGCGGCGCTGCAGTGGTGTTTTACTGCTGTCGCGCAGCAAAATATTGCCTACCAGCGTCGGCTGAACCACACCCACCTGGGCCGGGTCGATGCCGTAGACCGCACCGTCGGGCTTGATGGTGATTTTGAGGCCAGGGGGAATCGTCAGAGCGCCACCACTTTGGGCGCGTACCAGGTTGCCTGTGCCAGTTTCCAGCACACCGCTAGCGTTAATTCGCAAATCGCCACGCCGCGTGAAGCTGAGCGTGCCGTCGGCCGCGCTGACGCCCATCACGGAGGCGCCGCTCAGTGCGACATCAAGGTCGTTGCCGGTGACCATGACGGTACCGGGCTTCATGCTGATGTAGTCTTCGGTGAAGGACTGGGGCTGAAAACGGGTCTTCAAACCCGGGCCTTCCACCTGAATAGCCCGAACCGAGGCCTCAAAGCTGCGCTTAAAGCCCACCGTAGACACGTTGGCCAGCTCGTTGGTCGACATCTGACGGGCAACACGTTGCTCGTTGATGGCAGCCACCGCGTTAAAGGCTAAACGATCCATGGTTCAGGCTCCTGTGTGCAGATCTAAAGCGCTAGCGATTACGAGCGCAGATTAATAATGGCCGACGTCATCGTCGAGCTGGTCTCAATCGCTTTGGCGTTGGCCTGGAAGTTACGTTGCGCGGTAATCAAGTCCACCAATTCCTGCGTCAAGTCCACGTTGGCACGTTCTGTTGCACCAGCACGCAGCGTTCCGAAGCCCGCGCTACCGGCAGTACCCAATATAGGTTTACCCGAGGCGGCAGAAGCCAAGAAGCTCGAGTCACCAATCTGGCGCAAACCGGACGGGCTGGAGAAGTTGGTCAAAAGAATCTTGGCCAGTGACTTCTGCGTACCGTTGGAGAACGAGGCGCTCACCAGACCATCGTTTCCGATGGTCACACCCACCAGCGAGCCCTCTGGCGCACCGTCCTGCGACTGCGAGAGCACCGCAAAAGGTGAGGTGTACTGCGTGGAAGCCGCGTAGTTCACGTTAATTGTCAAAGCACCCTTACCACCTGCGAGGTACACCGTTTCGAGCTGTGTGCCTTTGAGCGGGGAGTACAACTTACCGGAGGTGTTGAATGTCAGCTCACCTTTGTCCAGGTAGATAGGCGACCAGGCCGGCAGGCCGGCGAATCCGTCACCGTTGGTGGTTTCATTGCCGTCTTTGTCGATGTACTTGGGCTGCAGCGCACCGCCTACGATATCTTTGTGCTGCGAAGGCTTAATCCAGGTCGATGTCGTACCACGACCGGCTTCCACCTGGTCCAAGCCCCAGTTGCTGCTACCAGAGATTTTGATAAACGAGTCCGAGCCGGAAGTACCCGTCTTGAACACAAAGCGATTGTTGGTGTAGTCAAAGGTGACTTTGACACCATTGACCGTCGATGGGGAATCTTCTGACGCGCCCTTGGCGGCCATGGAGTTGATACCCTTTTGAAGTTCCCGCATGAAGGACTCCAGCGAGTAGGTCGGGCTTGGCGGAATCACCACGGTACTCTTGATACCGTCTACGGTCACCACAAATGAGTTGTTGGTGGCGTCCACAGCGAAGTTGTTCGAGACGTTCACCGTAGGTGGTTTGCCGTAGGCGATGGCGGGCTCGGACGTGATACCGCGAGTGGCCACCGACGAGGTAGAGATTGTCTTGGGCTGCAGACCCAAGAGCGATGTGCCTGAGGCGGAGACAGCCGTAATGTCAATAGACGATTTATCGCCTGTGGTACCCGAAGACACAGAAAACGACTTGCTAACCGCGTCATACGTCACCTTGATGCCATAGCGCTGGTCGGTAAGCGCGCGCAGCGAATTTTTGTTGTTTGGCAGCATCTTCAGCCCTGAGAGGCCGTTACCATCTAGCGTCACGGGGAGAGCCGTCAGGTTCAGAATCGAGTTGGGCACGTCACTCGACTGCCCCGTACCGGACTGCAGCGTGATGGTGTTGGCGCCCGCGTTAGTACTGTCGGTAATCTTGAAGCTCTGGGTGTTGTAGTCGTAGGTGACCGTCATCGGAGAGGTCGCAAGCCCGGCGCTGAGTAGCGAGGAGGCGCCCTGCGTTACGCCATTTACGGCCGTGGCGGCGTTAAGTACGGTGGGCGTAACACCTGCGCTGGTTACCAGTCCAGCGTTGATATTATTGATAACAGTAGCGGTGCCTACGGTAAACCCTGCGACCGTCGGCACTACCGCAGCTTTGGCCCCTAAGGTTGTGGATGCCGGGGTGAAGACCAAGATGAGCTTAGTCGGATCGGCGGGGTCGATTTGGATGTCCCGGATCCCGAGCGCTGCGGCGCTGCCCGACGTGGTTGAAGGGGCAGCCAGAATTTCGGCCTTGTTCTTGATGATTAAGGCAGCAGTTTGAGCAGCAGTGTTGCCAACTGCTGACCCAGCCAATGACACCCCCATAAATGTACTGGCGGCAGTCGAAGTACCGGTAATGGCCAAAGACTGTTTCGGAAACTGGTGCCAGGTCAGGACGACTGAGGTGCCGTCAGAGCCTAGCTCCACGTTCTCCAATCCTTGAGCTGCTCCGATTAGCGCCGCCTTGCCGGCGGTAGTGCCCCACGTCGCTACAACCTTTTGAGCGGTAATCGCCGCGGTATCTCCGGAAGCCGAGGGCCCCAAAGTTGCACTTCCGGAAATTCCGGTAATGGCTACACCAAGGAAGGTAGTTGCCCCTGAAGCGGTACCAGAGAAGCTAATTTGTTGACGCGCATGTCCACCTAAAATCGAGTTATCAATCTGCGTCTGCATGATCGAGGTGAGCTCTTCGACTGATACATTGCTCGTATCGGCAAAGCCTGACAATACGATTGGCACCTTCACCGGCGAGCCGTTTTGAATACGGGAGTCGGTGAGAGTCAGTTGTGTATCCGGGTTGGTCGTTCCCGTGGTCGTGGTGAAGTTGAATGTCGATTCATCGCCAAACTTGCGGTTGAGGTATTTTGTGGCCTCTGCTGCAAGAGTCTGGCCTGTAAGCACGGTTGTTGAGTTGGTAAGGTAGCTCAGGTCCACCGTCACTGGCGACGTAGAGTTGTCCACGTTAACCGTGAAGAGGTCTTTAAGACTGATAGGGGTTGGCAAGGTCTGCAGACCAGCAAAGGTGTTTGTGCCTCCGCTCAAGTCAACAATGGAGCTCAGGCCAGTGATGCCCGCAGGAACAGAGGTTTGCTTGTCGGTCAATTCGTCCAGAGAGATCAATTGCGTTTTGGCAGTGGTCAACTCGTCTTTGACTTCTTTGTAGGGCTTGATCTGGCCGTACTGGTTCACATACTGCAATTCACCATTGACGTCGGTCGATTGCGCCAAGGCAGCAGACACCTGGTCTTCACCCACGAAAACATAGGTTTGCCATTTGTTAAATGGGCTGTTCTGGTTGGCGTTCTGGGTCTTTACGTAGTAAATGGTGGCCAGGTAGCCGTTACCCCCGTTGTCGTACACGGTAAACGCGGTCGACTTGTTGTAGGTAGACGGGTTGGTGCGGCTAAAGGTATCGGTAATCACCGCGGCGTCAGCGGGGAAGTTCAGGCCTAGCGACACTTCAGAGGTTTGCTTGGCTTCGCCAGATGTTTTTTGCGGAATGGTCAGCACCACCCGGTCATTCACGTTCGCACTACCGGTCGAGTCAACCGTCGCTGCCATCAAACGTTGGCCTGCCGAGTTCACCACGTTGAACTGCTCGTTCAGTGAGAACGAGCCGTTACGGGTGTAGGTATCTGTCAAGCCGTCTGCAGAGCGCAGCGGGAAGAAGCCGTCACCGGTAATGGCCAAGTCCAAGGCATTGGAGGAGAACGAAATATTTCCCTGGCTAAATTCCTGGCTGACCTGCTTCAGTGACACACCCTGACCGACGGTACTGGATGATTTTTGCAGTGGCGAGGTCGCGAAAAT
>Ga0114968_10002442_pt1 | contig 14206 bp, 14 predicted proteins | sample M_130807_EF_Meta_FD_87020 | JGI IMG/M metagenome (GOLD analysis project Ga0114968, IMG submission 87020) | Freshwater microbial communities from Lake Montjoie, Canada to study carbon cycling - M_130807_EF_MetaG | ecosystem: Environmental > Aquatic > Freshwater > Lake | place: Lake Montjoie... | reverse complement strand
GGAAATTCTTGTTTGCTGGTTGATTATCAGTCGCTGACATAATGATTCTCCTTTTTCAATATTTATAAAACAAAGGAGAACATTGCGTTCTCCCTAATAACATAGAAGATTTATTCTTATTATAAAAAGAAGGGGACTTGCGTCCCCTTCTTACGTTACAAGTACCTAATCTTACATTAGGTTGGTAACTAGCACTCTGCGATAGTATAGGTTAACATCTTCAGCAATGGCACCTAGGCCAGCAGTTGTTCCCTGTGCAAATGGGTTGGCTACGATACCATAACGGGTCTTGAAGCCAATCTTTGGCTGGAATGAACCCTGGTCTACTGCACGAACCATCTGGAGAGGAACGTATGGGCAATAGAAGATACCGGCATCGAATGCACTTGAACCCTTATAACCAACTGTTAGATAGTTACCAGTGGTATATGGATCAACGTATACACGAATGCGACCATTTAGAACACCAGCGAAAGTGTTGCCTGTGTCATCGACATTAAGCTGGTTGCTGTTTAGAGCAGGAGCATAATCGAGAACGCCGGCCATCTGAAGAGCAGAAGCTACGTCAGAAGAGCAGACGATTAGGTTGCCCTTGCCCCGACGTGTATCTTTTGCAATTTGATTACATTCACGTTCAACCTGGAACATAAGGCCCTTGAACTTTTCAACTGACCAACGACCGTTGGAGTCAGTATCAAGGTCGAAGATACCCTGTGTTGTTGTACCAGTGTTGGCACCACGAGCAGCAGATAGGTTGATGGTACGAACTACTTCGCGATTGATTTCAGCAAGAATTTCAGCTGAAAGAATGTTGCTTAGTTCGGTTTCAGCATCAAGACCATGAATTGCTTTTAGGTCCTGAGCTAGTTCCATCGTGTACTCAGCCTTTAGAGCACGTGTCTTAGCAGTAACTGTAACCTTCTCAATGGAGAAAGCCATTTCTGGGAAAGATGTGCCACCGGAAATACCTAGGGCTTCAGCATTGGCTGTTGCCATGCCGGTGCCATAGTTATAGGCGTTGCCATAAGCAAGGTTAGCAGTAACTGATGTGTTACCAGGAACTGTACCAACATGCTGCTGACCGATTGTGTTAGAACCAGCTGTAAGTGTGGCAAAACCCGTATTGGCTTCGTTGTAGAATGCTTCTACGCCGGAGTTTGAGGAGTTGCTGTACTTAGCACGCATTGCAAAGATTAGGCCTGTTGGACCAGTCATTGGCTGAACGCCGCAGATGTCATAGGCAATTAGGTTTGGCATGGAACGACGAACTAGTGAAATAAGCACTGGATCGAAGTTGTCGATGTCAGCACCAGTTTGGTTGGCATGTGTTGCTTCGCCTAGAAGACGCTGACCACCAAGCTGACGACCGGTTTCACGGAGAGCTTGTTCTGTGTTTTCTAGGATTACTGCGGTTACAGCGCGACGATGAGCATCTGTGATCCTTGGTAGATCTGGGTGCTCTAGTACTGGCTGCCACTTTCTTTGAGCTTCTTCAGTTAGAATCATTGGTTTTTCTCCTTTGTTAGCAACTAATTATTTGCTATTTCTTTATTTATACAACAAATGTTTTTTACTTAACAGTAGTTCTTGCAATGGCGTTCATATACTGAGCCATCGGACCTGTTGTTACCTTTGGCTCTTCGCCATCGAATGACTCTTCGAGAAGACGTGAAGTCTTTCTAACGGTATTTGATGGGAAATATGTCTCTTTAATAACGTTCAATTTATTCTTAAAAGTATCTACGTCATTAAATTCTACACCCTCAGAAAGTGTCTTTAGCTTCTCAATTTGAGTGGCAGCTAACCCTTCTGCAACCTCAGAAAAAATCTCATCGCTAACTTTTTCATTGAAAAGATTAACTAGTTCGATATTTTCATTGAGCTTTTCATTAAGAGCTTCTTCAAGTTCCTGAACACGGCTTGATAGCTCTTCTACTACATCAACCTTCTCTTCTGGAATGTCAATGTAATGTTCAACAAATAGGTTCTTTAGGCCGTTAATGAAATCTTCAGTTACTTCAGAACGAAGTGAAGACTGAATAGCAATTTCATTTTCCTTAACCCACTCTTCTGCAACGTAGTTGAGATACTTATCAAGCTGTTCAACTAGTTCTGCAATCTGTAGAGTTGTTTGTTCTTCGAGGGCTTGAACTTCTTCAACAAGCTTAGCTTCATATAGAGCATCGAGCTCTTGAATAGCTTCAGTAAGTGTTAAGTGAAGAGCAGCTTCAAAAAGTGTTGAAGCTTTATCTTTGAACTCTTCAGAAAGTTCTTCACCATCAAACATAAGTTCCATATGTTCTTTAGCGGCAATTGTTGCGGCATTTTTAGCAGCATCGCCAACTGAAGCGGTATTTACGTTGTTTTCTGGATCTGTGTCTTCAATGCCAGTAACACCATCGCTTAGAGCTTTAGAAGCTGCATCGCCCTGCTTCTTGCTGTTGCCAGGGGCTTGAGCTTGAACGCCGGTAGGATCAGCGGCCATCGAAGCGCCAGTAGCGCCACCGCCAACTGGTGCTGTTTCATTTAGTTCTTCAAGAAGAACATTTTTAATTACGTCTTTTAGACTCATTGTAATTAACTCCTTTAACTAGGTTTTAGTATATTTATTAAACCTTATATTTTAACTAATTCATCAATAAAATTTTTGAATACTTTAAGCTTTGCTTCTTCAAGTTTTTTACGTGAAGTTTTCTTAATAGTGGTTTTCATTTCTTCAAGCTTTTGTGCCTTAAGAAGACCATTATCCCACACCCATTCAACACCTTCCATGATTCCACGAACAAAAGCGTCAGGTGCAGAAGGATCAGCAACGATGTCTGCAGCAGTAGCTAAATGGAAATCATCTTGCACTTCCATAAAGCCTTGCTTATTTTCGCGGATTGAACCCATACCACGCGTAGAAACACCAAGAGAAGCGCCTTCATCCATAAGGTTCTTTACTATGTTACCCATAGGAGTATCCATAATCTTTGCCCGACCAATGAAGTTGGATCCATCTTGACGAAGTTCTTTGATCATGTGTGATACACGATCTAAATTAATAGAAGGACCACTTGGATGACCAAGCTCGCCATAAGCTCTGTTCTGTTGAACTGCTTCTTTCATATAACGAGCACATTCTTTTTCTAGAATAGAAACAGGATAAACTCTGCCATTTCTATTTTGAAGATCGGCTTGCATGAATATGCCTTCAATGAAGTAATCTTTCTTACCAGATTCTTTAGCTTCTGTAACGTAACGTACGTTTTCTATTTGCTCGCATATAAGTTTCATTTTTGTTCCTTAAGCAGTATAACCTGTGCTAGTTGGTGTCTTTTGTACTTCAATCATTAAGAAACCAGTGGCTGAAGTCACAAGGTTAGCAACAACGTTGGCCGTTGCATCAATCATAAGTGAAGAACCACAACCGGCAAAATCCAAATAACCTGATTCAGAAAGAACAAGTACTGTGTTTGCACCACGCTTTACAGTCCAGTATCCAGCAGGAGCACCCCACCAGATCTGAGTAATGTTACCACCAGTAAGCGTTTCATATACTGTGCTGTTGCCAGAAGCAATATTACTGACTGATGAGTTACCAGCAATCACTACAGTTGAATTAGCCGTAACATGAATTACGGCTGATAGACCATTTCTATTGATAACTGTTGCCATGATTACTTACCTCGTTTAGCGGCATAATGAGCAGCTAAAGCCATTTGTCTACGCTTTGAAGGAGTTAATACTTCATCAATCTGTGAGTCTTCTTTCATGCAGCATGAGCATGAACCACCCTTTTTATAAGTCTTGCCACATTCTTTACATGTTGCTTCTAAGAGACCTCTAAGGAATGGATTGAGAACCAGTTCATTAAACTGATCACCTTCTGGCTCATAAGAATTTTTCAAAACTTTGACGCCAGGAAAATCTGATCTTGGGTTATATTGTTTATGACCGCGAGGAGGTTTTGTTGAAACGCTAGCTAAAGGCACTAAGAGGTCTTTAGGATTTACAGGTTTGACTTCAGTTGAACTCTTTTTGGTTCTTGCTTCATCAAGCTCTTCACCTTCTGGCTCATATGAATTATTCTGCATTGTACGCTTTGCAACGTCTTCAATCTTTCCCTGTTTTGCTTTTCCTTCTAATGAAGAAGTTGTTCCGGTGTCAGTTCCATCTTTAGGAAGATGACGTGCTGGAAACCCAAGACGTTCCATCTTTATTTCATCAGCTGATTTTTTATTAGTGTATTTTTTTGCAAATTGCATTGATGGACGATTGAAAAGCTTTTCAATTGGACTTAATTTTCTTCTTGCTTCGTCAAGCGGTTCAACTTCTTCTTTCATTGGATTGCGTGAATAAACATCAACGTGAGACGAGTGTTCAGGTTTAATATCTTGTGAGCTATAACGATGAAGTTTTCCACCAACTGCATAAAGATGCTTATACTCTGATGTAGGTGCACGACCACGAATGCGGTGGCCACCAACAGTTCTACTCTTTAATTCGCCAATTTTTTGATTATAATCAGGATCACTGCGCGACACAGTTCCAACATATAGACTAGAACGAGGTTTTCCAGTGCTTGCTTCATCAAGTTCAGTTTCTTCTTTTTGAACTTTATTAGCCGCATTCTTAATTTTCTTATATCGATCAACATACGCTTGACCGGCTCTAAGTGGATCGCCGTGCTTAGCAATTAAGTCCATAGCTCTTTCTTTAGAAGGAGCAGGAACTCCGGCTTTCTGTAAAGGAAGAAGAAATCTAAAATGATCTGTGTGAGTGTCTTCACTAACAGTTTCTTCATTCTTAGTGCTATATTTCTTTTTAATTTTTGAAGCTAAATTTTTACGGCCATATTGATTTCCTAATTTATTCATTTCGGCATCAATACGTTCACTGCGACTCCGTGAATCACGTGTTGAACCAGATGGTTTAGAATTATTTTCTGGATCATCAAATCTAATTTCTTCATAACCTTCATACACTTGTTCATCTTCACCTGGGTTATAGCCGTGCTTAGGTGTACGTTCTGTAGGCTTAACATTGGTTGCATTAAAGACATCATCTTTATTGCCATTAGCATCTTCTGTTTTCTTAATAACGTGCTTCTTGACGAATCGATCTTCGTCAGCTGACTTAGGCTTATAGAGCTCTATGATGTCTTTAATAGTCTTCATCTTCTTCTCCGGTTTCTATATCGTCGTCAAATAATTCGATCTCATCATCAATTTCCAAATCATCTACTTCAATATCATCAAGAGTTTGTTCTAGTTCTTCATCATCAAAATCATCTTCATCTGGATCATTACCAAACATCGAAACTGCGACTTCTTGTTTTTGTGCGTCTATTATTTCTAATGCTTTTTGACCAAGTAGTTCTTTAAAAGTAGAACCAAAATCTATTGGCTGATTATCAGCAGCATATTTAACTAAATCAATTACTTCTGCCATGTGTATCTCCTATTTATAAATTACTTTTTTGGTGGTTCTTCGCCAGGAGGTGGAGCCAACTGTATAATACCAGCTTTGATTTCATTATTTATTTGGGTCATTACGGTTTGCATTTCATCTTCATCTTGACGTAATACATTTCGCTTAATCCATTCGGTTGAATAATATTTACCAACATATGGATCAGTTTCAGACATTATAGTATTTCTTTCACGAATGATTTCTAATTGTTTAAGCTGAGTAAACTGATTATCTTTAGAATACTGAAACTTAAATTTGTTTGCAAGTGAAGGCCATTCTTCTGGTGCAATGATTCTCTTTAAGACTAACTGTTTCTCTAATGCATCAAGAAATAGTTCACTAAACTTAGTTTGTAGTCTTGAAACAAACTTAGTAAACTTAACTTCGTCTCTTGTAATTTCCGTAGCACGACCCATCGTATATGTGTTATCAGGTTCAAGTCGGTTGACAGGAACATTTAATGATTTATAAAGGTTACGTTGAAAATACTTAACATCTTCAAGATCACCGGATAATTGACCAGCAGGAAGAGTTGAGATTTCAGTACCTCGGCCACCTTCTCGACGTGGTAACCAAAAGTCTTCTAACATTGTCATAAATTTACGATCATCTCGAACTTCACCCGTAGATGAATCATAAACTACACGATTCTTAAAACGAGTCATAATATCACGAAGATATTGCTCAGCTTTCATCTTTGGAAGATTACCTACATCAATATAAAATATCCGACGCTCTGGTGCGCGTGAAATCTTATAGATAAGTGTAGCATCTTCAAGAGTTCTAAGTTGGTTTAAAGCTTTAATAGCCTTATGTAAATGACCTAGAACTAATTGATTATTCTTATCAAGAATACCGGCGTTGACTCCAAGGATTGCATCAGCTGAGATCTTTAATCCATTTGAGCCAAATGCATTTGAAGTAGCAGAGATATTTGTTTGGAATCCCTTGTCATTATAAATGTAATATTCTGATTCTACTTGAGTAACAGAAACACCAGAATCAGCAATTGGTTTTCTTTTCATCTCACGTACTTTACGAATCTTACGTGGATCTACATATCGTAATTCTTTAATACCATTCTGTGGTGCCTTTTCATCAATGATAACATGATAGACTAAGCGACCATCTACATACCAACGACGAAATACATCATAGGATCTTGTATTGAATTCAAATAGTTCAAGAAGATAATTGAATTCAGCAGTAATAAGATCTTTAATCTTTGGTGCAACTGGAAGATTTTCTAGATTAAGATGAACGGCACCTTTATCTTCTTCATCGGAGATTGCTTCATTCACAATATCGGAGACAGCAGCATCAATTTCAGGATGCATTGCCATCTCTCGATATTTAGTAACGAGTTCTGCTTCAGACCTAGCTGATCCTTCAAGATCAACGTAAGTGCCATAAGCGCCGCCTGCAGCAACTGCAACGGCACCGTCATCAAAGACTGGAGGCGCAAAAGAAACTACTTCGTCTTTTTTACGCTTAAATTGAAATCCAAAAATGCTTGCCATTATATTTTTCCACTAAAAAATGGGGGCAAAAATACCCCCATGTTTATTAAGTACCACCAGCGTCGCCGGTGATTCCTCCAGAAACTTCCCACCAATCATATTCAAATGTCACTTGAAATTTTTGAATTTGGTCTGTTGCATTCCAATCTAGACCCATTGCAGCTACACTTGTTGGGAACAATCCATTGAACTGATATGTTCTAATTGGAATACCAGTCTTTGAGTATTGAACTACTTGTGCTTGTGATTTATAAAGCAGTGGTGAAGCTGCACCAAATTGAGTAATATTTCCTTCATGAGTATTTATTGAAGTTAGCCATGATTCCATTGCATTACGGATAAGGAAATCTTCATCGTTAATTACTTGAACAGTCCATGCACCAAAAACTCTATCACCTGCAATCTTAACCTTACGACCAAAATAAGGAACTTGAATCATACCAATGGCTGATTCTGGGATTGATGCAGCTTCAACCATGAATGGTACTTTAATATCCCCAGCACTATTGGCTGGGTTTTGAATTGTAACCTGGAAGAGCGATGGTCTTGCTCCTCCAAGTATTAATTGACTTCTAATATCATTTACATTAAATGCCATCTAAGCTCTCCTATATAGTTGTTTTATTTATCTTTAGATTAAAAACCCTGACCAACTACTTCAGAGAATTCTACGCCGGATCGCACTGCAACAAAGTTCAATTGAATATAATTAATTGCACGAGCAGGTTTAACGTAGATGTCACCTACAAACTCATTTCTATCAATGACTCCTTGGGTATTATTTGTGCTATCACACACTACCTTAAAGTCATAGATTCCACGTCTTCCTTTGACGTCTCTGAGGAAAGGTTCAACAATATTCTTGAACTGAGCCCGTGTAAATTCATCATTGAATTCAAAGAGTAGACCCTTAGCAGCACGTGCAATAGTCTTCTCGAGAACAATGAATAACCGACGAACGTTGATTCGATCAAAAGCACTTGGAGCACCGAGTAGAGTCTTATCGCCGTAAAGAACTGTTCCTTGACCTGGGAAAGTAACTACTGGGTTTACGTCGTTCTTATAAAGAAGATCACGATCAGCTTTACTTGGATTGTAAGCAAGTTTAATTACATTCTTAACTTGACCACGATTGAATCCAGCTGGTGAATACCAAGGATCTCTTACACTATCTGTACGAACAGCCAAACCAGCCATATCACCATTAAGTGGAATATAACGATAAACATCATTATACTTATCATATTGATACTTATATCCAGAATCAAGTACTGCATATGAAGTAGAGGTAAGTGCATTGCGGAAATCCACAATATCTTGTGCTTCATCTTTACCTGAGTTCTGAACAACGTCAGCACGATCAGGCGAAATAAAAGCTACGCAATCTTTACGAACAGAAGCAATATTATCAATCAAATAATTTGCAAGTTGTGCATATTGATTGCCGGCAGATCCTCTTGCTTTACCTTGTAATAGTAAAGAAATATCAACATCCTCTGCAGACTTAAATTTATCATACGCAAGAGAAAGAGCAGCATTAGTGATTGTGCTTTCATCAGCGCCATCAGAACCATTAACAAATGAAAGAGTTGATGGCTTTGAATTTGTTGAAGAAATAATGTTTACTGCTGTATTAGATACTGCGCCTGAACGATCAGTTGCCCACCAAATGTAATTTGAATTATCATTTAGAACAGTCTTGTAATAATTGCCTGTTCCATCATTAGTCTTTGCGTCTGTTGCGCGTGATAGACCTTTATAAACTTCTAGAATTGCTCCTGGTACACCAGTAAACTTACCATCTTCATCAGCCACAACTACATGCAATTCATCGTTGGCTGCGGTGTTACCAAAATTAGCAACAAATTCTGATCGACCTGGCGCAGAATCTACACTATTAAAATACTCCCAATTTCTTACGACAGTATTTGAACTATAATCTGAAGAAAGAATAAATTTAGAAGCAAGACTTACTGTAATTGTTGCAGAACCAGTATTTGTACCGGCTGTATTATTTACAAGAATGCTTACATTTGAAATTTTAAGATATTGCTTACCAATTGAACTGTTACCTACTTCTAGAATATCACCAATTGAGAATAGGTTTGCAACTGTATTTGCATAGGGTACAGGAGTACTACCCGTCAAAACAGCAGTATTTACCAAAGAAATAGTGGCAGTATTGGTACCAACAGTAAAATCAATCTTTGTAGCGGTTGCATTACCGAATGATGTATTGGCAGTGCCAACAGTATTGCCAGAAAGAAAATCGATGGTTTGTGTGTATTGATTAGCAGCACTGCAAACAGAAACTTTAAGTGAGTTTCCTAGTGCACCAGGATACTTAGCAATGAACTGAACGCCAGATTCAAAACTTGCAATTTTTGTATCATAATCATCAGCATTGAGAACTAGATGAACTAAGTTGCTGGTAATTGAGGTGCTATTTGCCATAGCAGAAAGAACACCGGTAGCGCCGGTTGCATCTGCTGTATTTGCTGCACGACTTACAAAAAGTTGATTGCCATATGATAAGAAATTTGCAGCAGTAAAGAATGTTTCTGGATTAAAACTGGTTGGTTTTCCAAACCGAGCAACCAATTTTTCTTCTGAATCTACAAGGACTAGTTTATCTATTGGACCCCAACGGAATACGCCAGCAAAAGCACCTTCTGTGGTGGCTGCGCCAGGTACTATTGTGGTTAATTCAATTTCGGATACATTAATTCCGGGACTTACTTGAAATGCCATTTTTTATTCTCCCTCTCGAAAAGGTGATTAATCTATGTTCTAGTATTTATATTTCTTTGATTTTAATCATTATCGTAAAAGAATTTATCAAAATCACTCATTTCCACTATTGCTGGGGGCGGCAATCCAGTATCAATTATACCAAATGGGACCATATCTTCTTCGATTTGTTTCATCTTAGCTTCATATAATGCTTTTCTAAGATCAACACTATTTATTTCTTTAAAATAACGAGTAGTTATAAGCCAAGCAAACATAACTAAGGTCATTACTAAGTCATCATGATACCCTTCATCAGCTTCAAAGCTACCTCTTTTTTCAATGAATGTTGAAATTTCAGAGATAGTGTCTGCATCTGTGATGAGAAGTTTGCCAGTTTCTATTAATGATTTTAAGTTATGGCAACCAATTCTTTTTACTTTACGATCCATTACTATTCCTGGTCGCATGCTCTTGCTTGCAAATCCAGATGTAATTGTCTGACTGCTCTTTTCTTTAACAGAGAATAAGATGTTATCATATTCTAATTCTGTATGAAGAATATATGCTACTTGTTCATTTACATTCAGTTCAATTAAACAGAATGCATCATTATATTTTTTACCAACCTCATTAATCACATTAGGATAAAGCAATGGGCTAATTGCGTTGTTCTTATATTTAGCAGCAATTCTATATGGAATAGTGGATATATCAACGACCGTGAACGCAGAGAAGTCACCCCCAACTCCTTTTGCAGTATCGACGGTCATGACATAAACCGCATGTGGTTCTGGTTCTAAGAATATATCGAGACCATCATAACTATGAATAGGATCAATAATTGACATCTTAGCAATAGCATCAGAACCAATAAGAGTTGCAGATGACCCAAGGAAGTTACAAAGAACTTCTTGATTGAACTTGAGTTCACCTAACTGTCTCTTTTGTTCTTCAAGCCATTTATCATCTCTACCGGGAATCTCGTGGTATGGAATAAACAATGGCACAAAGTCATTACGATTATTCTGTGCATCATTCCAGAATTTCCAGAAATGATTATATCCATATGGTGTAGAAGTAATGATGATCTTTGTAGTCTGACCAGCAGAAACTACAGGGTATACAGAAGTAAAGAACTGTTCAGCTACATTATTTGGAATAATTGCTGCTTCGTCAATATACAATAAGTTAACTGATTGAGAACGAATACCTGCCGCAGTTGTTGCGGCCGTAAAGATCTTAGATCCATTCTCAAGTTCAATATCGCCTTTATTCCAATTGACCACACCTTGTTGCATCCATTTAGGCAAGTTCTCATACATCAACTGATATCTTGCAAGAATACCGCGAGCTGTTGCGGCTTTATTTGCTAAGATAGCTACGTTCTTATGAGATTGGAAAACCGTATACCATAAGATATAGGCAACTGAAGTAGTAGTCTTACCTTGTTGCCGACCTTCCATAACGATAACTTTACGGTTCTCATTAATGACTTTTATCTTATTCTTCTGACAATCGTAAAGCTCAAACTTAATCAGACCATGATCAAGAGTTTCAATATAGCAATAATTTAATATAAAGTACTCTGGATCTTCAGAGGCTTTTATGTATTCTTCAATTTGTTCTTTTGTAAAATTAAATTTTACATTAGATTTCTTTAGAAGTGGGTTACCAAGATATGCTTCACTCATTTATTCTTTATTAACTTCAATAGTTCAGAGGTTGAGATGTATAAGTTATTATTTATGGTTTTATTACCATCAACATCTTTACCTTTTTCAATACGATTCTTTTTCTCAGCAAGCTCTAATAGATCTTTGCTTGAATCGGATAATGATTTAATAAGTGTTGAGACTACTTCATAACTTCGTGGGTGCTGAGATAAGTCTGCAACATCAAGCATCTTATCTAAAGCAATAGAACCTTTTTCGAGAATAGAACGAATGTTCTTTCGAGCAAAATCATAATCATCATCAGAGCTTGGGATGTATTCCACTTGCTCATCAAATGCAGCAATGTCTAATGAGTCAGCAATAATTTTATCGGAGTTCATTGGATTATATCTTCATAACTATCAAATTCAATAATAAACCCATAATTCTCATCAGCATCAATTTGCGATATATCAACTGATAGCGAAGCATTTGATGTTGGAGAACCATTGGCAAGTAAACCGGGCCTTACAGTTATTCTTGATGCAATATCAGTTACACCTACAGAATCATCTATATTCTCAGTTTTTGCAACATAGATATTTGTATTGACTGTCTTGATGATTGAACCTTTCTTAGTTGGTCCAAACAAGTATGCTTTCATTGCAAAATCAAGAGTCCAAACTATAGCCCGGCGATTCATGAAATCACCTTCATATGTATCTTGAGAACCAATCGTTTTTAATATAATTGGAATATCTACATTTAAACCTAATTGAGGTATTAAATTAGCAGTGATAGTCCATTCAGGTGTAAAATAAGGTAATATCTGTTCTACGATACGCGTGCCATCATCAACATTCTTTACCATTATGTATAAAGTAAATCCAATATCATATGGCACTGATTGATATTGATATGCTAATGATACTGTGTTTGCGCTATTGACTTTAACGTTCCTATTAAGAGTATTCAATTTTCTATCTGATGCATAACTAATAGACGTAATTTCAAATGCCATTCTTGGAAGAACCATTGCTGGACGATTGAATGTTGGATCACCTTCAAGCCGTGCAAGAAACTTTTCTTTAGGCCCATATGATAATGGAACTTTCATCGATTGAACAGTTTCATTACTACTGTTTATGCGATTGATATAGATGCTATTAAATAATGTACCAAACATAACAACGTATTTTCTAAGTGATCCATGATAGAACTGATTAAACATTAATAGTTACCTTCAGAAAATGGATTCGAATCAGTAAAATTGATAACAGCTTCTGCTTCAGATTGAAGATTTTCATTAACAGGATTTTCATTATCTTCAAAACTTGAACCAACTTGTGTAACAAAATTATATTGTTCTTGTACTAAATCATATCCATCTTCGTCTGTTATCACAAATGAGTCTTGAGTAAGAATTGCAAATTGTGACATGTCAAATGAATACTTCTTCTGAAGTAAATCTATATCGGCAATTCTAGTATTCATTATTTCATTTGAGTATTCCCAAAGCTCACACTCTAAATCATATGTCTGTAAAGCACCAAGCTGGTAAAATACTGCCTCATGTTCAACAAATTTAACTACAAAAACTTTCTTGTTCAATGGAAAATAAATTAGATCACCTTCTCGTGGACGATCAAATCCTCTTACATTTCCAATCTCATCAAAGAATACTCGCTTTGCAATTGTGAAAGTCATCTGATCACGAACTTGCAAATTGAACTTTGACAAGAAATCGCCTTCACCTTTAAAGCCCATAACATTCTTAATATACATCTCAACCATGAACTGTTCATTGTATTCAGAGATTGAATCTTCACCATAGATCTTATCTTCATTCTTTAATGATCTTGGAAGATAAAAACAGTCATGCCCATAGATTCGAATTGACTCTATAACAAGATCTTCGATTAAGCTTTGTTCTTGACTTGAACCAAAATTATTAAAGAAGACGCTTGTTGCCACGTTAGCCCACCATATCGAGTACAGGTAAACTATAAGAATTAATCATTTCACGTTCCAGCGTATCAATTTCTTGAATAGCTTCATTATAAAGAGTCTGTCCGTTAAACTGAACTCCGCCCGGAAGAGTCATTCCAGTAAACTTACTTAGGTTAGCTCCCCATTGGCGCTTAATTAAAGCAGTAGAATATCTCATTAACCATTGGTCTTTCCAAACATCTACATAGTCAGTTGGATCTACGATCTGATAAGCTTCAACTAAAAGAAATTCACCATCCGTTAAAGTGTTCCAATCCATGTCGACATATAACTTATTCATATGTCTGTTGTATCGAATTGGTTGCTTACCTACAAGCATCTCAGCAATTAATGCAAGATTTTCCATTACCATATAGTATGGAAGCATTGATACTGAAGTTAGTGTGTATAAGTCATTTAAAGCAATCTGATAACGAATATTAAAAAGATCATCAGAACGAATAGATGGATCAGCTATTGAAAATATACTAACTGCACCAATAATATTTTCTGGAAGAGTAATATACTTATTGGTTCTATCGGTTGATGTTACAGCGTGCTTATAATAAACTTTCTCAGCGCCATCGAAATGATAATCCCAATAATAACGCAAAGCATCGTCAATACGATCTTCTACCTGATCTTCATCGACGTTGATTTCGATGACAGGTTTGCCTAGTCGTCTTAGACAATATTCTTTAAATGCAGCACGAGTAGTTGGAACAGCCATTTTAATCTCCGAGATTTATAGAGTATTTATATGTCTAAGATCCTATTACGACTTCATCTTCTGGCGCACTTAATCCACGATTAATTAAACAATCTGGCACATAAGGTGCAAGAAATATAACGATTAAT